>Ga0129302_1003919_pt1 | contig 9969 bp, 6 predicted proteins | sample BlaSprsedimmetaG_FD_94476 | JGI IMG/M metagenome (GOLD analysis project Ga0129302, IMG submission 94476) | Hot spring sediment bacterial and archeal communities from California, USA to study Microbial Dark Matter (Phase II) - Blank Spring... | ecosystem: Environmental > Aquatic > Thermal springs >... | reverse complement strand
TTCCTGAATTATCAACCCTGAAACTGGGAAACACAATGAAAGACACGATAATATTAGCCTACTCAGGCGGACTAGACACATCTGTTCTCATAAAGTGGCTACAAGAAGAATACGACGTAGACGTCATAACATTCACCATGGAGCTGGGGCAACAGACCGACCTAAAAGCGGTCGCAGAAAAAGCCCACAGCCTAGGCGCCAAAAAACACTACTCCGTAGACGGCACAGAAGAATTTGTCACAAACCACGTTTTCCCCGCCATAAAAGCAAACGCCCTGTACGAGGGAAAATATCCCATGGCAACCGCCCTAGGACGCCCACTGATTGCCAAGAAACTGGTGGAAATCGCAGAAAAGGAGGGCGCTATAGCTGTTGCGCATGGCTGCACAGGAAAAGGCAACGATCAGGTGCGCTTCGACGTCACCGTAAAGGCTCTTGCCCCCAACCTCAAGGTTATGGCTCCGGTTAGGGAGTGGGGACTATCCAGAAAAGCGGAGATAAAGTACGCAAAAGAGAAGGGCATCGAAATCCCGCACCTGTCCGACCCGTACAGCATAGACCAGAACCTGTGGGGACGCTCCATAGAGTGCGGGCACCTAGAGAACCCTGAGCAGGAACCGCTGGAAGAAATCTACACCTTAACGGTTTCCCCCGAAAAGGCGCCAGACAAACCCGAATACGTAACTATCACATTCGAAGACGGCTGCCCAGTCGCCCTCAACGGAGAAAAGATGAAGCCCGTGGCGCTGATTGAGAAACTTAACGAAATCGCGGGAAAGCATGGGGTTGGACGCGTCGACCACATCGAGGACAGGCTGGTAGGTATCAAATCAAGGGAAATCTACGAGTCTCCCGCCGCCGAGGTGCTGATTGAAGCCCACAAGGACCTAGAGAAGCTGGTTCTGACCCGCCACGAGTTGGAATTTAAGAAGCAGATAGACGAAAAGTGGACTCAGCTCGTTTACACAGGATTGTGGATAGACCCGCTACGGGAAGCGCTAGAAGCTTTCATAGACAAGACTCAGGAACGCGTCTGCGGCGAAGTGAAAATGAAGCTGTACAAGGGACGCTGCTGGGCTGCGGGACGCTCCTCGCCCATGTCCCTATACGACAAGAACTTGGCAACCTACGAGGTGGAAACCTCGTTTAATCAAGCCCATGCTGAGGGCTTCATAGAACTGTGGGGGCTCCCCACCAAAGTAGCTAACATACTGAAAGAGAAGGTGAAAAAGGAAAAGAAATGCTAGAAGGAACTGGACGGTCGGCTGTCCCTTCCAATAGAAACCTGTTGAGTGTGAAAAGAATTGTCGAAGTTGTTGCGTGGAGGAAGAATAGGCTCTGCCCGAAAGGATGTGGTTGAATTTACCGCATCCCTACAAAGCGACAAAAAGCTACTGGAAGCTGTAATCAAAATCAACAAAGCCCACGTAACCATGCTATTGGAACAGAAAATAATCTCTGCTCAGATGGGCACAGAGCTACTCCAAGCCCTATCTGAACTGGACCCAGAAATGAAGTTTGAACAATCCGTTGAGGACGTTCACCTAGCCGTTGAAGAGGAAGTAAACAAGAAAGTCGGCGTGGAAATCGGCGGAAACCTGCACATAGCCAAAAGCAGGAACGATCAGGTGGCAACAGCCATCAGGATGACGCTTCGGACAAACCTCTTTGAACTGATGAATCTTGTAGTGAACCTACAGGACTCCCTAATTGAACTGGCTGAACAGCACACCGAAACGTTGGTTCCAGCTTATACACATCTGCATCCGGCACAGCCCGTAACCTTCGCCCACATCCTAGTCTCCTACATAGATGCGCTGCAAAGGAGCCTGAAACGGTTAGAGGAGACGCTTCCCCGCGTTAACCTGTGCCCCATGGGCGCAGGAGCCATAGCCACCACAAGCTTCCGCATAAACCGGGACAGGACCGCTGAACTGCTCGGATTCAGTAAAGTGCATGAGAACTCCATAGACGCCGTGAGCAGCCGCGACTTCATCCTAGAAACCCTTGCTGACCTCACCTTACTCGCCATCGACATAAGCAGAATGGCTGAAGACCTGATCCTCTGGAGCTCCCCAGACTTTGGGATAGTCGATCTTCCTGAGGGTTTCGCATTTACGAGCAGCATAATGCCCCAGAAAAAGAACCCGGACGTTCTGGAGGTGGTCAGGGCGCGGATGAGTCAGGTTCTCGGCAACTTTGTGGCATCTGCAACCACAATGAAGGCGCTGCCCTCAGGCTATAATCTAGACTTTCAGGAGATTACCCCGAAGCTTTGGGAGTCGCTTGAAACGGTTGCAGATTCGTTGTGTATGCTTTCGGAGCTAACCAAAAACCTGAATGTGAACAAGGATGTTTTCGGTAAACCAGTTCTCAAATTTGCAACCACAACCGAGCTAGCTAACATGCTCGTAAAGAAGTATAATGTTCCCTTCAGGACATCCCATCGAATAGTTGGCGCAGCAGTCAAAAATTTGCTGGACAAGGGAATGGCGCTTTCTGAGTTGACACCTGAACTGTTAAATAAGACCGCTAAAGATGTTGCGGAAATCACCCTAGCCATTAAACTGGCGGACATCAAAGACTCAGTCAACCCCAAAAAATTCGTTGAAAACCACAAAACCATGGGCGGTCCAGCTCCCGCAGAGGTTAAGCGGATGCTCAAAAACCGGAAACAGTTAACAGCACAATCAAAAACGAACTTGAAAGAGAAGAAAGGAATGCTGGAGAAAGCTGACAAACAGCTAAAGTCTGTGGTTCAGCGTTACAAGCTTCAAAAAAAGGGTTAGATTAAAAAGCCACGAAACGTGATGGATGTTAGAAATTGAAAGCAAAAGAGCAAACGTCGAAACCAGGCAAAGCCGCTCTAGTTTTAGAAGACGGCTCCATCTTTGCCGGTCACGGCTTCGGCTCGCCAAAGAAGGTTTCTGGAGAAATAGTCTTTTCCACCTCCATGGTTGGATACCCCGAATCCCTGACAGACCCATCCTACAAGGGTCAAATCTTAACGTTCACCTACCCCCTCATCGGAAACTACGGAGTCCCCTCCTACGTTCTAGAGAATGGCATCCCCCAATATTTCGAATCTGAAAGCATCAAGGCAAGAGGCTCAGTTATCCACGAACTGTGCAAGCACCCCTTCCATTGGGCATCCACCAAAACTCTGGACCAGTGGCTCAAAGAAGAAGATGTGCCCGGCATATACGGAATTGACACCCGAAAGCTCACAAAGAAACTTAGAGTCAAAGGCGTCATGCTGGGAATCTTGGAGGTGTGCGAAGAGGATGAGGAACCCAGCCTCGAAAAGCTTCTGAAAGAGGTAAAGACGATTCAGGACCCCAACTCCACAAACCTAGTTGAGGAAGTCACGGTAAAAGAGCCTGTCCTCTACGATGTTGGAGCAAACAAGGTAGCTGTCCTCATAGACTGCGGCATAAAGCACGGCATTCTTCGCGCCCTTCTGCAGCAAGGCATGAACGTGGTGAGGGTGCCCTACGATTTTTCGGCGGAACAGATTCTGGAGTACAATCCAGACGGCGTGGTAATAAGCAACGGTCCCGGCAACCCCAAAAAATGTCAGAAAACAATCGAATCGGTTCGGGAGTTGGTTGAGGAAGACGTTCCCATGATGGGCATATGTTTGGGAACCCAGATTTTGGCGTTGGCTCTTGGCGGCGACACCTACAAGCTGAAGTATGGTCACCGGTCTCAGAATCAGTCTGTCATCGACTTGGAGACAAAGCGGTGCTACATCACCACCCAGAATCACGGCTACGTAACAGACGCGGAGTCCCTGAAAGGTACGGGTCTAAAAGTGTGGTTCATAAACGCCAACGACAAAACCGTTGAAGGCGTAAAACATAAGAGCAAACCCGTCTTCGCCTTTCAATGGCACCCCGAAGCCTCTCCGGGTCCATACGACACCAAGTTTCTTTTCGACAAATTTCTGAAACTCGCGGGGGGTAACTAAGGATGCCGAAGTTCAAGTGGATAAAGAAGGTTCTGGTTCTGGGCAGCGGCGCCATAAAAATCGGTGAAGCCGCAGAATTCGATTACTCCGGAAGCCAGTGCCTGAAGGCTCTTCGTGAAGAAGGAATAGAAGCAGTTCTGGTTAATCCGAACATAGCCACGATTCAAACTGACCCTAGGCTGGCAGGAAAAGTCTACCTCCTGCCCGTAACCCCAGAGTTCGTTGAGGAGGTTATCGTGAAAGAGCGCCCAGACAGCATTCTCCTAGGTTTCGGGGGGCAAACAGCCCTAAACTGCGGAGTTCAACTCGCCAAGAAGGGAATTCTCGAAAAATATGATGTTAAAGTTTTGGGGACGCCTGTCCAGACCATCGAGGACACGGAGGACAGGGAGCTTTTCAGGCAATCTATGATTAAGGCAGATATTCCGATTCCTAAAAGCAAGTCTGCCAAGTCCCTACAAGAGGCGGTTAAGGTAGGTAAGGAGATCGGATACCCCGTTATCATCCGAATCGCTTACGCTTTGGGCGGAAAAGGCTCTGGCGTAGCACGCAACGAAAAAGAACTGAAGGATATTGTGAGCCGAGCGCTGGGGCAGAGCATGATATCTCAGGTGCTCATCGAAGAGTATGTGGGACACTGGAAAGAAATCGAGTACGAAGTGGTGCGAGACTACGATGACAACTGCTTAACCGTCTGCAACATGGAAAACGTTGACCCCATGGGCGTCCACACCGGCGACTCCATAGTTGTGGCGCCATCCCAAACCCTGACAAACCGCGAATACCACATTCTCCGCTCTGCCTCCATAAGGGCGATACGCAGCCTGGGAGTGGTTGGCGAGTGTAATATTCAGTGGGCGTTGGACACCAAATCGGAGGAGATCCGGGCCATAGAGGTGAACGCTCGGCTGTCCAGAAGCTCAGCGTTGGCAAGCAAAGCAACGGGCTACCCGCTCGCGTACATTGCAACTAAGCTGTCTATTGGCTATGTGCTGCCTGAGCTGGTGAACAAGGTCACTGAAGTCACCACTGCCTGTTTCGAGCCTGCACTTGACTATGTGGTGGTTAAGTATCCGCGCTGGGACCTGCAGAAGTTTAGGAACGTGGACAGGCATATCGGTCCTCAGATGAAGTCTGTGGGTGAGGTTATGGGTATCGGAAGATGCTTGGAGGAGGCGTTGCAGAAGGCGGTTCGTATGCTGGACATTGGGAAGCTGGGTTTGGTCTGCAATCCGGAGGAAGATGAGCCGGAACCGCTTGAAAAGATAAAGGATGTTTTGGCATATCCAACCGATGAGCGGCTGTTCAAGGTGGTTAAAGCCCTGAAGATGGGCGTCTCCATCGAGGAAATCTATGAGTTGAGCGGTCTTGACCCCTTCTTTGTGCACAAAATCCAGAACGTCATCGACATGCAAAACAAACTGGAAACAATCAGCCAACAGGACAGCGACTTCCTGGATACCATCCGTGAAGCAAAACGGATCGGCTTTTCTGACATGCAAATTGCAATATGCCGTGGCACAGACGAATTTACAATACGGGCGTTGAGGAAAGAAGCGAATATTGTTCCTGTGGTTAAGCAGATTGACACTCTTGCCGCTGAGTGGCCAGCCAAAACGAATTATCTTTACTTGACTTATGGGGGGGACGAGGATGACATCGAGTTTTCTTCGGTCAGCAAGAAGGTTATGGTTCTCGGAGCCGGCGTCTTCAGGATAGGTTCCAGCGTAGAGTTTGACTGGTGCGGAGTCAACACTATCTGGGCGCTCAAAAAGAATGGCATCGACGAGGCTATTATGGTCAACTATAACCCCGAAACCGTTTCAACAGACTATGACATGTCAGACAAGCTCTACTTCGAGGAACTAACCCTTGAGAGAATCTTGGACATTTACGACAAGGAACAGCCCTTCGGCGTCATAGCCAGCGTGGGCGGACAGATTCCAAACAATCTAGCCCTCAAACTGTCCAATCAGGGAGTTAACCTGCTGGGCACATCAGGAGAAAGCATTGACAGGGCAGAAGACAGAGCCAAATTCAGTGCACTTCTTGACAAACTGGGGATTCCTCAGCCAGAATGGCGAGACCTGACAACAACACGTGACCTCAAAAATTTCGCTTCGAAGGTCGGCTATCCCGTTCTTATCCGCCCCAGCTACGTGCTGTCCGGCTCCGCCATGAGGGTCGCCTACGCTGAAGATGAACTGGAAGATTACCTGAAGCTGGCTGCCAAAGTTTCGCGGGAGCATCCTGTCGTAATTTCCAAGTTTATTGAGAACGCCAAGGAAGTTGAGGTTGACGGAGTCTACGACGGCGAATACAACATCGTCGGAGCCATCATCGAGCATGTGGAGAACGCTGGGGTTCACAGCGGCGACGCAACCATGGGAATACCCTCCTTGACTCTGGACAGCGACGTGCTGAGAACAGTTCAGGATTACACTCACAAGATAGTTGAAGCCCTCGAAATCAGAGGACCATACAACATCCAGTACCTCGTAAAGAATGGCACAACATATGTAATCGAATGTAACCTCAGGGCCTCGAGGAGTATGCCTTACGTCAGCAAAACCCGCGGAGTCAACATGATAGAGCTCGCCACCCTGGCGATGCTGGGCAAAAAATTCACGGACGCCGGATTCACCGATTTGCCTGAAATCACCCACTTTGGGGTGAAGGTTCCCCAGTTCAGTTTCATGCGTTTAAGCGGAGCCGACCCCGTGTTGGGAGTTGAGATGCTGAGCACCGGTGAAGTGGCTTGTCTGGGAGAAAACTTTCAGGACGCCCTGTCAAAAGCGATGCAGTCTGCCGAGTTCAAGATGCCGCCTGACGGCGGGTCGGTGCTGATAACTGTCGGCGGAGAAGAGCTGAAGAAGCAGATTGTGCCTATTGGACGGGCGCTGAGGGAGATGGGCTTCAAAATCTATGCGACTGAACATACTGCTGAGGCTTTGCGGAAGGCGGATGTAAACAACATTTCGGTTTTGCATAAAGTGAGAGAAGAGGGGCAGAAACCCAACATCGTCGATTATCTTCAGGAAGGCAAAATCGACTTGGTCATCAACATACCCATGCCCAACCATCTGGTGACGTTCTCGGAGGTTCTGAAGGACGAATACACCATCCGCAGATTAGCCATAGAATTCAACATCCCAGTGGTAACCAATCTTCAGTTGGCTTCAGCGTTAACCAAGCTGCTGGAGCAGCGGGAAGCAAACAAGTTTGACATCCGCTCCCTAAACGAGTACATGGACAGCCTGCCAAGAAAATTCTGGTAAACAAACCAAAAGAAAAGAGAGAGGGTTACTCTCTCGGAGTTTCTTTCTTTTTTCTGAGGCTGAAGCCTTTGAACCTCAGTTTTGCCGTCAATATTTTTTCTGTGCCGAAGAGTCTTGATGCTATGTACAGGACTACAATAGTGAAGATTGCCATGTAGATGATTCCTCCGATTGCTCCTATGTAGTTTCCAGTGAATGCCACGTTGGTTGCCAGCATCGAATGAGTGAAAGGTATTGCAAGCAGTATGATTGATAGCGGGAAGGGCAAAGAGTAGATGTCTGTGAACATGCTGAAAATCATGGGAACGACAAACAGGATGAAGAGGGGTCCTACAAGGGCTTGGGCACCCCTGACGTCATCTGCGAAAACAGATAACGAAATTGCCAATGCTAAGGCTGAAAGCAGTGCCATGAACAGGGAAACTCCTGTTATTGCGTAAGATGCTATTGTGGGTTCTAATCCTATGGCTGCCAAGTCTACGGTGCCTGTGGGTATCATACTCGTGTATGAGCTCATGTAATAGCTGAAGCCGACAAGATATGCTAAAGCGCCTACAATAGCCACAATTATTGAGCCTGTTAGTTTTCCAGCCAAAATCGTGGTGCGGTTGATTGGCATCGTTAACAGGGTTTCAAGAGTTTTTTCTTCTTTTTCTGATGCAACTGTTGTGGATGCCAACTGCATCGCGAAGATGAGTAACATCATTATTCCCACGGGCATAACTATAGACTGGGACATCATCAAACCGAACAAAACATCTGGACTGATGTCGGCGCTTTTGCCCTTAACTATCGATTTTTCTGACAACTGTATGGGGTTTAGAATTTCTGTAGCATTTGCTTCAGGGAACCCTTCCTTCATTCGTTGGTCAACAATTGCATTTTCGAAACTGGACAGCAGACTGTTAATTGCAGATGACCTTGTGAATGCAGTTATTCCGCCCCCTCCTTTGAATGGCGTGTAAATTGTTAGAGTTGCTGTTCCGTCTTCAGTTATGTTTTGGCTGAATCCTGATGGGATGATTACAAGGTTGGTGATGTTTGTGTCTTCAATTTGAGTTATAGCTTGGTCTACTGATACGTCATCAAGTTGTGTTACTGTGAAATTGAAGAATTCTAAATAATTCTTAAGGTCTACTGCAACTGTGCCGTTATCTTGGTCTATTATGGCTATTGATGTTTGTTCTATGCTTTGTGTTGCCGATTCCACTGATGTTTGGACTGCAAAACCCATTAGGGGAAACATTATCAAAGGAACAATTATCATGCCCAACAAAATTTTGGGGTCTCTGACCATTTCCTTGATTTCTTTTATTATTATGTTAAGTAAACCCTTAAGCAAAACCAACCACCTCCCCGAATACTTCTTCAAGGTTAACCGCACTGTATTTTTCTTTGAGCTCTGATGGAGAGCCCTCGGCAACAACTTTGCCTTTGTTTATCAGCGCCACCCTGTCACATAGATACTCAACGTCCAGCATGTTGTGGCTTGAAAGAAGAACAGTCACGTCATGCTCTTTTGCGTACCGTTTTATGAGTGTTCGGACATGAACTGAGTGAAGAACATCTAAGCCGCTGTTTGGCTCATCCAGTATCGCCAGCTTAGGCTTGGTCATGAGCGCCCTCGCCACCAGAAGCCGCCGTTTCATTCCTTTGCTGTAGCCTTTCACTTTGTCTTTGAGACGTTCTCCTAGCCCAGAAATTTCAGCTGCCGCATCAACCAGCTTCTCTATTGCCGCTTTGTCGTTGGTTCTGAAGTTTGCCATAAACCTGAGATACTCAAACCCTGAGAGGTTCTTGTATGCTCCAGCCTCTTCGGGAAGATAAGTGATTAGGTTGCGTACCTCTGCAGCGTCTTTAACCACGTCGTGTCCGAAGACGGTTACTGTTCCTGAGGTGGGTAACAGCAGCGTGGATGTGATTCTGAGGGCGGTTGTTTTGCCTGCACCGTTAAGTCCGATGAGACCAAAAATTTCGCCCTTCTCTATCTTAAAGTTTAAGCTGTCAAGAGCTCTTACTGACCCAAAATCTTTCACAAGGTTCTTTGCTTCAACCGCAACGCTCACAGAAAAGCCTCCATCATTTTGTTAGCATTAGAGAAGCATCTTCAATAAATCTGCTTTGGTGACGATGCCGACAACCTTACCCTTTGTGGAGATAAGGACCGCCGGATAAACCTGCAGGAGACTTGAAATCAGCGGCAAAGGAGCGTCCTCTCCAACCTGGGGAAACGCCTCCTCCATAACCTCGCCCACAGAACGCTTGGAAATTTGATTCAGGTCTTTGCCCGCAGAAACTTTTCCTATGATTGTTTTCTCCGAGATGCTGCCCACAGCATGTTCGCCGTCAAAGACTGGAAGCTGAGAATAGCCATACTCCGCCATGGTCTGAACCGCCTTCGAAACCGGGTCGCTCTTCTGGATTCCTACAACCTTGCTGTGCAGCACTTCTTCGGCGCGAACCTCTGTCTCTGTCTGCAGCCGCTCCAGCGCATCAAATATGGCTTTAACTTTGGTGTAAGACGGATCGATTTTCTGGGATTCCAGTTTTGCGATTAAGGACTGGCTTACTCCAGCCAACCTCGCAAGTTTCTGCTGGGTTAGCCCCAAAATTTTCCGTTTCTTGGAGACTTCTTCAAGTGAAGGCAGCATATCATGAACTTTGCTGGGCGGGTTTAAATTCTTTTTGGAATAATTTTTTCAGTAAAATATTAAAATGATA
>Ga0129302_1003915_pt1 | contig 9973 bp, 6 predicted proteins | sample BlaSprsedimmetaG_FD_94476 | JGI IMG/M metagenome (GOLD analysis project Ga0129302, IMG submission 94476) | Hot spring sediment bacterial and archeal communities from California, USA to study Microbial Dark Matter (Phase II) - Blank Spring... | ecosystem: Environmental > Aquatic > Thermal springs >... | reverse complement strand
GGATCGCCCGCAGCGCCGCGGCGCCGTCCTCGGCGTCGGCGATCGACAGGTGGTTCAGCGTCAGGTGCGAGATCAACGGCCAGAGCACCCCCCGCCCCAGCGCCGGGCGGAGCGTCGGCGACGGCGCCGTCAGGCAGGAACAGCTCGTTTGCGTTGTTGGGGTTGATGCGCATGTCGTATTGCCCAAAGTCCGCGATCACCGAGAACGTATTGCGTATGCCGCTGATGCTGAGGTCGTGGCCGAAAAGTTCAGCCACCGTGCCGTCCTCGAACACCACGGTGGCGCGGGCATAGTCATCCACATTCTTCATCACGCGAAAATGTTCCCCGGCGCTGTCGGGCAGGGCTTTCAACACCTGCAACGCCACAGCGGACACCTTGACGGGACGAATGGGAGAGCCGTCGCGGAGTATGCCTTCCACCTGCTTCAGGTACAAGGCCGGCCCAAGAGGATGACACGCTTTGTTCATAAGCGACCCGCCGCCGGACTTCTCCGGCGTGTCGTAGGCGGGCGCGTGACTTCCCTGATGAGCGCATACGCCCTGTTGCAACAGTATTTTCCCCTTGTCCCGCTGCGTCGCTTCGCCCAGCAGCGTAATCATGGTTTTCACGCCGTCCACATACGTCAGATTTTCCGCATAGAGCAATTTGGAGCGGCTTTGTTCAACCGCCGCAGCGACTTTATCGAAAGCCTCCATGGTCTCAATCTTGCGCGTTTCAGCGTCGGAATCCAGCCCACGGCTGTAGCCCGGCCAGATGACGGGCGGCTTCTCGAGCACAATTACCGGCGTATCCGCCGCCGCCGCTTCGCGCGCATACTGCGCATGGGCGTAATTGGCGCAGGCGATGCAGTCTATATGCGGCCGCACCGTTTCCAACATCTCCTGATGACTCGCGAAGGCGCGCGCCACCCGATGGCGCTCTGCAAATTTCTGCGCGTTGCCCAAATGTCCGGAGGTGACCCCGGCGAGTTCAATGGTTGCGCCGTTCTTGTGCGGGATTTGCCCGAAAACCTGCGCCGTAAAATCGCCCGCGAACCCCGTGCCGCTTATGGTTACGCGCAGGATGTTGTTCTGCTTGATACTCATGGTTGTCGCCTCCATCTGTGTTCGTCGCGGGCAACGCCCTCGAATAAATTCATTATTTCAGCCTAGGTCGCAAATCCGTAAACCGTTACCCGCACCCTGTCTTCGCTTGCATAATAGGTGAGCGTGAAACCATTATTTGAATTTGCCGCCGGATACATATTACTCGCGGTTTGTGCCGTTCGGGCGTCCCACGTCCTGATAATAAGTTCGCCAAGATCATTGGTCGTACACATCACCCAGTGGTTGGTGTCGGCGGCGTCCCTAAAGACCACGCCAACGCGATAGTTGTAGTCTTCAATGTCGAGGGGGCGTATATTCATGGTTATCGCGGTGTCTCCGGAACTTGACGCCGGCTCACTGCCCGAACTGATAAGGTAGGTGGGCGTGCCGTTAATAACGGCGTAACAACCGCTGTCAATGGTGATGCCGCCTCCGCCGCCAATTTGCATCAAATTGCCCATTCCTTGCGTGAAGTCAATGGTTGTTGTTCCGGCCATTGCGGAAACGCACAAGCCCATTATTACCATAACACCTGAAGCAATAGTCCCTATACGCATAACCAATCTCCCTTATGTAAAAGCCTTAAGAAAACATACAGTTCTCCCGCCATATATATCAATTGTAACATATCATTGACAATTACCGCAGGCCGATCCTTGTAGGCGCAAGCCGACTTATCAATCCTGCTCTTTTGTCTCCAGCGGCAACGCCCAGACCTGCCGATTTCGGGGCCCGTCGAATTCGCAGAAGAAAACGGACTGCCACGTGCCGAGTTGGGGCATGCCGTTACGGATGATGAGGGTGAGACCCGAGCCCATCATGCTTGCCTTGACGTGCGCGGCGCTGTTTTCCTCGTTGTGCCGGTAGGCGGCGTCGCGCCAGGGCACGGCTTTGTCGAGGGCGTATTCAATGTCGTGCGGCACGTCCGGATCGGCGTTTTCGTTGATGGTAATGCCCGCCGTTGTATGGGGCACGTGCAGTTGCAGCAACCCGTTGTCAAGGTTGGCCTCGCGTATGATGCGGCGCACCTCGGCGTCTATGTTGATGAATTGGGTGTGTTGTTGTGTTTGGACGGTAAAGGTATGCATATTCAATACTCCATATCGCGCAGGTTGCGCAGTCCGAAATACATGGGCAGGGCGACGCACAGCAGTGTAACCGCCGCGCCGGCGATTACGGCGCCGCCAAGGGCGTATCGGAACCAGTCGGGGTTGGCGATGCGCCCGATGGCGTGGTATTGCAGCACGAAGGTTTGCGCCGCCACCACGACGGTAATATAGCCGATGCTCACGAGCAGGTTCAGCGTGCCGCCGAGGCCGCTGACGATGCGCGCGGGGTTGTCCTCTTGGAAATTGGGGTACAGGGCGCCGAGTCCGACGGCAAGTCCGGCCAGGCCGAAATTGGCGATGGACACGCTGTATACGGTCATCCAAAAGTATACCGGCTCCAACTTGAGCATGGACGCGGACAAAAAGGCGAGTCCCACGGTGAACAGGGAGGTGGTGACGACGCTGAGCCAGAATTTTTGCCATACCAGTTTCCGGAACGTGATGGGTGCGAGTCCGATGATCCAGAATCGGCGGCCTTCGAGACTGACCAGCGGAAAGACAAACCGGCTGGTGAGGGTTGCGAGGATGAGCGTTACGGAGCCCACGTTCAGGCAGGCGATCCAACTGCGCCACATTTCGTCTTCGTAGTTTCGGGACGTGTTGCGCAGGTTGGCGATGTAAATGGCCATAATGCCGAAGAAAACGACGAATTGCGACCATTGGGTCGGATCGCGCCAGAATAATTTGATGTCCTTTACCGTCAACGCCCGGTGCGGGTTGGGAATGAACGCCAGCGCGCGCTCGATGCGGTTCAGCAAGCCCCGGCGTCTGGGGCGGAACCGTTGCCTGTCCTGCCCGGCAAGGTAGGAATACCCGGGAAAGAAAATGCGTTGCGCAATGGAACCGGCGCACAGCAGGCTGACCATTGCGGTGGACAGCAGCATAAGGAACCAGAACAGTGATTCCCGCATTTGATGTTTTGCGGCGGCGAGCACGCCCATGGACATCCAGTGGCTGGGCAGCGCCCATGACTGGGCGCGCCCGGTCGCTTCAAGAAAGACCGGCACGATGGTATCCTCGGACAATTGCGTTCCCCGGAGCACATGGCGTATGTAGAGAAACACCGCGCCCACGGCGAAGGCCGCGAGGGTGATGAGCGCGGGCATTTTCAAACGCGGGAACACATATACCAGCGTCATGGCGATGACCGCGCCAATGCAGGCGGGCACGATGATGAGCGGTATGAAAAAGGCGACACAGGCGAAATAAAACAGGAGGGACGCCTTTGTGCTTAGTCCGTAGGCGAGCATCAGCGGCGAGCCGAGAAACGCCAGCGCCCATGAACTGAACGCGACGCATTCGAAAAAGCGGGCGTAGAAGAAATGATCGTAACGGATGGGGCCTTGCAGCAGATACATCACCTCTCGGGAACGGTACATGGTGGAGAAGGCCACCAGCACGTTTGAAAAAATGAGCATGAGGAAAATGGTCAGCGTAAGGATGCTGAGCAGGCGCGACATGAGCAAGTCGCCGAAATTGAACTCCGCGCCGGCCCGTCCGCCGAAAATCATGATCCATCGGAATCCGGCGCGAAAAAAGAAGAACGCGCCCAGCCACAGCAAGGTCGCCGCAACGGTGATGACGCCGACCTTCAGTTTGGATTCATTGCGCACACCCGCCACCTCGTGGCGCGCAATACGCAGTTTCGCCAGTATGACCACCCACACCTGACTCATGAGCCGCGCGTCCCCGTTGTCCGGGACGGCTGTGCGACTTGGTGCAGCACGCCCTCTTCCGTTTCCTGCGTGATTTCCAGAAACACGTCCTCAAGCGATCCGGGCCGGTTGTGCAGCGCCTTGATTTCCGCCACCGAGCCCAGCGCCTTCAATGCGCCGTTGTTGATGATGCCGATCAGGTCGGCCACTTCCTCGGCAATGGCGAGGGTGTGGGTGGACATGAACACGGTCAATCCTTCCTCGCGGCATTTCTGGCGCAGGAAATTCTTCACAAACCGAATGTTCTTCGGATCAAGGCCGACCCATGGCTCGTCAACAATGACAACCTTCGGGTCATGCAGAAAACAGGACGCAAACGACAGCTTTTGACGCATGCCGTGGCTGTAGTCCTCAATGAGTTGGTCTGCAACGGCGGCAATCTCGAACATCTCCAGCAGTTCGCCGCATCGCATCCGGTACTCCGCTTCCGACATCTGATACAGTCCCGCCACGAACCGCATGAACTCGTCGCCGGTCAGTTTGTCGTACAAGAAAGGATGGTCCGGCACGTAGCCCAGCAGCTTTTTCGCTTCAACAGGCTCCTTCGCAATATCAAACCCGCCGAGACAGGCCTTTCCCGCCGTGGCGTGCAGAAGCCCCGTGAGCATTTTGATGGTGGTGGTTTTGCCCGCGCCGTTCGGCCCGAGGAAGCAGAAAAAGACGCCCTCGCCAATATTCAAATCGAGATTGTACACGGCGTTCTTCGCGCCGAAGCGCTTTGTCAATTGCGCTGTCTCTATCATTGTTGTCATTGTCGTTCCTTATCAGCGCGAGCATTGCCCGCGACCGGCAGCTGTGCCCGCCCGTGTCGCCGCTTTCGATGGTTGTCTTGAAAGACGCCGCGCAATCGCATCCTCTCCATATAATGGGAGACGCTGAAGGGGAGACGATTTGCAACTCGCCGGTTATCTTTCCAGCCCTTTACGTGTCCTGTCAGCGGAGGCCGCGCTTTTCAGTCCGGCATTCACAGCGCGCCCAACCGTTCCTTCCCTTCTCGTGCACACGCCACGGCGCCTGCGTTTTCTCGGTCATCTGTTCCATCTCCGGAATATCCAATATAACTCACGGGCGCATTATAGCACATCCGGTAAAAGCCGGGGCTGTATCCTTGTCACCGGCAGGCGGACGCCTGTGCTGGATGATTATGAGGGGCAGGGTGTATAATCGAAGCGGAGATTTAAGGGGGTTCAATCGAGAAGGCGCGCATCATGAATCATTTTTGTTTCGTTTTGTTTGTCATCCTGCGCTTGTCGCATGGCGCAATTGCTGCGGATGCCGACTGGGACGCCCTTGCCGCTTATGCCTACGGTCAGGACCGCGCGCCGCTTCACGAGATAAGCGGCATAATCAACCGGGCGCATGATGACCCCGCCGTCCGCGCGGAGATGGAACAGCGGTTCATTATGCTGCTCAACCGCGAAGACGCCACTGTGGACGCGAAAGCCTTCGCCTGTGAAATGTTAGGCAGGATCGGCTCATACCCCGCCATATTCCCCGTGGCAAAATTGCTTGCGGAACCAATCCTTGCCGCCCATGCGCTGACCGCTCTCGAACGCATTCCCCAGGCCGAGGCAAACCGCGCCCTGCGAGAGGCGTTGAGCGTCGCGGACGCCCCTTTGCGCGGCGGCATAATCACGGCGCTGGGCAATCGCGGCGCGGCGTCGTCGGTGGAGACCCTGGCTGCCCTGCTGAACACTTCCGATCATGCGGCGGCGGCGGCCGCGCTTGGAAACATCGCCTCTGATGAGGCCATTAAGGCGTTGATGCTGGCGCGCGCCGGAACCGGCGCCGACCCCGCGCTTGAATCCGCTGTGCTGCAATGCGCCTACGGCCCGGTTGGCGACAACAATCCCGAATACGCCGCCATATTGTTTGATTTTCTATATCGCGAAGGAGCAAATGCGCCGCTGCAAACGGCGGGATTCATGGGGTTAATACGGCAGGAAGCGGATGGTCTGCCCGCCTTATTTCGGGAGGCGTTGCGCGCCGACGCGCCTCATTTTATTGAAGCGACGCTGATTGCTTTGGGTTCATCCGGGAGCGGCGCGGCAACCGCCGCGGCCCTTGCCGACGTGTTGCATGAACTTGAACCTGAAGCGCAGAGGATGATCCTTGAAGCCGTGTCGGCGCGAAAAGATCACACGGCAATGGAAACCGTACCCCCGAATATGCGGGATGCTGCGGACGCTGTCCGCAAGGAAAACAACGCGGCGCCAATGGATGACGCGGTTGCAAACGCGGCCATCCGCCCGGAAGACCCACTGTTGCCGGACGGCCATCGCATCGTCGCATATCTCAATTGCGGCGCGGGCAAACACGTCACCGGCGGGGTTGGGCCGGCAATCGCGCTTCTTTCCGGAACGCCTTGTCAATTTCCCGGCATTGAAGGCGCGGTCGGCACGGCAGCCTGTGACCCGGCACAGGTGGTGTGTGAAATATCCGGACTGAACCCCGACGCGGACTATGTGCTCGCATTCACGTGGTGGGACGCCGACAACGGCAACAGGATGCAATCGGTGCGTTTAAGCGTTGAGGGCGATCAATGGAAAACGGTCCTGCCTCCCGCCCGCGCGGCGGCTTATGACAACGACGCGTCCACGTGGGCGCGCGTGCTGTTGCCGCTCTGCGGCGGGTATTCCAACATCGGGAACCTGCGCGCGGCATTCGTCAATGAATCCGGCCCGAGCGCGGTGGTAAATGAAATCTACGTGCTGCAACGCATCGCGCCCGCAAAACCCAAGCGCGTGTTGATTGTTACCGGCGATGATTACGGGGGCCATCACTGGCGCTCCACCGCGTCCGCGCTGGCGGCGTTATTGCGGGAAGATGAACGTCTCGAGGTGTCCATCAACGAATGCCCCGCCATCTACGGGTCGCCCCTGCTTGTTCATTACGATGCGACAGTGCTCCACTTCAAAAACTATGCGGAGCGGACGCCCCTTGACCGCGCGGTGGGAAAAGGCCTGAAAAACCACGTGGCCAACGGCGGCGGCCTTGTCCTGACCCATTTCGCGTGCGGCGCATTCCAAGAATGGGAGGCGTTTGTAAAAATTGCCGGACGCGTGTGGAATCCGGATATGCGCCCCCATGACCCGCACGGCGCATTTACCGTGCATATAACCGACGCCGAACATCTCATCACACAAGGCATGGACGCTTTTGAGATTACGGACGAACTGTACACGTGTCTTGACGGCGACACACCCATCACGGTATTGTGCGACGCCGTGTCCGCAGTGGATAAAAAAACGTATCCGATGGGGTTTGTCGTCGAAAATACCGGCGGCCGCGTGTTTCACTCCACCCTTGGTCATGACGCCGCTTCCTACGACACCCCCGGCGCGCGCGCGTTGTATCGGCGCGCCGCGGCATGGGCAGCCGGACTAGAACCGATACCGTTGAAATGACGACACTCAACCCCGCGGCGGGGAAGGAACGCATTACATGAAACTGTCACGACGCAGATTTATCAAAGGCACGGCAACGGCGGCGGGACTGGCGATGGCGGCGACCGCGCAACAAACCGCGCCGCCGCGCGCAGTGCGCCTGGGCGGCCCCGTCTTCGAGCAAACGAAGGACCCGGAGGAACTCGCGCTGGCGCATGTGAAACTGGGATACCGCGGCGCGTATTGTCCCCATGTGACCTTGGAGGATACAGGCCGCATCAAAGCCTTGTCCGACGCCTTTGCGAAACATGACGTGACAATTGCGGAGGTGGGGCGCTGGTGCAACATGATGGACGCCGACCCCGTCAAACGCAGGAAGAACATCGAAAACGTAACAGAGGGGCTTGCATTGGCGGAGGCCGTTGGAGCGCGTTGTTGCGTAAACATCGCGGGTTCTTTTAATCCCGACAGCTGGTTTGGCCCCCATCCCGCAAACCTCTCGGACGAGTTCTTTGACGCCGCAGTGGAAAACGCCCGCAAAATTGTGGATGCCGTGAAACCAAAACGCGCCAAGTTCGCCTATGAGATGATGGGTTGGAGCCTGCCCGACAGTGTGGACGCCTATATCAGACTCATGAAAGCCATTGATCGCGAAGGGTTCGCAGTGCATCTCGACCCCTGCAACATCATCAATTCCCCAGAGCGCTATTACCGCAACGCCGAGGTGATAAATGATTGTTTTGATCGCCTTGGCGGGCACATTGTCAGCTGTCACGCAAAAGACCTGACCTGGGAGGTGGAAATGAACGTGCATTTCCGCGAGGTGCGGCCGGGATCGGGTGACATGGATTACGCCGTGTACCTGAAACGGCTGGCCGAGCTGCCTCAACAGCCGCCGCTTATGCTGGAACACCTCGCCAATGCCGATGAATACGACGCCGCGCGCCGGCACTTGTTGGAACTGGCCGCGGCGATCGGCGTTCAAACAGACGGATAAGTCAGGGGGATTGGGAAAGAGCCGCGATAAGGGCGTCGCGCAGGGCCTCCTCGCTTTGTCGGGGCGCTTCCAGAACGGGAGCGCATCCGGCGTCGCGCAACGCCTTGGTGGTGACCGGCCCGATGGATGCGTACAGCGTGGAGGGACTGGTTTGCGCAAGTTCTTCCCGCAGCCCCGTTGCGACGTACGCCTTGACGGCGGAAGGGCTGAAAAATGCAACGCATTCGGGCGCGAAGAGAACCAAATCAGCGGCGGCGCCGTCGTCAATATCGCAGGAATCTGTCTTATACGCCGTAAACGCGCATGTTTTCATGCCGTGTTTCTCAAGGTTGTCGGCGATATGGGAGCGCGCGGCGCTGCTTTGCGGCAAAAGCGCGGTCTTGCCCGACGGTTGCGGTTCGGCGCGCAACAACGCCTCAATCAGCGCGTCGGATGTATGACTGTCCGGCACAATATCAACATGCAATCCCAAGGCTTTCGTCGCGGCGGCGGTCGCGTCGCCAATGGCCGCAACACGGCAGCCGCCGTATTCGCGCGCATTCCGCCCATTGCGCGCCAACACTTCTCCAAAGGCATGGACTGCGTTGGCGCTCGTGAAAATCAACCAGTCGAACGGCGTGTCCGGCTCGGGAAGCGGCGCGTCGGGAAGCGGCGTTATCGTAATGAGCGGCAGGTAAAACACCCGGCCGCCCGCCGCCTCCAGCAGCGCGCCGAAAGACGCGGCCTGATGGCGCGCGCGCGTAACGACGATGCGCTTGTCACGCAAAGGATAGTCCTTCGTCTGCCGCGGCGCCGCCCGCGCGCTAAGTTCCGCGCGCGCCCAGGCGCCCGCTTCCGCGCCAAGCCGCGCGGCGTCTCCGGTTGCTGCTTCACGGGAGAAACGAACCGTTCTGCCCGTATCCATATCAGCGGCAAAAACCTGAAGATGAACGCGTCCGTCGCGCGGGTGTGCGTACACGCCCAGCGGCGCGCGACAACCACCGCCAAAAGCCTGCAAAACGGCGCGTTCGCACTGGGTTGCAACCGCCGCATCAATGTCGTGCAAGGCTTGAATCAAAGCGATGACCGGCCCATCGTCAGCCCGGGTTTCAAGGGCCAGCGCGCCCTGGCCGGGCGCGGGCAACATCACATCAACGGGTATCTCCCATATCCCGTCCGTCTTGTTTAGTCCCAACCGTATCAATCCCGCGGCGGCAAGCAGCACGGCATCCAAGCGTCCTTCGGAAACTTGCCGCAGCCGCGTGGGCACGTTGCCGCGCAGCTCGCGTATGCGTAGATCGGGACGACGGGCAAGCAGCTGGGCTTTACGGCGCAAACTGGATGTGCCCACCGCGGCGCGCGGCGGCAGCGTTTCAAGCGTACAGCCGTCGGCGGATATAAGCGCGTCATTCGGGCGTTCTCTTCCGGCGACGGCGGCGATGGCAAGTCCCTCCGGTTGTTTTGTGGGAAGGTCTTTCAAACTGTGAACGGCCACATCAATCTCACGCCTCAGCAACGCCTGCTCGATCTCGCGGGTAAACGCGCCCAGCCCCCCGATTTCCTCCAGACGCGCATCCGGACGCTTGTCGCCGGTGGTGCTGATGATGCGCAGACCGACCTGCGTATCGGGAAACGTTTGTGTAAGCCGGTTGATGACGGCTTGTGTTTGGGCAAGCGCCAAATCACTGCCCCGTGATCC
>Ga0129302_1003902_pt1 | contig 9987 bp, 5 predicted proteins | sample BlaSprsedimmetaG_FD_94476 | JGI IMG/M metagenome (GOLD analysis project Ga0129302, IMG submission 94476) | Hot spring sediment bacterial and archeal communities from California, USA to study Microbial Dark Matter (Phase II) - Blank Spring... | ecosystem: Environmental > Aquatic > Thermal springs >... | reverse complement strand
TGATGTTGATCTTTTTGCCGGCATAATTTTCCAATTCTTCCGGCAGGGCTGATGACACATACAAAATCCGCGTCAAATCATGCGAATGATTGAGCACGAACAGATCTTCGGCTTTATGGAGAAACAGTTGATTCTGTTTGTAATTTTCGATTGTAATGCCCGGGAACAAATGTCCCAGGAAGCCGGGTCTGCCGCGATGAAGCAGCTTGTTTTCAATAAATTCAAATAAAACGTTTTGTTTGACCCTGACAAAAAACTTAAAAATATCACCCGGGTCAGTATTTTCATCGCCAAATTCCCGATAATCGAGTTCGTTGCCATCAGCATCAAGTTTATAATGCTCTCGACAATTTTCAGGTTCAGCTTCGCCGTAATAATTAAAACAGGGATCGAGGAACACCCTTTTAATGATGTTCATCAGCCGGATTCTAAAGTCCAGCGCCTTTTTCCGGGCAAACCGCTTTTTATCAGCAGCATCGTTCAATTTTTCTTCGAGCTCCCGCTGCAATATTCCCTTGACCATCACGCGGTAAGCATATTCGTTCGGATGTTCCGGAAAACAGAGGGTTTTGGCAATCCCGACGCCATCCATGCCGCGATTTTGCATCGAACGAAGTGTTTCGTCCAAAATATTGCCGGGTATTGAAACATTGGCATTTACCGCAGCCACTCCGCAATTGCTCTGTCCCGCAGCACGGGCGAGCCGCTCTTCGAACAATTTCTCATCTCTTTCGATTTCGCGGATCATCTCCTGACGAACACGGTAACGGTGGTCGACACGCTCCTTCAGCCCGATCCAGTGGATTTTATCAAACCTGCCGCGCAACTGCCGGATATCAGTGAAACCCAGCGCAGCCAGGCAGCGAATCACCTGCATCTGAATCATGGTAAACGCATTGATGATCTGCCGGGTATTGACCGCGACATCGCGCAGTTTTTGCAGCGCCAAATTGCTGGTGGCTATTCCACGGGAGCAACCGTCATGACAATTCCGGTTCCGATCACATCCAATGGCGACCAGCGGCGCTGTTCCCCAGATCACACCATCAGCACCCAGGGCAACCGCTTTGATTACATCCTCGTAAGTGCGCATCCCTCCTGACACAATAAATTTCACCCAATTTCTCAGCCGGTCCTGTACCAGCCGGTTGTGAATCAGCGGAATGGCATATTCCAGATGCATGCCCATTTGCCCTTTGATGATATTGGGTGATGCTCCGGTGCCACCGCGGGGTCCGTCGAGCCAGATCTCAATCTTCATCCCGTATTTTTGGACATAGTCTTTCATTTCCGCTGATAACTTCTGTCCGGGCTGCCAATCCGGAAATCTGGTTTTTAATATTTCTTCAGTGTTATCTTTGGCGATTCTCGCCAGACCGGTGGCGATGAACTCGATATCGATCGAGGGCGATACTTTGATCGAAATAACGCACTCCGGATTAATCATTCGTACCACATCGATGAACGCCTTGACATCCTCTATCGAATAACAGTTATGAAACGGAAACGGAGAAATGATGCTGCTGTAAGAATACTCGATAATTTCTTCACAAAGCCGGATCAAATTCTCGAAGTCAATTGGATCGATCCGACGTTCTGTTTTCAGTTGATAAACAACCTCCTGAATTTCCCTGAGCGCATTTTTGATCTCGTCTGTTACATTGTTCAGATCATCAAGCTGATCAAAACGGCTTAAATGGGATCCAGCCAGCGGCGCCAACGGATGATCCTGTTTCCGGGAAAGCTTTTTCAACATCAGATACAGCTTTTCGATCTTGTCGCGATTTAAAAGTTCGAGCCCTTCTACGCCGCGCATATAGGATACCAGTTTGTTGACCTTTTGTGCCAGGATGTGGCCCCCTATCCCCATTTTTGCACCCTGACTATAGGCGATAACCACGCGCCGGGCTTTTTTAATGGTGGTTTTATTCACGCCAAACAATCCGGTTTTCAATTCGGTCGAGACGAACGGCTCATCTTCCTCTTCCACTACTACCACAAATTGGAACAGTTTTAACGACGGGTGTTGATTAATTTTTTTGAATAATTCCGGGTTGGTTTGCTGATTGATAGCGTTTTGTTTCAAGATATCGACCATCTCTTTGGCCGTGTATTGTTTGCCGGTTACAAAAAATGGTTTGATCAATTGAATTTCATTCTCCGTGAAGAAAATGGGCTCACCCTTTGAATTTAAAAAGAAACAACTGGGATAGCCTCCTTCCCCGGTATCGTATTGAATACCCAAGTCTCTGGCGGCGGTAACATGCGCTTTCCAGGTATCCAGACCGATTGAGCCAACAGATTTGCCACCAAACATCCATGGCGCTTCCAAAGTCAAATTTTTATCCAGCGGCAGCGCAGTTTGAACTTTTTCCAATTCACTTTCATCGACATCAATCGGATTTTTATTAAAAAGAATCTGCATCACATCAAATCCATCGCCGAGCAATCCGGCGCCCGGCACATTTTCCAGCAGCAGCATGGCTGGATCACCGGCAGCCATCTTCCCCATCGATTTAATCAGCTCACCAGGCCAGACAAAATCGCGACCAAACAGTTTTTGATTGGTATCGCCCAAACGATAAAATTGATGCGGCACCGTTACAGGCAAAATCCGTTGTTTTAATTGACGATAAGTTCGTATATGATCCGGGGGTATCGGTTCACTCTCTATCAGATTTTGGTTTAGCTCATCATAAGCCTGGATCAGCGCTTTATTTTCAAAAATGGTTCGCTGGATTCGATTTTCGATTTTATGGAAATCAATCAACCGCCCTTCTTCACCGACAGTTTTTTTAATATCTTTAAAGCCCGACGCGCCCAATACTTCCAGAATTTGAACTTTGCGCGATTCTGCCTGGTTGTTCAACCGTTTCACCGCCCAGTCAACGTCCAGGCTGAGTAATTTTTCAGTGGTGGTTTTATTTTCGATAATTGCGCGATAGGCTGTGGGGTCCAGCGCCAGTAAAGCAGAAAAATCGATCAGCGTCGCTTCTGCGCCCCGCTGAATAGTTTTCTGGGTATCCGATGCCAGCCGAATTCCTCCGGAAGCCAAAATGCTCAGCTCGTGCCGCCTGCCGATTCGCATTAAATAGTGATGCAGCGCCCGAACCGCCCTCGATGTTACAAAGTACATTTCCCGATTCCGCGAACCGTGCACATGCAACAAATCCACACCATGATCTAAAAATTGATTAATCTTTTGTTTGACCTGGGAAACCAGCGTCAACGAGCCAATGAGATCATGTTCAGAAATTTCCAGATAACCGCAAATAAGCGGCTGATCTTTGCCCAATGACGCTGCTGACTGTTTGATATAGTTCAGGGTTCTCTCAATCTCCGGATGATATTCAATTTCAAACACCGGCATCCGCCAGAGGTCGGAAAGAAACTCCCGATTGGTTTTGGGGCTGACAATGAGCTGGTTGATCAGCTCATGATCCACCCGCGGAACGATCACCTCTGGTAAGCTGGTATATCCTCCCTCCTGCAAAATGAATTGATAATGCTCCAACAATCGATCTAACGATATGACCACCAGACTTTTTTGATGCTCGGCGGTTTTGATAAACGCCAATTCTACTTTACCGTTGCTTTCTAATTGGACTGCATTGTACAGAATCGGAGACATTAGCTTAATGGTGGGGTGAACAGGATTGACAAGATTCCCCTGTCGATCAAATTTGCAAAAGTCCTCCCGTTTTCCCAGTGTCACTGACAGCTCTTCGTCGGGGTCGCCCTCATGCAGACGGTTTTGCGCCGGACCCACGATGTGAAAATGAGCAAAACGCTCTGCATCGAAACCGATTCCCATGTGCCGGTCGCCCTGGCCCGATCCTGACACCGGTATTTTACCGGTGGATGCTTCCTTATCAATTTCCATGATGATCTCTTCACTCACGTATTTATCCGACATTTCAGTGATCATCTCGGACCGGATAACTTTGGTGGTATCGTGAATCCGTTGTTGGCGACGCATCCAATATTTTTTCTCTTCCAGATCAACCGCGTTTTCGATCAACTTGTCGAGATATAGACGTTGTTGCTGGGCCAATTTATTTTGGGGACAGAAATTGACACATGCATTGCAAAGCGCGCAATTAATATCGATCAACTCCGGGATTTGTCGCGGCAGACCGGTTCGGGCGCCATAGATACAGGCGTTTTCATTGCTGCACATTCCGCAATGTATGCAGGTCTTGGTATCGATAAACAGACGGCTATACTCAAACCCCCGGTCGTAATGAATCGCCAGACCATGTTCCAGATGGGAACGGCTATCTTTCTGGTCAGCCAGGGTATGGGGACGATACAACGGGCTTTCTTTCATGATTTGCCAGAATCTACCAAGAAAATATTGCTGACCATTGTCCTGTTTTTCGAGGGCAGTTTGAAAGGCTTCACTTTTTTCCACCAGATCGAACAACTCGGTTAACGGAATATGGGTAGGACAAATATCGGTGCACCTATCACAGCGAGTGCAGCTCAAAAACCCCAAAGCTTCATCGGTAGTAATCTGCAGCCCTCGAGAAATCCGCTGTGCTGTGATGCGACGGGTAATCGGCGTTGCCGGGCCGTATAGACCAAAAACATCAGACGTCGGGCATACCCGTTCGCAACTATCGCACTCGGCGCAAGCGGCGATAATATTTTCGATGGCATCCGAGCCGTTGCGTTTTAATTGCGGTGGAATTACCCGGGGAAAGATAAATTTAGCCAATTGCCAGATTATCTTTTCCAAAGGAAAGGATAGTACGAATTTTCGACCCTGAAGTCGTTTATCATAAGTTCTAATAAACCAACTCAAGAATTTCGGGAAAATCGATACCAAAACTCTTGCGAAAAAGTTCATACCGCTGGAATTGATAAACTTACCCTGATTTAGCAGCAAGTTTGGATCACAAGATTGTTTAAATTGAAAGAAATCTCTTGCCCGGTCGTTAGCAGTTTTTTTCCATCTGTTGAGCGAAAGCGCGTTCCAAATGCCGATTCCATAGGGCCTGGCATCAAAATGATAAGCGACCAGGGACATGAGCGGAACCAGAGCAAAATAGAGCTTATGACGCAAGGTTCGGGTATCAGCGAGAAAAATTGACTGCACCAGAATTTCTTTGTTCGGCAAAAGATGGGCTTCAGTCTTTAGCTGGATATTGAGCAACCTGCCGATAATCTTGTTTAAAAATTGAGAATAATTTTCAAAAACGCTCAGCGGCAAAATGGTTTCACTCACCAGCATTGAGGGTCCCTGTTGTTTCATTTGAACCGGTAAAAAGCGATGTTCCCAGATCAAATGCGCCAGTTCTGTTGAAAGTTGACGAAAGCTGATATGATGGATCCGCCGCGTTTCACCGCCCGCGCCGAACAATTTGGATTTAAGCGCACGCTGGTAATCAACGACATCGTCAAATTCCAGAACCAGAATGTGATCTGCCGCTGATAATTCCTTCAATACATTTTTATCCTCATGAACCTCTTGCAACCGGAAACGGTCGTTTGTTTCCAGCGCCTGTTTTGAATCTTGTTCCAGATGCTGGCTTTCGATAAGCTGTGTTTCCCGAATGTAAAACTTGTCGAAATAAATCACTGAGGTCGGGGATAGATTATGCTGGCTGATAAGCTGCATAAACTGTGCAGCGTCGCTTTGATTTTGAAATGACAGCGCATACGGTTTGGAAACATAATTGTTATTTCGGACCCGCAACCGAACCGCAATAATGACCCCGAATTGTCCCTCGCTGTTGAAGAAAAAATCAAAATCCTGCTCAATGGATTTCACAATCCGAATTTCTCCGGCAGGAGAAACAACCAACATATCCAACACGCTGTTCCTGACCGAACCGTATTTGTAGCTTCCCAGTCCCATACCGCCGGTTGCAATCCAGCCGCAAATGGTTCCGCTGCCGGTGTTGGAAATTTCCTGTCGCAGGGCAAAACCGCGCTCTGCCAAAAACCGCTTTGCCTTTGGAAAAATAACCCCCGCGCCAACGGTTAAGGTTGCAGTGGATTCTTCAAGGTCTATAAAATCAAGATAAGCGAGATCGAGGATAATGTCCTCATTCAGCGGCACACTCCCGCCAAAGGGCCAGGTGGCAGCACCACGAATGGAATAATTCGCTCCGGTTTCATAAGCCCAGCTTACAAAAGCCATCAGGTCATCAATACTTCCCGGGCGAATCACAAAGGCAGATTCAATATTGGCAAGCATTTTCTTGAAAATTGAAGGAATAATATGCGTGCCGGTATCCGCATGAAAAATAGCCTGCTGTATCTCATCGGGCTTAAACACGGATGTCGCCGGTGAAAGCTTTTCCAATAACGCTTCAATTTTCGGATATTTTATTTTCTCTGGTTCCCACAATTCGTCATCCGACTGGATGAGCAAACTCCGGGCGCGATTTTGCTCTGAAACTTTAGCCCCGGCGCTCCAATTGAAATATGGTTGATAATGATTGTCTGACATCTGAGCTCGAAAATTACCCATGTTCAATCCCGTTTAAATCTGCTATCGAAAGAATCGTTTCCAGGCTTAGCTGTAAATTTTAGTTTTCAATATAATAAAATAATGGTAAAAATCAAATAATTAAATTGTAAAAAATGTATTATCTTAATCACGGGGAGACGCAAACCGATGGTATCGCTTTATTGGTGAAAAATTTAAAAATAGATGGCTTGATTTAAAAATTTTATCAGCAGTCAAATAATCACATCTTAAGCGATGGCATCGGTATTCCAACTATAGGGGATATTAGTAGGAAAGTCTGATTTTTTTTGGTTAAATATGGACACTTTTTCCTAAATGTAACCATATCCAATTAGAGGGTATTGGTTGATAATCATTAGGTTAGCTTAGTAAAAAATGAGTCAAATGAGGCCGGGATGAAAGAAAAGCTTGTATCCGCAATCAATGAAATCCACAATGATAGATCAATTATAGTATCAGACGAAGCGTCAATTAAGTCTGGTGTTGTGTTGCGTTTAATATCCTTGCTGGGTTGGAACCCATTCGATGTTAATGAGGTCAAACCTGAATATACTGTTGAATCGAAGAGAGTCGATTTTTCCTTGCGGATAAATGGAACAAATAAAGTGTTTATTGAGGTCAAGAGGCCCAATGAAGACCTGGAAGCCCACCAAGAGCAGCTTCTTGGTTATTCATTCAGAGAGGGTGTTAAGCTGGCTATCTTAACAAATGGCATCACGTGGTGGTTTTATCTCCCATTGAATGAAGGCAGCTGGGAGCAAAGACGGTTTTTTACCGCAGATTTTTTAGAACAGGATCAAACAGCTATCACTGAAAAACTGATTGAACTGCTTTCGAGGGATCATGTTGCTTCTGGAGATGCATTTAAAACTGCAGAACATCTTTACAAGTCGCATCAAAAGAAAAAAATAGTATGGGCGGCTCTTCCAAAAGCATGGTACAAAATTCTCAATGATCCCGATGACCTCTTTGTTGATCTTCTTGTTGAGACAACAGAGAAATTATCGGGATTCAGGCCAGAAATAGAAGAGGTCGAAAAGTTCATAATGAGCATCCAGAAAACACCTATCAGAAAACCTGAACCTTCGCCCACTCCGAAACCACCGATAGCACCAGGTCCTATTTATCCTAAGCCGCAACCCCCAACTTATCCTGAAGGCAGTTATATTAATAAGCGAATCAGAAGTATTCAGCTACTTGGTAACACTTATCATCCGCGCACGTGGAAAGATATTATTGTTCTCGTCTCGGAAGAAATGTATAGGCGGCACAGTGCTGAGTTTTTCTGTTGCCTTACCCTTCGCGGTTCAAGAATGTCATATTTTAGCCAACAGCCAAATGAAATGAGCTTACCCAGGCAGATTGCAGGTTCAACTTTCTTTGTCGAAACAAAGCTTAATTCAAACTCAATTATCAAGCGATGCCATGAACTTATGGGGCTTTTTGGTTATAAAGAGAAGGATCTCTATGTCTCAGCTGAATGAGATATGAGAAGTCACGAAAAGCTAACATCGGCATCAGCGGATCGCTGAAAAACGCGCCCGCTTATGCCGGGGAACCCCGCAGTAAACAACCGAGTTATGCGCAATCAGGCAGGCATAAAAGCAGCCAAGACATAGGGATGAAGAAACAGAACGTATTGCCATTGAAACGGCAATTCAACATGAACAAGCACGAGGCTGGAACGTCGAAAGCGTTGAAAAAGAAAACCGTGGCTTTGATCTGATTTCCAGAAAACCTCACCCTGAAGACCCGAAAACCGCTGTTGAAGTTCGGTTTATTGAAGTGAATGGTCGGGCAGGTGTTGGAGAAGTCTCATTGACCTCAAACGAATTTAAAACGGCGGAACGTTTGCAAAAAGATTTTTGGCTTTGCGTTATCTTTAATTGTGCAGCCAAACCGCAAATTCATTTAATACAGAATCCATCAAGATTAGAATAGAAGCCCATTGTAAAAATTGAGCAATATCATGTCGGACCTGATAAAATCTTATCATCGGCTAAGTCAACATTGAAAAATGAATGATGAACATCGAATGTCGAAATAAAAATGTCATTGATTCGGTGTTCGATATTCCAGAAAAATTAATAATAAAATTATTGCTTTATGTGCTCAAAATATATATATTTTTGATTAAATGTCATTTATGTTAAATTTGTTTATGGAGGATTTTATGCATCAGATAGATGAATTAATGGATTTAATCGAGAAACTTCCTCAGAAAGAAGTAAATACTGCCAAAACATTTATTCAATTCTTGATTGAAAAAAGTAAAAAGGAAGCTATTTCTTTGCAGGGCATAACAACAGGCAGTAAAGTGACAGAAAAAGACTTTGATGAGGCAAAACAGATATGGCAATAACAATAGATACGCATGCCCTTGTTTGGTATCTTGATAGATGATTAAACAAAAATCTATTAACAAAAGCCTTGTATTTAATAAAAGAAGCCGAAAAAAAAGATGTTATTTTTATCCCGATTATTGTTCTGATGGAATTGTTATATTTAATTGAAAAAGGTCGTGTCAATTTGCCTTTCATGCAAACTTTAGCAACAATAGAAAACAGCAGTAATTATCAGATCGTTCCTTTAGATGTAGAACTACTGAAAACTGTTGTTGCTATTGATGGATTGGAAACGCATGACAGAATTATAATGGCTGTTGCTCAGGATACCAATACGCCTCTCATAAGCAAAGACAGAGAATTATTGAAGTACCACAGTAATGTAATCTGGGAATAATTTCTCGAAAAGCTAATTTTTGGGGAATATCGAATAATGAACACCGAACACCGAATCATGAAATTTTTTATTAGTTCGACATTATAGTTGGGGGAAAGACAATTGTTGAATTGACTAATTTTAGGGGACAGGAAGTGTAGAACCTCTCGCAGAAAAAAATGATGTTCGATAGTCATGTGTTGTTTAGGATTTGTAAATCATTCGCATGATGATGTACAATTTAATAATTTTTGCATACAGAGATAAAAATAAGATAAAAAAAGCGGCAAAGCCTGCGGATAGAAACACCATAGTGATAATGTAACCGCGGCTTCGTTCAACAAGATTTTATCCCAAGGGGACAGGTCTGTCATTGAGCGTTGTTAATTCAGCTTCCAAGCATTAAAAAAAGTACGAGGTAACCAAATTAATCGTGCTTCTTTTTTGGGCTCAACGACAGATAAAATCCTAAATGTTATGCCTGAATAAGAAACGACATTTTTAAGATGAAAAATAAACTGAAATATACAATCGTAGTATGCTCCATTTTTATCTTGGGTCTAATTGTTTATAGCTTTCTATTTGGCAAATTATTTCCTTATTCTCCAATTGTAATCGGGTTTTATAAAAATGAATTAACAAACACCGTTGTTTATATTCAAAATGGCGCCGAACACCCTGATCTCACTAAAATTGATTCTTTGATCCCTAACGTTGAAAACTTTCATAAATGGAAGTTCTTAAAGAAACCAAGAATATTCATTTTTAAAGACAAAGACAGTTAC
>Ga0129302_1003900_pt1 | contig 9988 bp, 10 predicted proteins | sample BlaSprsedimmetaG_FD_94476 | JGI IMG/M metagenome (GOLD analysis project Ga0129302, IMG submission 94476) | Hot spring sediment bacterial and archeal communities from California, USA to study Microbial Dark Matter (Phase II) - Blank Spring... | ecosystem: Environmental > Aquatic > Thermal springs... | reverse complement strand
GATCAGAAGCGCTCCCTCGCCCGTCTCGAGACCCGTGCAGATCTTTTTTGTGGTAGAAGAGCTGACTTTACATTTTTCGCCCCACCAGTGTGTTTCACATGAGCCGCCCTTCAGTGATTTCTTCGAGGCCGCATCACCCTGCCACTGGACCGAGTAATCGCTGTTTATCTTGAGCATGCCCGCCGTTACTCGCTGGTTGCAGGATGCCAGCAGGGCGTTTCCGAAAGCCCTGTCTGTCTCTGTCAGAGCCTGGAACCCCGTGCCCCGTTCGTCGAATGACAGGGTCCCGTCCGGGTTGAGCTGCAGGGCGTTGTACAGCCTGTCCAGCGATGCCTGGATTTTGTCTCCGGGTGAAATCTGCCGGTGTTCCTTCTTGACGGTCGTTTTTCCGCCGCACCCGGCGACCAGACCGGTGACAAGAATGACAATAACCAGCAGTTGAAACAGATACACTCCGCCCCGTTTCACGGTCCCTGTTTTTTCCATCGCGTCTCCCCCCTGTTTGCTTGGTGATGTGTTTTTTACCTCGGTGAGCGTGGATTCCGTGCGTTTTTTCTTGCGGTGCTCCGGCCGCCACGTTCGCGGTTCGAACTTACTGATTTTATATCCGAAGGAACATTTATTATCAATCGTGTATGTGCCTCGCAGAAAGCGTTCATAGGTGCGGTACGGGCAGTAGATGCACCTGGCAGGCGATGTCGAGCAGGATAACGCCGACGCCGAACAGGAAAGCGATTGCCAGGCCCGTCCTGCCTCCGGCGACCTGATAGCCGCCGGCTGCCTGTTCCACGTACCGGCGGCGCCACGCCATCAGTACCGGATAAACGATCAGCAGAACAGAGGCGAAAATGCCGGCGTAGTTCAGCGCCGCCATGAATCCGCCCGGCGCGATAAGGGCGTATAGAAGCGGGGGCAGAAATGTGAAGACACACAGGGTGATTCTGCCGCGGCTGTTTTTCCTGATAGATAAACCGTCGGCGAAAAAATCAAATATGCCGAGGGAAACACCCGCGAATAAACTGGACAACGCCATGATCGAAAACAGGGCGACCGAGAATTTCATGCCACGGCCGCGGCCCATTGCTTCCATTACGAGTTCTCCTGGATTCGCATCGCTTAAAAGCATGCTGACGAGTCCGCCGGGTCCGCCCGCGGGTATTGATGTCATAACGATATACTGCCACACCAGATAAGCCAGCAGTGGGACGAGGCTGCCCGCGATGACGGCCGCGCGCAACCGTGCGACATTTTCTTTCATGTAGGTTTTCAGCGTGGGAATCAGCAGGTGAAAGCCGAACGATGTCACCAGGAGCGGAAACGCCGCCGGCAGGTATTTCGGATTCCCGTCCGCCGGGATTGCTCCAGTACCGCCGTCGCTCACAAAATAAATAATCATTCCGAAGGCCGCCGCAAACAGAATGACCAGGCACCGGTTGGCGATATCGACCCAGCGGGCGCCGCGATACACCAGTAATGCGAAGGGAAGAGCGAACGCGGCCATCGCCGCGGGCAGCGGGACGGGATGCCGGTGAAGCGGGATCGCGCACAGATCCGCCACCATTGTCGTGCCGCCGGCCGTGTAGGCGGCCATGACGGAATAGAGAAAGAAGAGGTAGCATAACCAGACGATTCGTCCTCCCCAGGGACCGAGATAACGCGTCGCCATGGTGATCAGGTTCGTTTCGCCGGGGCAGGACAGGGCGACTTCGAGCATGGCCAGCGCGGTGAAAGTCATCACCGCCCACACGAGGATTAACAAAGCGACACTCGGGAAAAAACCGCCCGCCGCCGTCCGGACGGGCAACCCGAGCATGCCCGCCCCGATGGCGGTGCCGGCCACCATAAACGTACCTCCCAGCATAACGCTGAACCGTGCCGACGAGGTTTTATCTTTTTCCTGATGTTCTCCGAATGTGGAGGAATTACTTGCGGTCACGGCAACCTGCTTCGCTGTTTTTCCCTGCGGAATCATTATCCGATCAGCCAGAAAACACCCACCAAAGTTGCGACACTTACCAGGCTCGCCGACAGGAGCAGGGCTGACGCCAGTGAAGAATCACCGCCGTACCGTCTCAGAAAAACAGCGCCGAGCACAGCCGGGGGCATCGCGGCCAGCAGAACCAGCACATCTTTCCAGAGATCGGGAAACCCGAAGAGGACGGAGAGCGAACCCGCGGCCAGAGGCTTGAAGAGCAGTTTGATGAAGACCACGATGAGCAGGGCGGTCATAATCTGACGCAGCCGCGGCATCTTGAACATCAGGCCGACCGATAAAATGGCGATCGGTGTAAGGGCAGACGCCAGGACATGACACAATTGAAAGAGCGGGGCCAGGAAGGTGTTTTCTTCACCGGGCAGATGAAGTATGCCCCAGCCGAGGCCGAGAATAAGCGCAAAAAAGACCGGCGACCTGAAAAAGACCAGTGATGCCTTCCACGGCGATTCCGTGGCGGAGGTTTCCGAACCAAAATAGGCGGCCAGGATCGGCCCCAGGATGAATATGGGATACCCCACGCCGATTTCCGAAATCAGGACGGCTTCGGTCAACGCCTCATGGGAATCAGGGAACATTTGCATGATGATGGCGTATCCCAGAAACGTCGAAGAACCGAAGGCCGAGCAGAAAACGATCGCACCCTGCCTGGCCCTGTCGAATTTCAGCCACAGGCTTATCAGCCAGGCCGTCCCGATACAGAAGAGTTCGAGGAACAACATGACAAACGCCGGTTCCAGTTGATCCAGCCGGACGGTCTGCTGCGCCAGGTTCACGAAAATGACGGCCGGCAGGCACAAATCGGTAACGATACGCGCGAGAATCAGCGAATGGTCTTCTGTCAGCGTGCCCTTCCGTTTCAGGTACACGGCCAGGGCGTAAATGCACACAATAACCAGGATCGCGTTTACGAGACTGTGAAAGACATCCATGCTGTTCGCTCCTTTCGACTTTTCCCCCGTGATTCATATCATTGTCGGGCGTCAATGGATCGGCCGGTCAGGACGTTCTGCGGCGGGCGACACAATACGCGCGACGCCGTTTTCGCGGCTATTCGGAAATCTCCAAACGGTTGTTTTCGCGTTACGAACGGAGGGTCGCCGTCAGTCGAAGGGGATGGAGCAGGAGATCGAGGGCGTCCACGACGCTCGTCGTTACAATATCCGCCGCCAGGAGCGCCTCAACGGCGCATCCTTCTTCCTGAAGGACGGCGATTCCCAGGGCCGCTTCCTGAAGCATCATGACGTCGTTCCTGCCGTTTCCCAGGGCAACGGTTTCGCGCTCGCCCAGGCGCCTGACGTAGTCAACTTTGGCCCGTGCCTGGTGCTCCTTTCCGATAGTCGCGACGTTGCACTGGAGACTGCTCGTTTCCCGCGTCACGTTACCGAAGGTGTCCGCCGTGAGAATATGAACGTCCAGATGTTTTGACAGTTCCGCGAGACGTTCCCGCGCCGCGGGAATCAGGCGGCCGTCGCAGGCGAGAGTTCCGTTGTAGTCGAGAACAAGAAACGACAGCCTGAGACTTCCGTAGCCGGGAATGTTCAGTTCCATCATGGGAGTTTCTCTTTCCGGAAGAGCGCCGCCCGGTGTGCCGCGCTGTCACCGGCGCCGGCGCGTGATTTTTCGTGTGTGTCAGACATTTACCTGAAACAAGGTGGTTTTACAAGACGTGAATGTCCGTATCCCGGGGAAATCGTGGGATTCAATACCGAGTGGTTTGTGGCGGAACAAAAAATGTATTATAAAAATGTTTTTCGCATGTGCTGCCAGGCTGATCTTTGCCGGAACAGGCCGGGCAGGGGGATAATACTGCATCATCACGTTTGAAAGGGGTGGAAGCCATGATGAACGGAAAGGAATATATCGAGTCCCTCAGGGGATTGAATCGGGAGGTCTATTTTCTGGGCCGGAAGATCAAGAACGTCGTCGATGAACCGATGTTCCAGCCCCATATTCATACGGCGGCCATGACCTACGAGCTGGCCCATGAGCCGGAGTACCAGGAGATTATGACGGCGGTCTCTCACGTGACGGGAGAAAGGATCAATCGCTTTACTCACATCCATCACAGTATCGATGACCTGGTAAAAAAAGTACGCATGATGAGATTGCTCGGCCAGAAAACCGGCACCTGCTTTCAACGATGCGTGGGACTTGACGGCCTCAACGCGGTGTATGTGACAAGTTACGACATCGATCAGAAATACGGGACCGATTATCACGAAAGATTCAGGGATTACCTGCTGCAGGTACAGGAAAACGACTGGATGCCTTCCGGCGCCATGACGGACGCGCGGGGCGACAGGAGCCGCCGTCCTTCCATGCAGCAGCATCCCGATGCCTATCTTCACATAAAGGAACGGCTCGATGACGGCATCATCGTTTCAGGAATGAAGGCGCACATTACCGGCGCCGTCAACAGTCATGAGATTCTTGTCATGCCGACCAGGACCATGAGCGAAGAGGACGCTGATTTCGCTCTTTCCTTCGCGCTTCCGGCAGACACCGAAGGGGTTTCCTATATATTCAGCAGGCAGACCAACGACACAAGACGTCTCGACGGCGTACTCGACGGAGGGAACCCGAAATACGGAATCGTGGGCGGCGAGGCGGTCATTGTTTTCAAGGATGTCTTCGTTCCCTGGGAACGGGTCTTCATGGCGGGCGAGTACGACTTCACCACTGAGCTGGTGGAGACCTTCGCCGGATACCACAGAAGTAATTACGGCGGGTGCAAGGTGGGTCTCGCGGACGTGGTAATCGGCGGTTCCAACTGGATAGCCGAAGCGCACGGGGTGGAGAGATCTTCTCACATCGTGGACAAACTGACCGATATGATCGCCATGGCGGAGACCTGCTGGTCCTGCACGCTCGCCTGTTCCTACGAGGGTCATAAGACACCCTCCGGCGCCTATAACATACATCCGCTCCTTGCCAACGTGACGAAGCTGAATATCACCAGGATGGTGTATGAATGGATGAGGCTTGCCCAGGATATAGCCGGAGGCAAGATCATAACGCTGCCTTCCGAGAAAGACCTTGAAAATCCGGAAATCAGGGAAACCCTTTTTGAGTGTTTCGCCGGCAAGCAGGGATTTTCTCCCCTGGATATCATCAGGATGCTGCGGTTGATCGAGAACATGTCCGTGGGAGCGGGGCTTCCCGAGGCGATGCACGGCGCCGGGTCCCCCGCGGCGCAGAAGATCATGATCGCGCGCAGGAGCGGAATCGAGAAAAAGATGGAACTTGCCAAAACCGTCGCCGGCATAAACCGGGACGACTATTTTGAACGTATCATCGGCAAAGATGAGACGACGCACTGGAACGAGGTGAAGAAAAAACTGCGGGGACGTGAGACGGAGATATATTGATTACATGTACACAATCGGACTCAGATATTGCGGCGGATGCAATCCCCAGATAGACAGAACCCGTGTTGTAAAAGATCTGCGGGAAGGTCTCGCGAAACTTCAGACGGCTGTCGACATTACCACCGACAGGAGCAGGGCGGTTGATCTCCTGTTGCTTATCAACGGTTGCGAGCACGCCTGTCTCGAGGAAGACTATTCGGAACGGGACGGCCCGATTATCTCAGTGGAGGGATTGATGGTCGACAGGCGGCCCGTGGAAGAGGATGACATACCGGACATCCTGATCAGGAAAATTCTCGACATGATGTCTTCGTCGTCTCATTGAACCGTGCTGAAATTGCGTCCGGCGGAACCATCGGTCGGCGGGCCTGTTTTTTACGAGCGGAAAAGTCGCACGGCACGTGTCATGAACAGCAGGTAAGGCAGCGGCCGGAACCAGTGAACACTTTTATAATTATAATATTTTCAGTTGTTTCGGTAACAATCGGCGCCGTCCTGCTCGTCGCTTTCTCCGTCGTCATAGCCGCGCCCGTCACGCGGGGCGCCATGTTTCATCCCTCGGCCCGGATCAGGGTGAAGACCGCCCTCGATCATCTTCCCATGACGCAGGAGCAGTATCTTGTCGACCTGGGGTGCGGCGACGGGCGGGTGATCCGCGCGGCGGCACGGCTGTACGGTGCCCGCTGCCGGGGGTACGAGATCAACCCGCTGCCGTTTGTGATCGCCTGGGTTCTGAGCCTGGGACGGCCGCAGGTCAGCGTTCGCTGGCGAAACTTCTGGCGCGAGGACCTGGGGAAAGCGGACGTCGTTTTCTGTTACCTTTTCCCCGATGTCATGCCGCAACTTGCCGGGAAGCTCCGGGAAGAGTTGCGGCCGGGCTGCCGCGTTGTCTCCTGCAATTTTCCTCTGCCGGGCTGGACGCCGGTAAAGATGGTCCGTCCTTCCGCCACCATGTACAACGATCCTATTTATTTTTACGAGCAGGGACCGGATCGACGCCAACCGACATGCCGCGATACGTGATCACGCAGCAAACGTCGTTTTCAGCCATTCCGCCGAGATGGCGACGATCCTTTCGAAAATGTCCGCCTCATGCAGGCCCGCGGATTTGGGAATGTGAAAAGAATGGTCGCCTCCCTCGATCATGTTCAGTTCCCACGGTACGGAAAGCCGTGAGAGTACGGTCTTCAGAATGTCGGGATCGCACAGCCTGTCGCGCGTGCCGGCGAAAAACAACAGGGGCAGCGTGATCTGGTACAGATGCGCGTCCTTGATCCGTGAGTGATCGCCCGCCGGGTGTAACGGATATCCCAGGAAAATGATGCCGTCGACCGGCAGCTCATGCCGGGCCGCCATCTGGGAAGCCACACGTCCCCCCATCGATTTGCCGGCGGCTGCCACGTGTTCCAGATCAGGGGAAAGGTGTTCCGTAAAATACCGGTATACCGCCGCCCAGGTATGCTCGAGTTTTTTGCCGCCGTCCGGCGTCCGCCTTCCCTGTTCCCGGTAAGGAAAATTAAAGCGCAGGGCCGGATACCCATTGACCGCCATACCGTCGGTAAAAGCGACGATCAGGGGGTTGTTCATGTCGTTGCCCGCGCCGTGGGCTGTTATTACTCCCGTCTTCTTCACGGCGCTTTTTTTCGAGGGGAGCGTCAATACGGCTGATACGGATTCAGTATCTGTCACGGGAATGGTCAGGCGTTTGTTGTTCATGACATTCCTCCTGATCGGTGAACATAGGGATCGCACGGCGATGTGTCAACGGGAGTATCAGCCGCAGGCGGGATTGTCACACCGTAATTATACTGAGACCTTTGAATAATGCCCCTTCCCGCTATTCACCATTACGGGCACTATAGCACCCCTCGGGCATTAAAACAGGCGGCGGCCGGAATCCAGAAATATTTAAAAACACTGGATGCCGGATCGGGTCCGGCATGACGGCATTGAAGCCAAAGGGAATTTTTCAAAACTCTCATACTGTTTCCTTATCGGGTTTCTTCCCACGCTTCGTCCCAGTATTGCAGTTCCCAGAGGGAGGCCTCGCGGAAGACCTCGAGCAGCGGTTCAAAAGGATGTCCGTCAGCCGCTGTTTCGACCAGGCTCCGCAATCTGTCGACAAGGGCATGATATTCCTCGTTGAGGTATACTTCCATCCATTGACGCAGCGGCGAGTCTGCCGCCCCGGTCAATTCTTTCCGGTGGTGCTCGGCAATCTCCAGGTAACTCCAGAAACAGGGCAGGGTTGCGGTCAGGCCTTCGGCGAAGGGACGTTCGGCGCTGGCGGTCAGCAGAAAATCCAGGTAGTTTCGCCTGGTGGCAAAAGGTTTTACGGCCCGGGCGTCGTCAAGGGTAAAGCCGAGTTGCGCGATAAAGCGCTGGTAATCGGATATTTCTCCCTCGGCTTCCTCGCCGATGAGGGCGACCAGGTCGAGCAGTATGTGCTCGTTGTCGGTCCGCGAGGCAAGGAGGCAAAAATTCTGCAAGGCTCCCAGGAGGTACCCGTAATCCTGGAGCAGGTATCGTTTGAATTTTTCAATAGGCAGGTCTCCACGGCACAGGGCGGCGGGAAAGGGATGATTCAGCATACTGCGCCAGATATCGTCAGCCCCGCTACGGAGTTCCCGGGTGAGATTCATTTTCTTGTCCCCCTCACGACAACATAGTCGCCCCTGTCGTAACCGGGGACCGGTTCTTCCACTTCAAGCACGGAATACCGGGGATGGCGTGTCAGGGTCTGAACAAAATCAAGGTCTTTGAACCCGGCGCCGTTCAACAGGGAAATAATCTCATCGGTGGAACACCAGTGGGTGCCTTGCATAAACTTGAGGGGGTACGGCACGGGAGGGGCTGCCTCGGGATCGTGTTTACCTCTCGCCACGGCCAGGTCGTAGAGCATCGCGTAGGAACCCTCCCGGCAGATGTAGGACACTATGATATGGCCGCCCGGCTCCAGGACCCTGGCGGCCTCGGCCACGGCGCGCGGCCGGTCGGACACGTAACTGAGCACCGTGTTCAGCAAAATACCCCTGAAACTGCCATCCGGGTAAGGAAGGTCTTCCGCGTTTCCTATCTTTACGTTGATGCCACGTTGCCGGGCCAGTTCGGCCATGCCCGCCGCGGGCTCGACCCCGTGTTGAATTCCCAGGCGCTCGTCAAAGATGCCGCTGCCGGCTCCCACACTCAGGGTCCGCTCGGGATCAGTTACAAAACGTGCGGTTGCCTTCAGCTCCGATTCAAACACGTTCCGGTTGTGGAAAAACCAGTCATCGAAATCCCTGGCTTCTGATTCAAACGGTGAAATTACGGGTCGATCGTTCATCTAGTGCTCCTTGTCGATTAAAAATCGGATTGCTCCGGTTGCCGGAGACTCCGTTCGTGTGCCCGGCTACCATAACCGGAACGGCCTGATTTTGGTAGCAGAATTCTTCAGACGTACCGGCAGGAATGTTCGGCGCAGTCGCTATTTCCCGTCGCCACAAACGATTCGGCTCTGCAACCATGCTTGCGATACGCATAATTTTAGGGATGAGGATGTTTCGAGTCAAATTTTTATTCGTGACGTGTCGCGAACAATTACCCCCCAAATCCGTCATGCGTGATGCCTGTTCACGGCATAACCAGTTCAACGGTTCGTTGATTTGACATGATATATGTTGCCCGGAACGCATACGGATCAAACGTGTGAGTTTGCCGAATGGACAAAACAAACCGAACCGCCGATGAATTGTTTGCTCCTCGAAAGAGGAACGTTCTGCGGGGGAAAGGATTCGGGGTAGTGTCCGGTTCTTGCCTGCCCGGTCTATCATTCGACAGGGCTCAGGATGACCGGGTGGGTGTGATACGGGCCGGGATGGCCGGGTGTCGGCAGTGCCGGTGGGATCAGAATGGCCGGTTTCTGGCGAAGCCGTTCGGTGTTCTGCGCCGTCCCCGCCGGTCGCTCGTAACCGCTCCAGGTAAAACATGACACGGATTTTGAGAAGCAGGGCGAACTTGACCCCCGTGCGGATTTTTTCTTATTATTACTGGTTATTTTTTTGACATCGTCCATCCACCGGTTGAGTGAGTAAAGAAAGTCGGGCGGCCGGAGCGGTGGTAGTTACGTTACTGCGCGCAGCGCGGAGACAGGGAAATAAATGAAAACACCGGAATCACATACCACGGTGGGTGACGCTGACAGTTCAGGCCTTCGCGAACAATCCGCCATGATAAAGAAGGAAGCCCGCAGGCTTGGATTTGACGACTGCGGGATCGCCCGTGCCGAGGAACTGGTTGAAGATGCCGTTCATTTGCGGGACTGGCTTGACCATCATTATCACGCCGACATGCGTTATATGGCCCGCCATGCCGAGAAACGAACCGATCCGACCAAGCTGGTCGAGGGCGCCCGATCGGTCATCTCCGTTATTTTAAATTATTACCCGGCAAAGACCCAGTCTGATCCCGGGGTGCCCGTCCTTTCAAAATACGCGTACGGAAACGATTATCACGCGGTCGTCAGGAATAAACTTGAACGTCTCTTGCACTATATTGTTGCGACGCGTTTCTGGGACAATGTTCCAAGTCAGGGATTCATTACACTACAAGGCAACAACTCATGATTGGCTGACACCTTCTCTTC
>Ga0129302_1003896_pt1 | contig 9991 bp, 9 predicted proteins | sample BlaSprsedimmetaG_FD_94476 | JGI IMG/M metagenome (GOLD analysis project Ga0129302, IMG submission 94476) | Hot spring sediment bacterial and archeal communities from California, USA to study Microbial Dark Matter (Phase II) - Blank Spring... | ecosystem: Environmental > Aquatic > Thermal springs >... | reverse complement strand
GTAGAGGCGTTCGGCAATGTCGCGCGGAGACTCGGCATCCTTGGAAGTTGAGCATCGAGCCACAAAACCCAACGCGCAAACTCACTTGACAGCATAAAACTTTCCGCGTATATTCCCGCCATGAACACGAGTTTGCGGGAACTTCTCGGCAGACGCGCCGTCGTGCTCGATGGCGCGATGGCAACCGTTTTATTCGCCCGAGGCCTCGAAATCGGAGGCTCGGCGGAGCACTTCATGCTGAAGCAGGCCGAAGTCGTGGCGGAAGTCCACAGGGAATATCGCAGTGCCGGCGCGGACATCATCACTACGAACACGTTCGGCGTGTCCTGCGGTCGCTTTGACGATTTCGAGGTCCAGAAAATTTGCAGTCTCGCGGTAGATTTGGCAAAGTCGGCGGGAGAGGGCTTTATCGCGGGGAGCATCGGCCCATCCGGCGGCAAAGATGCCGATATTTTCGCGCTTCAGGCGAGGATGCTGGAAACTGCAGGCGCGGATTTGCTCATTCTCGAGACGATGACCGACATTCGCGAGGCGAGAATCGCTTTCGATGCTGTGAGGGATGCGTCGGGATTGCCGATAATCGTGAGTTTTGCATTCGCAGAAAACGGCGAAACTTACGGGAATGCGACAGTCGAGGATTGCGTCTCGTCCGTCGCGGACTTTTGCCCACTGGCGATAGGCGCGAACTGCGGAGGCGATCCCGAGAGCATGATTGCCGCTATCGAGCGGATTCGCCAAGTTTGGGATGGCTTGATTATTGCGGCTCCGAGCGCGGGGAACGCCGAGGAAGTCGGCGGCAAGCTCGTTTGGAAGGCAACGCCACGGCGCATGGCGGAAATAGCTCTGAGGCTCGTCCGTGCGGGCGCGGGGATTGTCGGCTCGTGTTGCGGAACCTCGCCCGAGCACACCCGCGCGATTGCCGAGGCCGTCCGGAAGATGGGCGAATAGTTTTGACTATCTGATAATTAGCGAAAGGCGGAAATGCCCAGAACATCCGACAAAGAACACTGGGACGCGCTGTGGCAAAAGCGCGATGTCAAGGAGCTTTACGACAACTCCGGCCGAATTTTGACCGCCGTGCGGCGGCTTTTTGGGGATGACCTTGCGGGCAAGCGAATTCTCGAGGTCGGCGCAGGCTCGGCGCGCGATAGCTTCGATCTCGCAGGCCTCGGCGCGGAGGTGTGGACACTCGACTACTCCCATGCATCGCTGGAGATAATTCAACAGCAGAACGAGCAGAGCGAGCACAAGACCATCCCCATAGGCGGTGATGCTTTTGCGCTTCCATTCGCCGATGAGAGCTTCGATCTCGTTTTCCACCAAGGACTTATCGAGCATTTCCGCGAGGAGGAGGGCATAATCGCCGAGAACGCCCGCGTGACAAAGCCCGGCGGCTATGTCATAGTCGATGTCCCGCAGAGATGGCACATCTATACCGTTATCAAACATGCACTTATAGCGATTAACATGTGGTTCGCCGGATGGGAGAAAGAATTTTCCCTTCGGCAGGTCGAGGCGAAACTTCGCAAATTCGGCCTCGAGCCGGTGGACTTCTACGCCGAGTGGATGTATCCGTGTCTTTTCTATCGCATGACCCGCGAGGCGCTTTGGAAGCTCGGCGTTCGCCTTCCGCTGGTGCCGTTCAAAATCCCCGGACTTCACCAGCTAAGGCGCGCGATTCGCAATCGCCTGAAATACTCGCGATTTTTCGCTTACACTGGCATCTCCGTGGGCGTTGTCGGAAAAAAGCCGGAGGCATGATGGAAAATTCCGCCGTGAAAGAGTCGCTGAATCGCGTCGTCGAGATGATCCCCGATGGCAAGAGGTTCAACATTATGGAGGTCTGCGGCACGCATACTATGGCCATCGCGCGGATGGGCGTGCGAGGGATTCTCGGCGGGAAGATGCGCCTCGTGTCCGGGCCGGGGTGTCCGGTGTGCGTGACATCGGAGGGCGATATCTCGCGTGCGCTGTATCTTGCGAACCTCGACGAGGTTATCGTGGCGACTTTCGGGGACATGGTGCGCGTGCCATCGGGCGGGCTGAGCCTTCTGGACGCAGAGTCCATCGGCGCGCGCGTGAGGGTGGTGTTCTCGCCCATGGATGCGGTGCAAATCGCACGGGAAAATCCGAATGACGAGGTCGTCTTCCTCGGCGTGGGGTTCGAGACCACCGCGCCTACAATCGCGGGCGCAGTGCTAACCGCGCGAGATGAGGGCGTCCGCAACTTCTCGGTGCTCCCGATGATGAAGCTCGTGCCGCCCGCGCTGGAGCTTCTCTGCGGGCATCCGGAGCTGAACATCGACGGGTTCATCCTGCCGGGGCACGTCTCGGCGATAATCGGGACGGAGCCGTATCGCTTCATTGTCGAACGGCACGGCAAGCCCTGCGTAATCGCGGGCTTCGAGGACGAGGACATCGCCGACGCGTTACTTCGCCTCGCGGAAATGTTCGTCTCGGGCGAGGCGCGTCTGGAGAACTCCTATTCGCGCGCCGTCCCCGACGAGGGAAACCCGAGAGCACGCGAAATAATGGACGAAGTATTCCTGCCGGGGGGCGCGGAATGGCGCGCCATCGGGGAACTTCCGGAAAGTGGGCTGGGATTCCGCGAGGAGTTCGCGCCGTTCGACGCGAACATTCGCTTCGATGTGCCGAAATTTGACAATGCGCCCAATCCCCTGTGCCTCTGCGGCGATGTCATTTTGGGGAAGATAAGTCCGCACTCGTGCCCGCAGTTCGGCCTAAACTGCACGCCGACGGAACCGCTGGGGCCGTGCATGGTGTCCTCGGAGGGCGCGTGCGCGGCATATTTCAAGTATCAGCTGGCAGACGACGATTGGGCGTGATTCGCGGGGATAGGGTCGCCGTTATCGGCGCGGGGCCGGCGGGGATTTCCGCTGTGATTCAGCTGTCGCGGAGCGGCATCCGCCCGACGGTTTTCGAGGAGGGCGAGGTCGGCGGATTGCTTCGCAATGCCAATCTCGTGGAAAATTACTCCGGCTTTCCAGGCGGCATATCGGGAATGGAGCTGTGCGGGCTTTTTCGGCGGCAGTTCGAGGCGTTCTCGCCCGAACTTATCCGCGAGAGGGTAGTCCGCGTGGACTATGACGGCGGTGTTTTCGCGATAAATACTCCAAGCGCAGAATATTTTGCGGATGTAGTAGTCGTAGCTTCCGGAACTATCTCTAAAAAGCCCGATGTCGCTATTCCACAAGGGCTTACGGACAGAGTGTTCACGGAAATTGTGCCGATAATGGGCGCGTCGGGCAAAACAATCGTTATTGTCGGCGCGGGCGACGCCGCTTTCGACTATGCTTTGAACCTCTCGCGAAAAAACCGCGTGATAATTCTCAATCGCGGGGAGAGGCTTTCGTGTTTAGGGGTTCTGTTCGACAGGGCGATGGGAAATTCGCGAATCGAATACCGCACGAACGCGAGTCTTACGGCCATCAACCCCGCCAAAAGCGGAAAAATCGCCCTTGAAATTTCGGCGAATGGCGATATTTTGACCGAGTTCGCGGACTATCTCGTGTTCGCGATTGGCCGAGTTCCGCGGACTGATTTTCTTGCGAAGAAAATCTCCCAGAACACCGAACAGCTTATGCGCGAAGGGGTTCTGCACTTCATCGGGGATGTCCACGGCGGGCGCTTTAGGCAGACCGGAATCGCGGTTGGCGAGGGAATTTTGACTGCAATGAAAATCGCAGAGAGAAGAACGGGCGACGAATGAAAGTTTTTGCGCAGGCCGGCGACGAGAACCATGCGATTGTCTATCTCGCGAAGAACTCTGCCGGCGATGTTGTAGAGTTCGTCGAGTCGGTGCAACCGCCGATTCCGCGCAGTAAAAAATGGGTGATTATCGTGTCATCGCTGGTGGGATGTCCTGTTGGGTGCCCGATTTGCGATGCTGGAGGGTTCTATCGCGGCAAGCTCTCCGCAGACGACATCCTCGCGCAGATAGACCACGCCGTCGATACGCGCTTCCCCGGGCGAGCGGTGCCGGTCAAGAAGTTCAAGATTCAGTTCGCGCGGGTAGGCGAGCCGGCACTCAATCCAGCGCTGCTCGATGTTCTTGAGGAGTTGCCGCGCCGATATTCCGCGCCCGGCCTCATGCCCACAATTTCGACCGTCGCGCCATCGGGCTGTGGAGATTTTTTCGAGCGAGTCATCGAAATCAAGAATAGGCTCTACTTCGGCGGAAATTTCCTCCTGCAGTTCTCGATTCACTCCACCGACAGCGCCCAGCGCGACCGCCTCATTCCCATAAAGAAGTGGGATTTTCGGCAAATCGCGGAGTTCTCCGCGCGCTTTTATGAGAACGGCGACCGGAAAATCACGCTGAACTTCGCGCCCGCTCTGGACACAATTATCGACCCGCAAATTTTGCTCGAACATTTCGACCCGGCGATGTTCCTCATCAAAATCACGCCAATTAACCCGACCTTTTCCGCGCGCAAAAGCAACCTCGCGACGCTCATCGACACCGAAGAGTCCGCGCAGGGCGGGATAATCGCACGCCTCCGCTCCGCCGGATACGACGTCATCCTAAGCATCGGCAACCTCGAGGAAAACCTCATCGGAAGCAACTGCGGCCAGTTCATCATGAAGTTCATGAGCGAAAAATCCGCGCTCGACGGCGGATATACATACGAACTTCGCGAAACATAACGCTCGGGGGCGTCGGCGCGCGTGAACGCGCAACGAAGTAGTCGGGGCGCGATTTCTGCTCGTGGCGAAGTCTTCCGCCCGACTACTTCGCTCCCTCCTGCGATTTGATAAATCGCAGGTGGGGCCGACGCCCCCTACCTGCGGAAATTTCGCGAAACTTGACTTTGCGCCATTCCGCGATTATCTTAACACGACCGAGCGGGGAGCTTCGGCTGAGAACCTCGATGAGGGACCCGTCGAACCTGACACGGATAATACCGGCGCAGGGATGCTCGGGGCACGCTCCCCTCGGGGAGTTTTTTTATTAAGGAGTTTCAAAGATGACGAGTTTATTGGAAGAAGCGATTCAGGAGCTGGTTTCGACGGAGATTATCGTCTCTGCGGTGGCCGAGAACATCGAGCCGGACGAGCTTCGCGAATTGGTGGCGCAGGGACACGTGGTGATTCTCCGCAACCGCCATCGGGAGGTCAAAATCGAGCCGGTGGCAATAGGCACGGGGCTTCGCACCAAAGTCAACGCCAACATTGGCACAAGCGGCGATTCGGCGGACATCGCTGAGGAGCTTAAGAAGCTCCATTCAGCAATCGAAGCCGGCACCGACACCGTGATGGACCTCTCCACCGGCGGCGACCTCGCCGAAATTCGTAAAGCGATAATAGCCGAATCGACTGTGCCGGTGGGCACTGTGCCCATCTATGAGGCCGCAGTCCGTAGGCGCGATGCCGGCAAGCCGGTCGTCGAGATGCACCCGGATGAGCTTTTCGAGGTAATCGAGCAGAACGGCGAGCAGGGCGTGGACTTCATCACCGTCCACTGCGGCGTCACGCGCAAAGTCGTGGACGAGCTTATCTCCAGCGACCGCATCATGGACATAGTCTCGCGCGGCGGATCATTCCACGCCGAGTGGATTCTCAAAAACGAGCGCGAGAACCCCTTATATGAGCAGTTCGACCGGCTGTGCGAAATCGCCAAGAAATATGAGATGGTGCTCTCTCTCGGCGACGGCCTCCGCCCGGGCGCTATCGCCGATGCCACCGACCGCGCACAAATAGGCGAGCTGGTCGTCCTCGGCGAGCTGGTCGATAGAGCGCGCAAGAACGGCGTTCAGGCGATGGTCGAGGGGCCGGGACACGTCCCCATCGACGACGTGCCCCTGAATATTCACATCCAGAAGGAAATTTGCAACGGCGCGCCGTTCTATGTCCTCGGGCCGATTGTCACGGACATCGCCCCCGGATACGACCACCTGACGAGCGCAATAGGCGGCGCAATCGCCGCGATGAGCGGCGCGGACTATCTCTGCTATGTCACGCGCACCGAACACCTCGCCCTCCCCGGCCCGGATGCCGTCCGCGAGGGCGTAATATACTCGCGCATCGCCGCGCATGTGGGCGACATCGCCAAAGGACTTCCCGGCGCGTGGGAGATGGACCTCGAGATGAGCAAGGCGCGCCACGAGCTGGACTGGGCAAAAATGCTCGAACTGGCAATCGACCCGAAAATGGCGCGCCAAATCCGCGAATCATCCAAGCCCGCCGACGACGAGACTTGCACCATGTGCGGCGAGTTCTGCGCCGTCAAACGCGTCCGCGACATCAAGAAAGCGAAGGAAGAAGGGGAATAGGTTATAGGTGATAGGCTTTGGGTTATGGGCGTAGGGGCGAGGCATGCCTCGCCCGTTTTATATTGCCACCACAATCTGCGCCTTCACAAACCTGTTGGGAATGGCCTATGGGCGTGGGGTAGAGTGGGTTTGGGGGTTTATTTCCACTTGCCATCAAGTGAATTCGCATCTTGCGATAATTCTGCATAAGCATTAATTGCCGAAACGAGGAAATTTTCATCCTCTTTGGTGAATTCGTGTCCGAATACTTCATTAAAGGAAGATCCACTTTCAAGCTTTTGCATATACTTTCTCATTACTTTAGCATATCCCAAATCACCGAATGTTACAGCAAGCGATTCGAGAAAATCTAAAATTCTCCTTGGGGATAAAGATTTCGCGAACTCGATATAGAGAGGGTCAATCTGATCATCTTCTTTATAATCGAATCTAATATGGAATATTTTCCGATATTTCATATTTGAGTATGTTCTCTTTTTTCTGCCAACTCTAATCGTTGGGTCTTTCTTCTCTATTTGGTAAACTTCCCATATCCGGCCATCTGTAATAATTCCAAATCTGTTGTTAGCCATGAAAGAATATCTAACAACTTGCTCTACACCCGATTGAGAAATATAATTAGGTTTCTTCACTTCAATAAAGACTTCGCTTCCTCTTCTAACAACTAATTTTAAGTCTGGTCTCTTGCCTGTCCTCGTTCTCTGCTGATAGATAATGTGAGGAGATCTCCTACCTTTTTCTTTTTCGCAACTATACCCTGAAATACGGTCATTGACAAATTCTTATCATTTTTAACGATTTTACTTGACAAACAGGCTTCCGTTCCGTATATTGTAGTAGACGAAAGAAAAAAACATACAGAGACGGACATGACATTTCAAGAGTTCTTAACAAGATTCAACACGGAAGCAAAAATAATCGCTTATTTTATCAAAATACGCTACGGAGACGAGTTGAGGTGCAACCACTGCGGTTCAACGAAGGTGTATCAACGCCACACCAACCATAAGGTCTGTGATTGCGAGAGTTGCCACAACACTTTTTCCGTTTTCAAAAATACGATTTTTGAACACTCGTCAACGGATTTGCGCAAGTGGTTCTATGCTATTCACTTATTTCTGAACGGCAAAAAGGGCATATCAGCGATGCAACTTCAACGCGAAATAGGCGTTACGTATAAAACAGCATGGCGCATACTTCATCAAATTCGTAAAGCCATGAGCAACAAAGAAGCCGAGGCCTTCTTCAACGCTATCGTTGAAGTTGATGAAACTTATGTCGGTGGGAAGCCACGCAAGGGAAACAAAGATGATCTTCCACGTAAGCGGGGGCGCGGGACGCGTAAGACGCCCGTGGTGGGTGTTATCAGCCGTGATGACAAGAGGGTCGAGGCGGGGGTCGCCAAACCCGACAGGGCGGGCAAGAAGCTGTCGGGCAAGCAACTCATGGCTATCATCGACAGAGTTGTTAAAGATGCGAGCGTCATTATGACTGATGAGTTCAGCGGGTATAATATCTTGAAATATAGCGAACATATACACAAGATAGTTGACCACAGTAAAGAGTTCTCACGAGGCGATATTCACGTGAACAACCTTGAGGCCTTCTGGAGCATTCTGAAACGCGGAATACTTGGTATATATCACCATGTCTCCGTGAAATACCTACAAGGGTATATCAATGAGTTCTGTTTCAGGTATAACCACAGGGAAAACGAACACATGTTTGATACGCTCATTAAGCAGAGCGTATTGGTGTAAAAATTGAGGTGTTTTGGGAGAATCCCATGCTAATTAGCATGGGGGCTACATGGAATTAATTATATTTGCGGTGAATATTTAGAAAAGTGAGCAAAAAATGACAGAAAAAACACAAGAAAAACTGCAAGGCCTGATAGAGAATTTCAAGACATTCTACGACGAGCTTCATTCGCCGGATTACAACGAGACTCTGCTTAGAAGAGACTATGTTGACCCTCTGTTTGCGCTACTCGGATGGGATATAAATAACGAGCAAGGATATTCACAGGCATATCGTGAGGTGATTCACGAGGCGAAATTGAAGAGCGACGACAATACGAAATTCCCGGACTACGCCTTCAGGATTGGAGGAACAAGAAAGTTCTTCGTCGAGACAAAGAAACCGGCTGTCAATATCGACAGGAATCCAGAACCCGCCCACCAGATTAGAAGATACATTCGTTCCGCCGGTTTGCCTCTCGGAATTTTGACCGACTTCGAAGAATTCGCCGTCTATGATGGCAGATACAGAGTCAAAAAGGACGACAGAGCATCCTACGCCCGTGTTATGTATTTCAAGTTCGAGGATTATCCGAAAGAATGGGACAAGATTTCCTCGATCTTCTCCAAAGATGCCATCCTCAAGGGGGCGTTCGATAACTTTGCGAAGAAAGACGAGAAGAAAAAAGGGACGACAACACTAAACGCCGATTTCCTCGCCGACATGGAGAAATGGCGTTTGAACCTCGCAACGAATATTGCCCTAAGAAACCCCGGCATTTCCGTGCGCGACTTAAACTATGTCGTTCAGATGACCATCGACCGCATCATATTCCTGAGAATATGCGAGGACAGAGAGATAGAGCCGGAAAACCAGCTCAAGGAACTATTAGGCAATAAAGAAGTATATCCAAAACTCTGCAAGATTTTCAAGGACGCGGACGCAAAATACAACTCCGGCATTTTCCATTTCAGCAATGAACGAGGAAGAGACGACTATCCCGACACCCTGAGCCTTTCAATCAACATTGACGATAAAGTCCTGAAAGACATCCTGAAAGCCCTGTATTGGCCGAATAGTCAATACGCTTTCTCCGTGATGCCCGCCGACATTCTCGGACAGGTTTACGAGCAGTTCCTCGGAAAGGTTATCCGACTGACCGCCGGACATCGTGCGAAGGTGGAGGACAAGCCCGAAGTAGCCAAAGCTAATGGTGTTTACTATACCCCGACTTATATTGTCGATTACATTGTGAAGAATACCGTAGGGAAACTGCTCGAGGGCAAAACGCCCGACGAGGTCACAAAGCTGAAAATTCTCGACCCCGCCTGCGGTTCTGGCTCTTTCCTCATCGGTGCTTATCAATACCTTATGGACTGGCACCTCGAATGGTTCAACAATAACGACCCCGAAAAATGGGCAAGGGGCAAAAACCCGCGCCTCTATATGGCCGCGAATGGCTGGTTGCTCACGACCGCCGAGAAAAAGCGCATTCTCCTGAATAATATCTATGGTGTCGATATCGACAGGCAAGCGGTGGAGGTGACGAAGCTCTCTTTGCTTCTCAAGGTGCTTGAGAACGAAAACAAGGAAACGATAGGGAAACAGCTCTCCTTGTTCAAAGAGCGCGCACTGCCCGACCTCGGCAACAACATTAAGTGCGGGAACTCGCTTATCGGCAGTGACTTTTACGAGGGCAAGAGCCGAGACATGTTTAGCGAAGATGAACAAGAGAAGATAAATGTGTTCGACTGGGAGCGGGCTTTCACTGAAGTTTTCGCCAACGGTGGTTTCGATACGGTGATTGGGAATCCGCCGTTGGCGAAAATGTCCGGGAACTCCCGCTCCCAGTCGAACACATTGATTTTCTCTTGTTCATCTTCGCTAAACATGTCTCGGCTCTTGCCCTCGTAAAAGTCACTGCCGATAAGCGAGTTCCCGCACTTAATGTTGTTGCC
>Ga0129302_1003895_pt1 | contig 9993 bp, 7 predicted proteins | sample BlaSprsedimmetaG_FD_94476 | JGI IMG/M metagenome (GOLD analysis project Ga0129302, IMG submission 94476) | Hot spring sediment bacterial and archeal communities from California, USA to study Microbial Dark Matter (Phase II) - Blank Spring... | ecosystem: Environmental > Aquatic > Thermal springs >... | reverse complement strand
CAAGGAATCGCGTGTTTGTAGCGCAGGCGTCTCGCCTGCATTGCAGGGACAAGGTTGTAGGGCGCGCTTCTAGCCTGCTTGCCCCCGGAATGCAGGCGAGACGCCTGCGCTACAACGCTGCCAGCTAAACGGTTACTCTTGGACAAACATCGCCGTTTTGGCGTGAGCTGACCAGTCAGGCCAATCGGCTAAAGAAATACACCAAACCCAGACGCATAAAGAGGCCTTCCTTGGGAGATTGAGGATGTGGGATACCCGTTTGCCGGAGATTCGCATGGCCGTGGACGCGGTTCGGACGACCGCCGTCCTGGCGCGCGAGGTGCATTCTGCCGCCCTGGGGCAGATGACCAAGGGCGATCTCTCGCCCGTAACGGTGGCGGACTTCGCGGCCCAGGCGGTTGTGGCGCACATGCTCGGGCAAGCGTTTCCTCAGGATGCGCTGGTCGCCGAGGAACGCTCGGCGGCATTGCAGACGGCGGAAGGTGCGCCGACGCTGGCGGAGGTGCTCCGTTTCGTGCGCGACATCGAGCCCGGCGCAACGGAAGAGGACGTGTGCGCGTGGATTGACCGGGGCGCGGCGGACCCGGGTGAGCGCTTCTGGGTGCTGGACCCCGTGGATGGCACGAAGGGCTATCTGCGCGGTGGGCATTATGCCGTGGCGTTTGCCCTGATCGAGAGCGGGCAGGTGAAGCTGGGCGTGCTCGGGTGCCCGAACCTGGGGCTTAGCTGCGACCCGGACGGGCGGGGGTACGGGGTGTTGGTTGTGGCGCAGCGCGGCGAGGGTGCATGGGCGATGCCGCTGGACGGGGATGCCGACGCCGCGCGTCTGGAGGTGTCGGACCGGGGCGACCCGGTCGAGGCGCGGGTGTTGCGCTCATTCGAGACGGGGCACACGAACACGGACCAGATCGAGTCCCTGGTGTCGCTCATGGGCGTTCGCGCCGCTCCGGTTTTGATGGACAGCCAGGCGAAGTACGCGGTGATGGCCGCGGGGCATGGCGACGTGCTGTTTCGCCTGTTGTCGCCCAAGCAGCCTGATTACCGCGAGAAGCTCTGGGACCAGGCGGCGGGTTCGATTGTGATCGAGGAGGCCGGCGGGCGGATTTCGGACCTGTATGGCACGCCGCTGGATTTCAGCCAGGGACGCCGGCTCGAGGCCAATCGAGGCGTGCTGGCCACCAACGGGCGTCTGCATGACGCGGCGCTCGATGCGCTGGCCCAGGTGCTCGATGGGGCCTAGAACGGGCCGAAGAAGGTGATGTTCAACATAGCGAAGCTGCTCTTGTATCGTTTGCCGGCGTGTACGGCATGGGCGTTGTGCCTGTGGCTACCGGCGTGTGGTCCGCAGGAGCAACGCATGCCGATTACGGAGATGCGCACGGTGCAGATGCCGGCGCGCTTGCCGCAGCCGGGTGCTTCGAGCGCCCAGCGTTTTGGATTCGGCGCACACGCCCCCGCCGCCGGGCAACCCAGTACCGAATCGCCGTCGCCGGTGCTCGCGTGGGAGGCACCCGAGGGCTGGGAACGGCTGGGGCCACGCTCGATGCGGGTGGTCAGCTTCCGGGTTGGGAACTCGGACGAGGCCGAGTGCTACGTGTCGTTGCTCAGGGGCAATGCGGGCGGCGTCGAGGGGAACATCAACCGGTGGCGGGGGCAAATGGGCCTCGAGCCCCTGGACGCTGGAGCGCTTGCAGCGCAGCCGCACATCGAGGCGCTTGGACAACGCAATGCCCTTCTGGATGTTGCGGGCGACTATGCGGATATGCAGGGAGATGTCCATGACGATTACGCACTGATGGGCATCGTGTGTGCGCTTGACGACTGGAGCGTGTTCGTGAAGATGATTGGCCCGCGGGAAGTGGTGCAGGGCGAAGCCGAGGCATTCAAGGCCTTCTGCGCGTCGCTGCGGCTGGAGGGCGGTCACGGATGAAGACGTCGATCGAGAAGGCCTTCCGCTTCCTCGCGTCATACGGTTTCTCGGTGGTGCTGTTGTTGCTGCTGGCGTTGTTGACGCTGCTGGGCACGCTCGAGCAGGTGGACCAGGGCCTGTACGCCGTCAAAGAGAAGTACTTCGCGTCGCTGTTTGTTGTACATGACTTCTTCGGCCTCGTCCCCGTACCACTGCCGGGCGTCTACCTGCTGTTGATTCTGGCGTCGGTGAATCTGTTTTGCGGGGGTGTGGTGCGCGCGCGCAAGGGGTGGCGTCACTGGGGCTTGCTGGTCGCGCATGTGGGCATCTTGCTGCTCCTGGCTGGAGCTTTTGTGGGGTTCGAGTATTCGCAGCGCGGCCACGTGACGCTCTATGAGGGCGAACAGACCGATGCCTTCGTAAGCTACGAGGCATGGGAGATCGCCCTCGCCAATCTCTCGCATGCGCCGCCGGCGACGGAGTATGTAATCCCCGCCAAGGCTTTCGAGGGGGCAAAGGATGGGCGGGCGGTCACGTTCTACGCGGCGACGCTGCCCTTTGACCTCACCGTGACGGATTACGCGCGGAACGCCCAGCCCGTGCCGGCCGATGCGTCTTCGCCTGTGCGCGGCGCGGCGATCGACGGCTTCCGGCTCGCGACGCTCGAGCCCGAGCGCGATGCCGAACGCAACGTTCCGGGTGTGTGTGTCGCCCTGACATCCAAGGGGACCGGGACACGGCGCCAAGGAATCCTGTGGGGCATGGCGCACTTCCCTTGGTCGGTCCGGGTTGACGGCGACGACTGGTCGGTCGACCTGCGCCGTATCACGCGGCCGCTGCCCTTTACCGTTCGGCTCGACGCCTTCACGCGCGAGTTCTATCCGGGCACAGACATGCCCAAGTCCTTCATCAGCGATGTGACCACCATCGAGAACGGGATCGAGAGAGGTGCGCGCATCAGTATGAACAGGCCCCTGCGCCATCGCGGCTACACGTTTTACCAGGCCTCGTGGGGTCCTGCGAACGCGCGGCCCGGCGAGCCGCTGTATTCGTCGCTGGCGGTGTCGCGTAACCCGGCGGAACAACTCCCCGTATATGCGTGCAGCGTCATTTGCCTGGGGTTGGCTGTGCATTTCTGCGTGAAATTGGGCAGCTATCTGCGCACACAGAGCAGGAGGCCGGCATGATGCGCCGGGCCGCCATAGCCCTGCTCATCTCCGTGAGTGCCGTCGCGCAAGAAAGCAAGCCTCCAGCCGAGTGGCCTCAGGAGGTAATCGATCTCGCGGCCACGATGCCGATCCAGGACGGCGGGCGCGTGAAGCCGCTGGATACGTTCGCCGGCTTCACGCTGTTGCAGCTCAGCGGCCGGCGCACATGTGCGATTGCGCACGAGCCCAAGCTGAAGCGAGGGCCGACGGGATGGCTGCTGGACTGCCTGCTCTTCCCCGAAGCCGCGCGGACCTATGCCGTGTTGCTCGTCGGCGACGCGGACGTGCTCGAGCCGCTCGGGGCCGAGACGCATGGGGCCAAGCGCGGCCGGTTCGCGTACAACGCGCTCGAGCCCGCGCGCGAGCGCATCTTCGCATTGGCGCGCGCCTACAGCGAGACCCCGCCTGGTGAGCGCGACGGCGGGCAGGAACACATCCTGCGGACGGCGCAGAATATCGGGACTCTTGAGGGCCTGCTCGACAACATGGCATTCGCGCACCGCACGTTCGCCGTGCCGGATGCGCCGCGCTGCAGGACGCTCTTCAACGGACGGACCCAAGTCAAACTGAGCGAGGTCCTCGAGCGCGCTCCGCGCTTGCACGACTTGTTCCTCGAACTGCACGAGGGCAAAGGCGAGACGGGTGATAACGAGCGCCAGCGTGAACTCGACGCTGTCGGCACGCTGCTTGCCCAACTCGATGAGGTGCGCGCCGGGGCGGCCTCGATGGCGCTCTTTCCGCCGCCGGACGGCGAGGTGAGTTGGCTGAGTGTGGGGGACGTGGTGACGCGCGCGTTTGACCCCGCGTTTGACGTGAGCGCATATGTGCGATGGATCGCGGCCTGGGAGGCGATGGTCGCGGCACGCAGCGATACAGCGGAGCTCGAGGCCGCGCTGCGGGACCTGCATGCAAGCGTGACCGCGCGCGCACGCGAGCGGGGCGAATACGGGACTATCGAGCTGGAGGTGACGTACTACAGGCTCAACCCGATGGTACGCACCTTGGCGTTCTTCATTGTGGCGTTTGTGCTGATCGCGGCGTCGTGGCTTGTGCCGCGCAACCGGTTCATGCGGGCGCTCGGTCCCATTGCGCTCAGCGTTCCGTCGGCGATGCTCGTGGCGGGCATTGTGATGCGCTGCATCATTCGCGGGCGTCCCCCGGTCACCACGCTATACGAGACGATCCTGTTTGCGACGGCCGTCGCCGTGATCACGGCCCTCGTGGCCGAGTACATCACGCGACAGCGGATCGCCGTCGCGGCCGGCTGCGTGCTGGGTGTCTTGGGCATGCTGCTAGCCAACAAGTACGAAGTCAGCCACGCCAAGGACACCATGCCCAGCATGATCGCCGTGCTCGACACGAACTTCTGGCTGACCGCACACGTGACGACGATCGCCATTGGCTACGGCGCGAGCCTCCTGGCCGGCGCGATGGCACACATCTACATCTTCGGCCGCGCCATGGGTGTTCGGAAGGACAACGCGCGCGGCTACGGCGCCATCGCCCGCATGACCTACGGCATCCTCTGCTTCGGGTTCCTGTTTACGTTCATGGGGACCGTTCTGGGCGGTGTCTGGGCCAACGAGAGCTGGGGCCGCTTCTGGGGCTGGGACCCGAAGGAGAACGGCGCGCTGCTCATTGTGCTGTGGCAACTCGCGACACTGCACGCGCGGCTCGGCGGCTATATCCGCGACCTGGGCGTCGCCATGGCCGCCGTGATGGGCGCGGCGATCGTGGCGTTCTCGTGGTGGGGCGTCAACCTGCTCGGCGTCGGCCTGCACACCTACGGCTTCACCAGCGGCACCATGAGCGCCCTGATCATCTACTGGGCCCTCGAGGCCCTCGTCCTGCTCATCGGCGCCGGCGTCTGGCGCCGCGCGCGCCGATGAAACTCTTGGTGTCGAAATCGCGGTCCCATTCGTAGCATCATGGGCTTGCGGGAAGGCATCGACGCTTCATCCGGTCGCATTTATTGGGAGCTGTAGTCATGAGGGCATCGTTTCACGGGCGCAGGCCGAGGCTGCATGAGCGGGCATCGAGGGCGGCGAGTGGGCCGCAGGCGCGCATCGACGCGACGCCGTGTATGGCGTTGCTGAGCAATTGGGTCACGCACGGCGAGGAGTACTGGTACCCGATGCCGGACGCCTCGGGGCTGGGGTGCTACGGCTCGGGCTACAATGCGTGGGGCGTCCAGACGAACCAGAAGTATCTGGCCGCGATGGCCGCGCTGAGTGAACTCGGGGACAAGGTGTCCGGCGTCCCTCCGCTCGAACGGAACCGGGCTCGCCAACGCGCGTTGACGGCCCTGCGCTTCAGTCTGCGCAGCCATGTCACGGGGGACTACCGCTGCACGGACGGCACGCAGTGGGGACATACGTGGATCAGCGCGCTCGGGCTCGAACGCATGATGTACGGCGTATATCTGCTCGATGAACACCTCACGGACGAGGATCACGCCCTGCTCCGAGGCGTGCTGACGAGCGAGGCCCGGTGGCTGGCGACGGACCACAAGCGCGGCGGCCACAGGGGCATCCACGCGGACCGATGGGCCCACACGGGCAAGAACGCGCCCGAGTCGAATCTCTGGAACGGCGCGCTGCTGTGGCGGACGGCTGAGATGTATTCCGACGAGGCCGACGCGGACGCGTGGCGTGAGCAGGCACACCGGTTCCTGCTGAACGCCGTGAGCGTTCCTGCCGATGCACAGGACGAACGTCTCTTCGAGGGTAAGCCGATCCGCGAATGGCATATCGGCGCCAACTTCTTCCCCAACTACGCCCTCGACCACCACGGCTACCTGAATGTCGGCTATATGGTCATTTGTCTGTCGAATGCGGCAATGCTCCACTTCGACATGCAGACCCTCGGACTCGCCGCGCCCGCATCGCTCTATCACCACCTCGGCGACCTGTGGCAGGTTCTGCGCCGTTTCATTTTCGCCGACGGCAGGCTCGCACGTATCGGCGGCGACACGCGCATCCGCTATGCCTATTGCCAGGATTACCTCCTACCCGTGTTGCTCTTCGCCGCGGTGTATTTCGGCGACGGCCACGCCCTGCACCTGTTCGCCCAACAGTGCGCGCTGCTCCAGCAGGAGGCCGACTACGCCGGCGACGGCAGCTTCTTCGGCAAGCGTCTGGCGGACCTCGCCGAGAGCAACCCGTATTACTACACGCGTCTCGAATCGGACCGCGCGTGCGTGTTGGGCATGGCCGCAGCGTACGTCGTGCAGCTTCAAGGCTATCTCGGCGCGCCCGAGCGCGCGAGCCAAGTCGCGCAGGACGAGGCCGCCGCCGCGCGAGCCGACGCCTTCGAGCAATCCGTCGCGGGTGACTGGTGCGAGCCGGAGCACGGCGCCATGGTGCATCGCAGCGCCACGCGGCTCGCGTCGTTTGCGTGGCGCGCCTATGGACTGGCGCAGGGGATGTGCCTGCCGCCCGACGATGGGCACTTGGCCGAATGGCCGCAGAACCTCGGCGGGTACGTGCGCTTCGTCGGCGACGAGAGCGCCTGCGCCGGCACGCGCGCGGACCATCGCCGCCTGTCGGGGTGCCGCGTCGAGCCGTTCGACGGCGGGTTCGTCACATGCGGCGCCGTACTCGAGGGCGTGGACGTGCGCCTGGCCGAGGGTTGGCATGCCCCCGAGTCGGCACTGCACCAGATCGCGTTCGCGGCGCTCCCGGACAACCACACGGTCATCGGCCTCGAACAGTGCCGGACCGGCAGGCGCCGCACGTACCTAGCCGAAGTGAAGGGCCTCCACCTCAACCTGCCCAACGACCTCTACAACGGCTTCTCGCGCACGATCGCGACGGGCGGCGGGGAGATCCTGCTCGAAACGCCCGTCGAGGAAGACTGTCTCGTGTCGCTCCACAGCAAGTGGGCGCTGATTGAGGGCCGTCTGGGCGTCGTCGGATTGTATGGTGCACAGGAGCTGACTGTGCACCGCTTCGCCGCGCCCCATGGCGGCCCCTATGCCTCGCTCTGCGTCGACGAGGTGTGTTTTCACTGCGCGCTGGGCACGCGCGCCGTCGATGCGGGTAAGACAATCCTCGACGTGGGCTGGGCCGTCCTCGCCGGTGTCGATGCCGGCGCGGTGCAACGTTTTGGTGAACGCCAAATGCCGCTTCCGGTCACGCCGAGAATTCCCGTGCGCGGCGTTCGCGTCCAGGGGCTCGATGGGCGCACCTATGTCGTGCTGGCCAACTTCGACTCGAAGCCGCAGGAGTACGGCGTCATCGGGTTGCTCAGCGGCGCCCGCACAGCGCGCGACCTGGCCGGCGGCGAGACGGTCACGTCCATCGCCACAGGCGTTTCCCTTGAACCCGCGCAGGCCCGGGTGTTTGTCGTCGAACGCTGAGCTATTCGACAGCCTGGAGCGTCGGCTCGAGACGCTCGGGGTCGAAGCCCTGTTCCCACACGAAATCGAGAAGCTCTTGGTAAAGCCCGTCGTCCATCTGCGGCGTCCGGCTGAGAATCCAGAGGACATCCTGGCCAGGGCTCGAAACCACGGCGTACTCGGGGCCGACCTTCAGTATCCAATACTGGGCAGGGAACAAGCAGACGGGGAAACGGTCGAAGCGGATCTTCAGCTTCGCGTTGGACGCGGAGTCGATGACACGTGCCTTCCCTTTGATGCTGGTTTCGGGACCGTCCAGCGCACCCGTGAAGGCGCGGTTAATCAGCCGCACTGTACCGTCTTCCTGGAGTGCATACTCGGCCGTCACACCGACCATGTTGCGCTGAAAGAAGACGGGATAGCGCGCGATCTCATACCAAAGGCCCATATAGCGCGCGATATCGACGTAGTCGGCTGTGTCCGGAACGGGACTTGAAGGGCATCCGGTGAGTGCGAGGCCCACCGTCATTGCCGCCACCGTGATGTGCGCTGCCGGAATACGTGTGTTCATGCTATGATTTCTCCACATGGCTGAGTCCTTCCTTGGGTATCTTAACACCCGAGGCACCGCTCCCCATTGCCCCCATGAATAGGCTCAATCAGGCGGCTCTCTGATCGGAATGCCCTCTACCTGTCCAGGTTCTTGAGCGGGCACTGGTTGACGAGGAAGTTGCGGACACGCTGCTGGGTCGACTCGTCGGCGTTTCCGGAAAAGACGCAGCGGCCGTTGCGGAAGCGCACGGTGCAGTCGCGCAGGCCGGTGTCCGTAACGAAAGCCTCGATGCGGGCGGCGTAGCGTTCCCAGAGACCCTCGACCAGTACATGGCCCGCCTTGTCCACGGTGATCTTTGCTCGGGAAAGAAACAGCACGGCATGTCCTTTGTACCGCAGCTACCCTACCGCATCGCGCCGGCGGGGCGCCAATAGGAGGCACGGGCGGGTCGCACAGCGGGAGGACGGACGAAGTCGCCGGGGTGGACAACGCGTTGAACCGGAGCTGCCTGACCGGTAGACTTCCTCGCCGTGAGCAGGTTACTCGAAAAGATTCAAGAACGGGCCGCTCCGCCCGCGCCGCAGGTCAAACATCGCTACACATTCGATGCGGCGATGATGCTGATCTACACGACGGTCGTATACATTTGGGGCCTCGGGGTGCATCCCCTGGGCCGTGACTATGCCGCTATGGCATGCCCCGAAGACTTGCCTTTCCTCGTCGGCCGGCTGTTCGCGTGGGAACTGGCCGCCTTTGGCACAAACGTAGTCCCCTATCGCCTTGTCAACCTCGCGGTGCTGTACGCCTGTATGCTCCTGCTGTATCATCTCACGCGCTTTACGCTTCGTGGTCCCGCGTGGTACGGCACGCTGGCCGCCGTGCTCTTCATGGCGAACCCGGTGCACAGCGAGGCCCTGTTGAATCTCTCCGGCGTCGCCGACCTGCTCCCTTGTCTCGCGGCGCTCGCCGCGCTGACGGCCTACGCGGCGCCGCAGATGCGTTCGGGGCCGGTCCGGCGTCAGGCGCTCTTGCTCGCTGCCGCACTGGCCCTGTGTGTGTTCGCGTCGCTGGCGTACAGACACAACGCCGGGCTCGTGTTGGTGATTGTGCTCTACGAATGGCTGGGCGCGCCGAAGCCTTCGCGTGCGGCGTGGCGTACGGTTCCGTTTGTGGCTCTGGGACTGGTGACCTGCGCAATGCACGCCGACATGCCCTGGCTGCGCGCACTCGATCCTGCCGCCCTGTTCGCGCCGCTTTACCTCGTCTTCTACCCCATAGGCCTCCTGCCCGAGACGGCCGCCACGTTTCACGACGCCCCGTGGCTGGGCTGGCTTGGCGCCGCGGCAGTCGTGGTCGTCGTTGCGTTGATCCATCACAAGGCGCGCTTTCCCGCGATACTCTTCGGCGTGCTGGCCATGCTACCGACGCGCCTGTTTCAGGACGAAGCGCCGGTCGACCTCGTGCATCGAGTTGGCGGCGGCAGTCTGCTGCTGGCCAACGCGCTGTTCAGTATTGCCGCCGTTGCCTTGTTCTACCGCGTCGCGCATCATCCCAAGTGGCACCGGCCCGTGGTCGTGGCGACCACGCTCTTGTGCCTGCTGTTCTTCGCCCTCGAGATACGCTCCCAGCGAGCTTGGGACCACGCCGGCGAGCAGGTCCGCGCGTTTCAGCAACGCGCCGCAGCCCAGGCGAGCGACCCTATCGGCGTCGCGCCCGACTTTCGCTACTACTGCGGCGCGCCCATGTGCTTTAGCGACGCCATCGCGCACGCGACGCCCTTTGGTCCCCGGCTCGACGCCACCTCCGTCCTGCCCATGCACTACGTCCGTGACGAGGGCTTCGGCGTGACGCTCGAGGATTGGCAGCCGGCCGGCGCAACGTTCCGGGTCGAGGGCGCGCGTCCCATCGATGTGGCCACGGCGCCCTACATGCTGTGCAAGGAAGGCGAGGTGCAAGAGACGAGCGAGACACTGCTGAGGATAAT
>Ga0129302_1003894_pt1 | contig 9994 bp, 10 predicted proteins | sample BlaSprsedimmetaG_FD_94476 | JGI IMG/M metagenome (GOLD analysis project Ga0129302, IMG submission 94476) | Hot spring sediment bacterial and archeal communities from California, USA to study Microbial Dark Matter (Phase II) - Blank Spring... | ecosystem: Environmental > Aquatic > Thermal springs... | reverse complement strand
TTGTCAGTCTCAGGGATTTTCTGCTCCTGTTCTTCTTTATAGATCTGGGTTCCCGGCTGGAATTCCTGAATGTCGCTGCGCAACTGGGAAATGCGGCCATCCTTTCACTGTTCGTCCTCATCGGGAACCCTATTATTGTGATGGCAATCATGGGCTTTATGGGATATCGGCGCAGGACAGGTTTTTTAGCAGGGCTCACTGTTGCGCAGATCAGCGAATTTTCCCTCATACTTGCGGCACTCGGGTTGAGCCTGGGTCATATCACCAGAGATAACATGGGGCTTATCACCCTTATCGGTGTCACCACGATCTTTGTCTCTACCTATATGATCCTCTATTCAGGACCGCTGTACCGGGTGCTGTCACCTGTTATCAGGATTTTTGAGAGAAAGAGTCCATACAGGGAGATTGAAACATCCGGACAGTGCGAGCTGATAGACCTCGACATGATCATAGTAGGTCTTGGGACCTACGGCAGCAGTGTGGCCGATGATCTTATGATGAGGGGAAAGAAGATCCTTGGCGTGGATTTCGATCCCCAGGTGTTGAACATCTGGCGGTCTCGAGGGATGTCTGTCATGTTCGGTGATGCCGAAGATCCCGAGTTTCTCGACCAGTTGCCCCTGGGATGCTCCAGGTGGTTCATCAGCATGATACGGGATCGCAGGCTCAACCTCACCGTGCTTAATCATCTGAGACAGCTCGGATATAACGGCCATCTGGTCCTTTCAGCCGGAAACGATGATGATGCAAAGGCCTATGAGAAGGCCGGGGCACATCTGGTTCTCAAGCCTTACCGGCATGTCGCGGACCATGCCTCGAATGCAATCTCTGATGCCATGAAATAGGGACGTGGATCTTATAGGGAAGGCCTGTCCTTGGTCAATAAACAAGAATACACAGCTAAGTGTTTAGAAGTGATCTGAAATATTCAGGGATCTTTGTCTCGAAGATCATTGCCTCTTTTGTGCAGGGGTGTGTGATGGTCAGGGATCCTGCATGAAGTGCGAGTCTCTTAATACCCTTTTCCTTTTTCCCGTACACCTTGTCTCCGGCCACGGGACAGCCCATTTCCGAGAAATGGACCCGGATCTGATTCTTTCTGCCTGTAAGAAGATCAATTTCAAGCAGACTGTAATTTTTAGATTCTCTCAGGACTTTATAACCTGTTTCAGCGAGTTTGCCTTTCTCGGGATCATTGACAGAATACATCCTGTGAATACTGTTTTCTGCAAGATATGAAGTGATGATGCCCTCCTTATGAGATAATGTTCCATGTAATACCGCATAATACCTCTTTTTGAATTTCTGCCATGCGTCCTGGAGATAACGCTTGGCAGCTTCATTCTTGGCAAAAACGAGAATGCCTGAAGTATCCCTGTCCAGGCGATGCACGATAAACACCCGGTTTCTTGATTTCTGATTTCCTTTTCGCACATATGTGTTCAGACGGTAATAAGCCGTGTTCTGCGTGGCTTTTTGAGTGCTTACCGTTAAAAGACCGCTCATCTTGTCTGCTACCAGGATATCATGGTCTTCATAGACAATGGCAAGCCCTCTGGGATGGTATCTTTTTGGTGGGCCTTTAAAGGTATTCTGGTTTTCCCGCATAATCTTTGTTCAGGAATACGAGACTGGAAAACATATCTTTTCAGAAACCGTCATATATACACCGTTTTATGAATATTCCGGGGAAGGGGTTAACCCGGCTCAGGTTCTTTGATCCTCATATTTTTCTTTTGTTCCATCAAAATCCATGCGTTGCCTGAGTGCAGTTTGTCAGCCCTGTGAAACGCAGTTCAGGCGGTCATGGTTCCTGTTTGTGTTTTTCTTTCTTGTCCTTGCGTTTTTCCTTAAGCGTATGTTGAGCCTTTTTCTGATTTTCTTTTTTTCCCTTATCTTTTTTCCCTTTATCTCCCATAGTTGTCTCTCCTTAATCAATATATTCTATTAAAATCATAATGTCTGAAATCAGTGTTGCAATAGCCGACGTTTATTTGGTCGGACAGAGCAGGAAGAATACATGCGTTGCGGCCCGGCCGGACATCATGTGAACCAGACCCCCCGGCATCTCGTAGGTGCAACACCTTCTTTCCGAGACGTGTTTGAAGCCACCCACCTGTTTTATGAAGGGCCCGGTCTGTTCTGCCGCCTTCTCTGCAAATAATACAGTATATTCATCTCCAGAAGCCAGGATTATTTTTTCGGGTGCATAATCGTTCTTGATATAAGACGCCCCGGCCGCACCGCGAAACTGTACATAACATTGAAGTCAGCAGCAATTGAGATCGCGAGCCTTTGTATTCAGGGCCTGGGGCATTCTTTTTCATCCATTTCAAGCAGTCTGCTCTTGTTCTCTTTGCCGCAGTGTTTTCGTCATGCTTTTTGATGCCAGACAGGGATTACCCCGTCGAGCGTCCATGGATGACTAGTACAGGACAGGAGCTGATGAGATCTTTCGGAGGTTGTTGAATTTGTCAAAAGGGAAAATCGCAATTTGTGTCTTCATACGAAAGACAGAGATCAGCGCACTCTCGACAATGAGACCGCCGACAGGATAATTAGCGGATAGTTCGATGCTTGGCCCGCTGTCGACAGATCGACCCAAGACAATAATCCTGTCCGGCGGAAGCTGCTCTGGGCTTCCATCCCATGACATCGGTTCCTGAGATTACCAGTTGGATATCGATATATTTGTCATGCGTTTCGAGCAGGGCACTTTCTTTTCTGCGGCCGCAGACCCGTGACACCATCGCAAAGATTTGTTCACCTTCAATCTCATATTTTCCGACCGGCAGTTCCTTCAGGTCGGGACGCAACAGGAACTCAACTGCCTTTGAAAGCCTTTGTTCAAGGCCAGGTAACGGTGTGAATTCTCAAGTACATCAAGGATCATGTCTGTTGCTTTCAAAAAAAATGTCTCGCGTAGTTATATTGGTGATCACATATATATTCAAATACGGATGAAATACCAGAAATAAGGGGACGAGTTCAGATTTGAGAACTGCAAGAAAATATCATGAACCCGTCCCATTCGAGATCTGATTACTTTGCAGGGGTTACTGTGCTATGGCACCCTGGCCAGTGAAGATTCCTATGGATGAACCCTTGTCCACCAGGTAGGATGAAGCAACCTTGCCGTTTACGATCTCAAGGACGACATCTTTTTCAATGGTCTTTCCGAAGAGGATAACATAGAATCCTGCCTGGTTGTTGAACCCCCAGTATTCAGTTTTCCCTGATACGGCCACTGAGTTAGGAACACCCATGGTCTTTATGACATCTGCCTTGCTTACTCCCACGAGTCCTGAAGGTACATTGATATCGGAATAGCTCATATTAGCCTTGCCGAAGTTGCCGAATGCGCAGCCTGAAAAGGCAGCGGCCAGAAAAAGAATAATCGTTATCCTTGTTATACAGGTCTTTATAGATGACATTTTACCTCCCTCTCTCTGATTAATTTCCTACAGCAACAGGTGCTGTAAATATCCCGATCGATGACCCTTTATCGATGAGATACGCGATCAAGACCTTGTTGCCGGTAAACTCGACAATAAGGTCCTTGGCCTCTGTTTTTCCTCCTGAAACATAGTAGAGGTAGATATACCATCCATTCTGATTATGGTATCCCCAGTACTCTGTTCCATTATCGGTTGCGACAAAATCTGGCTGGCCGAGGACTTTGATGATAGAAGCTTTGTCCTGGCCTGTGAGCCCTGCAGGTACGGTAATGTTTGTTTCAGTAATGTGTGCCTTGCCGAACTTGCCGATGGCGCAACCGAGAGGAAGAACCAATAAGGAACACAAAAATAATAATAAGAATAACCGGATCTTCCTTTCCACTAAACCCTCCTTTCTTATTGGTATTTCTTTGATTCCGAGTATCTTTTCATTATTGAAACCGGCTTGTTTCACTAAACAGATAGTATTCCACAAAGGGCCGGATTTCAAGTTGATATATGAAAGAGGTCTCTGTGGTGAGGCCTTGATATCTTCTTCAATCCAGTAATCAAGACCTCACCCATAGTTTTTTTTACAGAAAGATATTTATGAAATCAGATGCTGAGACCTGATTCTTGTTTTTAATGGTCCTGTTCCCTTGTGAGTAGTTCGTTAGTGTGCATTGGTTATATACTGTGCAGTTGCCGCTTTCGTCGGGCGCATAACCCTTGCATACACGCAATACGTCCGGAGATATCTCGTCGATGATCACAATTTTACCATCGCCGTATTTCAATCTGCCCAGTTCGAACTTTCCATCGATGACATGGAGGTCTTTCGAGGTGAATTCTTCGGAAACGATCTGTGCAATTTTCTTCACAAGCTCAACACTCAAGGCGATCTCGTCTTTGCTCATTGCGCCGGTTTCTTCCAATGCCTCCAGGGTAATGAGGATGTCGCTGTCGCCTTTTGTCCAGGCCTCGACAACCTTGTGTAGATTCTTGCAGGGCTTTACAAAGGGGTACCTTCTCCAGAAACTACCGGTCGCGTTGTTTCTCCAGGTGAACTCAAGGTTCAACAGAGGAGCTGATCCGGGAAACTCCGGTGATTCCGACGTCATAGAAAGAGGGATAGCGGGCTCCACGATCATTTCATTTTCATTGATTGAATCAATGTAATGCGAAGGGATTCCCTTGCTTTTCAGCAGTTTAAAGAAGTGCGTGGCAAACCTGCAGGCAATAGCGCCCTTGCCCGGAATCTCGCCGACAACAATATCGTATCCAGGATCAAAGACAGGCCTTCCGTTTTCCATGTAGCCTGTTGCTCTATCTGTAAAAACGAGTCGATATTTACCGGCATAAAGCCCTTCGGTTATATCATAAACATCTTTTGACTTGCCTCGGTAGATGAGGTTTTTTTCTTCCATTGATTTTCTCCCCAGTAGTTTTTTCTTATATCTTGATGAAATATCTATACGCTAAATACCCCCTGACACGCAAGCATAGTGAAGCCCGGCTGAGCCGGGTCGACATTTCCATATTCCGGTCATAGCAGGTTGAGTAATCACAGGGCATCTTATGAGGCACTAAAATACAATTTATTCTATGACTATGATAATAGAATAGATATTTTCCAGGCTGTCCTCTTGGGTACTCGTTTAACCCACATTTTGTGTGAAAGAATAAGTATGAATTGTGTTGAACGGCTTCAGCCGCGATTACACCACAAACAAGATAAACTTTATCGAGGCATTAAGCCGCTATCACAGAGCAAAGCTATATGCACAGATTATATACCATCAAAGTATTCAACTGAAAAAATGTGGGTTTAAGGATATCGCCGGGCCGTTGAGGGCATTGATAATCACCGGATTTGCACGTTTCATTCAAGGCCGTTGAACATTACATTTAACGGATCATGGCAGATTATTGTCCGGGCACGGATTCAAAATGATCTGCGATTCAGATTAATGATAAATAAAACAATATGTTGAAAGGTGCTATGCCCTTTCCAGGCAGAGTTGGCATAGACTATGCGTTATTGTTTGTATCAAACAGACAATAAGGAGGACAGTAGAATGAAAAGCACAATTCAGACAATAATCGTAGCGATATTCGTGGTGTTGATCACGAGCACCTTTGCCTTTGCAGCGGCCGCAACCACCGGTGCCGGAAGCTTCCCGTTCTTCCATCTGGGCTGTCTTGCAGTCGGCGGGCTGACCATTGTTTCCTTGAAGCACCGGTATCCCAAGATCTACCTCTCAGAGGCAATAGGCTCTTTTGCCATGTACGCAGTCCTCGTTGCCCTGTTCACTGCTCCTGTAATCGATGTGATGAAGGGCTTGGTGAGCTGATAAAACCAGGAAAACAGATTCCAGAGTTACCCTTGATGCTTGAGGATAGACAAAGAAGGAGGAGGGGCCATGAAGAAGGTTAAAAGAAACAGGCAGCAGACCAAGATAATGAATCACATTATCCTTCTGAGTGCATGGAGTTTCACCTTGGTCATCTCCTCGTTCCTGTTCCTGTTCGCTGGTCGGTGGGTCGATCAGAGGTTCAATACGGAACCGACATTCATGCTGGGGCTGTTTGTGCTGGGTATCTGGATATGCATTGCCCGGATGTACAAGGACTATATAAAGACCCGGGATGAGTTAAACACCCGCAGGGTCAGATATCAGTCATAATCCTTTGTCAAAGATGCCGGGAACCCCCCGGCATCTATCGTGCTTTATCATATCGTAATCCGCTGTTACAAAGAGATCTTCATGTCAGGAATCGATGCCTGATAACAATAAACTACCCCGCCGCAAGCAACGGGGTATCCAAAGCCTTCTATTTTGAATAGGCAATTCGCAGCAAGCTACGGGGAATTAACCCCAAGAGATTAAATATCTTTCACGCGGTGCGATGTTATAAAGGTCAATATGTCGCTGGAAAGTCTTTTCGGGGCTTCGAAGGATGTCATATGTCCGATCCCTTCATGCTCGATGATCTGTGCGCCTGGTATCTCTTTGGCCATGAGCCTGCTTGATTCAGATCATCGAGTACGCATATCCATGGCAATGAACCGGCAGTCTTTCGTCAGCTTGTCTGTAATGGGCTCCCAGTAGATCGTGTTCTCGATGAGTCCGTGTACAGCGACAACAGGCTCGCCCCTGCGGGATTCTTCAAAGTAGATACGTGCATTGTCTCTTGTAAAAAATCCCATAGTGCCTAAACCCTCATTTTGTTACGAAAGCAGAAAACGGCGGGTAAACGCCTTTTCCACTTCCACCAGAATAAAGACAATGGCACCAATGCCGAGCGGCACAGCCCAGTGGCGAGGCTCCAGGCCGGCTGTTCCAAACCAGCGCTGCATGAAAGGGGCGTAGACAAACCCCAGTTGAAGTATTGCCAATACACCTATGGCAGGCCATGCGATACGATTGGCGAAGATCCGTTTTACACTTAGGGTGGTCTTGTATAGATAACGGCTGTTGAAAAGATAAAATATCTGACCACATACAAGTGTATTCACTGCCAGGGTGCGCGAGAGTTCCAATGACAGGCCGGCGTGTCTTTCTATCAGGAAAACACATATGGTTGCGCCGCCGATCAGGAGAGATACAAAACCAATGCGCCATAGTAATATGCCCCCAAGTATAGGCGTGCCCGGCTTGCGGGGCGGGCGGCTCATCACCCCGGGTTCTGCCGGTTCAAAGGCCAGGGCCAGGGCCAGCGTGACGGCAGTAACCATATTGACCCACAGGATCTGTACCGGAGTAAGCGGCAGAACCAGACCGAAGACAATGGCGGCAAGAATGACCAGCGCCTCTGCACCATTGGTGGGAAGAATGAATAGAATGGCCTTGCGCAGGTTGTCATAGATGGTGCGGCCTTCTTCTACAGCTTTCTCGATGGATGTGAAATTGTCATCCGCCAGAACGATGTCTGCGGCTTCCTTCGTGGCTTCTGAACCTTTTATTCCCATGGCCACACCGACATCAGCACGCTTGAGTGCAGGTGCGTCGTTGACACCATCACCGGTCATGGCCACCACCTGGCCGCCGGCCTGCAGGGCCTTGACCAGGCGTAGCTTATGCTCAGGACTGGTTCTGGCAAAAATGTCATTGTCTTGAACAATACGTAAGAGATCCTCATCTGAGGCCTTTTCGAGTTCGGCCCCGATCACTGCATGGTCGCCGTCACCTATGCCCATTTCGGAGCCGATCGCCTTGGCCGTGTCTGCGTGGTCGCCGGTGATCATCATAACGCGGATTCCGGCATCATGACATACCCTGATAGCCTCGATGGCTTCAGGCCGGGGAGGATCGATGATTCCCACAAGGCCGACAAAGACCATATCCTCTTTGATGTCATCAAGTTTCAGGTCGCCTTTATCCGAAGCCACCTCACGCATGGCCCCGGCCAGAATCCGCAGGCCCTGTTTGCCGAGTTCCTCGAGCTGTTTCTCCCAGAAGGAATGATCGAGCATCTGGATAGATCCATCCTGGCCACGCTCATTGATGCAATGATCCAGTAGTCGGTCCGGCGCACCCTTGAGCAGGATACGCATATCGCCACCAGGGATACGGTTGAGGGTGGCCATGAACTTGTTTTCGGATTCGAATGGAATCACGGCAATCCGCTCATAGTCCTTGTCGTCAAACCGGGCCTTTTTAGCAAGGGTGCGAAGAGCGCCTTCAGTAGGCTCTCCTATAACATTCCACTGGCCGTCATGCTCGGCAATATCCGAGTCGTTACATACAGCCATTATCTCGACAAGATCGTAGAGGTCCGCATGCCCTTGAAGGGAAGCGTCTTGTCCATTTTCTGCAATTCTACCTTCCGGGGCATAGCCCATTCCCTCTACCTTGTAATTTCCTGCCTTTGTAACAACATGCTGAACGGTCATTTCGTTTCGCGTAAGGGTTCCGGTCTTGTCAGAGCAGATGGTGGTGACTGATCCCAGGGTCTCGATCGCATTGAGCTTGCGGGTTATTGCATTGTTTCTGGCCATGCTCTGAACGCCAAGGGCCAGTGTGATGGTGAGGATTGCTGGAAGTCCTTCAGGAATGGCCGCGACAGCAAACCCGATTGCCGCAAGGAACAGTTCGGCAAGACTGAAGTCGTGTAATATCCAGCCAGTGAACCACATCAGCCCTGACATGCCGACGATTGCGATAGAGAGTATTTTGCCGAAGTGGTTCATTTGCCTGGTCAGCGGGGTAGCGAGAATTTCCACCTCGGAGATCATCTTGTTGATGCGGCCCAGTTCTGTATCCGTGCCGGTGGCGGTCACCACCCCTGTTCCTCTCCCTGCAGAGACAATAGTCCCTGAATAGACCATGCTGAGCCGGTCGCCCACGCCGGTTTCTGCGGCGACGGGTTGCGTGTTTTTCTCAACGGGTAATGATTCTCCTGTAAGCGCGGACTCCTCTATGCGAAGGTTGACGGCTTTGATGAGCCGAATATCCGCAGGTACGCGATTGCCGGACCTCAAACGCACTATGTCACCTCTTACAAGATCATCGGCATCTATTTCCTTCCATTGATTGTCGCGATGAACCTGAGCGTGGAGGGAAAGCATCTTCCGTAGACCCTCAAGGGCCTGTTCGGCCTTGCCCTCCTGAACAAATCCGATAACGGCATTTACAATCACCACGGCCAGGATTACTCCGGTATCGATAAGATGTCCGAGCAATGCAGTGATGAGTGCTGCAGCGATGAGGATATAGATAAGAAGATCGTGAAAGTGTTTCAGAAAGCTTTTTAAAAGCCCTTCCTTTTTTGCTGTTGGCAGGCGGTTTGGGCCATGTTCGGCAAGACGCCTTTCGGCTTCACTCGAAGAAAGACCTTCCGGGGCCGAGTTCAATTCCTTGAGAACGTCATCTGCTGGCAGGGTGTGAGGATTTTTCAATGGCATATGAGTTTTCCCAGTGCTTGTCATCTGTTGTTCTCCTTCTTGTCCAAAAAAACCAATGGTTATTCATAGATTCTCTGTGTGCTCCATAAAAATGAACCGTTCTTTGCAGCGGAAGATGCCCTGCATGCTTGCGCTGGTGTGGGTAACTGGTGGCTAGACACCTCCGGTTGCCCGATTAGATGATTTTAGAGGCCTGTGAATAAGAAATCAAGAGCTGCAAGAATAATATGGCGTTGATTTTCGATGGAACCAACCTTCTGAAGAAAGGTATAATTTTTCTTTAGTAATGATTACGTGCCATAATCAAAGCTTTTCCAATAGTACATATCTTCCATGGAGATCGCAGCTTTAACATAATAGATAAATTCAAAATTTCTATTGGAATAGCTTGGCACAAAACTAAACGGGGTCCCCTTGAAACCGGTGAGAGAGGGAGGGAAAAATTCGGTAACGAGCAATTTCTGTCTGAGCGGAGTGCAACGGAGTGAGTTAAATTGCTCGCGGATTTTTCCTGAGTGAGCGAACGAACTCCGTCAGGAGCGGCTTCCGGGGTGCCTTTTCTTTGGTACTTTCTTTTGGCACCAAAAGAAAGTACATATAAAAACAATTAGATACAATATATAAACATAGGCAACACTTTCAATGC
>Ga0129302_1003893_pt1 | contig 9994 bp, 9 predicted proteins | sample BlaSprsedimmetaG_FD_94476 | JGI IMG/M metagenome (GOLD analysis project Ga0129302, IMG submission 94476) | Hot spring sediment bacterial and archeal communities from California, USA to study Microbial Dark Matter (Phase II) - Blank Spring... | ecosystem: Environmental > Aquatic > Thermal springs >... | reverse complement strand
CCCTGGGTTGGGCTTATGCGCTCGGCCGGGACTTGCGGGTAGCTGTTATTGTGAGCACTACCCTACTCGGTATCTCAGTAATGGCAACCTTAGTAGGCGGAGCTTTGCCGTTTCTTTTTCGTCTGGTTAAAGTTGACCCGGCTTTAGTTTCCGCTCCTCTGATAACTACGATGATGGATATATTCGGCGTGGCACTTTACTTTGGGATTGCCTATATAATACTGCTAATGTAATCAGCCTCCCGTGGTAAGATAGAGAAACCTGTAGATAAAGGAGAACTCGAAACGACGAACAGGATTGTCAAAGGCTCAAGAAAAAAGTCGAGACTAGAGCGATTGCAGAAGCTGCGAACAGTGGCCGCCGAAAAGAGGCTGGATGCTCTCGTGCTTTCCCAGCCGGAGAACCTTCGCTACCTTTCTGGCTTTACCGGCTCCTCGGGATGGCTGCTCATCTCAGAGAAAGATGCTATTCTGGCTACTGATTTCCGCTATGTAGAGCAAGCTAAGGAAGAGTCGCCAGATTTTGAGATTATTCGGACTAAGCAAGATTTACATAACTGGCTTCCCAGCCTGGTCTCTGATTTAGGATGGCACAAATTAGGCTTCGAGGCAAACTTCATTTCTTACGATAGCTATCAAAAGCTCAGCGAGGCAATAAAGACGAGGCAAGTTAACCTTGAGCTTGTTCCCACCACCGATATAGTAGAGCAGCTTCGCTCCATAAAAGAACCCGAGGAACTAGAATTAATTATGAAAGCAATAGAACTAGCCGAGGCCGCCTTTGAACAGGCAACGGCGATAATTCGTCCGGGCATAAAGGAAAAGGAGGCAGCCTGGGAGATAGAAAGATTCCTTCGCCAGGAAGGGAGCGAGGGAATACCCTTTGAAATCATTGTGGCTTCAGGCCCAAATTCAGCCTTGCCCCATGCTCGACCTACAGAAAAAATAATTCGCTCCGGCGAACCAGTATTGATTGACATGGGAGCCAGGGTCAATGGTTATTGCAGCGACTTCAGTCGCACTCTAGTTTTGGGCAACACAGACAAAACCCTGCAGGAAATTTATAATATAGTTCTCAAAGCACAGACCGCTGCTGTAGAGGGAATTGCATCAGGTATGGATGCTTCCAGGGCAGACCAATTGGCTCGAAACGTTGTTGAACAAGCTGGCTATGGAGAAGACTTCGGACATGGTCTGGGACATGGGGTTGGGCTGGCGGTGCACGAGTCTCCCACGCTTGGTCCCAATTCCTCCGATTCACTTACAGATGGCATGGTTTTTACCATAGAACCGGGAATTTACCTTGCAGGGCAAGGTGGTGTTAGAATTGAGGACATGGTAGTTTTGGAAAATGGCAAGGCTAGAGTGCTTAGCAAGGCGAGGAGGGACTTGTCATTCTGAGCCATATAACAAACATGGAGGTTACTAAATGCTTGATGCCGGAGAATTGAGAAAGGGAACAGCCATAGAGCTCAATGGTGGAATATATGTGGTTATCGAATACCAGCACGTTAAGATGCAGCAAAGGCAACCTGTGGTCAAGTTGAAACTCCGTGATGTCCGTAGCGGGAATGTCGCCGAGCGGAATTTTTCATCCGGGGATAAAGTCACACCGGTCTTTTTGGAGCACCGCCCAGTTCAATACCTTTACAACGACGGCGACATCTATTATTTCATGGATAACGAGAGTTACGAGCAGATTATGTTGCCTTCTGCTCAAATAGGAGAAGACACGAATTATCTCAAGGAGGGATTGACGCTAGAGATTCTGACCTGCAAGGGAGATACAGTGGCCATAGAGCTACCTAATTCCGTGGAGCTTCGGGTCATAGAGACTGAACCCGGCTTCAAAGGTGATAGAGCCACAGCGGGTACTAAAGCAGCCAAGCTAGAAACGGGAGTAACCATCCATGTTCCTCTCTTCATCAATACAGGCGATATCATCAAGGTCAATACACGCACCGGGGAATATCAGGAGAAGGCTGGCTAAGATTAGGTAAGCTAATTGATAAAAGCTGATTTACATGTCCATACCTGCTACTCTATAGATTGCCTCACTCCCTTGGAGCAAATAGTCGAGCGATGCCTCGATATAGGTATAAATTGCATTGCTGTAGCCGACCACAACACCATTGCTGGCGCTTTAAAGCTAAAGGAATTTGCCCCGTTCGAGGTAATCGTTGCCGAGGAGATCTTAACGCCTGTGGGTGAAATAATGGGGCTTTTTCTCAGTGAAGAAGTTTCCCCCGGACTATCTCCCCAGGAAACAATATCTCGAATCAGAAGCCAGGGCGGGTTGGTGGCTATCCCCCATCCATTTGGCAGGTCGTCGCCCTGGAATGCCAACAAGCTAACCTCGGCAGAAATTTTATCCGGGGTCGATATTATTGAAGCCTTTAATTCACGTACGCCGTTTTCCAGCAGTATCGCCAGAGCAGGGAAACTAGCCAAAGAGCAGGGAAAGGCTGCCAGTGCCGGCAGCGATGCCCATACTCTAGGTGAAATTGGACGAGCATATGTGCAAATGCCCGAATTCGATGGTCCCGACGACTTCCTGAATTCCTTAGCTCAGGGAAAAATATTCGGTCAAAAATCTAGCTATTTAGCTCATTTTGCCAGCACGTGGGCCAGGATAAGGAAACGTATACTTGGAGATTCTTGTCCCGATGCAACCGGGACTCAGAATAACAGATGGAGAGGGAGGTAAAGCAGGTTCTTGTTGAATATTGGTTGGTTTTCTACAGGTAGAGATGAAGCTGCCCGGCAGCTCTTACAAGTTGTGCAGGATAAGAGCCACAGCGGCGACATCGACGGGAAAATCAGCTTCGTTTTTAGCAACCGAGAGCCCGGCGAGACGGAGGAAAGCGACCTGTTCTTTGAGCTTGTTCGCAGCTACAACATTCCCCTCGTCTGTTTATCTCACAAAAAGTTCAAGGCTGCCGGAGAGGAAAAGGAGTGGCGTGTCAAGTACGACAGGGAGGTAAACAAGAGGATTGAACCATTTACTCCCGACCTTTGTGTCCTTGCCGGCTATATGCTCATCGTGAGTGAAGAGCTATGCCAGAAATACAATATGATTAATCTTCATCCTGCGCCCCCCGGTGGACCTACAGGTAGCTGGCAGGAGGTAATTTGGACGTTAATACAAAATAAAGCTGAGACAGCCGGGGCAATGATGCACCTGGTTACCCCTGAACTGGATAGAGGTCCTGTAGTTAGCTATTGCCTCTTCTCTATTAAGGATGACCCCTTCACTGAATACTGGCTAAAGGATAACAAAGACATGCTGTTCCGGCTTATTCGCCAGCATGAGCTTGTTAGAGAATTCCCTTTTATCACCTTGACATTACAATCTCTGAGCCGGGGCGAGGTCGGCATAAAGGACGGGAGGGTAATTGATGCTCAAGGCAGGTTAATCAGTGGCTATAACCTTAGTGATAAGGTAGATAAGGAGGTGGGAAAAGTCTGAGATGAACCTAATTTGCTTTGACCTCGAGGGTCCCTTGGCTCCCCAAGATAATGCCTACGAACTGATGAAGCTCTTCCCACGTGGCGGCAAGATTTTCGAAGTCATCAGTCGTTATGATGATTTGCTGACTTTAGAAGGTCGGACTGACTATGAGCCGGGGGACACACTTGCTCTCATCACTCCTTTCCTTGCTTATCACGGAATAGAAGAGGAACAAATCGCTGCCATGGGACAACAATCTGGGCTAACCCCGGGGGCGGCTGAATTAATCTCCAAACTCAAACCTCGGGGGTGGCATGTATTTTGTATTAGTACAAGTTACGAACAATATGCCTTCCCCATCACACGGAGACTGGGCATAGCCGATGAGAATGTGGCTTGCACTTCTTTCCCTCTAGCACAGATTCGCCAATTACTAAGCCAGGATGAATTTGCCTTGCTGGAGCAAACAGAACACGAAATTGTGAATCTTAATCCTTTCACTGACGATACTAGAATAAGGGAATGTCTGGACTATTTTTATTGGCAGAAATTGCCCAAAATAAGTTCGGGGAGAATTATAGGCCAGGTGAGACCGGTGGGAGGGAGACGAAAGGTAGAGGCACTGGAGAACTTTAGCTCCAAGATGGGAAAACCGCTTTCCCATTGGACGGTGGTGGGAGATAGCATTACAGATTTCAAAATGCTTCGGGCTGTGAACAAAGCAGGTGGCTTAGCCATTGCTTTCAATGCTAACGAATACGTCCTGAAGTATGCCACCATGAGTTTAGCGTCCGTTAGGTTAGATGACCTGTCGATAGCCTTGGAAGCCTGGGAGAAAGGTGGGCGCCACGCTGTTGAAAGAGTAATCAAGGGAAAGGAAGCGACTGCAGGGACAGGGGATAGAGAGTGGTTCCACTGGCTAGACGGAACCGAGGATGTAACGCCAGCCCTGGAAATACATAAAAGGATTCGCCGCCTGGTTAGAGAGGAAGCGGCCAAGCTAGGTTAATATAGATTACTCAGTCTCGCCTTCCGGTCTCACGGAAGATCCACACAAAGGTAACAATAGCGATTATAGAAACGATGATGACGGTGATTAAGCCCCCTTTACCCAGCCCACCAAACTCTTCAGCTGCGGCATAAGCCGTAGCACCTGCCCCTACCCAATCTGGTATTCCGCATATCATCCTACTAGTTAAAACAGGGAAACCAAGCTCCTATGAAATCCCCCCTCCTTTGAAGGGAGAGAGGGCGTATCCATTTTATTTCTTGGCCGTCTTGCTGAGTATTTCGTCTATAATGCCGTATTCCACTGCCTGTTCAGGATTAAGATAGAAGTCTCTGTCGGTGTCATGGGCAATCTTTTCCACCGGTTGACCAGTGTGCTCAGCTATGATGTTACGTATCTTTTCCTGCATCCTCATTATTTCTCTGGCGGCAATTTCGATATCTGCCGCCTGCCCCTGGGCACCACCAACTGCCTGATGTAGATGTATAGTCGAATTGGGTAAAGCATACCTTTTGCCCTTAGTTCCAGCACAAAGAAGCAACGTGCCCATACTGGCTGCCAAACCAACACAAATGGTGGATACGGGGCAGCGAAGAATCTGCATAGTATCGTAAATGGCTAAGCCAGCGCTGATAACGCCCCCAGGACAATGAATATAAAGGTTTATATCCTTTTCCGGGTCTTCTCTTTCTAAGTAGAGGAGTTGAGCAATAATAAGATTAGCTATCTGGTCGTTGATCGGCGTGCCCAAAAAGACGATTCTTTCTCTGAGCAAGAGCGAATATATATCGAAAACACGTTCTCCCCTGGCACTAGTCTCAGTCACCGTAGGAATTATCACTTGAGATATTGTTTCCATCATTCCCCCTTTGTTATATTCTCAATATCGCCAATGGTTATTTGTAATAATCGGTCCATTGTCTTCTGTGTGTGCAGAGATTGTTCAATTGATTGCCTAATTTGGGGCAGTGAGAAGAACTGCCTTGCTCTTTCCTTATCTTCAGCATTATTGGTAAGCTCATTTACTCTATTATCTACCTCTGAAGCACTAATTTCAATCCCTTCCTCTTCCGCTAATTTCCCCAGGGCAAGACTCTGAATAAGCCGCTTTTTCGCTATGGGACGCAGTTCTTGTTTAAGTTCTTCCTCTGTTTTACCAGTCCTCTTCAGGTAATCCGTTAGCTCACTAAAGCCCAAGCGCTGTGCCTCCTCTCTGAGAAGCTCGATAATTTCCTCGTCCTCCAAAATAGGGGGATAGTTTACCTCGCTGACTTCCACCAGAGCATCAAGCGCCTTTTGCCTCAACTCCAGGCGATTTTTAGCTTCCGCTCTAGCTCTTAAATCAGCAGCCACTTTCTCCCTCATATCCGCCAGGCCATCGTAGCCGGCACCCTGAGCCAATGCGTCGTCGAGTTCTGGCAATTGCTTTTCTTTTATTTCAGTAATAGTGACTCTGAAGGTGCTTTCTTTACCACACATTTCTTTAATGGGATAGTCATCAGGAATAGTCAGGCTAAAAGTCTTTTCCCCGCTTTTTTCAATGCCCTGCAGATGAGAGGCAAACCCAGGCACAGGTGAACGCGAATCCTTATCCACTTCATATAATATGCCCTTGTGGTTTAACCAGGGCTTCCCGTCCACAGTGGCTTCGATGTCCATAGTAACTAAATCAGCCAGCTCAACAGGGCGTTCTACAGGCACCCATGCCCCTTGTCTTCCCCGGAGCTCTTCCATGGCAGCAGTAATTTCTTTCTTGGTGATTTTCATGACGGGGTCGGGCTCAAGTCTTATGCTATGATAATCGCCAAGCTTAACTTCGGGTTTGAGGGACACTGTCGCTTTGAAAACTACAGGCTCGGTTTGAATAATTTCTACTTCCGGCCTGTCAATGGGTTCGAGTTCCTGAGACTCGATCGCCTGTTTATAAAGTTGTGGTACGAGACGCTCTAATGCCTTTTCCAACAGGCTATCCTTCCCTATGTGCTGCACCAGAATGGCTCGTGGTGCTTTTCCTTTACGGAAACCAGGTATGGATACCTCACTAACCAGGTGATGATAAGCCTCATCCAGTGATTTATCCAACTCACTGGCTTCAGCCTCAATAGTAAGAACTGTCTGGCAATTCCCTAATTTTTCTGTGCTTACTTTCATGTCTCATTCCTTGTCATTGTGCCCCGTATTTAATACGGGATGAATAACCTCGTGCTTTAGCTTAAGGTTTAGCTCATCAAGCTGGCTCTTATCAACGGAGGAAGGGCTATCCAACATCATATCAACGGCATTCTGGTTCTTGGGGAAAGCAATGACTTCCCTTATACTCTGCTCTCCCGCCAATAACATCACCAACCGGTCCAGTCCTATGGCAATACCACCATGGGGCGGTGCTCCATATTCCAGTGCCTCTAAGAGCCCTCCAAATCGACTCTCCGTGTCTTCTTTACTGTAACCAAGAAGTCTAAACATTTTTTCTTGAAGCTGACGATTGTGAATTCTGATACTACCGCTGCCAAGTTCACAACCATTGCATACTATATCATAATGTTGCCCATAGACTTGAGCCGGTTGAGTATCAAGAAGCGCCACGTCTTCCCACCGAGGAGCAGTAAACGGATGATGCATTGGTTCCCAACGATTCTCAGCTTCATTCCACTCCAAAAAAGGAAAATCAACTACGAAGACAAAGGCCAGCAGGTCGGCATCAGCTAGATTGAGTCGCTGCGCCATCTCACGGCGTAACTCGTCCAGTGTTTTATTAACCACCTCCAATTTATCAGCCACGATTAGCAAAAGGTCACCAGGCTTTGCTTCGAATCTACTAGCTATTTCTTCTAATTGGCGAGCAGTTAAGTATTTAGCAGCCGCCGATTTTACCTCATCCAAAGTTATTGTCTCGCCTGTAAAAGCCATGGTCATTAAACCCTGGGCACCACAGCTCTTTGCCAGGCTGAGTAACTCGTCAAGCTGATGGCGAGTATAATGACTACAACCGGGGACGCATATCCCCTTCACCTTGCCACCATGGTCAATAGCCGAGCGGAAAACCTGAAAGTCGGTGTTCATGGCGATATCGGAGATATCTTTAAATTCCAAGCCAAACCTGATATCTGGTTTATCTGTGCCATATTTCTCCACTGCCTCTTTGTAGGAAAGGCAGGGAAAGGGCTCCACTAACCGCATATCAGGTTTAACAGTCCTCACAAGTGCGGTGAAAAGTTCCTCCATGAGTTGCAATATGTCCTTTACTTCGATGAAACTCATTTCAATGTCAAGCTGGGTAAACTCAGGCTGGCGGTCTGCCCGGAGGTCTTCATCCCTGAAGCAACGAGCTATCTGGAAGTATTTATCAAATCCAGCTACCATGAGTAGTTGCTTGAGCTGCTGTGGAGATTGAGGAAGAGCATAAAACTTGCCGGGGTTGATGCGGCTGGGTACAAGATAGTCCCGGGCTCCCTCCGGCGTGCTCTTAATCAAAATCGGTGTTTCAATTTCAACAAATCCCTTAGCATCGAGGAAATCACGAATGAACTTTATCGCCCTGTGGCGTAAGAGAAGATTGTCCTTCTTCCTGGGTCTCCTCAAGTACAGATAGCGGTTTCTGAGGCAAAGCGATTCTTCAACTTCTTCATCTTCATTTATGTAAAAAGGCGGCGTTTTCGACGGATTGAGGATGATAGCCTCTTTGGCTATGACCTCAATCCCTCCGGTAGCCAATTTGGGATTCTCTGTCCCTTGGGGGCGGGAAGCAACTTCTCCAGTGACCTGAACTACATACTCACTACGGAGCGAACCAGCTACCTCGTACGCCTCCTGTGATACCTGGGGATTGAACACTACCTGAACTATGCCTTCCCTGTCACGCAGGTCAATGAATACCTTTCCGCCATGGTCACGACGCCGGTGCACCCAGCCCGCTAAAGTTACCTCCTGTCCGCTATGATTTTCCCTGAGTTCACCACAGTTATGACTTTTGAGCAAAGATAGTCTCCTTTTCTAAATCCACCCACGAAAATCTTACGATTTCCGTGGGAACCCGGTGAATCTAAAATCAAGCTAATCAGGTCCCCCGAGAAGTCGTAAGGCTTTTTGCAGTTAGCTTAGACTGCTCATTATAGCCTATAAAAGAGCTTACTTTCAATTGAGAACGGTCTCGCTCCCGTAACCGGAACAATTGATGGCAGGACCTGCCACATATACTTGCACCGAAGGTGGTCGGTTACAACCTCTGGTTAGGCTTGACTCTCCGAAGACTGGCCTATTCTTGCGATTGTGCCTTGTGAAACGGCGCACAAACTCTCCTTGCCTTCGTCAAGCACGAATACATCACACCGACAAACAGCCTGGGTCTTGCCCGAGTGGACGACTGTTGCCCTGGCAATCAAAGCTGTCCCCCTAGCTGGCCTTAGATAATTGATCTTGTACTCCGAGGTCACAACTGCCGGACCGAGAACACTTCCGCCCACGAACGTAAGGGCATTATCTGCGGCATAACTGATGACACCTCCGTGCACAAAGCCGCGCTGCTGCTTCAATTGAGGGGTGATGGGAATGGTCAGTTCAGCCCATCCTCGCGAATAGCCCGTTAATTCTGCGCCAACAAGCACGCTGAAAGATTGTGACGCCAAGGCCTGTTTTCCTAACTGTAATAAGTCATCCATGCTTGGCCTCCCAGCATACGAAAAAGCTAAAAGGTCACGTCTCCGCTAGCTCCTTCAAAACAACCAGCACCTCTTGCTGAGGCACGTCACTACGGATTACTGCTTTACCGATATCCTGTAACAATACCCAGCGAATTGCCCTTCCCTTGGTCTTCTTGTCTAACTCCATTGCTTTTGTTATTTCATTCAAAGCCAAGCCAGTAAAGCTAATGGGCAAGCCGAACTTCTGTAAGAGGGCTTGCTGCCGCTCCACTGCCGCTGAAGACAAAATCCCCAATCGCTGACTGAGCTTAGCGGCTCCCACCATGCCGATAGCTACCGCTTCGCCATGAAGAAAACTCTCATACCGTGTAGCAGCTTCGAGGCCATGAGCGATGGTGTGTCCATAATTCAAGATGGTGCGTTTCCCTTCCTTTTCCTTTTCATCCTGGCTGACAACCTGAGCCTTGATAGCAGCACTACGGGCAATAGCACGGGCAAGCAACTCCGGCTCCAGTTTTGTCAGCCTATCTACATTGGTCTCCAAGAACTCAAAGAATTCCCTATCCAGAATCGTGCCATGCTTAATAACTTCAGCCCAGCCCGAGGTCAACTCCCGCTGAGGCAGAGTGGTAAGCGTCTTACAGTCAGCCAAGACCAGGGCAGGCTGATAGAAGGCGCCGATAAGATTTTTCCCCTCAGGATGATTAACCCCGACCTTTCCCCCGATGCTGGCATCAACCATGGCTACCAAACTAGTCGGCACCTGCACCCAGAACATACCTCGTAAGAAAGTGGCAGCAACAAAACCCGCTAAGTCACCAACCATGCCTCCACCCAGGGCGATGATAATATCATCTCGCTCCGCTCGATGCCCGACGAGGAAATCATAAGTCTTGAT
>Ga0129302_1003892_pt1 | contig 9994 bp, 5 predicted proteins | sample BlaSprsedimmetaG_FD_94476 | JGI IMG/M metagenome (GOLD analysis project Ga0129302, IMG submission 94476) | Hot spring sediment bacterial and archeal communities from California, USA to study Microbial Dark Matter (Phase II) - Blank Spring... | ecosystem: Environmental > Aquatic > Thermal springs >... | reverse complement strand
GTCGTGGACAACGGCCGCGGCATCCCGGTCGATACGATGAAGAACGGTAAAAGTGCCCTTGAAGTGGTGCTCACCGTCCTCCACGCCGGCGGCAAGTTCGACAAGAACACCTATCAGGTCTCAGGCGGGCTGCACGGCGTCGGTGTCTCGGTCGTCAATGCCCTCTCGACGATACTGCGCGCCACTGTCCACCGCGACGGCAGGGTCTATGAGATCACCTTCTCCCGCGGCGCGGTGACCGAACAGATCCATTCCAGGAAGGAAAGCCTCGACGAGATGAAAGCCCGCTACGTCCGGACATATGGCGTGGAAGGGGACTGGGGAGAGATCGAGGAGCGCGACGCCTTCCTCGGACGTTTCGGGGAACGCCTCTCCGGAACAACGATCTCGTTCGTACCGGACGAGACGATCTTCGAGACCGTCACCTTCGACTACGATGTCCTCGCCCACCGGATGCGGGAACTTGCATTCTTAAACTCAGGACTCTCGATCTCGATCAGGGACGAGCGTTCGGGCGACGAGGACCATTACTGCTATGAGGGCGGGATCGCCGAGTTCGTCAGGCACCTCAACGAGAGTGCCGAGAAGATCCACGAAAACATCATCTCCTTCGACCGGAAAGACGAAGAGAACCGGACCGAGGTGGAGGTCGCCTTCCAGTACACGAACACCTTCAAGGAGCAGGTCTACACCTTTGTCAACTCTGTGAACACTCGCGAGGGCGGGACGCACCTCGAGGGGTTCAGGAGCGCAATCACGCGGGCGATCAACAACTCGGCGAAGAAGAGCAACCTGCTCAAAAACGGCGCCTCGGTCAGGGGCGACGACGTCAGGGAAGGCCTCAACGCCGTCATCTCCATAAAGATAGCAAACCCCCAGTTCGAGGGGCAGACAAAGATGCGCCTCGGCAACTCAGCCGTCAGGGGCATCGTCGATTCCCTGGTCTACTCCTCTCTCACCGAGTTTTTCGAGGAGAACCCGAAGACCCTCCAGGCGATCGTGGGCAAGGCCCTCCTCGCCGCACGGGCCCGCGAGGCGGCGCAGAGCGCGCGGGACCTCGCCCGCCGGAAGAGCACCCTGGAAAGCGGCGGTCTGCCCGGCAAACTCGCCGACTGCTCAGAGCGCGACCCCGCAAAGAGCGAGGTGTATATCGTGGAGGGCGACTCAGCGGGGGGGTCGGCAAAACAGGGGCGCGACCGGAGGTTCCAGGCGATTCTGCCTCTCAGGGGTAAGATCCTCAACGTGGAGAAGGCTTCCCCGCACAAGATCCTGAAGAACGCCGAGATCCAGGCGCTCATCTCCGCGATCGGCACCGGCGTCGGCGAGCACTTCGACGCCTCCCGGGCGAGGTATCACCGGATCATCCTGATGACCGATGCCGATGTGGACGGGGCGCATATCACGACGCTCCTCCTGACCTTCTTCTTCAGGTACATGCCCGAACTCATCGAGCACGGCTACATCTACATTGCCCAGCCCCCTCTCTTCAGGGTGGCGCGGGGCAAGAAGGAGGAGTATGCCTACCGCGAGGAGGACATGAAAGAGATCATGGCCGCCATGGGCGATAAGGGCGTATCAGTCCAGCGCTACAAGGGTCTTGGCGAGATGAACGCCGGACAGCTCTGGGAGACGACGATGGATCCGGCGAACCGGGTGCTCAAACAGGTGCGGATCGAGGACGCCATCTATGCGAACGAGATCTTTGAAAAACTGATGGGAGACGACGTGGAACCCAGAAAGGAATTTATCCGGAGACATGCGCAGGAGGTGAAGAACCTTGACATCTGAGGAGAAGCCCGAACGCCGGTCCGTCATCCAGGTCACTGTCGAGAACGAGATGAAGTCCTCGTACATCGACTATGCGATGTCGGTGATCATCGGCCGGGCGATCCCGGACGTCCGCGACGGCCTCAAGCCGGTCCATCGCCGCATCCTCTACGGGATGTGGGAGATGGGCATCACCCACGACAAACCGACGAAGAAGAGCGCAAGTATCGTCGGCCATGTGATGGGCAAATATCACCCCCACGGCGACGCCTCCATCTACGACACCCTTGTCAAGATGGCGCAGCCGTTCAGCTACCGCTACATGCCGGTGGAGGGGCAGGGGAACTTCGGCTCCATCGACGGCGATTCCGCTGCGGCGATGCGGTACACGGAAGCCCGCCTCAACCCCCTCGCCGAGGCGGTCCTTGAGGATATCGAGAAAGAAACGGTCGATTTCATCCCGAACTTCGACGAATCGACGAAAGAGCCGACGGTGCTCCCTGCAAAGGTCCCGAACCTGCTCATCAACGGATCGTCGGGGATCGCCGTGGGCATGGCGACGAATATGCCGCCGCACAACCTCGGCGAGGTATGCGACGCCCTCTGCGCCTATATCGACAACCCCTCGATCGGCGTCGAGGACCTGATGCAGCATATCCCGGCCCCTGACTTCCCGACCGGCGGGATGATCATGGGCACGGCCGGGGTGCGCGAGGCCTACCTTACCGGCCGCGGCAAGGTGATCATGAGAGGTGTCGCCGAGATCGAGGAGGAGGGGCGGACCCCCCGCATCATCATCTCAGAGATCCCCTACCAGGTGAACAAGGCGAACCTCGTCGAGCAGATCGCCACCCTCGTGCGGGAGAAGAGGATCGAAGGGATCTCTGACCTCCGTGACGAGTCGGACAAGGACGGGATCAGGGTGGTCGTCGAGCTGAAGCGCGACGCCATGCCGCAGGTCGTCCTGAACCAGATCTACAAGCACACGCCTCTCGAAAGCACCTTCGGGATCAACAACCTCGCCATCGTGGACGGAAAGCCCCTGACCCTCAGCCTCCCGCAGATCATAGAGCATTTCCTCGACCACAGAATCGAGGTCGTGCGCAGGCGGTCCCAGTTCGAGCTGCGCAAGGCTCAGGAGCGGGTGCACATCCTCAACGGACTGATCCTCGCCCTGCAGAGCATCGACGATGTGGTCGCCGCAATCAGGGCATCTCAGAGCGCCGAAGAGGCGCGAGAAACCCTCATCGCCCGGTTCGGCCTCGACGAGGTGCAGGCGAACGCCATCCTCCAGATGCAGCTCCGCCGCCTCGCGGCCCTCGAACAGCAGAAGATCACAGACGAGCGCACAGGACTGCAGAAGGAGATCGAGCGGCTGCAGGAGATCCTCTCCACGCGTGAGAGCATCGTCCGGGAGATACGGGCCGACATCGTCGGGCTCAGGGATCAGTTCGGCGACGAGCGCCGGACGCAGATCGTCCCGGCAGCCGGCGAGATCTGCAAAGAGGACCTCATCGAGGACAAACCGGTTCTTGTCTCACTGACGGCGACGAATTATATCAAGCGGATGCCGCTCGAAGCCTACCGGATGCAGCGCCGCGGCGGGAAGGGCGTCATCGGGATGGCGACAAAGGAAGACGACGTCGTCTCGGACGTCTTTGTGGCAAGCACCCACGATTACCTCCTCTGCTTCACCAACAAAGGGCGGATCTACTGGATGAAAGTCTACGACATCCCGGAGAGCAGCCGGACGGCGAAGGGCAAGGCGATCGTCAACCTGCTCAACCTCAATGACGAACTGGTGAACGCCGTCATTCCCCTGCGGAAGTTCGATACCGGCGAGTTCCTCTTCTTTGCAACAAAGGAGGGGATGGTCGTGAAGATCCCGGTCGAGGAGTTCTCCCGCCCGCGGCCGAGCGGGATCCTCGCGATCAAACTGAAGGAGGGCGACGAGTTGATGGACGTGAAACTCACCGACGGATCGACAGAAGTACTCCTGACGACCTGGAAGGGCCAGAGCCTCCGCTTCTCCGAGGAGACCGTCCGCCCACTCCACCGCAACTCACAGGGGGTGATCGGGATCAGGATGCGCGGCGGCGACCACCTGGTCTCCTTAAGCCTGGTCTCAAAGGACCACCTGCTCACGATCACCGCCGGCGGGATGGGGAAGCGGACAGAGTTCGACGAGTTCCGTGGCCACGGACGGGGGACGATGGGTGTGCGGAACATCCAGCCGGCCTACGGCGACGGCGTGGTGGCGGCAAAGGCCGTCTCGGACGACGACGAGATCATCCTGATGAGCACCGCAGGAAACGTGATCAGGATGACGGTCGGCGGGATCTCGATCCAGAAGCGCGGCACCCGGGGTGTGCGGCTGATGAAGATGGACGAGGGCGACCGGGTCGTCGGTTTTGCGGCGATCAACCCGGAAGACGAGATTGAGACGCCCGATCTCTGACCGCCACCTTTTTTTCTGCCTTCACCGAGAAAGAGTGGAGGAGCATGAGATCCAGCGTGTACTTTACAGGAGCCGCCGTGGAGAGCGATCGGAAAAATACCCTCGATAAGATCAACGACCTCTTTGAGGCGGCAGGGCTTGGGGCCTGCATCAGGGAAGGAGATCTGACGGCGGTGAAACTCCATTTCGGGGAGTGGGGCAACGACACATATATCAGCCCGGTCTGGGTGCGTGAGGTCGTCGAGCGGATCAGGGCGGCCGGCGGCAACCCTTTTCTCACCGACACCGCCACCCTGTACTCAGGGGCGCGCCACAACGCCGTTGACCACCTGAGAACGGCGGTCCGCCACGGTTTCGGTTTCGAGGTGACCGGGGCGCCGATCCTCATCGCCGACGGTCTGACCTCGGGGAACTGGCGGGAGGTAGGGATCGCCGGAGAGCGGTTCGACCGGGTGAAGATCGCAGGCGATATCCTCGATGCCGGGAGCATGATCGTCCTCTCCCATGTGAAGGGGCACGGCATGGCCGGGTTCGGCGGGGCGATCAAAAACCTGGCGATGGGATGCGCCCCGGCGGCCGGGAAAAAGGATCAGCACCAGGGGCTCCTCCCGGTCATCGACCAGAAGGTCTGCGCGGGCTGCGGGGGGTGTGCGGGCGTCTGCCCGACCGGAGCGCTGGAGGAGACCGCCGGGGGCGTCGGGCTGAAGGCGTCCAGGTGCATCGGCTGCGGGGAGTGCATGACCGTCTGCCCGACCGGGGCGATCGATTTCAACTGGGCCGAGGGGGTAACGCCCTTTATGGAGATGATGGCCGAGTACGCCCTCGGCGCCGTCGCCGGGAAGGAGGGGCAGGTGGGATACCTGAACTTCCTAGTGAACATCACGCCCGACTGCGACTGCTGCCCCTGGAGCGACGGCCGGATCGTGCCGGACATCGGGATCCTGGCATCCACCGACCCGGTGGCGATCGACGCCGCCAGCTTCGATCTGGTCAATGCTCAGCAGGGGATCGCCGGGAGTCGCCTCCTCTGCAACCACGCTCCAGGCCAGGACAAATTCAGAGGAGTCGCCCCGTACACCGACGGGACGATCCAGGTCCGCCACGGCGAGCGGATCGGGCTCGGCAGAACGGAGTATGAACTGATAGAGATTTGAGAGGGTTCTTTATCCTCCTGCTCCCTCCCCCTGACCCTCGCAGAGGCATGGGCAAACAGAGCCATCTCCACATCGGCCGGGAGTCAGACACCTTCCTTTCGCAGGCTCGATTCGATCAGAGGTGCCGGGTGCGCATAGGATGCGGAGGTGTCACTGCCACAGGCAGCGCGGGTGACCGATCCGAGCGTTTCATCAGCACTCCCGGCCAACGCGAAAGGGATCTATGGACGCCCTCACCGTCATCCTCCTCTCCGTCGGCCTCGCCATGGACGCCACCGCCGTCTCCATCGCCGGCGGGGTCACCGTCAGGGAGGGGCGGGCCCGGACGGCCGCCATGCTCGCCATACTCTTCGGAGTGTTCCAGACCGGCATGACGCTCGCCGGCTGGTATGGCGGCTCCCTTTTCAGCGGTTATATCGAGGGGTTCGACCACTGGATCGCCTTTTTCCTGCTCGCCGTCATCGGTGGAAAAATGCTCCACGAAGGGTTGAAAGGCGAGGACGGCAGACCGATCCCCTTCGACCGGGTGCCGGTGCTGCTCATGCTCGGCATCGCCACCTCCATCGACGCCCTCGCCGTCGGCCTCTCCTTTGCACTCCTGGGTGTGGAGATCCTGGAGCCGGCGATCGTCATCGGCATCGTCACCGCCGTCCTCTCACTCCTTGGGTTCTGGATCGGCACCGCCTTCGGCGACAGGAACCGCGACCGGGCCGCGATCCTCGGCGGGCTCATCCTGATCCTGATCGGCATCAGGATCCTCGTCGAACACCTCTTCACCTGATCCGGCGGCTGCCCTGTTTTTCAAGGTAGCGCTGGTGGTATTCCTCGGCCCGGTAGAAGGGGCCGGCGGGAGAGATCACCGTCGCGATCGGCCGCCTGTACCACCCCGAACGCTGCCGCCGTTCGAGGGAGGCGAGGGCCTCGGAGTACTGTTCGGGCGACGTCGTGAAGATCGCCGATCTGTACTGCGTCCCTACGTCCGGCCCCTGCCGGTCTCTCGTCGTCGGGTCGTGGATATCCCAGAAGACCTCAAGAAGGGCGGCATAGGAGACCACCAGCGGGTCAAAGACCACCGCCACCGTCTCGGCGTGCCCGGTCGCACCGGTGCAGACCTCTTCGTAGGTCGGGTTCTCCGTCGTACCTCCCATATACCCGACCGCTGTATCCACCACGCCCGGAACCTTTCGAAACGCCGCCTCGACTCCCCAGAAGCATCCCGCCGCAAAGTATGCCGTCTCACGCCCCGTCTCCCTGACCATGCACCCCCCTCTTGCCGCCGGAGAGATATATCTTCCCGGATACCGCAGGGAGAGCAATGTTCCCTCTCACCTATGTGGAGGCGGCCGTCGCCCTCCAGAAAGAGATCAGCCGCCTCGTCGTCACCGAAGGCGACCCCAGCCCGTCCCTCGTCGCCGGCCTCGACGCCGCCTACGCACAGGACGGAAGGACCGTCTTCGGCGCCGCGGCCCTCCTCGCATTTCCCTCACTCGAACTCGTCGAGGGTGCGTGGGCGGCGTGCGAGACCGCCTTCCCGTACATCCCCGGCCTCTTCGCCTTCAGGGAGGGGCCGGCCCTCGTGGCGGCGCTCAAAAAACTCACGCACGCACCCGACCTCCTGATCGTCGACGGCCACGGCGTCGCCCACCCCCGGCGATGCGGGATCGCCTCTCACATCGGCGTTGTGACCGGCATTCCCTCGATCGGGGTGGCAAAACGCCTCCTCTGCGGGACGGCGGCGATGCCGGACGAGGTGCGGGGATCGACGGCGCCGATGATCGAGAACGGCGAGACGATCGGCTGCGCCGTGCGCACGGCGGCAGGAGTTCGCCCGGTCTACGTCTCCGTGGGCCACCGCACCTGTCTCGCGGCGGCCGTGCGCCTTGTGCTCGCATCGTCAGACGGCTATCGGGTGCCTGAGCCGATCCGGGCCGCCCATGCCCTCGCCGCCAGGGCGCGGGAAGAGAACACCTCCCCTGAAGGAGCATTTATATCGAGAAACTCCCTGAGGGGTCAGTATGAGCGGCGAGGGCGGAGAGAGGGAAGATACAACGCGGAAAGAGACCCTGAAGATCTCGGGGATGCACTGTGCCACCTGCGCCTTCACCCTTGAAAAGGCTCTGAAAAATGTTGAAGGGGTGAAGAGCGCCTCGGTGAACCTTGGGGCCGAGCAGGCGGCGGTGGAATACGACCCCGCCCGCGTTTCGGCGGCCAGCCTCCAGCAGGCCGTCACCGGGGCCGGATACGGAGTGATCACTGGAAAGGCCGTCCTGAAAGTCGGGGGCATGATGTGCGCCACCTGCGTCAGGACGGTCGAGGCGGCCCTGCAGAGCCTTCCAGGCGTCGTCACGGCCACCGTAAATCTGGGGTCGGAGCGCGCCTACGTCACCTACAACCCTGACGCCGTCACCGTGGCAGAGATGGCAAAGGCGATTGAGGAGGCGGGTTACCAGTATATCGGCACCGAGGAAGAGGAGACCGGGGAGATCGAGCGGAAGGCGCGCGAGGCCGATCTCAGGGACAAACGCTGGCGGATCGCTATCGGCGCCGTCGCCTCCGCCCTCCTGATGGGGATCATGTGGACCGCCCCGCCGCTCCCCTTCGATATGGCCTACCTCATGCTCGTCATCGCCACCCCGGTCTTCGCCTACCTCTCGTGGCCAATCTTCCTCGCCGCATGGCGGGCCCTGCGGAACCGAACCCTGAACATGGACGTGATGTACTCGATGGGCATCGGGGTCGCCTTCGCCGCCTCGGTCCTGGGCACCTTCGGCATCGTCCTCACCCACGAATACCTCTTCTACGAGACAGCGGTGATGCTTGCCACCTTCCTCACCCTCGGCCGCTACCTCGAGGCAAGGGCAAAGGGGCGAACCGGCGAGGCGATCGCTGCCCTGATCCGCCTCAGGCCAAAGACAGCCACCGTGTTCGTCGATGGGAAGGAGGAGAAACGACCGATCGACGAGGTGCTGCCCGGCAACACCGTTCTCGTCCGCCCGGGCGAACGCGTACCGGTCGACGGCACCGTCAACCGCGGCGAGAGTTACGTGGACGAGTCGATGATCACCGGCGAGCCCGTACCGGTCAGGAAAGAGGTGGGTGATGCGGTCGTGGGCGGGACGATCAACGGCGACGGCGTGCTCGAGGTTGCGGCCACGCGGGTCGGCCGGGACACGGTGCTCGCCCAGATCATCAGGCTTGTCGAGGAGGCGCAGGGAACAAAACCCCCGGTCCAGCGAATCGCAGACACGGCGGTGGCGTACTTCATCCCGGCCGTGCTCTCTATCGCCGCGGCGGCCTTTCTCTTCTGGTACCTCGTGGCCGGAGCCACCCTGCTCTTCGCCCTCTCCACCCTGATCTCAGTCCTCGTCGTCGCCTGCCCCTGCGCCCTCGGCCTCGCCACCCCGACGGCGATCACCGTCGGTGTCGGCAGGGGCGCAGAACTCGGCATCCTGATCAAGAGCGGCGAGGCCCTGGAGGCGGCAGAGCGCCTGGATACCGTCGCTTTCGACAAGACCGGCACCCTGACGGAGGGGAAACCCGCGGTGACCGACATCGTCGGGCTCGCCCTCACGGCAGAGGAGAGCCTCGCCCTCGCCGCCGGTGCCGAACAGAACTCGAACCACCCGGTAGCGCGGGCGATCGTCGCCAGGGCGCAGGAACGGGACATTTCGATCCCTGCGACCGACGCCTTCGAGACGGTCAGGGGCAAGGGAGTGCTCGCCACCGTCGACGGTCGCCTGATCGCTCTCGGCAACCGGGCGATGCTCGCGGACATGAACATCGTCCTCGATGAAGGGGCCGAGGCCGCGGTCGTCCACCTCGAAGAGGAGGGAAAGACCGTTGCCATCCTCGTCGCCGACGGTGCGGTCGCCGGCATCATTGCCGTCGCCGACACCCTCAAGCCCACGGCGATGGCGGCAGTCGCCGGGCTGAAGGAGATGGGACTCTCTGTTGCGATGATCACCGGAGACAATCCCGGAACAGCCAGGGCGATCGCCGGGATGATCGGGATCGACCGCGTCTTTGCAGGGGTGCTCCCCGACGCCAAAGCCGCCGAGATCAGGACGTTTCAGGAGGAGGGGCGGCGGGTCGCCTTCGTCGGGGACGGGATCAACGACGCCCCGGCCCTTGCACAGGCCGACCTCGGGATCGCCATCGGCGGCGGGACCGACGTCGCCATCGAGAGCGGCGGCGTGGTCCTGGTCAGGGACGACCTCACCGACGTCCCGGCAGCGATCCAGCTGGCGCAGAAGGTGATCGGGCGGGTCAAACTCAATCTCTTCTGGGCGTTCGCCTACAACGCCGCCCTCATACCGGTGGCGGCGGGGGTGCTCTACCCGGCCTTCGGGATCACCTTCAGGCCCGAACTCGCCGGCCTCGCCATGGCAGCAAGTTCAGTCACCGTCGTCACCCTCTCCCTCCTGCTCAAAGGATATATACCAGAAGCAAAAAGAGGGAAGGCTGAGGAAGGTACGATGGAGACTGACCCGGTCTGCACGATGAAGGTCGACCCGAAGACGGCGAAGTTCACGACAGACTACAAAGGAAAGACCTACTACTTCTGCGCACCCGGCTGCAAGAAGGAGTTCGAGAAGGACCCGGAAAAATACCTCGG
>Ga0129302_1003891_pt1 | contig 9995 bp, 7 predicted proteins | sample BlaSprsedimmetaG_FD_94476 | JGI IMG/M metagenome (GOLD analysis project Ga0129302, IMG submission 94476) | Hot spring sediment bacterial and archeal communities from California, USA to study Microbial Dark Matter (Phase II) - Blank Spring... | ecosystem: Environmental > Aquatic > Thermal springs >... | reverse complement strand
GTGCTGTAGTTGACCTGTCCCACATTGCCGTTCAATCCGGCGACAGACGACACGTTCACAATGCAACGCGGCTCAGGCGTCTGCCCTGCGCCGCGTTCCGCCTTTGCCGCGTCGCGCATGTACGGGGCGGCGGCGCGAACCATCCGAAACGGCGCAACATTATGCACCTCGAGCATGGCCATGAACTGCTTGTCGCTCATCTTGTGCGTCATGCCGTCCCATGTGTACCCGGCATTGTTCACCAAGACATTCAATTTCCCGTAAGCGTCCACGGCGGCCTTTACTACGGTCTCCGGAAACGCAGGATCGGTGACGTCGCCCGCAATGGCCACTGCTTCACCGCCGTCGCCCTTAATGGCGGCGGCCACCTCCTCCGCCGGTCCGGCGTCAAGATCGCTCGCAACCACACGCGCGCCCTGACTTGCAAACAGCTTGGCGGCGGCGGCGCCGATGCCGCGTCCCGCTCCGGTAATAATCGCCACTTGATTCTCCAACAACAACGTCATGACAAACTCCTTTTATGTTGAGAGGTTTCAAAATCCTGAGTGGAAGGGAACAAGGAAACTATATACATTTTCCCATCTTATTTCAATGATGATGCGCGCGCCGGACACCCCTGCCTTAACTTTACGCCAAAGAACAACATAACGGTATAATATTCAGTATGAAGCCAAAGGTTTACATAGAGACAAGCGTGGTCAGCTACCTGACCAGTCGCCCTAGCCGCGATCTGGTTGTTGCCGCTCACCAGGAGATCACCCGCCAATGGTGGGAAGAACGTTCAGATGAGTTCGATTTATTTGTCTCAGATATCGTTATGGAAGAGGCGCAAAAGGGTGATAAAAACGCTTCTTCAGCGCGTCTCAATGCAATATCAACGCTGCCCGTCCTGATTACTGATGATCTTGTTATTTCCTTCACTCAAAAACTCATATCGGCGGGGCTGGTTCCCTATACGGTATAGTGCCTTATCGGCCAGAAACCACGATCAGGAAAAAGAAGTTGGGTATGTTGTTCACGCTTCAGCTTTAACGCAGAGTCGCGGAGGGGGCAAAGGCGCGGGGAGGGGAACGCCTGTTTTTGTTATGCAGGTCGGATGCGTATACGGTTTTTATTTACTGTAATGATGGCGCATTCGGCAATATCTTTTTCGTAGGCTTGAAGTATGAAAGCGCAAATCTTTCCTTGTTCCCTTCCCGCATATCCTGACAGGCGGATAATACCGCAATGCGGATTTCCTCTGACTATTGCCAATTCTCCGAAGTCCTTGTCTTGTGTTATAAGAACGCGTTTTTCGCGATGCGCATACGCAAGTATCTCCTCATCGCCGGGGTCCTGCTGCCAATCACCCGTCCAGACAACATCGTGACTTGCCTCAATAAGGAAATGCTTTGCGCCACCCCAGATATATGTGTCAAGCAAAACTTTCATTGCGATGATGTTGCTGTTAGGGTCATCAACTCAATTCGTTCATGTCCCACCATGCGTTGCGCATACAGCATGCATGCACGGATATCCTCTTCTTCCAGCCAGGGGTATCCTTCCAGAAGTGTTTCAGTGGTATCTCCAGCGGCGAGCATTCCCAATACATGCTCTACGGCCAGACGGCGGCCGCGAATGATGGGTTTCCCGCCGAATATGTTGGGATCGACAACAATGCGGTCCAATAAAACTGACTCTTCCATAACAATATCCTTTATGCTTGTGTGCATGCATTATACAATATTTGCGACAGGTTGTCATCGTTTAGGAAAAATAGGAACTGGCAACGCGGAATGGTAGGGATGGATATGGGAGGCAGGGATTTTAACGCGGAGTCGCGGAGAGGCAAAGGGGAGAAATAGAACTTAAAGAGCAAGTGCGTTCCACAATTCAATTGTGGAACGAGCCGAATATAAAACGAGGACGCAAAGGCCGTCCGACAGCGGGACAGGCGTTACAGCGTCCATTCCAAGCCGAGTTCCATCAGTTTTCCCGGGGTGGGATTGCCGGTGCGCGTATCCCAGCCCATGACGGCATAGTATTGCTCGAGGAAGCCCGGGAACGTGTCGGGGTCCACGCGCCGTCCTTTTCCGGGGCCGTCTTCCAGCGGCTCAAACAGGCGCTGCGGCAGCGTGTCGTCCTTCTTGGTAAAGCCGCGGCGCGCATTAATTTGCCGCATCATATTCACCTTGCGCTCACCCGCCTTCATCAGTTCCCAGAAGGTGCATTCCCAGCCGGTGGCGCAGCGCACAAGTTGCGCTAATTCGTCATAGGAGTACAGGTTGCCGGGCCCCCAGCAGAACATGCACAAGGTCAGTGAGTCGAGCAGGCTGTACAGGTACTGGCTGTACGCGGTCATGCGCGCCTTCGGCAGGTCTGCTGAAGCGCGGGTCGGATTCCCCGTAACACCAAGTCCGCGCAACAACTCGCCGCCAGCCGCCAGCCAATCGTGCTCGCATGACATGTGATCGCCGCCGATGGGCACGGCGGCGTACATGAGCGCCTGGGACGGCTTGAACTGCGCCATATGCGCGGGAAGCCCCTGACCCTTGCAGTGAATCGCGTAGGGCGCGGTCGCCTCGCCGAAATGGGCGATGCACGCTTCAAACCCGTCGGCAAGCACGTCGCCGACGCCGCGCCGGCGCGCCGTCTGTTCAATGAGCCGGAACAGGTCTTCCGGCTTGCCGAAACCAAGCGTCCGCCCTTCCATCTGCTCCGGCGCCAGTACGCCCTTCTCCATGGACTCAAAAACATATGCCGCCATCGCGCCCATGGTAATGGTGTCCAGCCCGTACTCGTTGCATAGTTCATTGGCGCGGGCGACGGCGGTGATTTCCACAATGTCCAGATTCGTGCCCAGCGTGCTCAGCGTCTCAAACTCCGGCCCGCCCAGTTTGTCCGAAACCGGATAGGGCGCGTCCGCCTTGACCCGCTTGCGACAACCAATCACACAGCCGTAACAGGTGGTTTGTCCCGCGCCAATCTTGTCGTCATAACTCTCGCCCGCGAGGTTCTTGTGTTCGGGATGGCAGCCGCTTGTATAGTTGTAGGACGCCATGTTGCCCGAACCCGCCTGAAACGCCACGATGCCCGGCGTGCCGTGAGCGCGGAGTGTTCCGGGAAATTCCGCCGTCTTCAGCCGTTCCGCGCCGAGCGCGGCCAGCCGCTTCAGACCGTCCGGATTGGCGAATTCCGGTTTCGCGTTTTTCGGCGCGCGCGCGACGATGGCGCGCAGGTTCTTGCCGCCCATGACCGCGCCCATGCCGGTGCGTCCCACCGAATCGTTCCGATCAACCATGAGGCACGCAAAGCGCACGCGCCGCTCCCCCGCGGGCCCGCATTGAATCACGCTCATGTTGGTGTCCGACGTTGTCAGTTCCTGTTCCAGCGCGTCGCACACCTCGCTCACGCTGCGTCCCGCAAGCTGCGCCGCGTCACAAATTTCAACGCGCTCCCCGTCCACCAGCAAATAGACGAGTTTTTCCGCGCAGCCCGTCACCACAATGGCGTCATACCCGGCGCGTTTGATCATCGGCCCGATGTTGCCGCCCACCTGTCCCTCGCCCACGGCGTTGGTCAGCGGCGACAACGCCACCGCGCTGCACCGGCTCACCCCGGACACGGCGCAGCCCGTGGTCACGCTCGGCGCAATGGTCAGGATATTGCCCGCGTCCATCGGATCAAGATCAGCGGCGGTCTCCGACAACAGGAAATACGAACCCATCGCGCCGCCGCCCAGATACATGCGATAAAATTCTTCGGGCGTCTCCTGCCGGACAATTTCGCCGCTGGAAAGATTCACCCGCAATATAACGCCTGTAAAACCCTTTGACATAAGTTCACTCCAAATCAAGATGATGGTAACGCAAGCCGGCAATCAGCCCACTTCTTTGTGGTCGGGGCTTAAGATACCGCACGCATTTTTTTGCCGGATGCCAAATGATATGCATTTTATCATAGAAGGAACATGCTGTGCGCCTCTAATGTGGTCTCTGCCCTCAAACCAGAATTAAATACTTTCTTCGTATGTTGTTCACGCTTCAGCGTGCAGGGTTGCGTGTATGACTCAGAGTTTGTGTACTACTGACGCACGCTGAAGCGTGAACAACATATCCAACTTCTCTTTCGATGGTAGGAGATGACCAATAAGTTAATAGGATTGCCAAAGGGTTCGACAAGTAAGACTGCGTTGGGCCTAACGCAGGATGCGCAGAGTGTATTTCATGGCGCACAGTCGTCGGTTAGTTCGCGAACTGCCTGTTCAAAGGAAATACTGTCCTCAGAGCGCGCTTTCGCCGCATCATAGGCTTTAATATCATCAAGTTCTTCCAGCGTTTCCAGTATTTCATCCCACTCGGCTATGGGCAACGCCTCGAAATGCTTGCCGCCATGTAGCTTCTTGAAATTAATGAAGCCGTTGCAGAAATTGTGTAGGCGTATATTGCGCACCGGCTCATGCCTGCAGACCCGTTTGGCGATGCGCTTCATCTGGCGATTGCGTCCTATCATTGCTGTGGCTTTCTTGTCACATGGAATTGCCGCCATCTGGCGAACGCCAATAAATTTGGACACATACGGCGCGTGAACGGCATACTGGGATTATTCGTTCCTTCTCTCGTTACGCCATTGGAATTGCTCGGTGAGGACCCTTTGCCATGACTGAAGAACCTGTTATTGACGAAATTCGCCGTGTGCGACATGCGATATCAGAGCAGATCGGCCATGCGCCGCAACGCATCGCGGCGTATTATGCCGAACTGCAACAAAAGCAAGCCGGCCGGATTGTGAACCTGAGCGGCGGTAAAAACGCCAACCGAACAAACCGGGGAATTCACGAACGAGCGGCGAAATAAGCCGCAAGTGTGACGAAACGCAATTTCAAGAGCAACTGCGTTACGAAAATACAATTTTGTAACGAGCCGGTATTCGGGTTATGGGTTGCTTGGTTCAGTAACGCCACACTTCAAACGGCGCAAGCAGGCCGTATTTCATGGCGAAGTAGGTGGCGCCTGCGGGCGGGCCGCTTTCCGGCGCGTTGTTCCAGGAACCGGGATGGGTCAGGCCGAGTCCCGCGTCGCCGTGGTGCGGGCCGAGCGTGTTGCGCAGGGAACCGTACACAACAATCTCTATCGTGTTTTCCCCCGCTTGTATTGCTTTCGTAATGTCGCATTCGTGGGGTTGCAGATAAATGGCGCCCGCGTCTTTGCCGTTGACCAGCGCTTGCGCCACAACGCCCTCCCACGCGGGAAGAGAAACAACATAACGTCCGTTCGGTTGTTCCACGGTGATGGTTGCTTTGTAGGCCACACGATGACCGTACAGCGGCAAGCCCTGCTCCGTCCACGCGCCCACGCCAAGAGGCGCTGCGGGCGCAATGACAAAACCTTTTTCCGCGGGTTTCAAGGAGAAATCACCGACGATATGCGCGGCTTCAAGTTCATGAAATACGGTCATGGGCCGCGCCGTGAGAGTCAACACATTTTCGCCGACGCGGGCCGCCGCGGCAATGTCTATCTTGCCAAAGGCGCGGTCAAGCCACCACGCGCCGTCCGCCGCCGCCACGGGCGCGTCGTTGCAGGTGATGGCGTACAGGTCGGCGCGCTCCACCACCGCATACAGCGTCGCGGGAACCGCCTCTTCAATGGTGAAACGATAGGTTGCGGTAAAACCGCTGTCCTCGGCAAACTCCGTCTGCAACAGTTCGTCGCGGAACTGCACGCAATGGTCCCAAATGTTGCCGCGCAACCCGTTTTGTTTGAACGTAATTTCCGCCGCCTTCTTCCAATATACATTCGCCGCCGATTCCTTGCCCGCCTGCGCGTCCACATAGTCCAGAATAAGGTTGTTGTCGTCCAGACGCAACGCTTCGATTTCCCCGACGGACACAAGCGTTCGTTCTCCCGCGGGCGGCTCCGGCAACGGCGCGGCCACGGTCTTCTTGTCGAGGAACAGCATCAGGCTGCCGCACGGCGGCAATCCAAAGGGCGCCTCAACTTGGCCGCCCTTTTTCGCAAAGGCATAGCCGCGCACGGCGCCCGTATTGAGGTCGGCTTCGCGCACGCCCGCGGCCTGGGCGATGACGCTTCCCGAAGCGGCAGCGTCATTGCTGATGTTCGTGATGAACAGGATGTCGCCGTCCGCAAGTTGACGCCGGTGGTGGTATACAATGCCCGCGTTGTCCGCACTCAGCGCCACCAGCGCCGACGGTTTGCAGCGTTCGTTGACCCGCGCCGCCAATGCGTCAGCCGATACAAGCGTCCAGTTTGCGTGATCGCGCAGCGCGGCGCACGCCTCGTCAGGCTTGCCGTCAATATGGGACGGCAACGCCGGCGGCGCGCAGGAGAACACCACGCCGCCCTTTTCCAGATAGGCGACCAGCAGATCATATACGGCGCGGTTCAGGTTCTCCATTTCCGCCGGAATCACCACGGCGGTATAGGCGCATTCGCCGACCTTCAGCGCGGTCTGCCCGTCTATTACGACAACGCCGCCCCGTTCGCCGATGACGGCTTCGCTTCCGAGATCGAATTCGAGTTGTTCCTTGGCCAGGTTCGTCACCAGCAGTTGGAACCCGTCACCCAGGGCTGCAAGCCTGCCGTTGTCCGTGAAGTGATGCATCCACGCCGTGGTGGTCGGTTCGAGGATAATGCAGCGATTGATCTGTTGTCCCTGAGACAAGGCGTAGGAAAGGCGGGTGAAATAATCCTCCAGTACCTGATACTCCCGCATCCACGGCGAATGATACGAGAAGGTGGGCGGATAATCGCGCTTGCGCGCCCCGCGAATGGTCACGTCCGAAAGATGCTCGTTCAGCGTGTTCACGCCCAATACCTGAAGCCAGTCGCCGATGCGTTTGTAGTCCTCGAATCGCATCTCCGCGCCGCTGCCTCCATAGGCCTCGCACAAGGTGCGCTTACGGCCGGTCTGCCTCGCCACGCTGGCCAGTTCGATAACGGCGCGCACGTTGCCAAATTGCGCATGGGGGCCCTCGTTGTACTGGTTGAACAGCGTGTCAATGCCCGGACGCTGCTGCCACGCGCCCATCGCCATGTTGTCCGGCACGGAAGCGCAGTTCGGCCATTCATGCTCCCAGTAATGTCCCGTAAAATCGAGGTCGTATTTCTCGCAGTAATTGAAATAGGGCTTTGCCCAGCGTTCAACGAACAGTTCGTTCAACGTGCAGAGATAACAGTACCGGAAACGCCGTCCTGCTTCGGAATCGTCACGCAGATGGGGCAACCCGTCCAGAAACGCCTCGCCCCACCGCGCCAGAAACACGTCCGGCAAGTCCGGCGTCCAGTGAATATCGCCGCAGGGTTTGAGATGCGGCTCGTCCGTGAACGAACCTGGGATCAATTTCCCAAACTCACCGCCGAACCGTTTGCGATAAGGCTCAAGGGTTACCGCCAGGAATTTTTCCGTCACACCGGGCCGCAGCAGGTCCACGTAGGTTTTGCCGCCGAACCAGGGTGACTGGGGCGCCTCCATAACGCGCGCGACCATGAGCTCGCCTTCAATTGCGCCATTTCTTCGGGCGGCCTCGTCTGTAATATTTTCATACCCCTCCTCCGTTTTGCGGTACACAGCCAGCATATTTTCATGATATGCAGCAACCCTTTTCTCCGCATGAAGCGTGATTCCCAGCCCGCGTGATTCCGGCATTTCCTCGGGCACGTTGCCGCCGGCAAAACCCGACGGATACGAGTTCTCGTCGTATATCCACACCAGCATGTCCCGCTTGCGCGCCGCCGCAAGCGTCGCATCCCACAACGCGAACCAGTCCTCCGACAGATACGGGGTCATCAGTCCCGGGCGCGGATGCACCCACACCTGTCTCACATTCTGCGCAACAAGCGCATCCAGACAATGCTCCAGCTGTTCCGGCGATAACATATCATTCCATACCCAAAGCGGCCCTGTGCTATACGCCGCGCCGGGCTGTTTGATCTCCTGTTCGACGACGGATAAATCCACGGCTGTGGCACATAACAGCATATTTGAAGCAACAAACGGAAGGACTAGGAAGGTCATACAATGTTCCTTATGGGTGTAACGCAAGTTGTGGGCAAGGCCCGTGTTGTTGGTTCTATTGGGAATGGCTGTATTGTGCCATAAACGTGAGCATGCAATACAAAATATTTCCGGGCGCCCCCGGCGCTTATCCCACCACGGGCGTTATCAGCGTTTTTGTGCATACCGGCCATTCAAACCCGTTTGAGGCGAACAAATATGATGTGGAAATCACACGGGGCGTACTGGTTGTATTACCACTTTGCATAACTGCAGAAGTTTTCTTTTGGCGGCGCGCCTATGCGATAACTATTCAGGTCTTTTTATCATAAATAGCGCGGAGCGGGCAACGAGAACAAATTTGGGGATTGGACATGATACCGATTATTTTGCTGGGGTTTTGCGTCACCCTGCAAACAGCCGCCTTGGTTTTTGGGGTCTATCTGCTTCGCGGATCCTTTTGGCGGAAGGTATGGCTCGTTTTTGATGTCATATTGGTGCTTATTGGTCTGCGACGCAGCCTGTTGATACTGTCAGCTTTGTCCGATGTCGCTGCGGGCGACTTGGCCGCCCATGCGGTGATGCAGGACCTGATTGCGCTGCTTGTCCTGGCCATGACTTTATTTTCGGGCATATTCATTATCCACTTCATGTTCCGCTCCATCGAAAAAGCCGCGGCGGTTCTGCGTGAAAGCGAGGAAAAATACCACAATATATTCAAGGGCTCACGCGACTCGCTGACGTTGCTGGACGCCTCTTTGGGACGCTTTGTCACATGGAATCCCGCTGCGCTGAACATGTTTAAGATAGATGCGGAAGCGCTGGCGTCCAGTACGCCGTCGGATTTGTCGCCACCGTATCAACCGGACGGGCGTCCCTCCGATGAAAAAGCCCGGGAGATGATTGACATAACGCTGGAGACAGGCGCCCATTTCTTCGAGTGGGTTCACAAACGCTTTACAGGCGAGGAGTTCTTCGCAACCGTATTGCTCACGCGGATTGCGGCAAACGACAAGGTATTGATTCAGGCCACGGTGCGTGATATTACCGAACAAAAGCTGGCGGAAGCGGCGTTGCGTGAGAGCGAAGCGCGGTACAACCATCTCGCGGCGCTGAGCCGCACCGTCACATGGGAGGTGGACGCAACGGGTCTCTGCACCTATATCAGCGATGTTGTAACAGACGTGTTGGGCTACCGTCCGGATGAACTTATAGGCAAAAAACATTGTTATGACCTGGGATATGCGCCCCCCGGCGTCAATATCATGGAGCGCAATCTTGAATTGCTTGCGAGTAAAAAGCCTTTTCTCAACATGGAAAACCAGATGATGCATAAGGACGGCCACCCGGTGCGGATTGTCTCCAACGGCATGCCCATTCTGGACGCCAGCGGCAATTTATTGGGCTATCGCGGCATGGACACGGACATTACCGAGCAAAAACGGCTGGAAGAAGAAAAACAACAGCTGCAGGAGCAGTTTGTCCATGCGCAAAAAATGGAATCCGTGGGCCGGCTCGCCGGCGGCATTGCCCACGATTTCAACAACAAGCTGGGCGTCATCCTTGGTTATCTCGAACTCGCGCAAAAACAGACGGGCGACAACGCATCGCTCCGTGAAGCCCTCGATAAGATAAGCGTCGCCGCAAACAGCGCCGTGAGCCTGACCCGGCAAATTCTTGCGTTTGCCCGCAAACAAACCGTGGCGCCACGGCAAATCAATCTGAATGAATCCACCGAAAACATGCTTGTCATGCTGCAAAAACTCATTGGCGAAGGCGTATCCACCACATGGATACCCGGCAGCGCGTCGGCGCGGGTCAAGATAGACCCCGCCCAGATAGATCAAATACTCACGAATCTGCTGTTGAACGCCCGGGACGCCATCAGTGAAAACGGTTCCATAACCATTGAAACGTCAGACGAGATTATAGACGAGGTTTATTGCGCCGCCCATGCCGAAGCCGCGCCGGGTCAGTACGTGGCGCTGAGCATCAGCGATGAC
>Ga0129302_1003881_pt1 | contig 10007 bp, 10 predicted proteins | sample BlaSprsedimmetaG_FD_94476 | JGI IMG/M metagenome (GOLD analysis project Ga0129302, IMG submission 94476) | Hot spring sediment bacterial and archeal communities from California, USA to study Microbial Dark Matter (Phase II) - Blank Spring... | ecosystem: Environmental > Aquatic > Thermal springs... | reverse complement strand
CGCCGACGCTCGAAGACCTGCGGGGAAGGGCGCTCGGGGTGCCGGTCACCCTGCCTCCGTTCGATCCCGGGAGGGATGTGCCCGGTGCGCCCGACTACGCCGATCCGGAGAGCTGGCTCGCCCTGCCGGCACACTTCAGCACCGATAAACAGCCCGTGGATGTGTTCTGGGTCTACCCCACGATCCTCTCCGACGACTCGACCTACCTGATGGACACCCGCGATCCCGGCCTGCGGGAGAAGGCGGTCTGGACCCTGGTGGAGCAGGCGAGCATATTCGACGGGCAGGCGAACATTTACGCCCCCTATTACCGGCAGAACAACGTGAAGATCAATCCTCTGATGCTGACCGAAGCGGCGCCGATCTTCGCCCTCGGGCAGAGCGACCTCGTCGCCGCCTTCGCGTATTTCATGGAGCACTTCAACCGGGGGGAGAGGCCGATTATCCTGGCGGCCCACAGCCAGGGGTCGGTCAGGGTCGTCGAACTCTCGAAGGCCGGGGAACTCCTCACCGGCGATCCCGCCTCGCTGGAGCGGCTTGTGGCGGCGTACGTCATCGGGTGCTCGATCACGCCGTCCGACCTGGAGAAAAACCTGCTGATGAAGGTCGGCGAGAGCGCCGCGGAGACGGGCTGTTTCATCACCTACAACACGATATCGGACGAGGAGGGCAAGGAGCGGCAGGCCCCGACCGTGATCCCGGGGACGTTCGTGGTGAACCCGCTGACCTGGCGGACCGACACCGACTTTGCGCCGGTCTCGGCCAACATCGAGGCGGCCTTCTTCAGGCGCGGCGATCCCGGGCACCCGGTCAGGCACCCGCAGTTCGCGGCGGCGCAGGTGAAGGGCAGCGCCCTGGTGATCACGGAGATCTCCCACCCCGAAGAACTGCCGGCGACGAGCGTCACCTTCCCTCCGGGCGTGTACCATATGTACGACTACGCGATCTTCTACGAGAACCTGAGGAAAAACGTCGGGGGCCGGATCAGGTCGTATTTCGATACGCACCGGTGACGATCCGGCCGGATGGCTGCGGGGCGGTACCTTTCCGCCGCCGCCTCCAGGCCCGAATGTATCACGGCCATAAAAACGGCCCTCTTTATACCCATTAGCGACAATATCGCCTGGTATGATCGACACCATCGTCGCCAGGGTGAAAGGATTTTTCCTGGAACCCGTTGAAACATTCCGGCAGTCAAAAAATGATGAACCTCGTGCCGTATTCACGTATTTCGGCGCGCTCCTCCTCTTCTACGCCGTCATCTCCTCGCTGGTCAACGCCGTCTTCGGGACCGGCGGAGCGGTCGGGATCGTCGCCGACCTGATCATGACGGTCATCGGCGGCTTTATCGGCATGCTCGTCTTCGCCGCGTGGGTGCACCTCTGGGTGTACATCGTCGGCGGGCGCGAGGGGATCATGCAGACGGTGAACGCCCTCTTCTACGGGAGCACGCCCGGCCTCCTCCTCGGCTGGATCCCGTACGTCGGCATCATCTTCTCGCTCTGGTCGCTGGTGCTGTACGTGCTGGGCGTCCGCGAGCTCCAGGGAATCAGCACCGCACGGGCGGTCATCGCCGTGGCAGTCGCCGTCATCATCCCGCTCGTCCTCATCGCCCTCTTCGCCGCCTGGTTCATGACCTCGTCTATGATATTTGTCCCGGTGCCTCAGGGCAGTGCGATTTAACCTCGCGTTCGTGATGGGTCATCACGAGCAGGAAGCGGGGCTCTCAAATCCCCGCGATCATAGCCTCAAAAATATTTTTTTGAATTGTGCGTCGAGGTGCGTTCCTGCACGATACGGCATAGACAGGTGGAGCGGGAAGCCCGGACTTCCGGTTATGCCGCCTGTTTACCTGACCCGGGCATCCTCACGCCGCTTTCGCGATCCGCGTCTGTGCCGGCGGCGCCACCGGGGCGGGAAGCGCACCCATGTACGAGACCAGGGCGTCGACGTCGAAGGGGCCGTAGACGAGATCGGTGCCGTTTGTAAAGACGGTGTAGCTGTCGCCGCCGCCGGCCAGGAAGTCGACCATCGCCGCCGTGTAGTTCGCGGCAGGGTCCAGGGGCGTGCCGTTCACCAGGACGGCGGTGACCCGTTCGCCGGCCGGTTTCGTGGCGTCGTAGGTGTACGAGAGCCCGGAGACCGCCAGGTTGTGGGGCGGGATCGGCTCCTCCCACTGCCGCTCCAGGGCGTCTTCGACCTCCGCTCCGGTCAGGGTCATCGAGAGCACGCTCGACGAGAAGGGCTGCACGGCGTAGAGGTCGCCCCAGGTGACGTTGCCCTCCTCGATATCTGCCCGCAGGGACCCAGTGGTGACGAAGGCGATCTCGGCGCCCATCGCCACCCGCTGGCCGTCAGCGACGAGGTTGCCGAGTGCGCATTCGCCAGCGTCGGTCTGCTCCCGGGTGATATTCGCCGAGGCCGCCGTGACGATCCGCTCGGTCATCGGGCCGACCGTCTTCTCGACGGTGGCGAGGAAGGCGGACGCCTCCGGATCGGGGCTGGTGCCGGGCGGCCGGTCCGCATACGCCCGGACGATCTCGGCCGATTTCTCGACGATCTCCCCTGAGACGGGATCGATGAAGAGATCGACGTCGGCAAACGCCCTGCTGTAACTGTACGCCTGCGTCACAAGCACCGGGTTACCTCCGGCGTTCTCCAGGTAGGCGTTGGTGAACGCATGGGTGTGGGCCGAGAGGACGACGTCGACGTCGGGGTCGAGGTCGGCGACGATTTCGGTGACCCTGCCGGTGACGTTGCCCCCGTCCCCGGTCGGGCCGTCGTAGGCGTCCTGCTCACCGCCCTCGTGGAGGAGGACGACGATCGCGTGCACCCCTTCCTGCTGGATCTGAGGCACATACCGGTTGATCGATTCGGCCTCGTCCTTGAAGACGACGTCCTCGATGCACGCCTTCTTCTGGATCGAGGGGGTCTCGACGGTGTCGGCGCCGATGAAGGCGATCCGCACGCCGCCGGCGTTCAGGATCACGTAGGGATCGACGAGGGGCGTGTCGTTGGTCTTCCAGACCACGTTCGACGAGACGAATGTCATCCTCGATCCCGGGTAGGGGTCGGTCAGGTGGGAGATCTCCGTCGCACCGTTCCCGCCGTGGATCTTCCGCATCAACTCTTCCGTGCCCTTATCGAACTCGTGGTTGCCGAAGGTGGCGATCATGGTGTACGGCCCGCCGGGCGAGTCCTCCGCGAGGGCGTTGAAGAAGAGCATTGTGGGCTCGTCGAGGAGGAGGCCGGACTCCGGGGGCGAGGCGCCGACCACATCGCCGGGCAGGGCGATGAGCGTCGCCGCCTGCCCGTCGTCGGCGAGAGCGGCTTCGAGGTACGATGCGAGCACCGGGGCGCTGCCGGCGGGTTCCCCGTCGAGTTTCTGCCCTGCGGGCACCTGCCCGTGGAAGTCGTTGACCGCCAGGATCTGCACATGCACCGGTCCGAAGTACGGCTGGTGCGAGAGCGCGACGAGGGCGAGGACGATGCAGACGAGGACGACGGCGCCGACGATCGCCTGCTGCCAGGCGGGTCTGCCGGTGAGGAGGGAGACGGGAGGCATTGAGAGAGTGTTAGCGGGGCAGGATAAATAGGATGCCAGAGAGAAGAATCGGACTCCGGCTTAAAAATTCCCGTACTTCTTATGCGCCTGCTCGATCGACATCACGGTGAGGACCAGCACCTCCTGCTCAGGTTCGCGGATCCGATAAAACGCGGTGTAGGTGCGGCCGATATGAAGGCGATAGGTGTCGTCGCGCCCCTGCACATGAAGGCGCTCTTTATCGCCGCCGCTGCCGGGGTACGGATCTACGGCAAGAGCGGCCAGTTTTTCCATGATGACACGCCGGCTCTTCGGGCTGAGGCGTTGAAGAGCGATGTTGATCTTGCGATCAATCAGCACCCGGTACGTCAACGTCCAGCTCCACGAAATCCCCCTCTTCTTCGATGCGGTCCATATCCTCGATGAAACGCCGCTTTTTCTCCTGCTCGATCATCGCGGCGAGGAGATCGTCATAGGTCTGCCCCGCCCCCTTCAGTGCGGAGAGATCGGCCCACACCCCCTCTGATACCGGCACGCGTTTCGTGGCAGTCATTGCAGGATTGTAAGGATTGATCCTATTTACCATGATCGGCCGAACTCGCACGGTCCAGCATGAAGCCCGTCGATCGTGTACGGGCACGCGAGACGCCCCGCCTACGCCGCCGGGCCCTTCCCCGACAGGCGTGTGGCCGCCGACCTCCCGTTCACCTGCGAGCGCGGCCGCACGACCATCACGCCCTCCGGGCATACGAGGGAGCACAACCCGCACCCGTCGCACCGCACCTCATCGACCGCCACCCGCCGGTCGGCGATCGAGATCGCACCCGATCCCCCGTCCCGGCAGGCGACGACGCAACGCCCGCAGACGGTGCACCGCTCCGGGTGCTCTGCACGGGCGCGGGATGAGGCATCGCGGGAGAGGGCCTCATGCGTCCCGAGGCGGGGGAGGGCGAGGCCCCGCAGGGCGTCAGGCCCGGAGAGGCCCCGCTCTGCCAGGTAGCCGGAAAGTCCCTCGGCGAGGCCGCGGACGATCCCGGCCCCGCCCCACATCACGGCCGTGCAGACCTGGACCGCCGACGCCCCCACCGCGAGGTACTCGGCCGCATCCTGCCAGTGCGAGATCCCGCCGATACCCATCAGGGGGACCGGGAGTTCCCGTGCGATCTGCGAGACGATGCGGAGCCCGATCGGCTTTGTCGCGGGGCCCGAGTATCCCCCGTAGGTGCTGGACCCGGCCACCGACGGGAGGGGTTCGAGGGTGTCGAGGTCGATGCCCATCAGGCACTGGACCGTGTTGATCGCCGCGAGGATGTCGGCCCCGCCCTCCACCGCCGCTTCTGCGACAGGCAGGATGTCCGTCACGTTGGGCGTGAGTTTGACGACCAGCGGGACCTCGACTGCACCTCGCACGGCGTGCGTCACCTCCCTGACAAGATGAGGATGCTGCCCGAGTGCGGCGCCGACGCCCCGTTCGGGCATGCCGTGGGGGCAGGAGACGTTCAGTTCGACGGCATCGGCCCCGGCCTCGACAACGGCGCCGGCCAGGTCCCGCCACTCCGCCGGATCGGGCGAGGCCATGATGCTTGCGATCAGGACCCGTTCCGGGAACTCCTTTTTGATCGCGGCAATCTCCCCGGTCCAGCAGGCGAGATCCCGCTTGCTGAGCAGTTCGATGTTCTCGAAACCGAGGAGCCCGGCATTCTCTCCTTTCCAGGCGGCAAACCTGGGCGAAACGTCCGTGATCTCAATCGAGTCCGGGACAATGGTCTTTGTCACCGCCCCTCCCCAGCCGAGCCGGAAGGCGTGCCTGATCTGGTCGCCCGATGCGGTCGGGGGGCCCGAGGCGAGGATGAAGGGGTTGTCGAGCGAGAGGGTGCCGACGGTGGTTTTGAGCGTGTGGGGGGATGCGGGCATGTGATTTTTCCTTAACGGAGTCTCGCCGGGCGTCCTTATCTTCTTTGGGATCGGGAGAGGGACTTCCCCGCCGGGTCCTTGATGCCCGCCAGAAGAAAAGAACAAGCGGTTAAGAAACATTTGATCCGCAACGATATCAACGCGCAAAAACGATGGTGATGGATCCGGGAGATCGGGAGCGAACCGATCTCCATCACCTCATGAAAGGGTTTTTTCAGTCGAACGCGGTCGTCCCGCTGCTGACCATCTGCGGAAGGGCGTACTTTGCCCTTATCGTCGCGACAAGATACGGCAGAGCGAGCACGAACGCCGCGCACCCGAAGGCGAGGAACATATTGCCGTAGGTCACGGCAACGGCGGCGACCGGCACGATGGCGAGCGTGGACGCAAACTGGCCTATGTTCAGGGCCACCGAGAATCCGCCGCTTGCCCTGCCGAGAAACTGCTTCGGCGTGATCGTGGCGATCCAGGTCAGGACCGTCGGCATCAAAACACCGTTGCCAAGGCCGATGCAGATGACCGCAAACGCAACGACGGCGAGCGACGTGGCCAGCCCGAGGCTGCAGTAGCCGATCCCGAAGAAGATAAACGTCAGGGTGAGGATCGTGTACCGATTGAATCTCCAGGCAAGCCTCCCGTAAAAGAGACCTATGAGCGATGCGGCACAGCCCATGATCCCCAGGAACAACCCGCTGGTAAGAGCGGTGTTCTCGCCCAGGATCCGTGCTGCCTCCATGTTTGCGATTAAGTACGGGAACTTTATCGGCATCAGGAAGAACAGCATGCTCCCGAGAAACAGGGTGACATATCCCAGGAGCAAGGGGGCGACCGGGAACTGTTCCTCGGACAGTGCCTTATTCCGTTCAATTTTTGGGAGAACGGGCTCTTTCATCGTGAGAAGTACACCTGCGAGAATGACGATGCCGATCAGGTAAATGAGGAACGCCGCGTGCCAGGAGATCCCGGCGAGCAACCCGCCGCTCATTTCGAGAATCAACACCCCCAGACCCATCGCCGCCGCCTGGTATCCGAGCACCCTGGCGCGGGTCTGTCCCTCGTAATAACAGGGGATCAGGGAGGACGTCGCACAGGTGATGCCGGCAATACCAACTCCAAGGAGGATTCTACCGGCCAGTATTGCGTATAGGGAGGTGAGATAATACCCTGAACTTCCCGCGATGGTGAAGATCACGATGGAGGCCACAAGCACTCTGATCTTGCCGATTTTATCCGAAAGAGCACCGATGAAAATTCCGGTGAGGGCGATGGCAAGCGAAGGGAGCGTGACGATCAGGGAGACGAGGGAGTCAGGTGCGTCGGGAAACGCTTCGCTGATGAGCGGCAGCGCGGGCGCAACGGCGGCCCCGCCCATGAGAATCATCATGGCTGCGAGCAAAAGAAAAAGTAATGTCCATTTTGTCGGTTTAAACGGTCTGGGAACCATGCTCTTAATAGTTGCCGGCGTCAAAATATCAAGAAAATGCTCCTGAATCCGGTAGCTCCTCTGTCGGGGTGTCAGGTGCGGGGCGCACCATCGAGCCTTTGGACTCACCAATCAAAATAATTTCTCCGCGTAACTCTGCTGTGGGAAAATAGTTTGATGATGAGACCGAACACCTGAGCATTCACGGGGCGTGGAGAGAAGAGGGATCCGGGGGCTGATACTATGATTGACGATTCGTTGCTTTTGCAACTGAAAGGGATCGGGATGAGCGAATATGAGGCGAAGGTGTATGTGACGCTCTCGGCGCTGCGGGTGGCGAGCGCCCGTGAGATCCACGAACAGACGAAGATCCCCCGCGGCAGGATCTATGAAACACTCACCTCTTTAGCCCAGAAAGGGTTTATCGTCTCTTCCGGCAAGTCGCCGGTGCGTTACTCCCCCGTCGATGTCGTCGAGACGTTTGAACGGTTGAAACGGAAATCTGTAACATCGCTTGAAGAATTGTATCGGCGCCTGAAAGACCTGGAGACCGAAACACCCGAACCGCTCATGCAGGGCTATAAACTCTGCACAGAATGGACGCGGGACAACCAGATCCGGATGATGCTGCGCCGGGCGAAATCGGAGATCATCCTTCTCTGCAATGATGAAGAGTCTCTCGCCAGATATGGCGGCGACATTTCACGTGCGGCAAAACGGGTTTTTGTATACCTTGTTCTCGGAAGAAAGGAGCTTGCCGAACGTGCACCGATAAAATGTTATCTTGGTGGGAGCGACATCGAGTCGTCCCTCTTTCGTCATGAAGAGGGAGAAAACATCGGACCATCGATGAAATTGCTCTTGATGGCCGACCGCCGGGAGTCTCTCTCGGTCATGGAAGAAAACGGGAGATTGGCCGGGATCTTCATATATCCGGATATTTACGCCGGCTATCTCTCGCGAAAGATCGTGCAGGAAATTCAACCGGTCGAGAGAGTGCGCAGGGATGCTTGAAAAGGACTGCTCCCGGACCCGGGGTCGATACGTTGATATCCCGCACCCTGCTGCAGGCACCTTCCCCTCTCTTTCTTGACGGAGAGGAAGAGGGTTCCGAAGAGTAGCCCTTCACCCCGGGTGTTCGACCGCACGCCTGATACACCCGTTTGCGTGCCGTCCTGATACACCTCACCGGCCGGTTCAACAGATGAACGGGATCGTGATGGGGATGAAAAAGACCTATTTTAGGAATATATATTGCGAAAAGCCGACTCTGGATCGCCGTGCCGCAAAGGGCACCGTATGTCACGAACCATAACGGACGGCCATGCGCCCGCCCGGCGCATCAGGGAGTGTGAACGAATTTGACGGAAAGGAAAACATCATGCCGGGGTGCGGCGTTCGTCCTCGTCCTGGCGGCCGTGGCGATCTGCGCCTTTATCTGCGGGTGCACCGCCACCGGCGGGACGATGACTGACGAGGGAGCGACGACGACCGCCGGGGAAATATCGGAAAACCCCATCCCTCAGAACGAGACGCAGCGGGGCCCTCCGGGCAACCGCACCGCCGGCGGCGGCTTTGACCTCGCCTCTGCGGCAGAAAAACTCGGTGTGACCGAAGACACCCTCAAAGCGGCGCTCGGCGGCGGGGCTGAAGGCGAACGGATGGACTTCGAAGCGGCGGCCGAAGAACTTGGCGTGACCGTTGAAGAACTCCAGACCGCGCTCGGCGGCCCGATGGGAGGCCAGATGCCACAGGATGGACAGGCGCCGCCCAACGGCACCCCCCCGGCGCCGCCGCCCGGCTGAACACGAATATGACCGCCATGAGATAAGAGCAGAACGATGACAGGCAGGATAGAACATCTTTTTGCACGTCGCCCGACCACCCGCGACCGCTCGCCGGGGCAGCCCCAGGCAGCGCCTGGCGGCAGGACCCATCCACGCGGGCGGCCGGGGAGCGAAGGCGCGGAACGGCAATCAAACACGACGGAGGTGTCTCGAATATGATGCAAACCCTATCACCACCAGGCGACGTGCGCCTCGCCCGCGGGATCGCCGCCGCCCTGGAGGCGTTCGAGCCGATCACCCTCGACGACCTCAAAAACTCGGATGCGAACCTCCTCGATCGGACCGAGACGAAATTCCTGATGACCGCCGACCGGTTCGTGCAGATCCTCTCTGACCTCGGGGACGCCTACCGGGTGCTGACGATCGAGGGCGCCCGGCAGGGCAGGTACGAGACCGAATACTACGACACCGACTCGTTCCTCACCTATCTCCAGCACCACAACGGCCGGGCCACCCGCTACAAACTGCGGTTCCGGCACTACCTCTCCTCGGACACGACCTTCCTGGAGGTCAAGGAGAAGAGGAACACCGGGCGCACGGTCAAAAAACGCCTGGAGACCGATGGCCTCCCCGAACTCTCAGATCCCGGGCCGGGGACGTTCCTTGCCGAATCGTTCCCCTACGACGCCGGGGCGTTCCACCCCGTCCTGCTGACGGCGTACGACCGGATCACCCTGGTCGCGAGGGACCACGCCGAGCGTCTCACCTTCGACCTGAACCTGACGTTCGACAACGGCATGGAGCGCCGTTCGTACCCGCGGGTGGTGATCGGCGAGATCAAGCACGACCGGGCCCTGCGCCGCTCGCCGGCCATGACCGCACTCGGGCGGGCCGGTGTCAGGAAGACCGGGTTCTCGAAGTACTGCATCGGGGTCTCGCTCCTCTATACCGGACTGAAGCATAACCGCTTCAAGCGAAACCTGCTCTTCCTGGAGAAACTCTCGTCTGAAGGGAGGAGCGTATGCTGAGCGATACCGAACTGCTCTTCGTCGCCGGGTCCCTGGTCAACCTGCTCTTCGCCTGCATTATCGTCAGGTTCATCTATTACCCGAGGAACGGCGAGCACACCTACATCTTCACCTTCCTGGCCTTCAACACCGTGGTCTATTTCATCATGGGGCTCTTCACCAGCGTGGAGATCTCGATCGGGGCCGGGTTCAGTACTTCTCTAATTCCTTCCTCCCTCTCATTTCATTCAACGGCGTTTCTCCCTCCCTTTCCTAAACAGGATACCTTAACACAGGAATGGCTCTGGCACCCCTCATTGATGTGCGGATCG
>Ga0129302_1003880_pt1 | contig 10012 bp, 8 predicted proteins | sample BlaSprsedimmetaG_FD_94476 | JGI IMG/M metagenome (GOLD analysis project Ga0129302, IMG submission 94476) | Hot spring sediment bacterial and archeal communities from California, USA to study Microbial Dark Matter (Phase II) - Blank Spring... | ecosystem: Environmental > Aquatic > Thermal springs... | reverse complement strand
TCGGAGTTCTATATGTAAGATGATTACGTTATGTTTTGGAGAGAAATCCCGCAGGGATTCAATCCGAATAGCCATGAATGAAATTCATGGAAAAGAATGTGACAACCCAACGCAACCAACCACAGCGCGGTTGAATGTATCTGATGCACGATCGAAAATATGTATCCACAGATCTATAAGGATAAAGATGATCAATTGTCAATTTATTCAAATTTCTTCATGAGATCGACAATCTTTCTGGATGTCTGTTCCCAGGTATAATTCGACCTAACCGTTTTCAGAGCATTTTTTCCGATAATATCACGTTTCTCAGGTGAATTAAGTAAATCTATCAACAAACTGGCGAATTTTTTTGGGTTTTTCACATCGACCGTTCTACCGGCATTATTTGGTTCCAGGATTTCCCTTACACCGAATATGGGGCTGGACACAATTGGTTTCCCACATGCCATATAATCAAATAGTTTCATTGGCGAACCAGCGTTTTTTGAAAAAAGATTCTCGTCCCAAGGAGCTACACAAATATTGTAGGAATTTATATAATAAGGTGCTGATTCAAAGGGAACATTTCCGGGGAATAAGAAAGATTTATCCACTTCCTTTTTCCTGGAAAGGTCTTTCCATGATTCCAGCATTGCGCCATCACCGGCAACAATGAATTTTACCTCCGGTAATTCTGAGAGTACATAAGGAGCGGCATTGATGAGATGCTGGATGCCGTGATGCGGATAGCAGCCGCCAATAAAACCAATTATTTTTTCGTCAATAGGCAATCCAATTAAAAGTCTTGCATCGTTGATCGGAATAGGTCGGTATTTATCCGGATTTGTTCCGTTATTTACCGCTACAATTTTATCCGATGAAATCCGGTAATGTTTTATAATTAGCTGTTTTAATCCTTCACTGACGGGGATGAGTAATGTCGAATTCCGATAGTTCAATTCCTGAAACAGGCGAAATAATGACAACTTAAATTTCGAATATCCATATTCCTCAAGCTCGGCTAACACCCAGCCATTGACTTCGATAATAAGCGGAATTGACAAGAGTTTTGATACAAACAGCGGTACTAAAGATGAGCTTTCCCGGTAGTAAATAACAGTTGGTCGCCGAAAAATTGAATAGTAGAGCAAAAATAAAAACCCGAAAAAATCAAAACTGAGCCATTTGATTAGCGGTAGATTGATAATTGGAATCAAATGCAGCTTGATCGGTACGTCAAATTCCGGTTGGATGATTTTCGGATTAAAGAAATGGACTTCATTACCCAATTTCGAGAACCATGAGACAGTTTCTCGAATATGGTTATTCAGTTGTCCGATTTTTTTAAAACCTTCGTAACAGAAATAGTAGATACGCATAGGCTATTTAAATTTTTTTATCATCTTGAGATAAAGTGTTTCTATACATGCCAGATTTCTGGATCTGTCATACTTCTCTTCTGTCAGTTTTCGATTATGCAGACACTTTTGAGAGAGTTTTTCCGAGTCTGCCAGGACATCCTCAATCGCGGCCGCCAGGCTATCCACGGATTCCAAATCGTACAATTTTACAATAAAACCCAAATCTGCTACGCTTTGATTGGATTGATTGTCCGGCAGAATTGGAAAGACGCCGCTGGCGAAGGCTTCCAGTAATGAAATAGATAATCCATCTGTCGGCGATGCTGTTATGTAATAAGATGCCTGGTTGTAAAATCTGGCGATGTCCGAATGCTCGATTTTTTCCCAAAATTTTATGTTCTTTTCCATTGATTTTGTAGTGACTATTTTCTCAAGTTTTCTGCGTTCCTGTCCCTCTCCAACGATATCCAGAGATATATTCGGAAATTCCGCGGCTAATCGTGAAAAAGCCTCAATAATAAAATCGGTGCGATATTGCGGTGTCAGCATTCGGGTGCATAAAAAACGGTTTTCGTCTTTCTCGTTATTTGTGAACCTGAATTGTTGAAGATCAACCCCATATTGGATCTCTGTAATTTTATCAGGATCAGCGCCATAATGTACTGCATTCTGGTACATTTCTTTTGATGGTAATGTAATTTTATCGGCATGTTTTAAGGCGCATTTGACAAAATATTTTTCTACTTTGGAGCGTTTGGGATGAACAAGCAGATCAGAACCGTGGCAGGTCAGAATATGCGGGTGAAAACTGGTAAGACTTGCCAGGTATCCGTAGATATTCGCATAGTGAGAATGCAGGATGTCGGGTTGGATTTTGTGAATTAGTCGGCGGATGGTGATTGTTTTCCGAATTACCTGATATATTGAAGAAAAAAAAGGTACACGAAATTTGCTTTCATATTTTGGAATTGGATAAACGACTACTCCGTCAATATTTGCCGGATTATCGGATATTATCGAGACCGCATGTCCTTTGCGGGTAAAAAACTGCGCCCATTCTATAATATGCAGGGATGATGCGTCACTGAGAATGCAGAGTTTCATACAATACTATCGAATAATTTGGCAAGCTGCTGAGTCTGATTGTAGCGCTTGAACGTATCCAAAACCTTGATATTTTTAGGTTTTGGAAGATTTTCCTGCTGCCAGTCGTTGTAAAGTTTTTTCAATATTTTTTGAATGTCATCAATATCGTTAGGATTAGCACAATAACCCATCCCGGTCAGCATGACAATTTCCCTGAGTTCGTCCTCGGGAACTAATGCTAATATTGGTTTCTGGTAGGATAAATATTCAAATACTTTGGATGGAACTGAAGAATATTTTCCCAATTGAAAAACCAATAATGCCGCTGCCCCTTCCAGAATTTTGGGCAAGTCCTTTTTTGACTGAAAAGGAATAAATTCCGTAGATACGGCAGAGTAACTGCTCAGTTTATCAACAATCTGCTTTTCGGCATTCCCGATAAATAAAAAATGAAAATTCATTTCTGGATTTATTTTACCTAATTCATCCAGAGCGTCGTACAATTGTATTGGATAGTATTGTCCGTACATGGAACCGGTATAAGCAACCACCAGTTTATTGCTTTTCGTATATCCAAGTGGAGTCAGTTGCTTAAAACCGTTATATATCACCTCGATTTTATCTGACGGAAGAAAGGAATATTTTTGTAAATATTCATTTTTAAATGTTTTCGTGACAACGACGATTTTTTTCGCATTGGTTAAGAATTCTTTTTCAATAGCGGACTCTTTTTTTTCTCGATTTTTACCTTGAAAAGGATAATGAGGTTGCAGGGTCCAGAGATCACGGAATTCACATACCCAGGGGATATTGAATTGCTGCGAAAGTTTCTGTCCGATAATATGCGCGCAGACGGATGGAGATGTCGAAAAAATTATATCATATTTACTGGTTTTTAATTCTTTTTTACCTTTTAATAAAGCGAGCGGCAGCCAGCCCACTTTTTTATCGGGGATAACCCACTTTTTCTCTATCAGATCATATAGTTTCTCCAAACCGATTTTTGAAAACAGGACATGCAGAAACAATAAATTAAATTCCTTTGCCCGAATAACTTTTACATTTTCAGGTATTTGATCCAACAGGGATTCATCTCTCGACCAACTTTGTGGATTTTTAACTGTTAAAACAGTAGTAAACCACCCAAATTCCTGAAGATATTTCACAAAATTTAATGATCGAAATACTCCTCCCGTTGCTAATGGTGGAAAGTAATAACTGAGGAACAGGACACGTTTCATTTACTTGTTAAATAGGAAAAAAAGGTGAATATTAAAAACAATTATGAATGAACATTCTAATTTAAAAAATCAAATGGTGACCGGCTCGTTCTGGGTATTCGGGGCGAATCTGATCTCGCGGGGGATCAGTTTTTTATCAACGCTGATCTTGGCAAGACTCCTGACCCCGGAAGCGTTTGGCATTATTGGCTACGGTTTTTTAATTGTCAGCGCCATTGGTCTGCTGCGTGAAATGGGCTTTAATTCGGCGCTTATTTATCAGAAGACTGAAATCGAACGAGCGGCTTCGACATCAATAGTATTTATTTTTCTGTGGAGCACGTTTTTATATTTCCTGGTATTTGGCTTGGCGCCGCTTGCAGCGCTGTTTTTTCGGGAGCCCCGGCTGACGGCATTGCTCAGGGTATTGACGATTAGTTTGATACTGAACTCTCTGTCCAGCATCCCCATGTCGTTGCTTTCAAAAGAGATCAATTTCAAACGACGGGTGATCCCCGAACTATTAAATCTGACTGTATATGGGATAGTAACGGTAATATTCGCATGGCTTGGATTTAATTACTGGGCGTTTGTGATTGGCGTACTGACTGCCGATCTGTTTCAACTGATCTCGGCTTTAATTTTAAGACCAATTAAAATCCGTTTAAAACCTGATTTCCCCATATTAAAAGAATTATTCGTATTTGGTAAAAGTGTCATGGGACTGGGCATTCTAAATTTCGGGATCCGCAACATTGATGACTTTTTTGTTGGACGGATGCTGGGGACGGAACCGTTGGGTATCTATAATTTCGCTTACCGGATTGCCAATATCCCTGCTACGAATATAACAAATGTTCTTGGTAAAGTGCTCTATCCCGGATTTACGAAAATTGCAGATGATACAAACCGTTTACGCAAAGCCTTTCTGAAATCGCTTGAATATGTGACATTTATAACTATCCCGGTCACTCTTTATATAATTTTGATAACTCCTGATGTAATTCATCTGTTCTTACCGAAGTGGATTGAGGCAATTGTACCCATTCAATTAATTGCCTACTTTGGCGGAATCCGTTCATTAAGTTCGGGTTCGGGAAGTGTGTTTTTAGCGAAAGGGAAACCCAATCTGCTGTTACCAATTTCGTTGACTCAGTTAATTTTCCTGGCTGTGTTTCTTTATCCGACAATCCATTTTTTTGGTCTGATCGGCGTCTGTATATTGGTAAATATCGATATGACGATTTCTTGTGTTTGGGGATTTCTGAGACTTAAAACGCTGATAGGATTATCACTAAAATCCTTATTAAGAATTATGATATTTCCAATAATTGTATCGATTTGTATTATCATCTTTATATTATTTGTGAGCAATGCATTTTTTACATATGATAAAATGGTTTTATTTCTATTGAAAACTATTACATTCCCCATAGTATATTTAATTACTACAAGACTATTATCAGACAAACCGCAAATGATATTAAAGGACTTATTAAATATCAATTAATGTTTTTGTTTGACTTTTTTAACTAATATCATTTGAATATCTGATCTATTACCTGACATAAAAACCGGGTCAATATGATATTGAATTGCTCCGATCATTTTTTCAAAATCGATATGTATTTTTGACAACTCCCATTTTAATAATGAATAAAATGATTGAAACGGTATCTTTTTCTTTAGTAGGAAATTCACTGGTTTACGATCGATTATTTTTAATCCGTACTTATTTAATATTTTAGAATATTTAGCAATAGATCTAAATTTAAAATATACTAATCCGGTATTTGGTACTTGGTCTACAAATCTATCTGTAATGACAATGATTGTATTATCATCACACAATTTCGATATATTTTCAATAGCTTTTTGAAATAAATCATCATCAATGATATAGTATAGAACATCGAAGACTGAGATTATATCATATTTATTATCAGTTAGCAATACTGGAAGCTGACTAGTAATATCATTTTGTACGAATTGATATTCCGGGAATTTTTTAGACAAATTTTGCACACTAATATCGGTTATGTCAGTCCCAATTAACGATGAAACACTATTTTTTTTAAAAAAATCAATATAATAACCTGTACCAGATCCTATATCCAGTATCCGTTTATCTTTAATTATATTTTGATTATTTTGCATTAGTGATTTAAGAGTTCTGATATAGGCTTTGTAAACATACTGATTATATTCCCATGAGAAAGAAATATGTGCAGAACTCCTAAATGAAAAGTCTGTCTTATATCTTTTAGTCCAATATTCTTGTGATACTTCCAATATATTCCTCCATTATGAAATTCGTTTCCATGGACTGTATAAAATCCATTTTTTTAGTGATGGGTCATATTTCTGATGAAACGGGACTTCTTTATTATTAAATAGTAGAATAAAACGTTTACGCGAACTTACAATAAATGAAAGTCCATTCAATAAATTATTATTGTTTTGTTCCCCTTTAATTGATGGAAACGTGAGATTTATTATATATTTTGAATCATGTATTTTTATATCAGTTCTTAATTCTTTAGCTGCTAATGCAAAGTTTAATAATCTTGAAGTTGTACATACTAATAAATGTTGGCGATGATATAATTCCGAAATCTTGTTGTAAACCGGGACGACTTTTTTTAATATTTCCCAGGTACAATTCTTTCCAAGATGTATATAAACACACATTTTTCCTTTAGATAGCAGGAGTTTTTCGATTATTTGTTCTGATAGTATTTCCGGTAAATCTGACAGGGTAGCTTTATTCCAAAAACCGTATCGAGTAAATTTCAACAGTTTTTGATTGTCTCGCAATATTACTGGTCGGATTAAAGAATTTGCAGTCGGTAAAAAAATATGTCTTAATAAAATCAATTTACATATCAATTTAGAATAAGTTTTTATTTTGTACACCGTACTGGAATTATTATCAAAATAGACTTCATCAATATTAAACCTTCTATCTTGACCAATGAATTTTGTTATATCATTCAACCATACAAACGTGGTATTTAAATATGGTAATAGGTCTGCAGAATAGAATTCGGAATCCGGGTCATCTCCTGAGCCATATACTAAGTTTTGTGAGTTATGACTGTCACCATGATTTATCCAGACAGGACATTTTATCGAATATTTAATAGATTCTTCAGTTGCTTTTTCTGCATATTTTCTTTTAAAGCCTCCAACTTTTGAAAAATTACCCCAAGTATGAAGACAATCTAAATAACCTCTTTTGTTTAGATCAATTATTTCTTGATAATATTCTGATTTCTGTTGGCTTAAATTTCTAAAATATGAAAATGCGTATTCATCAGCGTCTGGATTCTGAAAAAACCAAAAACTGTTTCCTATTTCGATATTTATTCCTTTACCAATACTGGTATCATTATCAGTATTAAAAAATTGATGTAACAGCTGAAATTTACTCCACGAACATTGATCGATGTCGTTGGTTAGAGATAGCATTGCTTTGTAAGGGTAGGGAATAGGTAAAATATTAAGTGTAATCATTTCCCGTGAATTCTTAATTTGATACTGTTAAATAGTCGGCTCAAATTCGATTGAAATATTTCTGCATAGTACAGTTCATTTTGAAAAGAAGTCCAGAAATATTTATATTTTTCCGAACCACGTAGGAAGTAAAAAGTTTTTATATTTTTAGATATAAGATAATCAAACATTTTATACAATAATATTTGCCCGATCTTTTTGACAGAAGCATCGGGATTAAAACCTGAATTGTAAAAATAAACCGCATCGTTTAGAATCAAGCAATAGGCAGATGCTATTGGAGTATCATGCTTGATAATCCAAAAAAATAGAACGGAATCCGGTGAGTTTTGTATATAGTCTTTATGAAAATGGACAAATTGTTGGTTGGAAAAATTACTGAATTTTCCTTGTGAAGAGATACGTTTCAAATGCAACTCAGTAAAATAATCAAGTGAAGTAGTTGGATTATCCATAAATCCAATTTGAAATCTTACATCTGGATTATTAAATGCAGAACGAACATAAGATAAAAAACGACTTTTTGTTTTTTCTGAGTGATGATTAAAAATCGAATCAATTTGATCCGGTAACCGTAAATACGGACAAAATTTGTTAGTTGATCCAGAATACGCTATCATTCTCTGATTTTTATAGGATGTCACAAGATTGTATAATAAGCTATTATTTGTAAAATCTTTAAGATGAAAATATGAGCATTTACTGAATTTTGTGGCGAATAAATATTGATAAAATTCCAGACATTCCTTTTCGAGATTTTTTATGCAGATAATATCGAGATAATCCGATGCGACAAAATTAGATGATAACAGTGAATATTTTGTAAAACATAATTCCTTCAAATAGTAAAGCGGAAAGATCGAAATCGGTTGTTTATCTTGGTAAAGGATTATTATCAACAATTTTGCACTACTTTTATAATTTTTCCACCAATAGTAATTCCAGCTGAATGAGGAAAATATATGATTTGTTGATTTTGAAAATATTTCCTCCCATTTTTCTTTTATATCAAGAAAATCAGATTCATTATTTATGAATTGATATTTTATATTCAATTAGTAGTTACCTGACGTTATCAGTTTAATAAAGTTATCAGTATTCTTGGTCAAATTGAATTTTTCTTTCACAGTTTTCCGGGCTGTTTGACCGAATTTTTCACAAAGTCCCGGATTCTTATATAATTCGATGATTTTTCCCGCCAGTGCCTGTGGGTCTTTGGGCGGAACAAGATAGCCACTGATTCCATCCTCAATAATCTCGGGTAATCCGGTAATATTCGATGCAATTACCGGTACTTCCATCGCCATGGCTTCCATGACGGCGACCGGGATGCCTTCGGAAATACTTGGCAGAACGAAAACATCCGAAATGCTTAAATATTCCCGAATTTCACTTTGGGTTTTAATGCCAAGTAACGTTGTACAATCTTCTATGCCGCTTTCTTGAATCAAATTAAACAGAGAATCGTATTCAGAACCTCCGCCGATTATTTGACATGTAAAGGAAATGTATTGTTCTTTTAACAATCGGCATGCTTCAATCAGATACGTCACTCCTTTGACTTTTTTTAAAGCAGTGACCGATAAAATTGAAAAATAATCAGGCTTTTCCCTCTTTTCCGGTTTCTTAAAGTAGTCGGTATCAATCCCGCAATAATTCACTACGATTTGGTCCGATGAAAGATTGTATTTTTCTATCAATCGTTTTTTATTGTAATTTGAGATAGTAATAAATGGTTTGGCATTAGTGATCAGTTCTTTTAGATAGGGTTCAGGATATAGAAGGAGTTCTGAACCGTGACCAGTGCAACTGAATGGCATATTGGTAAACTTTGAAAAAAGATAACCCTTTAATGCGGCGTTATTGGCAAAATGGGCATGTATCCGGTCAGTTTTATTCTTTAGAATGACATGGTAGGAGGAGAGATATTTAAGTGCATCTTGAAATCCCAGATATTTTTTTAATATGGGAAAATGGTTAATGATTTTCACCGGCTGTTTAAATAATAGATAGGTTATCGAAAAAATCCGTATTTTATTTGTAAGGTAAATTACATTAAAAGGTAAATCATTAATCTTTGACTTTTTTCCACCCCAAACTGCTATTACTGTAATATTATGACCACGCCGGGACATTTCCAGCATTTCATCATGCGAGACGATTTTATGCTTGGTGGGGTAGAAATTGAGAAAATAAAGAAGGTGCATAAAACTAATTTATCAATATTGTCAATGGTGATATTCCATTTCCTGAAAAAATCACCCACGAATCAGCCGGAAGGTCAATGATCCGATAGATTTTACGAGGAGAAAAATCATTGATGAACACTTCTTCTTCAATGATTTGATGGTCTTTGTCAATGACCGAATAGTAGAATACATGGTGAGTGCCGCCTCTTGAATGAAAAGATATCTTTGCAACCGGAGTCTTGGTCTTGATAAAAATCATTCCGGCGTGTTGCCAGAATAACTCGTCGGAAGCAGTAATAGATGCGGCAGGAAAAACCGAAATATCATCGTTATAAATAATGAATTGCGGAAAATTTAATTTTCCTGCTTTAATCGAATCTGGTAATTGCAAAACTTTAAGATTGTTTTGTTTTTGGATGTAATCAGGATAAAGATTTCCGGTGAGCAGTGTATCGGTATTGTTGATTTGCGTCCATGGAAGGATAGATGAATTTATTGCCGCATATTTAATCTTGTATTTTTGAAGAATGGTATTTTTTAATTCAGAAAGAATTAGCGGATTAAAAAAACGATTGGTATCCCGAATCCGTGTTTTCAAATCAAGTGGTGGCGTCGAATGAGCCGTCATGGCTACAATATCAATATCAGCAAAAACCGG
>Ga0129302_1003872_pt1 | contig 10031 bp, 7 predicted proteins | sample BlaSprsedimmetaG_FD_94476 | JGI IMG/M metagenome (GOLD analysis project Ga0129302, IMG submission 94476) | Hot spring sediment bacterial and archeal communities from California, USA to study Microbial Dark Matter (Phase II) - Blank Spring... | ecosystem: Environmental > Aquatic > Thermal springs... | reverse complement strand
TTCGGATATGGAAGATCAAGACAAAACCAGCCGCATGCTTGAACTGGTCGAGCAATGGATGCAGCGCGACCAAAGCCAGAAAGAATTTGCCAGGCAACAAAACATCAAACTGGGGACATTTGCTTACTGGGTAAAAAAGCACAAGCAGCACCATCAACCAATGAATGGCTTTACCAGGATGGCGCTTGGCGATACGCAATCGGCCCAAAGATTGGCTAAATTGAGCAACTCAAGCGGATGCTTTTTGGAGCCAAACGCGAAAGATTTGTCAGCAATACCCCGCTTGCACAATTTCCCCTGCCTTTTGATACCGAAGAAATCACGCCTACTGCACCCCCTGCACAAGTAGAGCATATCAGCGATACGCGCGAAAAATCAAAAACCAAACCCAAACATCCCGGAAGGCTTGATTTTCCTGCACATTTACCAGTTGAAGAATATGTTGATCATCTGCCACTGCATCGCCAGATTGAACGCTACAAGCGCAAAGGCCCGATGAAACTTCTGGAAAATTTCAAAGGCTACCTGCAAACCGATGGCTATAGTATTTACGATTGGTTTGCCAAAAAACCAGGCATCACCCATGTTGGTTGCATGACTCACGCGCGGCGATATTTTGAAAAAGCCTTGAGCTGTGATGCCGAGAAAGCCGGTCAGATCATGACACTCATTCAGCAGCTCTATGTTATTGAGCGTGAAGCCAAAGAGGCCGGATTTACCTCAGACCAGCGTAAAGAATTACGCCTTGACAAAGCCTTGCCCGAATTGAATAAACTTAGCGAACGCATAGCCAAATATTCTAAAACCGCATTACCCAAAAGCCCGATGGGAATAGCAATGGCATACACAATTCAGCGTTGGGATAATCTGCTTGCCTACCTTTACGACGGCTGCCTCGAAATTGACAACAACCTTGTTGAAAATGCCATTAGGCCAAATGCCCTTGGGCGCAAAAACTATCTTTTTGCCGGATCGCACGATGCTGCCCAACGAGCCGCCATTTTTTACTCCTTATTCGGAACCTGCAAAAAGAACAAGGTAAATCCATACCTCTTTGTTTAAACCAACATTGGCTTCTCAAAAACAAATCCGCACCGATTTTGATGGAGCCTTGTCTTATTTTGTCGGTGGAAACGAAAACTATCCAGAAGACCAAGGATTTGCTATTAAGCCATGGAATTCAGTTCGTTGGCAGAATATAGGAATCAGGATCATCGGCAATATGGCTGTGGCAATGGGGAATTATTACTTCACACCCGCAAAAGGAGGCGAAGATGTAAAAGTGGAATATTCATTTGCTTATACCAAAAACAAAGAAGGCAAATTGAAAATTATTCTTCATGGCTCCCATTTGCCGTACGCACCAGTTGAAATGCATTCGGGTGAATAGCATACAGCAAAGCGAACTGCTTATCAGTTAGAAAGTCGGTAAGTTGTTATGCTGGGATCATCGGGTTTGGCAGTCCAGCCCGTAAAGCAGCATAATTGGCAAATATTCAAAGGCTTCAAGTCCGCCGCAGGCGGGAATTGAAGCCCTTACATTCGTGTATTCGTGGCAGTAAACATTAGAACCCAATCACTCCATCCTCATATTCTCCCGGCTTTTCATAACCCAATAAATTCAAAATCGTAGCGGCCATATTCGCCAGGCCGGCATTTTTGGGTGGCTGCATTTTATACTCGTTCTTGTAAGCCGGGTCAACAATGATAAAAGGAACCGGGTTGAGGGTATGGGCAGTTTTCGGGGTTTTTACGCCGTTTTTTTCGGTGTACATTTCGTCGGAGTTGCCGTGGTCGGCGGTTACAATGGCGATACCGCCAAGCTCTTCAACCACTTTCAGCAGTTTCGCTACACATTCATTCACAGCCTCCATGGCCAGGATGGCGGCTTCCACTTTCCCTGAATGCCCTACCATATCGCCGTTTGGGAAATTTACCCTGCCAAACCTGTATTTGCCGCTTTTCAGCAGTTCTATGGTTTTTTCGGTGATCTCGTAAGCCTTCATTTTCGGGGCTTTGTCAAACTCAATTTTGTCGGATGGTATCTCAATATAGGATTCCAGGTTCTTATTAATATAGCCTGAGCGGTTGCCGTTCCAGAAATAGGTAACATGACCATATTTCTGGGTTTCGGAAATGGCAAAGGAAGTTACGCCTTCGGCACAGAGGTATTCGCTGATGGTGTCCTGGATTTCGGGTGGGAACACCAGGTAGTTTTTGGGGATAAGCAGGTCGCCGTCGTACTGCATCATGCCGGCATAATACACATCGGGAACCCTTTCGCGGTCGAACTCAGTGAAATCTGCCTCTTCGAAAGCACGGGTAAGCTCAATGGCGCGGTCGCCACGGAAGTTGAAGAACACCACGGCATCGCCGTCTTCGATGGTTCCAACAGGCTTTTCATTTTCATCTGCGATCACAAAAGCATCCAGATACTGGTCAATGATGTTTCGATCTTCGGCATAAAAAGTTTCAATGGCTTCTTTTGCCGAACCAAACTTGCGCGCTTTGCCCAGTACATGGGCGTCCCAGCCGCGTTTTACGATATCCCAGTCGGCATTGTAGCGATCCATGGTTACTTTCATACGGCCTCCGCCTGAAGCTATTTTGTAATCAAATCCATCATCATTGATCTCTTTCAGTACTTTTTCGGTTTCACCAATATATTTCAGCACGCTTTTGCCTTCCACGTCGCGGCCATCGGCCAGCATGTGGATTCTTGCTTTTTTCACACCTTCCTTCTGGCATTGCCTGAGCAGGGCAAAAAGGTGGTTCACATGGGAATGTACATTACCGTCGGACAGCAAGCCGATAAAGTGAACGGTTCCGTTGTTTTTGCCTTTATCAACAACACTTTTCCACACATCGGATTTGAATATCTCGCCTGATTCCAAGGCCAGGTTCACACGCTTGGCACCTTGGGGAACCACGCGTCCGGCGCCGATTGCATTGTGCCCTACTTCGCTGTTACCCATATCGTCGTCGCTGGGCAAGCCAACAGCCGTGCCGTGTGCTTTGAGTTCGGTATAAAGTTTTGATTGGAAAAGTTTATCAAGCGTGGGCGTGTTGGCCATGCGCACCGCATTTCCTGGATAGTCTTTTCCGATGCCAACACCATCCATGATGATGAGTAGCAGCGGCCCTTTGCGGCCGTGAAAATTGTTCAGCTTTTTGAGTTTCAATTTTTTATCTTTCTTAGTCATGATGATTTTATCTTTATTTTCGCGTTTGTAAAAAGTTTCGGATTTGAGGGTGCAAAGATAGAATTCAATTTAGGATTTAATAGAACGCGGATTTTACTGATGATCACGGATTGATTTTTATTTCGTATGTGTATAAATAAGTGATTTTAATGTAAGTTTGCGCAGAAACGATGAATAAATCCCTATCGTTCAAGAAACAATTTCACATCGTCCCAAAAATGTGGGTAGGATTTGGCTACAACATCCGGGTTTTCAATTGTTACCTGGTGGCAGCATAAGACCAGCGGCGCCAGCGCCATTGCCATGCGGTGATCGTTGTAGGTTCTGAAAAAAAACTCCCTGCTTTCATTGAAAATATCTTGTTTGCTGATGAAAAGCACATCATCGCCAACAATGCTGACAGTGGAATTGATTTTTCGCAGCTCATCGTGAAGCGCTTCCAGCCGGTTGCTTTCCTTGATCTTGAGGTTGCCCAGTCCAATCAGGGTGGCTTCAACATTCAAAGCCGCGCAGGTGGCGGCAAGAGCGGGCGCCAGGTCGGGATGCCGGCTCAGATCAAACCGCAAAGGCTCCCGGATTTCAGCAAACCTCTCTGAATCTTCAATTTTTTTAACCATGACGCCCCGTCCGGTTTCATAAGATGCCACACCAAGCAAACTAAAAATATTGGCAAGTTCAGCATCGCCCTGCAGGCTTTTCAAACTCAGCCCGCGAAGCAGAATTTCAGAACCAGGCATCAGGGCAGCCATTTCGTACCAGTACGAAGCCGACGACCAATCAGGCTCTACTGCAAAATCAGTCTGCTGGTACTTGCCGTGTTCTACAACTATTACATTCCCTTTTTCATTTGTTTTAATTCCGGCTTCTTCCATCAATGCCAGGGTCATATCAATGTAAGGGCGCGACACGCTTTTACCTTCGAGCGTAAGGCTTAAGCCACCCGCAAGTATTGGAGCTATCATCAGCATGGCCGAAACATACTGGCTGCTTTCGCTGGCGTCAAGGCTAACTTTTCCGCCATGCAGTTTCCTGCCCTGAATTTTCAGAGGTGGGAACCCAACTTTGCCGCAATATTCGATGGCGGCACCAAGCTGGTTCAACGCATCGCAAAGTGCAGCCACCGGCCTTTTTTTCATTCTTTCAGAACCTGTTAAAAGCCAGAAGCCGGGTTGAATCGACAGCAGTGCAGTGAGAAAACGAAACACAGTGCCGGCATTGTCGCAATCCAGCGCAAGCGTTTCTTGCTGAAAACCATCAGAAATATGTTGACTGATTTTATGAAGCAAATGTTGCATTAATTGCGTATCACCGGCCTTTGAGAGGTTTTCAATTTTAATCCTACCATTGGATAAAAACTTCATGATAAGCAGGCGGTTGCTGATGCTTTTTGAAGCCGGAAGAAATATTTCAGTCGTAGCTGGAGCTAACTGCCGCCTTTTTAGGATAGCGTTCATATTTATCAAGTTTTATGGGGTGTGCCGTTCGCCCATTTCGAGGTATTGGTTCAAACAAAATTCTATTTCCTGCTTTAAGCAGGTAACATTGGTAAGAAAATCTCCGGGCGACTGCATCAAAACCATCTTTATTTCGCCCGACTGGTTTTTTTTGTCGAAGCCCATCAGGCGGATAATTTCAGAGATTTCGTCCGGTTCGAAAAAATAAAATGGGAAAAGTGAGAGCAGGTAATCAGAAATCTTATTGTAAAACTGCTCATCCAGCCCGGCACGCCTTACCGATAGTATCATTTCCACGATTAACCCCATGGCCACGGCATAACCATGCGGCAGCGGATGCGAACCATTTTCGAGGGAATGGCTCTCAAAAGCATGCCCAACAGTATGGCCAAAATTCAGTATCTTTCGAAGCCCTTTTTCATGAAAATCAGCTTTCACCACTTTGCTTTTTATGTTTGCTGATTGGCTGACCACTGCATCCCAGTTGCGGCATTCCCGCACTGACTGAATATCCGGAAAACGGCCGGCCAGTTTATAAAATATTTTTTCGCTGCTCAGCAAAGCGTGCTTGATCACTTCGGCAAACCCGGACAATAGCTCTTCAAAATGAAGACTTAGCAAAAATTTGGTGAAGATAAAGATGGCCCTGGGTTCGGAAAACGTGCCAACATAATTTTTGAGATTGCCCAGGTTGACCCCGGTTTTTCCGCCAATGGCAGCATCTACCTGGGCAAGCAATGAGGTGGGTAGGTAAACAAAATTGATTCCCCGCTGAAAGGTGGAAGCCACAAAACCACCCAGATCGCAGACCACACCGCCGCCCAAACAAATTAACAGGGACTGACGGTCGGCACCATGCATGGCCATTTCACTCCACAAACGGGTGCAGCTGAAGAAGGATTTACTCTTTTCACCAGGTGCAACTTCCAGGATCACTGCACTTTCCGGGAACCATAACGTATTGCTGAGCACCGGCAAGCAATGTTTACGGGTGTTGGTGTCGGTAAGAATAAAAATGCTTGAATATTTATTGGGGGCTTCGCGGATGAAAGCCTCAAACGCTTTGATACTTCCGGAGCCGGTAAAAATATGCGTAGCTTGTTGCATTTTTCAACTTTAGGTGCTGTTTTAAAACAAAATTAAATATAATTTCGTTGTTGATTGACTTCTCCTTAACCAGGTTCTTAAAAAATGATTGATTTCAACAACACACAGATTGCTTTTGCCGGTAAATCAAATAAAGGCCTTAAGCGCGCGCACTGGCTTTTCAGAACCATTGCCAGCCCAACAATAGTGGCCATCGGTAATTTTTTTGCTCACAACGCCCTGAAGCTGCACATTCCGGTGGCATGGATTGTTAAACCCACGCTTTACCGCCAGTTTGTGGGTGGCGAAACCATTGAAGATTGTATTCCGGCAGTCAGGGAACTGGAAAAATTCAACGTGAAAGCCATCCTCGATTACTCGGTTGAAGGTGGCAAGGCAGAAGCCGACTTTGAAGCCGTGCTGAAAGAAACCCTGCGAACCATTGATCATGCCGCCGGCGACCCCAACGTGCCGATTTCGGTATTCAAGCCAACGGCTTTCGCTCCTTCGCACATCTTCGAAAGAGCAAGTGCAGGCCAGGATTTAAATGAAGAGGAACTGGCCGGGGTGGAATCGTTTCGCAAAAGGGTAAATATTTTGTGCGAACACGCTGCAAAAAAAGATGTTCCAATTATGATTGATGCCGAAGATGTGCATTACCAGGCCATTATTGACCGGGTAACACTGGAAATGATGGAGCAATACAATCAGAAAAAAGCCATTGTGTTCAACACATACCAGATGTACCGCACTGACCGGCTTGAAGTGCTCAAAAAAGATTTCGAACTGGCCAAAAAGAAGGAGTTTTTTCTGGGAGCCAAATTTGTGAGGGGCGCCTACATGGAACGGGAGCGCAGGCGTGCCGAAAAAATGGGTTACCCCTCCCCTATTCACCCCGACAAACCCTCAACCGACCGTGATTACAATGCCGCCCTGACTTTTTCGATTGCCAACATTGACCGCATCAGCATCTTTAATGGAACACACAACGAAAAAAGCTGTCACCACCTGATGGAATTGATGCAAAAAGCAGGATTGGCCAAGGATGATCCCAGGATATGGACTTCGCAGCTTTACGGTATGAGCGACCACATCAGCTTTAACATGGCTGATGCCGGCTACAATATTGTGAAATACATGCCCTATGGCCCGGTAAAATCAGTGCTGCCTTACCTGCTGCGCCGCGCTGAGGAAAACACCTCCATAGCCGGACAAACCGGGCGCGAACTGAGCCTGATCAAAACGGAACTCAAACGCAGAAAACAAGATCGAATAGAGGATAGAGGATAGAGGATAGAAGGTGAAAGGTAAAAGCATGTAATTGTCAGCATAAGAAGATATTAACACATTAACACATGAGCATACAGACCCCGTAAGCTTCTGCTTAGCACGGGGCAAGCACATGAACACCCGAACCCCGTAGAAATTTGCTCGTACTTCGCATTTCACGGGGCAAGCACCCGAACACATGAACACATGAACACCCAAATACTGCAACGCAAAAACCAACAATCGAACCCTAAGCCCCCAAATTAACTTACTTTTGCCCCGCAAAGGCCATCATGCCATCAATCCTTTAAATGAAACGATTCAACAAAATACTTCGCTACCTTGTGCCTTACTGGGCAAAAGCCGCGTTGAATGTCCTGTTCAATTTTTTGTCGGTAGTTTTTTCGCTTTTCAGCCTTACGATGGTCATCCCGTTCCTGGGAATTCTTTTTGGAACCCAACCCACGGTTGATGAGCTTTATCCGTTTTCGCTCGGTTTCATGCGCGAGGAAGGCCTGAGCCTTTTTGCCATGCTTAAAAACAACTTTTATTTTTATATCAGCCAATTGATCCAAAACCGCAGTGAGATTTACGCCCTGATTTTTGTGAGCGGCCTGGTCATCATCATGTCGCTGCTGAAAACCGGATTCAAATACCTGGCCATGTACAACCTGGCCACCATACGCAACGGCGTGGTAAAAGACATGCGCGATTCACTCTATGCAAAATCAGTTGGCCTGCCGCTTTCGTACTACTCAAACGAGCGCAAGGGCGACATCATCAGCCGCATGACCAACGATGTGCACATTGTGGAATGGAGCATCATCAGCTCTCTTGAAATGCTTTTTAGTGATCCGATCACCATTATTGTATATCTGGCTGGCCTGATCATCATCAGTCCGCACCTTACTTTATTTGTTTTGATCCTGCTGCCCATCAGCGCTTTAATTATCGGCAGGCTGGGTAAAACCCTAAAAACAACAGCGCTCAAGGGTCAGAAAAAAATGGGTTTAATCCTTTCCATCATGGACGAAACCCTGGGTGGCCTGCGCGTGATCAAGGCCTTCAACAGCGAGGAGAGGGTGAAGAAACGCTTTTTTAGTGTGAATAATTTCTATACCCGCATCATGATCAAAATGTACCGCCGCCAATACCTGGCCACGCCTTTGAGCGAGTTTCTGGGAACCGCCGTGGTAGTGTTTATCATGTGGTATGGCGGCTCGCTTGTTTTGGGAGCGCAAACCACACTCTCGCCTGAAAATTTTATCGGCTACCTGGTGATTTTTTCACAGATCATCAACCCGGCCAAATCGTTTTCAACGGCATGGTACAATGTGCAAAAAGGCATGGCCTCAGCTGAAAGGATAGAAGAAGTACTGAACGCCAAAATTCAGATCGTTGAAAAGCCCGATGCCAGGCCGGTAGAGACTTTCAACAATTGCATCGAATACCGGAAAGTCGGATTTAAATACGAAAGTAAATGGGTTCTAAAAGATATTGACCTGAAAATTGAGAAAGGAAAAACCGTGGCTTTGGTGGGACAATCGGGTGCCGGAAAATCAACCCTGGTTGACCTGCTGCCACGCTTTTACGATGCCGTGGAAGGTGAAATCCTGCTTGATGGCGTTCCGGTGAAAGACTGCCGCATCAAAGATTTGCGCAACCTCATGGGCATTGTAAACCAGGAGGCCATCCTTTTCAACGATACTTTTGCCAACAACATCGCATTTGGTTCTGACGGAGCTACACAGGAAGAAATTGAGCAGGCGGCAAAAGTGGCCAATGCCCATGAGTTTATTATGAACTCAAAAAACGGTTATTATACCAACATCGGCGACCGGGGCGGCAAGCTTTCGGGCGGACAGCGGCAAAGGATCAGCATTGCCAGGGCGGTTCTGAAAAACCCACCAATACTCATCCTTGACGAAGCCACCTCCTCGCTCGACACCGAATCGGAGCGCCTGGTGCAGGATGCCATCACCAATTTGATGAGGAACAGGACTTCCATTGTGATCGCACACAGGCTGTCAACCGTGGTAAATGCCGACCTCATTTGCGTGATGCACGAAGGCCGTATCGTTGAAAAAGGCACACATGCCCAACTGATGAAAGAGAATGGAATTTACTCACGCTTGCATAGTATTCAGATGTTCTCGTGAAATGTGTTTAGGTTACAAAGCAAACATCGTTACATGGAAGCCACTTTTTGCTAGAAATAACGGATCAACCGAAAGCAGCTAAACAGACTACGGCTTTTAAGAAAAGAAAAGTTAACCCAGGCTCTTTTAAGAGCTCAATAGGCTATCAAAATAAACATTTTTAAATTGAAATCCTTGCAGTAAACTTATAACCAGACAATAAAATAAAAACTTAGCATGCTTGGTTTTTCAAAGAAATTCAAAAATATAGTGGGGTGTATCCTTACCATTGTTTTCCCACTTATAATACAGGCTCAATCAATAACGCATTATCCTGTTCTTGAGCAATATCGTAAGTGGAGTATTGTGGCAGGACCGGTAATCTATAATCGAGCTTCAATAACACCACAATATGGTGAATACACATTCAAAAACCTACCTATTTATGGATTTAACGCAGGCCTTGAGTATAATTTTTATCCGGAACTGAAATGGTCATTAATAACTGGGTTATATACAGCAATAGAACCTGTCTATAATTTAAATTTTACCATAAAGCAATTTGATCTTTACAAGCATTATTATGAAAATTTATCTTTTCAGGTTAAGATGTATTCTCTTGTATCATTTTCATCTCCATTATTATTGCGACTAAATATACAGACTGGAAGTAAAACGTTTATTTCTCTTTTGACTGGATTTAAAGCAATGTATTTTCCACAAGGAGATGCTGAAATGGTTGTTGCAATATCAAGCCAAGAATTATCAGAGAGTAGAGAGGTGTTTGGCCTTAAACTTGAAAGCCCTGAAAATTCATTTCAAGGTAGTTTTGTTGCAGGAACCGGCTTTTCTTACGCTATGGATAAAGTACTACTTAAAGC
>Ga0129302_1003869_pt1 | contig 10032 bp, 8 predicted proteins | sample BlaSprsedimmetaG_FD_94476 | JGI IMG/M metagenome (GOLD analysis project Ga0129302, IMG submission 94476) | Hot spring sediment bacterial and archeal communities from California, USA to study Microbial Dark Matter (Phase II) - Blank Spring... | ecosystem: Environmental > Aquatic > Thermal springs... | reverse complement strand
GTATGAGGAAGATGTTGACGCTTTCGGCACAGCGCTGATGAACCTTGGCCTGGCGGGTAAAAATATTGCCCTCATTTCCGAAAACCGTTATGGATGGTCGGTAACATATCTCTCTATCCTTAATGGTGTGGGCACCATAGTTCCCCTGGACAAGGAGCTGCCCGAACAGGAAGTTGAAACACTGCTGAAGCGCTCCGGGGCCGGAGCTATTGTTTATGGATCTAATAACGCCCGGCAGATTGAGAATATCTCCAGCCGTTTAGATTTTATTGATTTCTATATCAACATGGACCTGGATGAAGATACTGGAAAGGAACTTTCCTTTGATCAACTGCTGGCTAAGGGTCACCGGCTGCTGGAAAGCGGTGATGACAGCTTTATTTCCCGCGACATTGACAATGAGGCGGTTAGAATCCTTCTCTTTACTTCAGGGACCACTGACATCTCCAAAGGAGTTATGCTTTCCCATAAAAATATTTGCACAAATCTGGTGGCCATGAGTTCAATGCTCTACATAGGTGAACAGGACATTTTTCTCTCTGTCCTGCCCATCCACCACACCTACGAGTGCACCTGCGGATTTCTTTGCCCCATTTACCGCGGAGCGACTGTGGCTAATTGCGAAGGCCTGCGCCACATCCCGAAAAACCTTGCCGAATCTAAAGCTACTATCTTGCTCGGGGTGCCTCTCATTTATGAATCCATTTACCGGATCATCTGGAAACAGGCGGCCAAGGATCCGGCGACCCTGAAGAAACTGAAAACGGGCTTGAAGATCAGCAATTTCCTGAAAAAGCTGGGCATAGATATCAGCAAGAAACTGTTCAAGCCGGTTCATGAAAAATTTGGCGGCAGTATTCGTCTCTTTATCAGCGGTGCAGCCGCTCTGGATCCGGAAATTTCCGTTGGTATCCAGGATCTGGGGATCCCGGTTGTCCAGGGCTACGGCCTTACGGAATGTTCGCCCATTGTTGCCCTGAATCGGGACATATGGTTCAAAAACGACGCTGCCGGTCTTCCCCTGCCCAACCTGGAAGTAAAAATCGACTCTCCCAATGAAGACGGGATTGGTGAAATAATTGTCCGGGGACCGAGTGTGATGCACGGTTACTATGAGAACCCGGAAGCAACCGCCGAAGCACTCAAGGACGGCTGGTTCTACACCGGTGATCTGGGTAAAATGGACAGCGATGGTTTTATATATATTACAGGCCGTAAGAAGAATGTAATTATTACTAAGAACGGAAAAAATATTTATCCGGAGGAAATTGAAACACTGCTCAACAGGAGTCCTTACATCCTGGAGTCGATGGTTTATGCCCACGATAATGCTGCCGGAGACGATCTGACCGTAGCCGCTCAGATAGTTCCCGATCATGAAATCATCGCGGAGGAATTTCCGGGACAGGAAATGGACGAAAAACAGCTCTACGAATTAATCCAGCAGGAAGTAAAAAAAGTGAACAGTCAGCTGGTTTCTTACAAGGGAATCAGGAAGGTTATCATTCGGGAAGAAGAGTTTGCCAAAACAACAACCCGTAAAATCAAGAGATACGTGGAAGGAACCGCTTCATAGTTTTCTGATATTTAGCCGGTGCGTTTACTGTAAATGCACTGCAAACAAAGCTTGGCCCCGGCAGTTATGACGGGGCCTTTTGCCAATAAAGGCACTTAATCATATTTGAATAGCATTAACTTCCAGTTTGGTGGTTTTTATCTATTTTGTTTTGATAACCTGCGGAATAGATTCAGTACAGGCCCGCAGTTTGAAGGTACAGGGTAAATTTTTACCACCAGCCAGTATCTTCATTCGATTCCTTTTCCCACCAGTCCAGTTCATCATCTTTTTCCTGTTCTTTAGCTGCAGCCGCCTCATCCTGCAATTGCTTTTTCCATATTATGTATTCCATCGTTCCCGGTTTTGGCATATCGCCAGTGCCTTCGTCAGATGTATTGCCGGATTGAGAAGGTGCCGGTTGTGATGGGGCAGGTGCCGGTTGTGATGATTCCTCCGTACCGGGTGTCCCGGTGGTGTTGTCTCCAAGGTCTTCTTCTAAACCGTTTTCCTCTTCATCATCACGCGTTTTCAGGTTAAAAGCAACTTCATTATCGGCGGCATCAGGATCTTCGGCGCTGCGGTGGGCTAAAAGAAGCCATCCCGGCAGAGCGCTATCCTGGTCGCCGTTTTCACCCGTAGGTTCATTGCTGCTGTTTGCTAAAAAATTGCAGCCTGCTGACGAAAGCAAAAGTGCTGCTGCCAGCATTACAATAACCAAGGTCTTAAGTCTGGGCATGCAGTGAATCCTCCTTTTCAAAGACCTTTCATATAAATTAAGCCCGTTTGCCGGACATATCCTTGTAACAACGGGCTTATCGCTTTGCATTATAACCGATGGAGCGAATAAATGCAACTGCCTGCCGCCGGTTGTGAGATTGTGTTATAATGTATTCTACGGTTTGCACTAATGAACCGGACAGTAATCAATATCCTGTAATGACCACTGCCCCGCAGGTTGAAGGACGGCAATCCGGAAGTGTTAAAAACGGGAAGACTCCTGGAAAAACATTGTTGAAAGGCAGAATAGTCATTCAGGATCTGGAGGTTGAACTATGGCTGAAACAAAAAAGTGTCCTTTTTGCCGGGCAGAAATACCGGCAAAGGCTATTAAATGTCGTTATTGTGAATCGATGGTTGAAGATATACCCCCTCAGGTGATGAAGCCTAAAAAGTCTGGTGAGCCGGCAGCTGATCAAAAAAAACCGGCAACGAAGCAATTCGGGTTTGGAAGCAGTAGAGATATACCGGTGCGGGCTCAAAAAAGAAGTTTCCTTATTCCGCTGGCTATTGTTCTGTGTATTTTACTGGTTGTCGGAGGCGGAGCCTATTACTGGTTTTATATGCACGATAGCGGTTCTTCTGTTGACGAGGCAATCGGCAGCGAAAATCTTGTTGGTTCCTGGATGGGCAGGAGCGGCGCAAACAGTGTTTACTTTCAATTTTTACCCAATGACATGGTTAATCTGGCCGTGCCCTCGGAAGGGTACTGGTTCAGAACGCAGTATCGCCTTATTCAGTCCGAGTCATCAAGTTACCTTGAACTTTATCACCGTGGATTGGCCGAATGGGAAAGAATTGCCGAGATGGAAACCGGCAGTGAAAATACATTAATCATGACTGATGCCTGGGACGGTATTAAAATTGAGCTGGTAAAAATTACCGATGCAGAGTTCCGGAATATTGTTGATAATCTGCAGTTTGAGAGGTAAGCCCTGTTTGAATGTATAACTTAATTTTTGATGAGGTAATTTTTAAAAACGTCCCTGGTGGGGCGTTTTTTCCCGATGGTGTTATAATAAGCAGGGGGGTTGGCAGTGGATCTCGATGAACAATTTATGAAAGAAGCTTGCCGTCAAGCAGGTGAGGCCGGACGCCGCGGAGAGGTGCCCATCGGGGCGGTACTGGTGAAAGGGGATTCCCTTATTGCCGCTGATCACAACCGGCGGGAAGAGCTGCATGATCCCACTGCTCATGCTGAGATGCTTGTTATCCGTCGAGGCGGAGTCCTGCTGGGAGGGTGGCGCCTTACCGGCTGCACTCTTTACGTTACTCTGGAACCATGCCCGATGTGTGCCGGAGCAATGGTTCTGGCTCGACTGAAGAGACTCGTTTTCGGAGCCTGTGATCCAAAAGGAGGTTCGGCGGTCACGCTTTATAATATAGTCCAGGACAGCAGGTTGAATCATTGCCTGGAGGTTACCGGAGGTATACTTGAAGACAGATGCGCGGATTTACTGAAAAATTTTTTCCGTGACCGGCGGAATAAATTGATCCTGTAAGTATTGACTTGACGGCTCAATAAAATGACTTCATACAAGTAAAATAAAAATGGATGAAGCAAAGAGAAGAAAGCGATAAGAAAATATGGAAATCGCCATTTTCTTTGCCAGGTTTTGGGGCAGCTATTGTTATCATCCTTGTTTTTTCAACGATTGGGATCTGCTTTCCTTATTAAAGCAGCTGGCATACCCGAGAAGACGAAAAAGAAATAATTGAACCCACTGGCAAAACAGTCCTGGACAATGTATAATATCAACTGATATGGAGAGATGGCCGAGTCCGGTTGAAGGCGCACGACTCGAAATCGTGTGTGCCGCGAGGCACCGTGGGTTCGAATCCCACTCTCTCCGCCATTGCTAATTGCGCACAGGTAAGAAAAACCCTGTTTACCTGTGCGTAGTTAGCTATGCGTAAAAATTTAATATTGTTAATCATTTATATATTGATTAATGAATAAATATAAGCTATAGTTGCTTTGATGAGTTATTTTGTTATGCAGTGAACTTGAATGTGGAGGTGGTGGTTGGGGGTACTTTTTCGCCTGTATGTTTCAGTTTTATATTCTAAAGGGGGTTCATCGTTTGAAAAAGCTAACTTTTGCTCTTTTAGTAATGTTGATTGGCCTGGCTTTGATAGCCGGCGGTTGTGGTGGAGACGGCGGAACAACTGATGGCGGAACCACCGACGGCGGCGAGGAAGCCGGCGGAGAGGAAATGGTTTTTCGTTATAATGTTGGGACCGAGCCCGAAACAATGGATGTGCATCTGTCTACCGGAATCCCGGAAGCGACAATAATGCTGCAGATTTATGAAGGGCTGACTCGCCTTAATGAAGAAGGATTACCTGAACTGGCTCTGGCCGAATCGGTGGACGTCAGCGATGACGGGCTGGTCTATACCTTCACCCTGCGTGATGGCCTGGTCTGGTCGAACGGCGAGCCGCTGACGGCGGAAGACTTCGAAAAGTCCTGGAAGCGGGCTCTTTCTCCTGAACTGGCGGCGGATTATGCCTATATGCTCTGGTACATTAAGGGCGCAGAAGCATATAACAGTGGTGAAGGAAGTGCAGACGATGTTATGGTCGAAGCACTTGATGAAAAAACCCTGCAGGTAACTCTTGAAGCACCGACCTCGTTCTTCATGTCGCTGGTTGCTTTTAAGACCTATTATCCTCTTTACCAGCCGGCTGTTGAAGCCGATCCGGAAGGGTGGCACACCAGTGCCGATACTATTGTCGGCAACGGTCCCTTCAAGATGGTCAGCTGGGCTCAGGGGCAGATGGAATTTGTCCCCAATGAAAACTACTATGATGCCGATGCCGTTATTCTGGACCGCATGATTTTCACCATGGTTGAGAACGAAAGCACCGAGCTGACCATGTTCGAAACCGGTGAGATTGATATGACCCACACTGTGCCCGGCCAGGAGATCCCCCGCCTTGAACAGACGGGTGAACTGCATATCCTGCCATACCTTGGCACTTACTACTATATCTTCCAGATCGAGAAGCCTCCTCTCGATGATATCAATGTCCGCAAGGCCCTGACTCTGGCTATCGACAGGGAGGCAATTGTTGAAAACGTGACCCAGGGCGGCCAGCTGCCGGCCTATGCTTATGTTCCATACGGTATTCCCGAACCTGATGGTGTTGATTTCCGGGAAAAAGGTGGAGATTATTTCGCCCCTGACGTGGAAGAAGCGCAGCGTCTGCTGGCTGAAGCCGGTTATCCCGGCGGAGAAGGGTTCCCCTCGGTGGAAATTCTCTATAATACTTCTGAAATGCACAAGATGATCGCCGAGGCGATCCAGGAAATGTGGAAGCAGAACCTGGGTATCGAAAATGTCACCCTGACCAACCAGGAATGGGGTGTTTATCTCAACACCCGCGATGAAGGAGACTTTCAGATTGCCCGTGCCGGCTGGATCGGCGACTATCTCGATCCCTACACCTTCCTCGACATGTGGATGACGGGAAGCGGCAACAACAACTCCCGCTTCAGCAACGAGGACTATGACAATCTGCTCAGAGAAGTCAGGATGACTGATGACGATGTGGCCCGCATGGAAATGATGCACCAGCTCGAAGAGATCCTGATGGAAGAGATGCCGATCTGCCCCATTTATTATTACACTGATCCAATCATGATTAAAGACTACGTCAAGGGCTATGTGAATATTGCCATTGGCGGTAAAGACTTTAAAGCTGCTTATATCGAGAAATAGACTGCACTTGAACAAGTAAAAAGAGGTATGCCGGACAGTCGGTTATGCCCTCTGGCATACCTCTTTCCTTCCTCTGGAGGTGTCCTGCTGGATGCTCGGTTACCTGATCCGAAGATTGTTGTCGGCCCTGTTTGCCATCTGGGTTGTTATAACTGTCACATTTATTTTTATGCATCTGATCCCGGGAGGGCCCTTTCAAACTGAAAAAGCAATTCCGGAAGCGATAAAAGAGAATATTGAGGCCCGCTACAAGCTGGATCAGCCCCTTCATTTTCAGTATCTTGATTACCTGGGCAATGTTGTTCGGGGTGATCTGGGTCCCTCATACAAGTACCGGGGGCAGACGGTAAACGACATCATTGCCGAAAGGTTTCCCGTCTCTCTTCAGCTTGGCCTGCTGACTTTTATCATAGCTATTGTCCTGGGTGTGGGAGCGGGCATTATTGCCGCCCTTTATCAGGGGCGGGCACCCGACTATATTACCATGTTTTTTAGTACAATAGGTATTTCTGTACCCAGTTTTATCCTGGGTACTCTTTTAATGTACGTTTTTGCTTTCAGGCTGGGTCTTTTACCGGCTGCCATGTGGGGGACACCCCAGCATATAATCATGCCCGCAGTCGCCCTGGCCGGCCTGCCTACCGCTTTTATTGCCCGCCTGACCCGTTCCAGCATGCTTGATGTACTCAACCAGGATTACATGCGGACAGCTCTGGCCAAGGGGCTTCCCCGCCTGAGGATGATCTGGGTTCACGCTGTCAAAAATGCTATTATTCCAGTGATCACCTATTCTGGACCACTGCTGGCGGCTATCCTGACCGGCAGTTTTATTGTTGAAAATATCTTTGCAGTGCCCGGACTGGGCAAGCACTTTGTTACCAGTATTTATAACCGCGATTATACGGTCATTCTCGGCCTTACTATATTTTACAGCATACTGCTGATCGGCCTCAACATGTTTGTCGACTTCGCCTATACCCTGGTAGATCCGCGGATCAAACTTATGGGCAGCAAGGAGTAAAATGCCATGCAATATCCAAAAGAGTTATTCGTTCCTTTAACCGAAAAAGATGTGCAGGCCGAAATGATTCGCCCGAGCATTACATACTGGCAGGATGCCTGGCGCCGCCTTAAAAAAAACCCGGTAGCCATGATCAGCCTGGTTTTTATTCTATGTTTGCTTCTATTTGCCATATTCGGTCCCTATCTATCGGCCTACAGCTACTCCGACCAGGATTTTGACCGGAGGAACCAGGGGTCCAGTATCGAACATCCCTTCGGCACCGATTCCCTGGGTCGGGATCAGCTGGTCCGGGTAATGTACGGGGCACGGATCTCGCTTTCCGTCGGTTTTGTCGCTGCCCTGACCACCTTCCTGATTGGGGTTATCTACGGAGGCATATCGGGGTACGCAGGAGGCCGGGTTGACAACATCATGATGAGGATAGTCGATATTTTATACAGTATTCCCTTTTTACTCTGGGTGATCATGCTGATGGTTCTTTTTAGGGAACTATTTCCGGCAACAGGCGGTGGAGCCGGTTTGTACAGCATTTTTATTGCCCTCGGTTTGGTCTTTTGGCTGCCCATGGCCCGTATTGTCCGCGGTCAAATCCTGAGTCTCAAGGAGCAGGAATTTGCCCTGGCCGCCCAGACTATCGGCGCCCCGAAGTGGAAAATACTATTCCGCCATTTGATTCCCAATACCATGGGACCGATTATTGTTACGGCCACTCTCTCTATACCTGAAGCGATTTTTTCCGAAGCATTTCTGAGTTTTATCGGTCTGGGCGTTTCCGCTCCCATGGCCAGCTGGGGAATGCTTGCCTCAGACGCGCTCTCTTCGCTGCGGTCATTTCCCCACCTGCTGATGTTCCCGGCCCTGGCTATTTCGGTTACTCTGCTGGCTTTTAACTTTCTCGGAGATGGTTTGCGGGATGCTCTCGATCCGCGCATGCGCAAATAGGAGGTTCTGGTCTTGGAACAGCTTTTAAGCGTAAACAATTTGCATGTACAGTTTAAAACATATGCCGGAGTAGTCAAAGCAGTCAGGGGGGTCAGTTTTGATCTGCAGGCCGGTGAGGTGCTGGCCATCGTTGGGGAGTCGGGATGCGGAAAAAGCGTTACCGCTCAGTCGATTATGCGCCTTGTTCCCGAACCGCCCGGCCAGATTACAGGTGGTTCAATTTTATTCAACGGGCAGGATATTTTGTCCCTGTCAGAAAGACGTATGCAGTATATCCGGGGCAATACCATCAGTATGATATTTCAGGATCCCATGACCTCACTGAACCCGGTGCTCAATATTCGCACCCAGCTGGTTGAAAGCATCTGTCAGCACAAAAAAATGAGCAAAGCTGAGGCAAACCGCCGGGCTGTAGAAGTGCTCGATCTGGTTGGCATCCCCGCTCCCATGACACGGCTGAAACAGTATCCTTACGAACTGAGCGGGGGGTTACGGCAGAGAGTAATGATCGCCATGGCCCTGGCCTGCGATCCGCAGCTATTAATAGCCGATGAGCCGACAACTGCTCTTGATGTTACTATCCAGGCCCAGATCCTGGAGCTGATCAGGGAAATTAATAACAGACTGCAGATGTCCCTGATCCTGATTACTCATGACCTCGGGGTTGTTGCCGGTATGGCCGACCGCGTTCTGGTCATGTATGCCGGACAGATTGTGGAAACGGGAACAGTTGACGAGGTGCTGAAAAATCCACAACACCCTTATACATGGGGCCTGCTACAGTCGCTGCCCCGCCTCGATATGACCAAAAAACAGAGGCTGCAGCCTATCTGGGGTCAGCCACCCGATCTTTTACAAGATTTCAGCGGTTGTCCCTTCCTGCCCCGCTGTGATTATGCCATGATTATCTGTGGCCGGGAAAAACCGGAATCCTTTGGTCGTAATAAAGTGCGATGCTGGCTTGAGCATCCCCAGGCACCAAAGGTTGAGCGAAAAGTGAAGGAGGCTGGCGGAAAATGACTGTGGCGGCAGAAAAAGAAGTTATTATTGAAGCACAGGACCTGAAAAAATATTTTACCAAGTCCACGGGATTAGCCGCACGTTCTCTCACCGTAAAAGCCGTGGACGGAGTTTCCTTTGATATTAAGCCGGGTGAAACGCTGGGGCTGGTTGGCGAAAGCGGTTGCGGCAAGACCACCGTTGGGCGTACCCTGATTGGCCTCTACAGACCAACTGCCGGTAAAGTCCTGTATAAAGGAGAAAATTTGTACAGGCGGGATGGAACACTGCCTGATAAATACAGGCGCCAGATGCAGATGATCTTTCAGGATCCTTACTCCTCGCTTAATCCCCGGATGACAGTCGGTGATATTGTCGGTGAGCCAATTGATATCCACAGGTTGGCCGGGAGCAAAAAAGAACGGCAGGAAAAGGTCCAGGAATTGCTCGAACTGGTGGGATTGAGCGCAGAACATATGAACCGCTATCCTCATGAATTTAGCGGCGGGCAGCGCCAGCGTGTTGGTATTGCCAGGTCTCTGGCGGTAGAGCCGGAACTGATCGTTTGCGATGAACCAATTTCAGCGGTCGATGTTTCGATCCAGGCTCAGATAATCAATATGCTTGAAAAACTTCAGGCCGAACTGGGCCTTTCCTACATGATCATCGCCCATGACCTGTCCATGATTAAATATATTTCCGATCGAGTGGCGGTTATGTACCTCGGTAAAATCGTTGAACTGGTGACCAGCGAAAACCTATATGCCAATCCGCAGCATCCCTATACCAGGGCGCTTTTATCTGCCGTGCCGATTGCAGATCCGGAAGTTGAACGCAGAAGAAAGAGAATCATCCTGGAAGGTGATGTCCCCAGTCCTGTAAATCCGCCGAGCGGCTGTTATTTTCATACCCGTTGCAACAGAGCCCTGCCCATTTGCAGTGAGATAGAACCGGAGAAAACGGATCTGGGTGACGGCCAGTGGGTGGCCTGTCACAATCCCTAAAAT
>Ga0129302_1003868_pt1 | contig 10033 bp, 11 predicted proteins | sample BlaSprsedimmetaG_FD_94476 | JGI IMG/M metagenome (GOLD analysis project Ga0129302, IMG submission 94476) | Hot spring sediment bacterial and archeal communities from California, USA to study Microbial Dark Matter (Phase II) - Blank Spring... | ecosystem: Environmental > Aquatic > Thermal springs... | reverse complement strand
TGTTAGTACCATAAACCTTGGATTTGCATGAGGGACAAGTAACCGGAATTTTAGCATATCTAGTATCCCAGGCATATCCACAATTAATGCATTTCAACCTAAATCTTACTATTTTTTGTGAAACCATCCTCTCAATTAATGATTATATTCTGTCGTGGTCGTCTTCTATTCTTATGATGTCGTCTGGTTCGGGTGTGCTGACCTCGAGTATCTTGAGGTCAGTGATTGCTTCCACCCGGTGTTTTTCGCCGGGTTGTATTGTGATACAGGCGCCAACGGATAGTTCTTGTGTCTGGTTTTTGAGCGTGAACAGCATTTTGCCTTCGAGGACGCACATGGTTTCTTTTTTCTTTTCATGGTATTGTAGTGAGAGTCTTGCGCCTTTTTTGACTTCGAGGATTTTTCCTATGTATTCGTCTTCGAGTGCGAAGTGTAGTTCCCTGCCCCAGGGTTTTTCTATGATTTCTGGTGTTTTTACGTCCATGTGGTTTAGGGATAGGTGGTGGTGGTAAAAAAACTTATAGAAGTATTGTTTTCAAAAGTATCCCAACAGTAAGTGATGCTATCATCATTATGGCTGTTGATTTTAGGGTGTCGCGTAAACCGAGTTCTTTGAATAGTACCACGTATGTTGCGATGCAGGGGAAGTAGACTGCGAGTATTGTGCAGGCGAGTGTTAGTTGCATTGCGGTCATGCCGAGGGGTGCGAGCATTCCGACTGCCACGTCTTTTCGTATGAATCCGATTATTAGTGCGAGGACTGCTTCTTCGGGTAGTCCGAATAGTTTGGACATTATTGGTCCGAATATCCTGCTGATGTGGTTGATGAGTCCGCTGACGTAGGTCAGGTTGATGAGCAGGACTCCCCCTAATACGTAGGGTACTGCTTCGGTGATGAAGTATTTGACGCGCATCCATGTTTTTTTGAATGTGGATTTTAGGCTGGGCATCCGGTATGGGGGGACTTCCATGATTGTTTCCGGGGTTTCGCCCGGAATAATTTTTGAGAGCGTGAATCCTATCGTGATGTAGAGGGTTAGGAGTGTCGCGTATACTATCGCCACGTATCTTATCCCATAGTTTAGGAGTAGTCCCGTGATTATCGCGTTTTGCGCAAGGCAGGGTATGCAGATTGCGAGGAGGGTGGCTGCGATGAATCTTTGTTTGTCTGATTCGAGTATTCTGGTGGAGAGCATTCCCGGAACATTGCATCCGAGCCCGAGTATTGAGGGGACTATTGCCGAACCGTGGAGTCCGATCCTGTGCATTAGCGTGTCCATTAGTGTGGCGAGGCGCGGCAGGTATCCTGAGTCTTCTAAAAGGCTAAGGACTGTGTAGAATAGTATTACGAATGGGAGTACCATCGCTAGGGGCACGTAGAGTCCGGTTGTGAGGACTCCGAGGGATTCGACGAAGTCTTCGCCTGTTCCTAAAAGTATTTCGTGGACTGTTCCCGCGGGGAAGAATCTTTCCACTGTTTCTCGGATGAACGGACCGTAGTAGTCGTAGAATATTGGGTCTATCAGTTCCTCGATTATGAAGTTTCCGGCGTTGATTATGAAAAAGAAGCTTAGTGCGAGCACTGCCAGCGCGATTGGTATTCCTGTTTTGGGGAGTATTGACGCGTCTTCGAGTTTTTCTTTTAGAGTGTGGTGGAGGTATTCGAGTTGCTGGACGTCTGACACTATTTCTCCTATTTCTATCCAGCGTTCGGCTTCGGTTAGTTTTTTCTTTTTCACTGGTTTTGTTTTGGGCATTGCTTCGACGAGTTCTTTGATTCCTTCTCCTGTGACGCCGACTGTGGGGATGACTGGGATGCCGAGGTGTTGTTGGAGTTTTTCCACGTCTATGTTTACTCCCAAGTGTCTTGCATCATCCCACATGTTGAGTGCGATTATCATGGGTTTTTCGTGTTCGAGGAGTTCGAGCGTCAGGTAGAGGTTGCGTTCGAGGTTTGTCGCGTCTATCACGTTTACTATCAGTTCTCCTTGCTGGAGCATGTCGTTTGCAACTTGTTCTACTTTTACTGTTGCGTTTAGCGAGTAGGTTCCTGGAACGTCCATGAGTTTTGCCTCGCTTCCGAGGTAGGGCATCTTGCCTTCGCAGTATGTGACGGTTGTGCCAGGGTAGTTTGAGCAGACCACATGTACTCCCGTGAGCCGTGAGAATATCGCGCTTTTGCCTACGTTGGGGTTTCCCATCAAAAGGATTTTCATTTTTCCGCTGGATTGTGCCTTTATTTTTTCACGAATATCTTGTGTGCTCGTCCGCGTCCGATTGTGAGTGTCGTGTTGTGCGTTTTTATGACGATTGGGCCGCCTAATGGTTCTCTTGCGATTACCGTTAGTTTTGAGCCTTCTTTTAGGCCCATGGATCGGAGTTGGCTTTTCATGCATTCACCTCCTTCCAGCTTGTGCACTATTGCTGACTCCCCCTTTTTCAGATCAGACAAGTTATCCATGTAGGTGTTCCTAACTATTGTGTGTTAGGTTGGTAATATACTTTTACCTAAAAGTTTTAGGAAAAGTTAGGTAAATCTAACTATTATGTAAAAAAATAGTGGTTGGAGTGTGTTCACTCCACCAGTTTTATCGCCTGCACAGGGCATGCGGAAACGCACGCGTTGCATGCAATGCAGTTTTGCGGGTTTGCCGCCTTGCTTTTGGGCCCTGCGCCGGTTTCCTCCATCGCCAATACCTTGGGTTCTGCCGGGCATACGGGAACGCAGGCTCCGCACCCAATGCATTTTTCTAAGTCAATTTGTGGCTTCATTTTTTCACCTGGGATTTATTTTGAACTTCAGCTTAAAAGTTAGACCCTACTTTTTGAAGTCTTCTATTGCTTTGACAACGAGCTGAGTGTACATGAGGGATGGCCCGCCCCCCATGAGAGCCGATACGAAGCAGGTTTCCATTATCTCGTCTTCTGTTGCGCCAGAATCGAGCGCGTTTTTCACATGATACGCGATGCACCATTTGCAGTGGCATGCGATTGAGAGCGCGATTGATATCAGCTCTTTCGTCTTGTGGTCTAATACCCCTCCTTTTTCGGTTGCTTCCATGAAGCTTCCGAACGCCTTCATCTGCTGCGGGTATTTTTGCGAAAGCGTCTTCAACGAGTTTCCGACTTCTCCTAAAACCTTGTTCATATCATCCATATTTTTTCACCTATTGTTTTTTCGTCTTCTTGCATGTGTGCTTGCCGGTCCTGCAGTATTCGCTGAACCTGTCGATAAAGCATGGGTTGTCTGCAGCCTCGACAAATCCGACGAACTTGGTCAGTTGGGCGAGGGTTTGTGGGGAAAGATCGTGCTCTATCTCGCAGGCGTCGCAGGTCGCAGTCTTCTCGTCCACCTGCAGTATCCTGAAGAATTTTGTGAGCGTGTCGTGCCGTGTCTTAACCGCCCTTGCAGACTGCTCTCCCGTCTGCGTCAACTGTATCGGCGAGTAGGGCTCGTGATTTATCAGGCCGAGTTTTTTCAGTTTGACAAGCATTTCAGAAACGCTTGGAGTCGAAACCCTAAGATGTCTTGAAACATCCTTCGACCTCGCATAACCCTTCTGTTCGGATAGTATGTAGACTGCTTCGAGATAGTCCTCAACACTCTTAGAATAATTTGTAGGCATACCTAACAGTAATGGGATGCAGGCATAAAAAAACAAAAAGTATTAAGCGCAGAATCCATATTGTTTAAAAGGGTGTTTTCCAGGTGGACAAGTGGCGGACCGTTTTTTGGAGTTGGTTTTGGTTTTTTCCGGAGTCCTAATCTTCAGAAGCCTTTGGACTATTATGGACAGCATCCCGATTTTTAACGAAACATACATGCACCTGACATTTTTGGTTGCGGGCGTGGTTCTTTCGATTTTCGCGGTGCACGGGCTTTCCGGCAAGTGTTGAGGGGGAGTGTGGTTTTAATAGATTCAGCCAAATGGTATTAACATGAAGTTTTTGCCCCCGGTTTTTGCCGGAATCTTTTTTGTTTTGGGATGCTGCTGCATGCCCCCTGCGCCCGACTCTGGCGCGACAACAACATCCACAATATCGGCGTCCGCCGCAGACGAATTCACGTTGGAGGAGATTAAGACGGGCCGCGCGCTGGAATGCTCGTTCACTAACGCAATCGACAACTGGGATTGGACGTATAAAACCGTTTATCCCAAAGTCCGGGTCGAACATAAGAGAAATGAGGATAACACCCAGATCTACACGGTTTTGGGCGATGTTGAGGCCATAGACTGGAAGGGCTGCCGGCCGGAAAGCGAGGAATGTTTTGACGTGGAATTCACTGAAATGTATTTGATGATGGAGGAAGTGCCCCGCTACATGCAGGGGCAGGTACAGTCCAACATATGGTATAAGACTCCGCTTTTCCATGATTTCGGGGATTTTGACATAGTAATGCCAGAGGCATTAGTCTATTACATCCATTTTTTTGAGAAGGCGAGTGCGCAGTCTGATGAAGTGTCCGTCACATGCCGGTGGCTTTCAAGCATATCTGAAAGCGAATTCACATTACCGTTTGGAGTGACGCCACTGGAAGTGCCCGAGCCGTGAAGGCATTTGTAAAAAAACAAAACACATTTTGGATTTTATGCAGGCGGTTTCAGAAGTTCAGCCGGTTTATGCGGTCTTTTTCACGGATTGTATTGTGAACGCGATTATCCCGCCGATCAGCGCTGTCGCCAGCTGGAGCACCCCCATTGTCGTCAAGAATATTTTCGGGAGGATTCCGGCTGAATGCAGGATGAATGCTGACGTGAAAAGGAATAAGGTCTTGGCGAGTGCGCCCGCGATTAGCGTCCTGAATCTTCCGACGCCGTTTTCCAGCCCGAGTTTTTTGAACGAGTATACGAGGATTGTGTTGCCGCACCAGATGAACGGCATCATGTAAACCAAGAATAGTGTGAAGGGGCCGAAGATTAAACCGCGGGCGAGGACTCCGACGCTTGGGAGTAGTATGATGGGGAGTAGTTTTTGGTTTTTGAGGTTGAGTGCTGCAAGTATCAAGGCCGCGTTGACGAGGGCTCCGACAAGCATTTGCGGATGACCGAACGCAAAAGGGACGAGTAACGCGAGCATGGAGTATGCGATGAGCTCGAGATTTTCTTGAACGTTGCTCAACCCGTATTCCGTCTTTTCCCAAAGACTGTTTTTGTAAAAATTCATCTTCCCTATTATTGTATTTTTGAATGAATATATATAATAGTTGCCTTGCAGAAGTTTGTGGGGGTTGATGATGGCGAAGATTGATGACATACTCGCGAAATACGATTCAGCGCACGAGCTTATCGACATGCTCGAAGACATCCAGGCCGAGTACGGGTACATTTCTGAAGAGAACATGCGCAAGGTCGAGCAGGACTTAAAGATCCCGCTAGTCGACATATACGGGGTCGTCACATTCTACTCCGCATTCAAGCTCAAGCCGTCGGGCAAGCACACCATCAAGGTTTGTACGGGAACGGCGTGTCACGTGAAAAAGTCCGATTCACTGAAGGAGCATTTGATGAAGGCGCTCTCAGTCAAGGAGGGTGAGACGACAAGCGACGGCAAGTTCACGCTTGAATTGGTCAACTGTATTGGAGCGTGCGCAAAATCCCCGGCCATGATGATAGATGAAAAGGTTTACGGCGAGCTTACCGCGAAAAAGATCGACTCGATATTGAAGGAATATTAGATGATAAAAGATTTGATTGACAGAGAGGGTGGCGCTAAAGCGCTTGAATCGGACCGAGTGACCGTAGGGATTGCGACCTGTGGTATTGCCGCGGGCGCCATGCCAGTCTTGGAAAAAATCAAAAAAGCAAATCTCGGCATGCCTGTTGAGGGTGTTGGTTGCGCGGGAATGTGCTATAACGAGCCTATCGTCACAGTCATGCAAGATGGCGTGAAGTCAGTCTACAAGAAGGTGACTGAGGATAATGTCGGCGAGCTGATTGACTGCATCAAGTCGAAGAAAGTCTGCAAGAAACTTTTCGCGTGCAGTGAACTAACAGATCTCGACTACTACAAAAAGCAAAAGCGTATTGTCATGAAGAATTGCGGGCTTATCGACCCCCTGAATCTTTCACAGTATTGCGCGATGGGCGGGTTTTCCGGCATCGAGCTTGCAGTTTCGAAGAAGCCTGCGGAAGTCGTCAAGATGGTTTTGGACGCGCGGCTTCGCGGGCGCGGGGGCGCCGGATTTCCAACAGGATTAAAGTGGGATATATTCAGCAAAAAGTCCGGGAAAAAGTATCTCGTCTGCAATGGCGATGAAGGAGACCCGGGAGCGTTCATGAACAGGACCTTGATGGAGTCAGACCCATTCCGCATACTCGAAGGAATGATGATTGCGGCCTACGCCACGGGGGCTGACGAGGCGTTCGTCTACACGAGAGCCGAATATCCGCTGGCGATTGAGACGATGAGTGCGGCCATCAAGATTTTGCAGGAGAAGGGTTTGCTTGGTGAAAACATTTTGGGCAAAAACGGATTTAACCTTTCAATCAAGATAAAAAAAGGCGCGGGCGCCTTCGTGTGCGGAGAGGAGACGGCGCTCATGAACTCGATTATGGGCGAGCGGGGCTACCCGCTTCCAAGACCGCCTTATCCTGCCGAACGAGGACTTTGGGGCAAGCCCACCAACATCAATAATGTCGGAACGTTCGGGCATGTCGCAACAGTATTTCAGATGGGTGTTGAGGAGTATCAAAAGATTGGGACTGAAAAAAGCAGGGGCACGAAAATAATTTGTCTTGTAGGAAAGGTCGAGCGCTCGGGAGTTGTTGAAGTCCCTATGGGAATCACGATTGGCGAGATCGTGGAGGAGATTGGTGGAGGGGCTCCGAAGGGGACTGAGGTTAAGGCAGTCCAGTCTGGAGGTCCTGCCGGTGGCTGCATCCCGAAAGACATGTTCGACTTGAAGCTTGACTTTGAGACTTTGAATGATGCGGGAGCCATAATGGGTTCTGGAGGCCTTATAGTCTTAGATGATGAGGACTGTATGGTCGGCGTCGCAAAGTATTTCATGAATTTCACGCAGGAGGAGTCTTGTGGAAAATGCACGCCCTGCAGGGAGGGCAACACTAGGCTTTACGAGCTTTTGGACAAGATTACGAGGGGTGCGGGAACCGAACAGGATTTGAAGACTATTAAAAAGCTTTCCGAGTTCGTGAAGTCGTGCTCTCTTTGCGGGCTCGGCCAGAATGCTCCAAACCCCATACTTTCCACGATGAGGTATTTTTGGGGTGAGTATCTCGAGCACGTTAGGGACAAGCACTGCAGGGCGGGAGCCTGCGCGAGCATGCTCGCCTACAAAATCAACGAGAATTGTGTCGGGTGCGGGAGTTGTGCGCGAGTCTGTCCGGCAGGCGCGATTTCAGGAAGCCCAAAGCAAAAGCATTTTATTGATGATGAAAAGTGCATAAAGTGCGGGAAGTGTTTTGAAACCTGCAATTTCAATGCGGTAGAGAAAAGTGGATGATGTGATAATTTACTTGAACGGGGAGCCGGTGAAGGCGGAAAAAGGAGAGATGATAATAGATGTTGCAAGGCGCAACGGAATTGACGTCCCCCACTTCTGCTGGAACAAGAGGCTTGAGAGGATTGGAGCCTGCAGGATTTGCGTTGTCGAAGTGGAAGGCCATGAAAGGCTTGTCGCCTCTTGCTCGACTCCCGTCGCCGAAGGCATGAAGGTGAAAACACATACCCCCCGCGTTCTTGAAGCCCGCAGGATTAATCTTGAACTTCTTTTGGCCAACCATGATTTGAATTGCACGGCATGCAGGATGAATTTGGACTGCCGGCTTCAGGAGTACGCCAACGACTTCATGATTGAGGAGGTGATGTTCTCTGGGAAGAAACGCCATGAGGAAATAGATTATTCGAGCACTTCAATAGTCCGCGACAACAACAAGTGCATTTTGTGCGAGCAGTGCGTGCAGGTTTGCAATAAAATCCAAACAGTCTATGCGATTGGGCTTCAGAGGCGGGGTTTCAACACGAGAGTGCATCCGCCCCTTGACATGAGCATGGCGGAAAGCCCGTGCGTCAACTGCGGGCAGTGTGTAGTCGCCTGCCCGACAGGAGCATTGCACGAGAAGTCTTCAATCAAGGATGTTATCGAAGCCTTGAATTCCGACAAGTATTTGATAGCCCAGACCGCGCCCTCGATTAGAGCGACTTTGGGCGAGTGCTTTGGCATGCCGGCCGGGACGCCGGTGACCGGCCGGATGGTTTCGGCTCTTCGCGACCTTGGATTTCATAAGATTTTTGACACGGATTTCGCGGCCGACATCACGATTGTCGAGGAGGCGACCGAGTTTGTGAAAAGATTCAGGGAGAATCGGGATCTTCCCATGATTACGACCTGCTGTCCCGCGTGGATTAAGTTCGCGGAACAATACTATTTCAACGAGTTGAATCACATGTCTTCCTGCCGGAGTCCGCAGGCGATTTTGGCGTCTCTTGTGAAAACGTATTACGCGGAGAGGATAGGGAAAGACCCCAAAGACATCTGTCTGATTGACATTATGCCGTGTACGGCCAAGAAGTTTGAGATTCAACGGCCGGAGTTTGCTGGCGACGCCGACTATGTCTTGACTACCGTCGAGCTTGCGAAAATCATAAAACAGTATTCCATAGACTTTGAGAACATACCCTCATCCGCATTCGACAATCCCATGGGGACTGCGAGCGGTGCGGGCGACATTTTCGGGAAAACCGGCGGCGTGATGGAGGCGGCGCTTAGGACTGTCGCGGACATGATGGCCGGCGAAGACTTAACACGCTTTGACTATACTGTAGTTCGGGGGATGGAGACTATGAAGGAGGCGGAGCTTGAAATCGCTGGCGAAAAAATAAGGGTTTGCGCGGTCCACACTCTCGGGGAAGCCCGAAAGCTTTTGGAGCAAATCAAGGGGGGGAAATCGCCGTACCAGTTCATTGAGATAATGGCGTGCTACGGCGGTTGTGTCGGCGGCGGCGGACAGCCGCCCCCGCACAGGAAGGAGATTTTGGAGAAACGGGCGCAGGCGCTCGTGAAAGAAGACACTGGAAAAGGGTTGCGCAAGTCGCACCAGAATCCGGACGTGCTGAGATTGTATAAAGAGTATCTTGGAGAATTTGGCGGAGCGAGGGCGCACCAGCTCTTGCACACAAGCTACACCAACAGGTGCATCATAGACAAGTGCAGGTGAAGTTTTTATATGTCCCAAAAGGAGTTAGAGAAGAATAGGGTTCAGAAGAGTGCTGGCGGCCCTGATTCTGGGATTATTCCCGAGTTGAAGGCTAGTGCTTCATCCATAGTCGAGTCTAGGAAGCTTAAGATTTTCGGAGTAGACTACACTCATTTCAGGACTATTGATGGAGGGGACCTTTACGTCACAAAATACGGGATGGGGAGGCTTCAATTTCTTTGGCCTGAAAACTGGTATCTCGAGAAATGGTTGTTTGACAAGGGCGAGAGGCTTGAGGGGACAAGCGCCGTCAGAAGGATTACGACGAAGGAGGTCGATGGCAAAAGCATCGACTTGGTTGTGAAATACAGCAGGGTTGCGAGTAAAGTCCGCATGGGAGTGGGCAAAGGCATGGAGAGCAGGATTCCCGAGAGTTCCGTGGATTACGCAAACTGGAATTCGCCTTTTGAGGAGTTCGGGCTTCTGATGGAGATGAGGTCTTCGCCGGCGAGTGAGGGGGGTTTCGTGGTCATGAGCCACCGTCCGATGGCGATATACTGCCCGCCGGAAAAGATTGAGTTGTGGCAGATGGAGAGGAATGAGTATAGGGCAAGTATGGAGGACCGGACGATTAGGGAAACTCAGACGGGCCCGGAAGAGTCTAAGGTTGGTTTGCACGCGGACAGACAGTATATCATGGTATATGATTGGGTGAAAGGTGACGACGCCTACACCGCATTCCAAAAGCTTGGGAAAACGGATGATGAGTTAAAGGAGTTTACCCTGAGGGTTTTCGACGAGCTGAGGGACAAGAAGGGTTACCGTGTGCTTGACCACAAGCCTGCGCACATAATAGTCAAGATAAAGAATAATGG
>Ga0129302_1003863_pt1 | contig 10036 bp, 7 predicted proteins | sample BlaSprsedimmetaG_FD_94476 | JGI IMG/M metagenome (GOLD analysis project Ga0129302, IMG submission 94476) | Hot spring sediment bacterial and archeal communities from California, USA to study Microbial Dark Matter (Phase II) - Blank Spring... | ecosystem: Environmental > Aquatic > Thermal springs... | reverse complement strand
GTACCGTTAACATGCCCCTGAATGGAATCGAAAAAGGCATCCAACGCCTTCTTCAGAGGCGAGTACCAGTACCCAAAATAGGTAAGTTCCGCGTATTTTAGCGACAGGTCGGCTTTTGCGGCAATTATATCCCTGGTAAGGGTCATGCTCTCGAGAGCCTGATGGGCCTGGAGAAGAACCACCGTTGCGGGGCACTCGTAGACCTCCCTGCTCTTGAAACCGACGAGCCTGTCCTCGATCATGTCTATCCTGCCTATTCCATGCCCTCCTGCTATAGCGTTAAGTTTTGCAATAAGGGTGACTCCATCCATCTCAAGGCCGTTCATTGCCACAGGAAGGCCCTCCACGAAAGATATCTCGATATATTCGTGGGTGTCAGGAGCTTCCCAGGGATCCACGGTCATCGTAAAGGCATCGCCAGGGGGCTCAGTCCAGGGATCCTCCAGAGGACCGCACTCAATAGAACGTCCCCAGAGATTGCCGTCAATGGAGTAGGGACTTTCCACTGTCACAGGTACGGGTATGTTGTTGATCCTCGCATACTCTATCTCGGCATCCCTGGAAAAATGCCAGTCCCTGACCGGAGCAATGACCTTGAGATCCGGATTCAACGCGTTTGTACAAACCTCTATTCTGACCTGATCCTGCCCCTTGCCAGTGCAACCGTGTGCAACGGCCACTGCTCCTTCAATTTCGGCGACCCATGCAAGGTATTTTGCGATAAGGGGCCTGGAAAGCGCAGAATTTAGTGGATACTTGCCCTGGTACATCGCGTTAGACTTTAAAGCGGGCCAGACCATTGTTTCAACAAACTCCTGACGCAGATCCATTACGTAAGCGTTGACAGCACCTACCGAAAGGGCCTTCATCTTGACCTGGTCAAGGTCTACATTCTGTCCGACATCCGCTGTGAATGTCACCACGTCGTACCCCTGATCCTGAAGCCATTTTACCGCTACTGATGTATCAAGTCCCCCGCTGTAAGCCAGAACTACCTTTCCCTTGTATTCCATTTCCGGATCCCTCCCCTTGGTAAATAAAAAAGGCTCGCCCCTTCTTTCGAAGGGGCGAGCCTTAACTCGCGGTACCACCCTAATTGTCACGCCTTCCGGCCGACCTCTCACGGTTTTTAACCGTTGCTTCCCTACTTGGCCTGTAAAAGCCTTTCTTCGGGAACCGGCTCGGGGGCTCTATTCAGTCGGTCTCGACGAGGAACGCTCTCAGCCTGCTGCTGCATCCCCTCTCTGTCGACGAGCACACGACCTACTCTTCCCCGTCATCGCCGCATATTCAGCGATACATGACGCAGAAAAACCAGGTCTTATTCGTCTGACTCGTCTCAAAGAAGTTGCAACCATGACCGCACCGACCTCACTGAAATATCGTTCATCAATGGCGGAAATTATACACAGGGGTTAGAGTAATGTCAACACTTTTACCGTAAAACCTTTTGTCGTAACATGCCGTCGAAACAAAGGGTGCTCACCTTGTCCTTCAGTTATCTTTTTCAAAACCTGCGCCCCGGAGTATTTCTATGGACGGATAATGGGTCATGTCCATGTGGATCGGTGTTATGGAAACAAAACCCTCCGATACAGCCCTAACGTCGCTGCCCTCGTCCATTACATCGTCCGGCTGACCCGATATCCAGTAGTAGGAGCGTCCCTTGGGATCCTTGACCGGGTTGACCTTGTCCCTGTATATCCGGATACCCTTTCTTGTTATCCTGAAACCTCTTATTTCTCCTGCCGGAAGATTTGGAACATTGACATTAAGCAGGATACCCTTCGGAAAGAGAAAATTTTGGAAGCCCTGCAGAATGGTTACGATAGATTCGGCGGCCGATTCGAAGTTTTCGACCTTATCCGACTGGATCGAGTTAAGTGAAACCGCTATGGAAGGCCTCCCAAAAATATGCCCTTCCATAGCTGCGGAGACTGTACCGGAATAGGTCAGGTCATCGGCGAGATTGGGCCCCCTGTTGATACCCGATATGACCATTTCAGATTCTGGCGCCACTGCTTCTAGCCCCAGCACAACGCAGTCAGAAGGAGTCCCCTCGCTTGCGTAGACCTTCATGCTTTCCGGATAGCCCCCGCCCTCGATCTCCCAGAGCCTCAAGGGTCTTGTCAGGGTAATGGAATGACCTACGCTGCTCCTTTCCCGATCTGGAGCCACCACGCATAGCGAATGGCCATGTTCTTCAAGCACTCTTGAAAGAGTAATTATCCCCGGGGAAAAAACACCGTCATCGTTGGATACTAGTATCTTCATCAGTCGGGACACCTCAGGTCTAAATTATCAGGTAAAGAAGAGTCCTGATTATGGGGCTCATAATGGCCTGCACTACTCCCAGTACCAAAAGGATCATCAGTACAAAGAAACCGTATCTTTCAAGCCAGAAGAACCACCCCATATATTTTGGTGGAAGAAGAACATAAAGAAGCTTTGATCCATCCAGGGGAGGGATGGGAATCAGGTTGAAGACCCCCAGGCCAAGGTTTATCAGTATCATGAGAAGAATGAACCTTCCAAGAGCGGGGTTGGCCATGAAGGGCCCGGGAAGGAGTCTAACAACCAGGCCGCTTGCAATGGCTGTCAGAAAGTTTCCTGTCGAGCCGGCGAGAGAGACGATTATCAAGTCACGCCTCGGATGCCTGAAGTATCTCGGTTCTATAGGGACCGGTTTTGCCCACCCAAAACGAAATACAAGCAGCATCAGGGCACCTATGGGATCCAGATGGGCCAATGGGTTGAGAGTAAGTCTTCCCATACGTTGAGCCGTCGGATCTCCAAGTTTGAAGGCGGCGTATCCGTGACAGAATTCATGAAATGTAATAGCCCATAGAACCGCGGGCAAACTAAGCAGAAGATCTCCAAGAGCTGGAAAATGGGACAATCCGTTTCACTTCCTTTCAGTATCTCGACGGCCAGAAATTGATCCTGCCGGGTAGTTTTTGGCGATCCATTCTATCTCATCCTCGCGACTCTCTATTTCTCCATCAAGCCTTGCCATTCTGAGCCCGCTAAGGATGATCCCCACCAGAGGACCTTCATGATACCCCATTTCCAGAACATCGCGGCCCGAAAGCATGGGTTCGACTTTCTGGAGCCTGGTCAGGTATAGAAGTATCCTCCTTCTTACCCTCCACCTCCCGGTGGCAGCAGCCCAGAATATCGCTGTTACAGGGCTGTATTCCTGGAGAAACATCGTAATGTGGGAGGGTTTTTTGTCTCCCCTTCCTCCCAGACGATGCTCCGCAGCCCCAAGTTCGAATATCCCCTTGATGGCAACCTCTCTCTCCCCGGGAGAAAGGCTCAGGCGATCAAGCACCCTGGTCTCCACCCCGTCCGGAGAATCAACCAGTATAGCCATCAGAGAAGCAAGCCATACCTTTTCCCCCATGTCTGGGATATCCCTCATGAGTCTTTTCCGGAAGGCTCCCAGTCTTCTGAGAGTCCTGATAGCACTGACATCCAGTGTCAGTCCGGGAAAAAGAGATCTCCAGAATCCGAGGAAATTGAGTCTTCGAACCACTGAAAGGGCTTTCTCTTCCCTGAATATCAGTTCTATCTCACTCCTCAACCTTACACCTGAAAGAAGAGAAAGCAGCCCTCCTTTTATGCAGTTTTCAAGAAGCCTGAGAGTGTTGTCCTCAATCCTGAAACCGAGACGCTGTTCAAGCCTTACACCCCTTATGACGCGGGTAGGGTCTTCAACGAAACTGAGATTGTGCAGAACCCTCAGGCTTCTGGTTTTTACATCACGCCTGCCTGCAAAGTAGTCGATCAGGACTCCCCAGTTGCCCCTGGTTATGGAGATCGCCATAGCATTGGCCGAATAGTCCCTGCGATAAAGATCGTGTTTCAGGGAATCGATGGAAACCCTTGGCTGAGCCACCGGGAACTCATAGAATTCCCTTCTTGCTGTTGCCACATCAACTTTTCTTCCATCAGGAAAAACTATGGTACCCGTTTTAAATCTCTGGTGGATAGCAACCCTGCAACCATCCTTGACCCATGATTCGAGATAGGACACCGCATCTCCTTCGACGACAATGTCAAGGTCTTCATTTGGTCTTGCCAGAAGGAGATCGCGAACAAAACCACCCACCACATACGCATGAAAACCCATCCTTGAAGCCCTGTCACCCAGATTGACAAGCAGGGACGCAACCTTTGTGTCGAGTATCATGGACATTATCCCGGAAACGTTCTCCATCCAAGGCATCTCCGGGGAAACCGACCTTGTCTCGACGGGAAGAGATCTGGGGAAAAGAGCGCGAAGAATGTCAGTTCTGGTAACAATACCCAGTATTTTTTCGCCTTTTGTAACGGGGATTCTTCCGATATTACGCAAGACCATAATCCGGTGAGCCTCGGCAACGGAAGCATCAGGGAGTATAGTAACAGGATCACCTGTCATGTAATCCTCCACCAGGGCCGAACCAAGCCCGTGGATTCTTGCCTTGTCAAGATCTTTCCTTGTGCTGATGCCAAGCAGTCTGCCCTCAACCGCCACTGGAAGCGCGGCGTGACCATACCTGATCATAAGCCTGTATGCTTCCTCGACAGGCATGTCCGGCGTTATAGCCATAACCGGGCTAGTCATTACCTCTTCAACAGTTACGAGGGGCTGGATCTCCAGTTCAAGACGATCCTCGAGTCCGTCAAGAACTTCCTGCGGATCTGCACCAACGAGAGTAACAGCCGCGGCCTGGGAATGTCCCCCTCCCCCAAGAGGTGAAAGGAATTTTGCCACATCAAGGATATCCTCCCTCCCGCGAGTTACTACATATATCCTTTTTTCCATGCGAACGGCAGCAAGGGCAACATCGGCATCGAAATAATCCTTCAGCCTGTGCACGAAAAGTGATAGCCCATCCACATAATCCGGATTGCTCATCGAGGAAAGAACAACCTTGGCGCCCTGAATATACTTCTCCCTGGCACTCTCGATAAGACGGTCCAGTATTCTGCGTTCCGAACTGTCAAGGGAGAGCTCAATATGGGCAGGTATGGCTGTCATATCTGCGCCCAGATTTCTGAGCCGGATCACCGCCATGAAATCCCTCTCAGTGGTCGCGCCAAAAGTCAGGGCGCCTGTATCCTCATAAATACCCATGGCAAAGAGGGTTGCCTCCTGAGGGGTTATCTCAATCCCCTTCTCCACAAGAATCTCAACGAGAAGGGTTGTTGTGGCTCCAACGCGCTCAACCAGAGACATGTCAGCCACAATATCGTCCTGAACCGCTGCATGGTGGTCATATACATGGACCTCCAGCCCGGGCCTTCCCAGGATCCCCGCAAATGAGGCTATTCGGGCGGGGGACCTTGCGTCCACCACTATCAGGGTGGATATCTTGTCCATTTCAATCTGGCTCGGCGTGAGGATGTTCCACCTTCCAGGGTCTCTTTTCAGGAATTCTCTTACGTTCCGGCCAGCCGAACCCGAGAAACAGGGCCTTGCCCCTGGGTAGAGTTTAGAAGCTGCGACCATTGAGGCCAGGGAGTCGAAATCAGCCCCTATGTGAGTCGTTATTATCTTCATAAGTCCTTCCCCCGGTGACTTTTAACAACACCCGTTTTGGCGGTTTCCCAATTTCTTCACAAGTCTCCATTGTAAATTCATCTCCTGGACAGCGTGCCCGCAGAACATCCAGGACCATTTCAAGATCACCTGCCAGGACCCAGGCCAAAAATCCATTTTTGTCCGAACAAGGCTCAAGATCGATCACTTCTTCACACACCGAAAGACCATCTTTGAGGCAAAGGGCCTTCCTCATGTCGGAGGATCCAACGAAAAAACCGGTTATCGAGGAGGCGTCAATAAATCTTCTCGCAAGAGCCATGGCTTTCTCCGAAAGATTATGAAGGCTTCCGTCGTTTACAAGCAAAACATCCGCCATGTGCCTTTTTTTCTCTGTCGTCATTAGCCTTTCCTGGCGCCTGTGAACCTCCCGGGCATCCCAGCCCCTGGTGGCATTCCTTGAGATCCGGACAATCTCGGGGGCTTCAACGTAAACAGTAAAATCGATCCAGTCGGGAACACCGTTCTCGAACAGAAGAGGTATCTCGACCACCACCCACCCGCTCAGTTCCTGAACTCGTCTGTACAGTTCACGCCTTGCTACCGGATGCACGGTATCGCATATCCACCGGTATTCTTCGTCATTTTCAAAAACAAGTTCCGAAATTGCGGCATGGTCAGGATACCCCGAGGGACCAAGAATGGACTTGCCCCATCTTCCTACAGCAGCGGAAACCAGTTCTTCCGATCTCCAGAGTTCTGCAACTATGGCATCGGCATCCAGCACTTTGGCCCCGGCAGATGCCCATATAGAGGAAACTGTTGATTTACCGGCCCCAACGTCTCCAGTCAGGCCTACCACAAGCATGGGGGATCCCCTCCTCGCCCCTGTCTTCGGTATCCTTGAATTCATCGGGTATCTCCCAGAGAAATCTCGAAAATCCGTTCCTGAGAACGTTCCCAAAAAGGACCCGGCTTCTTGCGGCTGTCATGTAAAGCCTTTCTTCGGCCCTTGTCATTCCCACATAGCAGAGTCTGCGCTCTTCTTCCAGGGTTTCAGGATCATCCATGCATCTGTAATGAGGAAACACGGCTTCCTCAAGACCCACAAGGAACACAGAGGGAAACTCAAGACCCTTGGCCGCGTGGAGACTCATAAGGCTCACCTTTTCAGAATCGTCTTCCTTAAGATCCTGATCAGTCACCAGAGCTATCTCCGCCAGCATCGTTTCGAGGCCTTCACCAGATTCTGTAACCGAGAGAAGTTCCATAACGTTCTCATAACGGTCGCGCCATCCTTCAGGATCGATCTTCGACAATTCGTCCCCGTAACCGATGTCCTGCATTATGTAGTTGACAACAGCCCCAATATCGTTCTGGACTGCCAGTATCCTGATCATGTGTGTAGCCAGTTCCACGGCCCCAACCGCAGCTTTGGAAGCAAGGCCTGTACCTCCCGAGGCAATTTCCTTCCATGTATCATAAGCCGGAAGGGATCCTCCCGCTATATGATCCATCAGGCGCTCCAGACTCTTCTTCCCGAGACCTCTGGACGGAACATTTGCGACTCTTTCGAGGGCCGCAAAATCCATCGGGTTCACCGCCAACCGCATGAAGCCTATAGCGTCCTTGACCTCCCGTCTCTCGTAGAAAGCTGTCCCACGTACTATCCTGTAGGGAATGTCGTTCTGCAGCAGCGCTTCCTCGTAAAGACGACTCATGGCATTGATCCTGTAGAGTATCGCCACATCGCCAAAGCCGTAACCCTGACTGCGAAGTCTCATTATCTCCGATGCTACGAAAATTGCCTCTTCTCTCTCGTTCCTCCCCAGGAGTACCCGGATCTTCTCTCCGTGCCCTCTGGAGGTCCAGAGTTTCTTGGGTTTTCTTTTTGAGTTGTTGCGGATTATTCCGTTGGCTGCTCCCAATATGTTGCCGGTCGACCTGTAGTTTTGCTCGAGAACAACCACTTTTGCTTTCGGAAAATCCTTCTCAAAGTTAAGGATCATATTCATATCTGCCCCTCGCCAGCCATAGATAGACTGATCCGGGTCACCAACTACCATTATTCTGGGGTCTTTCCCTGAAAGAAGTTTCAAAAGAGTATACTGGGAACGGTTAACGTCCTGATATTCATCGACCAATATCCATCGGAACCTTTCTCTCTCCGCCTCAAGAAGTTCACCGTCGCTAAGAAGAAGATGAATGGGGAGGAGTATCAGATCATCGAAATCGACCGCCTTCTGTTTCGCCAGCCCTTCCTGGTACCTGGGAAAGATCCTGTCTAAAGGAAAATCCAGTGGCCTTGGAGAAAGGCTCCTGTAATCGCATTCTGTTTTTGCCCTCGATATGCTTTCAAGTACCCAGCCGGGCTCAAAGCGCTTCTGGTCCAGGTCAAGGTCCTTCATAATTGTTTTTACCAGGGATCTTGTGTCGGAACGATCGAAAATGGTAGACATTTTTCTTCTGGCGACACTTTCCAGTTCTTTGGAATGACGGATCAGAAAACGTAACCCATAGGAATGGAAGGTTCCAATATCCATTCCACGGATACCTGTTCCGAGAAGCTTGCAAACCCTTTCCTGCATCTCCCGAGCAGCCTTGTTTGTAAAGGTGACTGCCAGGATAGATGAGGGTTCAAGGCCCTCTTCCGAGACCAGCCAGGCAAATTTATGTGTCAATACCCTTGTTTTTCCGCTGCCTGCCCCTGCCAGTACCAGAAGCGGCCCAGAGCACTCTCTCACGGCTTCTGCCTGGGTCTCGTTGAGGGGTCCTGAAAGAACAGTTTCCTTCGATACCGTCATTTTCTTTTGGCCTCCAACCGGTCAGAGAGGAAAGATATCCATTCGTCAACTCCCGCCCCACTGTTAGACGCAACCTCGAGCCTGAAAGCATTAGGGTTGAGAGAAATTACATCATTCCAGAAAAGTTCACTATCAAATCCCAGGTACCCTGTGAGGTCAATTTTGGTCAGTATTACGGCTTTTGCCATCGAGAAAAGATGGGGGTACTTGAGTGGCTTGTCGGGACCTTCAGGAACAGAGCATAGGGCTACCTTGAACTCTTCCCCCAGGTCAAATTCAGAGGGACATACCAGGTTGCCGACGTTTTCAATAAAAAGCACATCTACTCCTTCAAGATCCATTTCCCTGAATGCCTTTTCTATAAGGTTCGCCTCCAGATGGCAACCACCATGGGTATTTATCTGAATAACTCCGGTCCCGGTAAAGGCTATCCTTTCCGCGTCCCTCGACGTAGCCACGTCTCCTTCAATCACCGCAGATCTGAACCCCGCCTTCTTGAGGGTAGCTTCCAGAAGAGTCGTTTTCCCCGCTCCAGGGGACCCTATAAGATTGACCATCAATATTCCACGCTTTTCGAGTTCACTTCTCAGCTGCAGGGCTATTCTTTCGTCAGCCGCCATTACAGACTTGAGTATGCTGATCTTTCGGGGCATCCTGATCTTCCACCTCCACAGATTCTATTTCCAACTCCATTCCCTGTCTGATCTCCACATCACTGCTTCCGCAATGAGGACAGAGAAATGGGCCCTTTTCCCATTCTTTACCGCAGGATCTGCACCTGAGCTCAACAGGAAGTTCAAGCATCTCAAGTTCGGCACCCTCCATAGGGCTTTCTTTTGTTGCGATATCGAATGAAAAAGCCATGACGTCAGGGATGACCTGCCTCATGCTTCCTATCCTTAGGGTAACCTTTGTTACCCGGCCCCAATTTTTTTCGCGGGCCTCTTTTTCCAGAAGATCAACGAGAGCTTTCACAAGCGAAAGTTCATGCATCTGTCCTTAGCCCCTTATCAAATTGATCGAAACCCGGTTCTCATGAAAGGGGGCTCCATAACCCGGGCTTGCAAGAGGGATCGTAAGGGTGTTCACCCCCGGGATTCCCTGCTTCATGATACAGACCCCTTTCGGGATCGAACTGTCCGCTTTTATAACTACCCTCATGGAACCCCTTTCACCCCGAATAATCGCTTCGGAGCCTTCTTCGGCAACAAGTCCGGCAAGATCATCTGCTGATACAAGGGCCAAGGGGAGATCATTCGAATTCTCATGACATAGGGTCTGTCCATTGATGTATTCATTCGAATGCACTGAGATCAACCTGAAATCTCTCCCGAAGAACGAAGGTTTAGGTATTTCCTGCGGCAGCCTTACAGTGTATTTTCCGGTCCCCCAATGCTCGGGCTCTTTCCAGTAATATACCCCCTCCGAAACCTGCCTGAGCCTGGGATCATTTCTGAGGATGTAGTCCATTTCCAGGCGCTGGCCCTCGAGATTGGAAGAAACACCCATCTTTCCGGCCAGGCCGTCGAAGATCTCCAGATCTGAAAGAGATTCCCCGGGGGAGTCGCATACCTTTACGCTCCTGAAAACATATTGATGCCACCAGGACCCCCTCCAGTCAGGGCCTTCTTCCAGAAAAAGGGATGATGGAAGGACCAGATCGCACATCCTGGCCGTTTCGGTCAAGAAAAGGTCACAACAG
>Ga0129302_1003857_pt1 | contig 10046 bp, 9 predicted proteins | sample BlaSprsedimmetaG_FD_94476 | JGI IMG/M metagenome (GOLD analysis project Ga0129302, IMG submission 94476) | Hot spring sediment bacterial and archeal communities from California, USA to study Microbial Dark Matter (Phase II) - Blank Spring... | ecosystem: Environmental > Aquatic > Thermal springs... | reverse complement strand
GCATCAGGGGTTTTTGACATTTTGTCATATGAAGGGGAAATCGCAGGCGCAGATACGGTCAAACTGTCAAAATGATCCCACGCCCAGGAGGACTGAGGTGACATTGTGGCAACCCGAAAAACCGGGATATCCCTTTCCTTAACACCTTTGGCATGAATTGCCCGCAGAATAGGGTGCATTTAGTATGCATAAACCGGATATTTAAAAAGGAAAAAGTAAAGCCCTGCAGGCATGGAAGACTGCAGGGCTTTACTTTTTCGGCCGATTGTGTCAAGCCGTCGAAATCAGCTGTTCTTTCTTCTCATGCCTGCAAGGCCGATAAGGCCGCTGCCGATAAGGATAAGAGTTGCAGGCTCAGGGACCGGTGCAACGTCTTTGAAGAGGTAATCCTGAGAGGCGTATCCGTACGATAATTCCAAAGAAGAGCCTGGGCTTAGAGCTATATAGTAGCCGTTCAGGTCTAATTCACCATAAAAACTATAGGCAGACCATACCAAACTAAGGATATCATCTGCGGAATCATTGTTTGAGTTGCTGATCATTTGATAGCTTTGTTCGTACATGATGATTTCCCAGATAGCAGACTGGGCAGTTACTGAGCTGACAGCACCGTTGATAAACTGTTCCATCACCCATGCGGATGCCAGATATCTAGCATCAGCCTGACTGGTTAGACTCATAACATAGTAGTCGGTTCTCGAAAGAGTTGCCTCGGAAGGGTCTACACAAAACGCATCTTCTACATTATATGTCTGTCCATCGTATTGGTAATTAAAACCATAACCAGTATACCAGTTGACGGTCTGTCCAGACAGATTTCCTCGTACCGTGCCTGTCCAGTCACGATTTAACTCAAGTGCTACTGTTTCATCTGTATCGGCAACACCTATAGGAAGTGCATATGTGACCCCTGTCATTACGAAAACCGTCAGGAAGACAACTATGAATAATAGCCTTTTCATCATGATCTCCTTTAAAACCAAGTATTAGCGCTGTTCTTTTATTAGCAAGTTCAGTGCCATTTCAATAATATAATTATATCAGATAGTTGCATCGAGCATATCGGGATATTGTAAATGATTCCGACTACCGGACCCCCTGCATCACCCCATTTATTTTCAATCAGTTCATAAAGATACCATAAAATATTTTTATTATAATATAGATCTTTGATATGATTGATAATCATCTTCAATGATCAAGGCCGATCAAACCAGCACGTATTGTAAAAAATATCGACAGTATATCTATTTTCTGATAAATATCCGATACTGGATTGTATAGTATGGAATTATTCATCTACTCCATGACCATGCTCATAGCATTTGCCGGCGGTACAGTGATACTGGCCCGCAGCGGTGAGAAATATGGTCGTATTCTCGCCTTTGGTCTGTTATTTCTTTCCCTGTTCGAATTATGCTATCTGCTCAATATCATATGGAACTATCCTTTATGGCTACTCATCGCATCCTTTTTCGAGCTTGCATGTCTATGCGCATTCACCATGTCGGTAACCTCCATGGAGAGGAGCATTGCAAGAAAGAGGCCCTTTGTTTCCTGGCTGTCCAGGTCCATGATTATTATCTGTCTGATCTATGGGGCATGTCTGGTCTTTTTCCCTGAAGCATATCTCGAGATTAATCAGGAAGGATATTATGTCCTGGGTATGCTCGGCAAGTCCCATGCTGCCTTCATCCTTATCTGTGGGGTTATTTTCATATGGATAATGGAAAACATTCTTCGAGTCAGCACCAATGATCAGAAGCGCGTTCTCAAATATCCGGCGCTGGGCATAATAACAGTTGGCGTCGGTTTCATCCTATCGTCGATGCACCGTCTGAGTACGATCAGCATAACCCATGAAATACTGATACTGAGTTCCCTGATCCTTCTCGTAGGGATATCCTTTCTCATCTTCTTTGCAATCCGGTTCAAGCTCTTTGAGATGGATATATTTGTTTCACGCTATGTCGTATACCATTCCATTACCTTTTTGAGCATCGGTGCGTACCTTTTTGCCATGGGTCTTATCATCCTCGGAGTTCAGAGGATGGGGCTGCAGCTACCCTTTGTGACTATCGGATTCTTTGTGGTTATAGTGCTTCTTGCCCTTGGATTCCTGATCATATCACCAGAAGCCAAGGCCCACCTTAGGTTTTTCGTGGACACCCATTTCTTCGCAAATAAATACGACTACCGTAAGGAATGGGGGGAGCTGAGCGGATACCTTTCGATTGCCTTTAATGAAAAACAGATCATCCATGTAACCTCCGAGGTCATACTGGACAGCATGTATATCAACGAACTTTCCATCTGGATCGAAGACGCGGACTTCTTCAGGTGTGTATATTCATTTCCCTCACCCATGAAGAGCAAAATCTTTGCAAAAGACGAAATGTTCATTGCCTGTCTTGAAAAGAATCCGTATTTTTTACGCAAAGCCTCTTACAGAACAGGCGATGAACTCTGGGAAAGAACAATAAAGGAATCGCGCGAGATGCTCAAAGAACACAAGATAGAGCTCGCTGTTCCCATGATGGCGGAAAACCGGATGATCGGATTCATTGCCGTAGGCAAAGAGAATCCGGGAACGCCCTATGGAAAGGATGACATAGACCTTTTGAGTGCGATCGCATCACAATCTAGCGCCGCGCTCATGAGTGCAAGATTTGCACAGGAACTCGCCGCAAACAAGGAGATGGATGCCTTCAACCGCATGTCTGCCTATGTGCTCCATGATCTGAAGAATGCCTCGGGAAATCTATCGCTTATTCTTCAGAATGCACCCAAGCATATTGATAACCGGGACTTTCAAAAAGACATGATCGAAACGGTCTCAGAGACCCTTGCCCGTATCGACAAGGTCATGGGCAGACTTGGGTCGATGCCGGCAAAAGAGGAATTGAACGAACAGCGTATTCATCTCCGTTCCGTCCTTGACAAGGTGGTTTCCAGGCTGCAGCCGAGACTCTTCGATATCAAGGTGATCGATAATATCGAAAATGATTTTGAACTGATCACGGATCCGGAAATGCTTGAAAAGATACTGGAGAATATCATTGTAAATTCAACCGAGGCGATATCGAACACTGGAGAAATCACCATAGAGGCAAAAAAAGATGGAAGATGCTCGTTCATCTCCATCAGGGACAATGGAATCGGCATGAGCGAGGATTTTATAAGGGAAAAACTTTTCAAGCCTTTTCAGACCACAAAGAATAAGGGGACAGGGCTCGGCCTGTGGCAGGTAAAGAACATGGTGAGCAAGCTTGGAGCTTCCATAGATGTCACCAGTTATCCGGCCCAGGGGGTTATGTTTACGATCACCTTTTCCGACTGACCATGGTTCGGGAACCGTGCGGGGTTTGTTTATGGCAGATATGAGCGAGGAGAAAGAATGATACAAGAAAAGGTGCTTATAGTCGAAGATGAAGCTAGTATGGCAAAACAGCTTAAATGGGGTCTTGCAGACATATATGATATATCAGTGGCAAAGGATGCCGCAGAGGCCAGAAATCTTATCAGCCTTAATGCTCCGGCAGCAGTGCTGCTGGATCTGGGTCTTCCTCCTGACCCTGACGGTGCGGAAGAGGGGCTGCGTCTGCTTGAGGAAATCCTTGCAAACAGATCCGGATTAAAGGTCATTGTAATAACCGGGAATACCCATAAGGAAAACGCTATCAAGGCCGTGTCTTTAGGGGCCTATGACTTTCATACCAAGCCGGCCAACATCGACGAGCTGAAGATTGTCCTGAAAAGGGCTGTTTACCTTTCAAAGCTGGAGCAGCAGGTATCTGACCTTCAGTCCCTGATGAAAGACGAAATTCAGTTTGAAGGTATGATTGCAACGGCAAAACCCATGATGGATCTGTTCGATAAGGCCAAAAAGGTTGCGCGCACCGATTATCCTGTTCTGATTCAGGGTGAAAGCGGAACCGGGAAAGAACGTCTTGCCAGGGCCATCCATCATTTGAGTGATCGATCCGACAAACCTCTGGTAATCGTTGACTGCGGGGCAATACCTGAAAATCTTCTGGAAAGTGAGCTGTTCGGCCACGAAAAGGGTTCGTTCACCGGGGCGCATGCAAGGCAGATCGGAAAACTGGAACGTTCACAGACAGGTACTGTTGTCCTGGATGAAATAGGAGAACTCCCTGTGAAGCTTCAGGTGAAGCTGCTGCGGTTCCTGCAGGAAGGGACCATAGAGCGGATAGGCGGAAAAGAGCCCCTGAGCATAGATGCACGGGTTATCGCGGTAACCAACATTGATCTCAAGGAGGCTGTAAACGAAGGCCGTTTCAGGGAAGACCTTTATTACCGGCTTAATGTGGTCCCCCCCTATACATGCCCAAGCTTAGTGAACGCACTAATGACATCCCGGTACTGGCCAAATATTTTCTCGATACCTATTCTCAGGAGATTGGTCCAAGGTTCAAGGGTTTCAGCCCTGAGGCAATGGATGCAATCGTGAATTATGACTGGCCGGGAAATGTCAGGGAGATGCAGAACAGGATCAGGCGAGGGGTGGTTATGGCGGAAAAGGATTATATAGATGTCCATGATATCGAACTCGATGCCGTTAAACCAGGAGGAGTCACCCTTAAACAGGCACGTGACGAAGCAGAAATATCAACGATAAATGAGGCCCTGGCAAGGAATGACAACAATATCACCCGTGCAGCCTATGACCTTGACATCAGCAGACCGACCCTTCATGATCTCATCAGAAAGCATGCTATAACAGTTCAGCGATGACGGGAAGGATTACCTGTTGTCTGTGAATATTGATTTCAGATCTTTAGCCGCAGACAGTATCCTGCGCTGTTTTTCCAGATAGGTCTTTTCTAGGGAATCCATTCTGCCGGCAAGCCCGGAGACAGTCTCCTCAAGGAGCCGTATTCTGCTCAGCAGATTTTCCAGCTCTGATCGGGTGTCCACATCGGTTGAGATATCATCCATGAGCGAAAGAAGGTCATTGACTTTCTTTGACGTATCAGGATCCATACACCTCTCTTTTTGCCTTTAACCTTATGTGCGCCAGAGATGAATGTACACGGTCAAGAGCATCCTTGAGCTCGCTGATTTCCAGCTCCAGGGGCTCGCGTTTACTGTATTCATCTTCAAGCTTTGATTCCAGCTCAATCACTCGCGCAGAGTTGATGCTGAGATCCCTTTCCAGGATGGAGACCTTGACGTCCATCTTTGCCTTTGCCTGGATATCATGTGAGATCCTTGCAAATTTCTCTTCCAGTTCTTTTCTCCGGATCGTCTCTTTCTCAAGATTCTGAGCACGTTCATCCAAAAGACCGACCATGTTTTTGATATAAAAGTCCGCATCATCGAGCTGTTCGTTCAGGAATACGATCTCCTTCTCGAAGAGCTTGTTATCGACCGTGCTGTTTTCAATAGCTGAGATGCTTTCCTTAAGAAAGGCATTCTCTTTTTCCGTGTCTGCAAGGGTCTTGGTGCTTTCCATGAGTTTGCGCTGGATATCCTTTTTATCAAAGATCATCTGGCTGAAATCGGCATTCAGTTCCTGGATGGTTTCGACGGCCTTTACCGGATCCAGCTTTTTCTTCTCGGCCTGCACCTCGGGTTTACGTTTAATCTCGCTGCCAGCAGGAGCATCTGTTTGTGATGATTCCTGTTTTGGCAACAATACAGGGTCAACATTCCAGGGCCTGTTCGGCCTGCTTTTCTGCATCCTGGGCATCTTCTGTGCTACACTCTTATCAAAACCGTCTTTCATACAGCCTCACCCCTCAGGTCATTATATCTATACCATTTCAACTACCGGTTTGCATGAAGTACTGTCAAATATGTAAACCATAAAAACCCTTAAAAGGCAATCGGCAGGTTGGGAAAAATTTCCCTGATAAAGGAATTTATGTCCGTAGCCCCTCTGTTGTTGGGAGCATACTGATGTATCGGCATTCCCATGCTGGCGGCCTCAGCCATTTTCGTATCCTGGCGTATTATGGTCTTCATGAGATATCCGCTGTAGTGTTCCTCCAGGGCTTTACGTGCCCTCTGGCAGATATTATGCGAGGCGTTGTAATGATTCAGAAAAATATAGATATTATCCAGCATGAAATCAAAATCCTCTTCTATTGTGGCAAGTGTCTCAAAGAGGATCTTCAGCCCGTGGTAGGAAAGAAAATCTGCGAGAACAGGTACGAAAAGCTCATTGCTGGCGAGGATTCCGTTAAGATTAAGGAGTCCGATGGACGGAGAGGCATCCATAATGATGATGTCATATTCATCCTGTACAGATATGAGGCTCTTCTTCAGGCGCAGTTCCCGTGCATTCATGGATGTCAGTGCGAGTTCCACGGGTGAGAGATCGAGATTTGCCGGTATCAGTTTCAGGTTCTTCATGTTCGTGTCGATTATCACATCGCAGATATCCACTCTTTCTATAAGCACACTGTATAGTGTTGCATCGAACGAACCGTGATTTATCCCGAGACATTGTGTCAGATGTCCTTGTGGATCAAGGTCGATCAGAAGCACCTTCATGCCGAGCTGAGCAAGCCGGAATGCATAAAAGGCCGATACGCTTGTCTTGCCGGTGCCCCCCTTGAAATTCAGAAATATCTGTCTTTTCTTGACATCCACTAGCGGGGGTTTCCCGAGAGTCTTAAGGTATTGCGGAATATCATGCGGCAGATATATACGCATGCCATCTTCCATGCATGGTTCCGGAAATGTGCCTTCTGCTTCCATCTTGAGAAGCTCTGATTTTGATATTCCCAGCAAAGAGGCGAATTCCTTGGCAGCGTATTGCGTTTCTTCCATCTTACGTCCTTTCCTTCATTATCTCCCACCAGCCTTGCCACTTTGCGACAATCCATTCAAACTCATCATCTGATGCGCCGATGGGATCTCCGAAATCCTCACCGGTAAGTCTCTTGAGGGCATGGATTGCATGCATCCTGACCTCGACAGAGGGATCTTCCAAGGTACTTATAATATAAGGGGCGGCATTCTTATCCCCCCACATCGCAATGAGCTTTATGGCATCCCTCCTTACCGAAGCATCGGTGTCTTCATTGGCCAGACGGGTAACAGACTGGATGGCCGAACTTCCGTTCAGCCAGAAGAGATAGCTGATCACCCTTCTGCGTACGAAGGGATCGGGATCTTCCAGCCATGTCACGGCATCTTTCACGTCAAAAGCACCTCTTCGGAAAAGATACCGTATGGCCTGTCTCCTGATTCTCGGGTCAGGGTCTTGTGCTGCATCCGTGAAGATAGCGGGAAAATCCTTGTTGTCTTCGAAAAGAACATCGTAAATAGCCATAGCGGTCGGCTTATCCGCATCTTTCAGAATATCGGCTATAAGCTGTTCGGGTGATGGAGATTCCCTTATGATCGCCTTTGCAGCCATTTTCTTGATCTCAGGGTCACTATCCTCTAGGTCTCGCAATATCTGATCCAAACCTATCTGCTTCAAGAAACCCTCCGTTTATACTGCGGTAAGTATAAATGGTAAAACAGTCCAGAGTCAAGAGTATCTAAAAAACGGTTTCGTCTTTCAGGCCATAATGCTACCCTTGAACTTATGATGAAAACCTTGGCGGATGTGGTGGTTATCGGCGGCATACCGATTCGGCTGACCTACGAGGTAGCTGATGCCCGCAGGGTATCCATCGGTTCCAGGGTGGTGGTTCCGGTAAGGGCCATGAACAGGGTGGGTATTGTCGTATCGGTATATTCGGGAGAGAAGGACGGATTAAAAAAGATCCATTCACTCATTGATGAGACAGCCCTTGTAACGCAGGAGATCATAGATCTTCTCCTGTGGTCCGCCAGGTACTATCATGCCGGAATAGGTGCAGCCATTGCATTGGCATTGCCCCCTTACCTGAGGCAGGCAAAGGCAATCCGTATCGACAATGACGAGGTTCTCAAGAAAACCGGCACAGGTACCGGACGGACAGGCAGAAAGCAACGTGCCATCATCGATGCAATCCCGGAAGAGGGGATCTCTGCTGACCGGCTCTCAAAGATATTTCCGGGATCCTCGTCGTCGATATCCTCCCTCATCAGGAACGGTCATATAATATCGGTTCAAAAACCGGCAGATGCAAGAGACATTGCCCTCGGGGAAGAGGATATCATCTATTCAGATGAACAGAAGCAGGCCATCGATATCATTGGATCAGCTATGGATTCTCATGAATTCAGGACCGTCATTCTGCACGGCATAACCGGTTCCGGGAAGACCGAGGTATATCTTTCGTGTGCAAAAAAGGCACTGAATATGGGTCTTACGGTTCTTTACCTCGTGCCCGAGATATCGCTGACTCCGCAGAGCATAGCCATGATCGCAAAAAGGATACCTGAAGACATTGCCGTATTTCACTCCGGACTGTCTCCCAGGGCGCGCGCCGTGGAGTTCATGAAGGTCTCTCTTAAGAAAGCACGGTTCGTGCTCGGAACCCGCTCCGCCGTGTTCGCACCCTTACGGAATCCGGGGGTGATCATAGTGGATGAAGAACATGATCATAGCTATAAGCAGGAAGACGGGGTGCCTTATAATGCCAGAGACCTCAGCATAATGCGTGCAAAAAACAACCATGCAGTAGTCATCCTAGGATCAGCAACCCCGAGTATGGATACCTTTATCAGGGCAGGTTCCTGTGAAACACAGCTCATCACCATGTCCAAAAGGACCGGCAGCGCAGCTCTTCCTGAAATAGAGATAGTGGATATGAAAGGCATTCAGGGCCATTTTTCACAAAGGCTGCTCGATGCCGTTGAAAAGACCGTATCCGTAAAGGAGCAGGCACTGCTCTTTATCAACCGGAGAGGCTTCTCCACCGCAATGGTTTGCCCCGGATGCGCCAAGGTTCTTACCTGCGCTCATTGCGACAGAAGTCTTACGTATCATAAGACAAAGGGGATTGCGCTGTGTCATTACTGCGGGTTTTCCATACATCTCCCCGAGATCTGCCCATCGTGCGGATGTCTCGATATGAAACCCATCGGACTGGGTACGGAACAGATCCTGCAATCTGTCCTGAGCCATTTCCCTGAACTGCGTGTCTTGAAAATGGATTCTGACGAGATCACGACAGCAAAAGAACTGGAAGATGCACTCAATGCAATAAGGAACCGCGAGGTGGACGTAATCATTGGGACGCAGATGATAGCAAAGGGGCATGATTTTCCGCATCTGACTCTGGTAGGGGTGATTCACGCTGAGCAGCTTCTGTTCATGCCCGATTTCAGAGCGGGAGAGAGAACCTTTCAACAGATCGTACAGGTTGCAGGACGGGCAGGGAGGAGGGTTTCAAACACACGGGTTCTCATACAGACGCTGATCCCCGACCACCCGCTCATACGATCTATTGCTTCATATGATTATGAAGGGATGATCAGAAACGAAGAGATCCTCAGGAAGGCCTCAGGGTTTCCTCCATTTATGTTCATGGCCAGGTGCCTGTTTTCATCACGCTCGAATGATGCGGCGAAGGAAGCAATCCATCAGGCTGCATCGGGGCTTGCCCGTTTCGATGTCGATATCCTGGGCCCTGCACCGGCGCCCTTATCACTGCTCAGGAACAATTACCGGTGGCATATCCTCGTGCGGTCGTCAAACCGGACGAAGCTCCACAGAGCAATCGAATCGCTTGTAAGGATAAAGATACCTTCCAATGTACACTATAAGATCGATGTGGACCCGTATAATATGCTCTAAGATGTACGCTAAGGGCGCTGCTGCACTAGCCGTTTCACCAGCTTGGAGCGTTCCTTCAATTTCAATCTCAGATAACACGGACTCAATATCAATGTCTTTATAATATCTTTTTTCGTCATCCTCTGACTCCTTAATCGTCTTCCCTGATCAGTTTTTCTCTTCCCGATAATATCCTTATCGGCATGGACAGTCGATGTATCAAACTATATGAGGAAAAAGGCATGCCAGAAGGAAAATAACCGGAGTATTGGAGCGCTTGGAGAAAACATCATATAAAAATAATGCCGATTCCAGAGGGGAGCTTCGTGTTGAATGTAACCTGCAGGTTATGTTTATGGAT
>Ga0129302_1003840_pt1 | contig 10074 bp, 7 predicted proteins | sample BlaSprsedimmetaG_FD_94476 | JGI IMG/M metagenome (GOLD analysis project Ga0129302, IMG submission 94476) | Hot spring sediment bacterial and archeal communities from California, USA to study Microbial Dark Matter (Phase II) - Blank Spring... | ecosystem: Environmental > Aquatic > Thermal springs... | reverse complement strand
TATCAAACGCTTAACTTTATTAATGAGTTTTGTTTTTTCTTTCATGGGGAGAAAATCCCTCCCCCCCTCAGACAGCCTTACGGCTGCTGAGGGTTATAAATCTTTAGATTTTGAACAGAGCCACGTTAAACGAAACATTTAAATACTTTCGATGTTACCACTACTTTACGGGAACAACCCGTTCCGAGGTGAAAAAAATGGTTGAAAAAACAAAAGAAGAATCCATTGATACAATCGCTTATAATGCTATGGAAAAGTGGACACAATTTATTGAGAAAAACAGCAAGCCCTTTGCGAAAACATCTTTTGATATTAAAGACAACTCTTATAATAGAGCAAAGGATTATATTGAATCAATAGATGATTTTGGTAAAAATGAGGACGATGTGACTTCTGCGATGTGCCACTATGTGTTGAATGCTCTTAAGACAGCTGGGAAAACTGACAAGATGGCAAAAGACGCGGCAGATTTCTTAGATGAGAAGATGAGCGAGGAAGGAGTGGATATGTCGAAGGTTTTTGAGCTTTTATCCACAGAAGGCCAGAGATTTGTTGGGCTTGATAAGGACCAGCTTCGTGGGCTTTTAGAGAGCTTTAAGAGAAAGGCAAAGGATGGAGTTGACCCAGAAGACCTTAAATTCGATCTGGAAAGCAACCTTTTTGCTTTAGCTGTTAAGCATGACCAAGACCAAATCTTTCAGGCTGTAAATTATGACCGGGAATGGAAGAATAGACATCTTTATGAGCTACCAGCAATCAGGAATAGCTTGGCAATGACCAAACTGGCACAAGGGAAAATGCCTTCCAGAGAAGGGTTTAAGCTTGAGTCTTACGACGGCGGTATTGGTATAGATGAAAGAGCAATCAGGGCTTCTGCTCCAACGCTCTTTGGTTACGACGCCACAAAACAACTTGAAGAAAGGCTTAATTTTAGGTATGTGCCAAACTAACATGGCTTAAGCAAAACCCTTTTTTCTTTTTTTCTTTCGATTATTTTATTAATCACTTGCTTCTTCTTTTTTCTGATAAAGAATGCTCGGCACTCCAAATATGCTCTGGGATTTCAGAAGGCTTCTGCTGATAATGCTTGTTGCAATGATTCTTATGCAGGGCTTTGAGATTCTTATGCAGGGCAGGGAAATATCAAGGGAAGATCTGGAAAATGGGTATCTTGTTGAGAGAAGAATTCTAATTGAAGAAAAGCTTTTTGTTGAATTTGAGCTCAATGGCAGGACATACCAGAGAGAATACAATCCCAGGCTTCAGGGATGCGTAGATTTTGCCAACCAGAACAACCTTTCAGGAAAAGCTTTCTCCTGGTATTCTGATTCTGCCCAGGTGCTTGCATCCACAAGGCTTGAGCCAATCCTGCTTTCTCCTTCAAGAGACCTTGTTTACTTCACAGAGCAAAGGCAGTACGATGCAGCCAGGAGCGGGCCTTTCTCAAGCCGTGACAAAACCCAAAGGGTTGCCTCAACATTTCTTATGGAAGAGCCAGAAAACATCAAGAAAGCACTTGTATACTTTAATGCGAGCTGTGTTTTAATAACAGAGTCAGATATAAGCAATGCAAACGCAATGCTTTTTTCTGTTTTCCAAGGCAGGCTTGAACAATTTCAAGAGCTAAGAGAATCTGCGCTTTTTCTAAATCCAGAGAAGATTGATTTTTTAAGTCTTGTTTATTCTGATGATTACTGCTGGCTGTTTGAAGCTTAATGCCCTTTAATCCAAAACAAAAAGATTTAAAAAGCAACCAATTTTCCTTCATTCTGCAGCAAAAAAGGTTTTCAGAATGAAAAGAAGTTCGAGACGATGGAAGAAAGCAAGGCAGATGCGCTGGAAATGGCAGAAGAAGAGAATGAGAAAGGTTAAGAGAAAGAAGAAGATGAGACAAGGCTAAGCCTTTAAAAAATTCGCCATCGAAACCTTTATAAACGAACCAGAAATCCTTAAGTTGCTCAAAAAATTTTATATCGCCTCCGAGTAAAAAATTCTTGCATATGAACACTTAAATTTTATTTAAGTGCGAGGAAAGCATTCTCTGACAATTTGATAGTCAGCTTTGTGATACGTATTCAGTAGACATTCCCGTTGATCCTGCGGGAGGTCGCTGCTATGGGAGTTAGACTAAGCCATGCAAGCGTGGAATTTTTCTTCGGAATTGTTCCCGCGAACTGCTCAGTAACACGTCGGTAATTTGCCTTCAGGTTCGGGATAACCTCGGGAAACTGAGGACAAGCCCGAATAAGGAACAGATTCTGGAAAGCACTGTTCTTGAAACTTCGGGCCTGAAGATAAGCCGGCGGCGGATTAGGTTGTTGGTGGGGTAATGGCCCACCAAGCCTTAGATCCGTACGGGCCCTGAGAGGGGGAGCCCGGAGAGGGACACTGAGATACTGGTCCCAGCCCTACGGGGTGCAGCAGGCGCGAAACCTTTACAATGCGCGTATGCGTGATAAGGTAACTCCCAGTGCCATTGCACAAGCAATGGCTTTTGCCAAGGGCAGGGACCTTGGCGAATAAGGGGTGGGTAAGACCGGTGCCAGCCGCCGCGGTAACCCCGGCGCCCCAAGTGGTGACCACGTTTACTGGGCCTAAAGCGTTCGTAGCCGGCCATGTAAATTTCCTGTAAAATCGTCAGGCTTAACCTGACGGCGTGCGGGAAAGACTGCATGGCTAGGGATCGGGAGGCGCAGGAGGTATTCTAAGGGGAGCGGTAAAATGTGATAATCCTTAGAGGACCACCGGTGGCGAAGGCGTTCTGCGAGAACGAGTCCGACGGTGAGGGACTAAGGCTGGGGGAGCAAACCGGATTAGATACCCGGGTAGTCCCAGCAGTAAACTCTGCGGGTAAGGCGTTGCTTTTCTGATAAAGATTAGCAGTGCCGAAGCGAAGGCGTTAAACCCGCCGCCTGGGGAGTACGGTCGCAAGGCTGAAACTTAAAGGAATTGGCGGGGGAGCACACAAGGGGTGAAGTGTGCGGTTTAATTGGATTCAACGCCGGAAATCTTACCAGGGGCGACGGCAGGATGAAGGTCAGGTTGAAGGTCTTACCAGACACGCCGAGAGGAGGTGCATGGCCGCCGTCAGCTCGTGCCGTGAGGTGTCCTGTTAAGTCAGGCAACGAGCGAGACCCATACTCACAATTGCCAACAGCTCTTTCGAGAGGACTGGGTACTTTGTGAGGACCGCTCCCGAAAGGGAGAGGAAGGTGTGGACAACGGTAGGTCTGTATGCCCCGAATCCCTTGGGCTACACGCGCGCGACAATGGTAGGGACAATGGGATGCAACTCCGAAAGGAGAAGCCAAACCTCTAAACCCTATCCCAGTACAGATCGAGGGCTGTAACTCGCCCTCGTGATGCCGGAATCCCTAGTAATCGGAGTTCAACAAGCTCCGGTGAATATGTCCCTGCTCCTTGCACACACCGCCCGTCAACCCACTCGAGTCGGGTCAGGGTGAGGCGTAATCTCGGATTATTACGAACCCTGGCTTGGTGAGAAGGGGTAAGTCGTCACAAGGTATCCGTAGGGGAACCTGCGGATGGATCACCTCCTTTTATTTTTTAGTAATGCTTGTTTGAGAATGCTTTCCTTTCACTTTTTATTGGGCCTGTAGCTCAGCCTGGTAGAGCGCTGCCCTTGCAAGGCGGAGGTCTCGGGTTCGAATCCCGACGGGTCCATTTTGTGTATTTTGGAAAGTGAGGGTTCGTTATCCAAGCGATAACGGATCTGTTGGTTGATTTATATTCGTGAGACCATGCATAGGAATGCCTGGATTATAAACTCCTACGCTATCAGGCGGAAGACTTGGCTTGGGAAGCCGAGGAAGGGCGTGGCAAGCTGCGATAAGCTCTGGCGAGCCGCATGCAGGCTAAGAACCAGAGATTCCCTAATAGGACTTCCTGCCTTTTTAGGCGCTTCCATTGGAAGCGGGAACGCGGGGAACTGAAACATCTAAGTACCCGCAGGAAGAGAAATCAATAGAGATGCCGTTATTAGCAGCGAGCGAAGGCGGCTTAGGGCAAACCGAATCCTGCACGGCAACGTGTGGGACATGTGGTGTGGATTGGGCAGTTCTTTTATCCAAGCTGGCAACTTGAAGTATACTGGAAAGTATCGCCATAGAGGGTGAAAGCCCCGTAAAGGATACCAAGCCTGGATTTTGAGCTGTTCCAGAGTAAGGCCCATTGGAAATTGGGCTTGAAGTTGGGTGCCACTAACATCCAACCCTAAACACTACCCAAGACCGATAGAGAATAGTACCATGAGGGAACGTTGAAAAGAACCCTTGGCGGGGATTTAAAAGAGCCTGAAACCTGATAGCAATAGTAAGACAGGGCTTTATGTGAGTTCTGTCATCCGTTTTGAATAACGGGCCAGGGAGTCTGTTTCAGTGGCAAGGGTAACTCTTTTCAAGAGGGACCCGCAGCGAAAGCAATTGTCCGCAACCTTCGGGTGAGGGACACAGTATGAAAGTGCTGGAAGTCACTGGGGCAGGACCTGAAACCGAGCGATCTAGGCCTGGGCAGGGTGAAGTCTCCGTAATAGGAGATGGAGGCCCGAAGAGGTTCTGTGGACAAGCGTTCTTCTGACCTGGGTCTAGGGGTGAAAAGCCAATCGAGCTCGGAGATAGCTGGTTCCAGTCGAAGTTGGCCGTAGTCAAGCCCTGGAGGAGATTTCTGTTTTTGTAGAGATACGGATAGGGGATTATGGGGGAGAAATCCCTCGGTTTTCTGTCCAACTCCAAATGGAACAGAATCGTAGAACCCGGGAGACGGGGGTTCGGGGTAAGCTTGAACTCCGAGAGGGGAACAACCCAGACTGTGGTTAAGGCCCCAAAGCATCGGTTAAGTGTGAACGGGGGAAGGATGTCAATTTCCTTAGACAGCCGGGGGGTTGGCTTAGAAGCAGCCATCCTTTAAAGAGTGCGTAACAGCTCACCGGTCGAGGTAGTTGGTTCCTAAGATGGACGGGGCTAAACCGATCGCCGATACCACAGCATTGACAAAATCAATTGGATAGGCTGGCGTCCCGCAAGGGCAGAACTGTTTCCGTGAGGATGCAGGGACCTTGTGGGAATGAAGATCCTGGCGGTAGTAGGAGCAGAGCACCGTGAGAATCGGTGTCGCCGGAAGGGCAAGGGTTCCTTGGCAATGCAGGTCATCCAAGGGTTAGTCGATCCTAACTGAAGTCCTAACAGGAGCTTCGGGAAAGGGAAACAGGTTAATATTCCTGTACCTGTCAGATACGATATCGGCAACGAAAGGCGATTTTTCGACGCTTCGGGCTAGGTTCACAATCCCACAAGGATTGTTAAGGCATATAATTCCGTGGAGTGATGTAATGTCGAGAAGCGGAATAAAGTGCTGATGAGTTCCCGTAGGGGAATTGAATTGAAGCCTGGAGTCCGTGAAAAGAAAAAGCGCAAGGATTCTGACAGTTCGTACCAAGAACCAGCACAGGTGCCCCTGGGTTAGAAGCCCAAGGCGTGTAGGCATAATCCAGTCGAGGGAATTCGGCAAAATAGTCCCGTACCTTTGGAAGAAGGGGTTCCTGCTACCGTATTTGCATAAGTGCGGATGCAGGGCGCAGTGACTAGGGGGGTCCGACTGTTTAACAAAAACGCAGCCAACTGCTAGTTCGAAAGGATGCGTATAGTTGGTGAAGTCTGCCCAGTGCCTGTACTTTAAACCTCTGTTCAAGGAGGCCAAGAGCAGGTAAACGGCGGGAGTAACTATAACTCTCTTAAGGTAGCGTAATACCTTGCCGTTTGAATGACGGCTTGCATGAATGGCTTAACGAGATCCCCACTGTCCCCGACTGGAAGCCTCCGAACACTCTATTGTGGTGTGAAGGCCACAGACCTCTAGTGGGACGTGAAGACCCCGTGAAACTTTACTGTAGTCTGTGCTTGTGGACTAAGCTTTATTGCGTAGGCTAGGTGGTAATCGTAGAAGCTTTTCCTTCGGGAAAAGTGGAGATGAAAGCTGAAAAACCACCCTTTAAAACTTATTCTGCTAACCTCTCGGAGAGAGGGACACGCATTGATGGACAGTTTGGCTGGGGTGGCACTCTGCCGAAAAGATATCGGCAGAGCCCAAAGGTTAGCTCACCCGGGTCAGAAATCCGGGGAAGAGTGCAAGAGCAAAAGCTAGCCTGACTGGATTCCAGACAAAGCCGAATCCAGAGGCGAAAGCCTGGTCTAGCGAACCCCCGTGCCTCCATAGTGGGGGCCGGGTATGACTGAAAAGTTACTCCGGGGATAATGGAGTTGTCTAGCCCGAGAGCTCATATCGACGGCTAGGCTTGCTTCATCGCTGTCGGCTCTTCCTATCCTGGTCGTGCAGAAGCGGCCAAGGGTGGGGGTGTTCACCCATTAAAAGGGATCGTGAGCTGGGTTCAGAACGCTGTGAGGCAGTTTGTTTAATATCTACTAGAGGTGCGTAAAGGTCTGAAGGGAAGGATCTTCTAGTACGAGAGGAACGGAGATTCGAGGCCACTGGTTTACCTGTTGTCCTAAAGGGCACGCAGGGCAGCTACGCCTTAAGAGATAAGGGCTGAAAGCATCTAAGCCTGAAACTCTCCTTGAAAAGAGACCTAGAGCTCCCGAAAAAGACGGGTTTGATAGAGTGGGGGTGTAAGCATCAAGCTAAAGCGAGATGTTCAGCCCGCCACCACTAACCGCTCGAACTTATATTCCAGGCAATTCCTATGCATGGTTCTTCCTTTTTTTTAATTTTATTTTTTCTTTATTTCAGCAGAAATTCTAAGGCTTTCTGTAATAAAAACAGGAAATCTTTTATATGAAGCGGTTTTTGGTTTTGCCTGAGGCTTGATAAACAATGAGAAAGAAAAATAGAGTGAGCACCCTTTACGGGTCTTTAATGATGCTTTTATTGCTTGGCCTGAGTGTTTTTCTTACAGCCTTCGGGGATGGCTCGGATCAGGAAAGGCAGCCTGATGAGCAGCAAGGCAGCACAGGTGACGGCAGGCTTGAGATGCAGGGCTATTACCTGGACATTCCAGGAGGATACGAGTGCACAGGCGGCTTTACTGACGGCTACAGGTTTCTGGATGCAGAGTGCACTCCCACGCGCGGAGCAGATTATAAGATAGTTGTTGAATTTGGGCTGGCATCTACGGCCGCAAGCTCAAAATCAGAATTCCTGGACTCGCAGATTTCTGTAAGGGAGCATTACCTGGACGGCGTATGCAGCAGGCATGATGGAGAGATGCATCTTGATGCAGAGCATTATGTATGCGTGCATACTGAAGATGGAAAGAAAGTAGTTTCAATGGGAATCGTAAAGGTCTTTGACGGCTACGCCCGAAGGTTTGAAGCCCATTTGGTAGAGGAGGATTCAGGCGCCGGGACAACGAACGAAGATTACATTGACACGCTGGCAGAATTCCTTAACCAGGCGATAATAATAAATTGGGCAGATTATGAATAGGATTGGCCTTAATGTTTCTTAATTTTTAATTTTCTGCAAATTATTTTTTTTATAGTTCTGTTTTCAAAGCATTTATTAAGTTTAAAGCCACGCTTATTCAATTAAGAATGCAGGAAAGGCCAAGGACAGGTGTTGGAGTTATTGTAGTTAAAGATAGGAAGGTTCTTCTAGGTAAGAGAAAGAATGCCCATGGCGAAGGCTGCTGGAGTTTTCCCGGCGGGCATCTTGAGCTATATGAGGATGTAGAAGAGTGTGCAGCTCGTGAGGTAATGGAAGAAACAGGCATTTCTATAAAAAACTCAAGAAAAGCTGCATTCACGAACGATATCTTTGAAAAAGAGCAGAAGCATTATGTGACTTTGTTTATTGTCTCGGATTTTGCTTCCGGAGAGGTCTTTGTTAAGGAGCCTGATAAATGCGAAAAGTGGGAATGGTTTCATTGGGATGATCTTCCAGAACCGCTTTTTATTCCAATAAGAAACCTTCTTAAGCAAGGGTATAACCCTCTAGGATAATATCTTCCTTACTTTCTCGCAAAGGATGCATTTTTTCTTTATGAATTAAGCCTACCAGAACAGCCTTCTGAAGAACAAAACTAACTTGTCCCAGAAGCTAAGCTCTTCAAGGATAATTAATCCTTCGACATTTTTCTCGTATTCCTTTCCAAGAACATCCTCGAACTTAAGAATCATCTCGATGCTTGTGCTTTCCCTTCTTAGCCATTCCTTCCCCACAAGCACAGGTATTTCATGTGGCACAGACATTTCATCAAACTCAAACCCTGTGGCTTCTTTTTCATTAATCATTATTTTTCCTTTTGCATTCAGAAGGCGCCCCTCAGGCAGCACCTCAAACAGCACCTTGCTTTCACTGATGCCTTCCGTTTGGATGTAGACGATTCTTATGTCTGCTTCCGGCTCTTCAATCACATTTGCCTCATAAGGCCTTGAGAAACCAAGGAATGAGAATGTAAGCCTTTGCCAGCCTTTTTCATCAGGCTCATGACTAAAAGCAAGCTCTTTCTTCTCTGAAATAAAAACCTCGGTTTCCTGGCACTCACCAGCAAAACAGGCTTTTCCTTCAAGCTTCCTGTTTCCGGAGTTGAAGATCTCACACAAAACCACGTTTCTTTTTCCTAGATAAAGATGCTCTGGGACACTGCATTTTATATCAGCTACCAGCTCATCGCGAGCTTGTTCCTCTTGGATTAAAAAAAACTCCCTGCTGTAAACATCAAAATTCTTAGCTGAAGAAAGGTTTATTGAGAAACGCTCAAAGTTAATAAGCACTTCTGCAGGCAGGATATAGGAATACCTTGTAGAGAGAGAATCTGTAACAAAAACCACAAACCTCTTTGTAATCTTTTCTTTTGGCTTTAAAACGAGAAAGGCATAGTCATCATCCATGCTGGCTACTTCAGTGGGGGTGGAAATAGCTATTGAAATAGGAACGTAATAATTGTAAGGGTTTGAAATCTCAGCATCAATCGCATTGTAAGAGCCAAATCCAACTTTATCAAATACAGGCTTGACATTGACATCAGGCATAAGCTCATTAAAAATGTCCTGCCTGCTGATTTTGTAATCAACAACAGTCTTATTATGATAAACATTAAGCCTGACATTCCTGCTCGCCCACCTGTATTCAATCATATCTGTTGCTGCATCATTGGACTTCCTTTGGGCGACCCTTAATGGATTGGTATAACCCATCTCCTTGTAGGTTATGTCAAAAGGAACCCAGCCGTATTCTGGGAAATAAACCTCTGCCCAACCGTGGTTTCCCCATTCATCGTCAAAAAGCTCAGAGTTTGTATATGCAATCCCTGAGACAAACCTTGCAGGAATTCCTACCGAGCGCAGCAATGCAATAAAAAGCACGGAAATCTCATCACATACCCCTCTTCTGTTAAGCAGCACCCATGAGGCTCTCTGAGTTGCCTTCTGCGTCATGCTGTCAATAGTATAGTCAACAGTATCCTCAACAAAAGAAGCAATCTTCATAATTGCTGAATAATAGTCATCCTCACCTTCAACAATAGACGAGCCAGCCCTTTTGATAGTTATATCATCAGAGTTGATTAGCTGGGTTGGCTCAAGGTATGGCTCAATCATTTCCAGCTCACTGTCTGAAAAGAAATACGGAAAATCAATTTCCCTACTTATTTTTGGAAAATCCCTTTTTGTTTCATATCCCAGAACAAGCTCAATAGGCATCAGCTGGCTTTCACTCACGCCTGTTATCCTGAAGAAGATCTCATCTTCTTTCTCTATATCCGGGTTTGTCTCTATCTTTGAGAGCCTTTGGTTTTCAGAGCTATCAAGATCAATCTTAAAGCTGACCGTAGCCTCATCAATATACGACTTCGAGGTTTCAAACTCGAAATCAGCAATATACCCGCTTTCTATTACTATGTTAGCTTCCTTGCTGTAAGCAATCTCTTTTGATGAAAGCCTGGCTAGGCCAATTTGAGGCAGAAGCAGGACAATAAGAAAAGCCAAAAAAAATACTCTTACTTTCATTTTAATCAAATGCTCATAAGGAATCAGGTACTAGGGACAGGGGTCAATGCATACCTTCCCATCATCTTTAACAATCCTTGTCTTGCCTAAAATC
>Ga0129302_1003835_pt1 | contig 10087 bp, 6 predicted proteins | sample BlaSprsedimmetaG_FD_94476 | JGI IMG/M metagenome (GOLD analysis project Ga0129302, IMG submission 94476) | Hot spring sediment bacterial and archeal communities from California, USA to study Microbial Dark Matter (Phase II) - Blank Spring... | ecosystem: Environmental > Aquatic > Thermal springs... | reverse complement strand
GGTTGACAGGCGGGGGGCGGGTGGTGATAATCCGGGCTGGCGGCAATTGGACCGGTTTGGCTTTTTGAGGGGCGCTCTAGTGGCGGATGCGTTCGATCAGTATCTGGGTGCGATTAACAAGGCGGTGGCGGGGGGCGACGCGACGGAGCATACGCATCGGCCGGCGTTGAAGACGCTGGTTGAGGGATTGGGTAAAGAGATTACGGCGGTCAATGAGCCGCGGCGGATTGCGTGCGGGGCGCCGGATTTGCGGATTGCGCGGAAGGCGGACCTGACCATCGGATACATCGAATGCAAGGATATCGGGGCCAATCTTACCAAGGAGGCTCGTAGCGAGCAGGTCAAGAAGCGTTATCTGCCGAGCCTGGGGAATTTCATATTGACGGATTACCTGGAGTTTCGGTGGTATCTGCGGGGAGAGATTCAGCTTACGGCGCGGCTGGGGCATGAGGGGGCCGGGGGACGATTCAAGGCGACGGCCGAGAGCAAGAAACAGGTTGGGGATTTGTTCACGGCCTTTCTGTCGCAGGAGTCGGAGTCGATCAAGACCGCGAAGGATTTGGCGGTTCGGATGGCGGCCCTGGCGAGGTTGCTCCGGGATGTTATTGTGAGGACTTTTGAGCAGGAGGGCGGTCGGGGGCAGTTACACGGCCAGCTTGAGGCGTTTCGCAAGGTGCTCATCCACGATCTGACGGAAGGGCAATTCGCGGATATGTACGCCCAGACGATCTGCTATGGGCTGTTCACCGCACATTGCCACATCGGGGCGGGCACGCCGCGCGAGACGTTTACACGGAAGGAGGCGGGCTACTTGCTGCCGAAGACAAATCCGTTCCTTCGGAAGATGTTCAACGAAATCGCCGGGCCCGATCTGGACGACCGGATCGCGTGGATCGTTGACGATGTTGTGGGCCTGCTTGCACGTGCGCGGATGGGAGATGTGCTGGAGGGATTTGCCCAGCGGAGCAAGGGGCTCGATCCGGTTGTCCACTTCTACGAGACATTCCTGCGTGAGTACGACGCGAAGCTGCGCAAAGTGCGGGGTGTCTACTACACTCCCGAGGCGGTGGTCCGCTATATCGTGCGGAGCGTCGATGAGCTTCTGAGAGACGTCTTTGGACTGAAACACGGGCTTGCCGACAGTTCCAAGGTGAGACGTGCGGGTAATGGCGGATGCGAGAGAGAATCTCATCGTTGCCTGATCCTTGATCCGGCGGTTGGGACAGGGACGTTCCTGTTTGAGGTTGTGGAGCATATTCACGACAGGTTTAAGCGGCACAAAGGGATGTGGTCGGGGTATGTACGAGATCATCTGCTGCCCCGGGTGTTCGGATTCGAGTTGATGATGGCCCCGTATGCCGTGGCGCACATGAAGCTCGGTCTGGAGCTGAACCGGACGGGGTATGATTTCGAGAGCGAAGAACGATTGGGGATATACCTGACGAACACGCTTGAGGATGCCCAGGACATGGCGGGGCTGCCGTTGTTCACGCAGTGGCTTGCGCAGGAGGCTCGCGAAGCGAACGCCGTGAAGCGGGACCTTCCCATCATGGTGGTGCTCGGAAACCCGCCTTACGCCAACTACGGGATGATGAACAAAGGCAAGTGGATTCTTCAGTTGCTGGAGGAGTACAAGACCGGCCTCCAGGAGAAGAAGCTGAACCTGGACGACGATTTCATCAAGTTCATCCGCTACGGACAGCACCGGATCGAACAGACCGGGGCGGGGGTGTTGGCGTTTATTACCAATAACACGTATATCGACGGCATTACCCACCGGCGGATGCGCGAATCGCTTCTGACGACGTTTTCGGATATCTACATCCTTAACCTGCACGGCGACAGCGGCAAGAAGGAAGTCTGTCCGGACGGCTCCAAGGACGAGAATGTGTTCGATATCAAGCAGGGCACGGCCATCGGCATCTTTGTCCGCAAGCCCGGTCATAAGGGCCTGGGCAGGGTTCACTACCGCGACTGTTGGGGGCGCAGGGCCGCCAAGTACGAGTACCTTTCGTCGCATTCCGTCGCCACGACCGATTGGGTCAGGATCAGGCATATAGACCGCGACAGTTGTCTGGGCCGGTCTTTCTTCTTCGTCCCAAAGCAATTTGAGAACATTGAGCAATACTGCGACGGCGTCGGAGTCGACTCCATATTCCCGGTGAATCAGAGTGGGCTCAAAACGGACAGGGATTCTTTATTTGTCGATTTCGACCGATCGGAACTCAAACGACGCATGAAGATGTTCTACTCGCCTGAGGGCATACGGCCCCCGTTCAGCGACCTTTACCGTGTCGAGGATTCATCGAGTTATGATATCACGACGCGGCGGTTGAGGACGGCGTTCGACGAACGGTGCATCCGCAGGTGTACATATCGTCCGTTTGATGAACGGTGGCTGTACTACGATGGTGAGTTGACAAGCCGCCCGGCGTGGGAGGTCATGCAGCATATTCTCGACAGAGGCAATAGAGCCTTGTTGACCATGCGGCAATATGACTACGAGGTGCCTGAGTACTGCTATGGATTCGCCGCAAACGCCTTGATCGAATGCAGGGTATTCGTGAGCAAACGGGGGGTGGCGTGTGTCGTGCCGTTGTACATCTATCCGAACGGCTCTCAGCAGGACCTGGACTATGAGAACTGGCCTCGGGGCGAGGGCGGGCGGGTACCGAACCTGTCCCGCAAGTACGTGGAGGAGCTGGCCGGCTGTGTGAAGCTGGCATTCGTCGCGGATGGGCGGGGGGATTTGAAGAAGACCTTTGGGCCGGAGGATGTGTTTGAGTATGTCTATGCGGTGCTGCACAGCCCGGAGTATCGGCGGCGGTACGCGGAGTTCCTGAAAACCGATTTTCCGCGGATACCGTGGCCGACGGGGCGGGCGGTGTTTCGCGAGTTTTGCGGCGTGGGTCGGCAGTTGCTGGCGCTGCACTTGATGGAAGCGGCGGTTCTTGAAGATGAGAAGCGTTGGCCGGCGTTTCCGGAGGAAGGGAATATGACGGTTGAGGCGGGGTATCCGAAGTACATGGCCGACGCCGAGCGGACGGCGGCGGGGCGGGTGTATATCAACAAGGACCAGTACTTCGAGGGCGTGCGCCCGGAGGTGTGGGAGTTTCACGTGGGTGGGTATCAGGTGTGCGAGAAGTGGTTGAAGGACCGCCGGGGGCGGACCTTGAGTTACGGGGATGTGAACCACTATCAGAAGGTAGTCGTGGCGCTGGACGAGACGATACGGCTGATGGAGGCGAACTGCATGACGGCGATGTTTGAGGGGTAATAAGGGCATCTCTGCGGGGCGAACTGGACGAGAATTACGAGGTAGATGTATGCGCATGGGGTGAGAATTTGGTTGAAAATGGGGTGTTGGCGGGGTAGACTCGTTGTTCGTATATCGTCCCTTTGGCTGAGCTCAGGACAGGCGTTCGTATTTCGTGTGGACCCCTGCCTTCGCAGGGGTGATGGTGGCGTTCACGGGGGCGACAATGGCGTTGGCAGGGGTGGTGGCGTCGGGCTTTGAGCCACCGGGGGCTGGGGTGTTTTGTGGAAGGATGCGTTTGGTATGGTCGCGGGCAAGAAGATGGATGATATGGCGAATCTGAGTTTTGAGGACGCGATCAAGGAACTGACGGGGATTGTCGGGGCGATCGAGCAGGGGGAGGTATCGCTGCAGGATAGTCTCCAGCAGTATGAGAAGGGGATGGCGCTGATACAGCATTGCCGGGGGATACTGCGGACGGCCGAGCGGCGGATCGAGGAGATTTCGCGGGTCGCAGAGGCGGATGAGGGGCAGGGGGTGGCCGATGGGGATGAGCAGGACGATGAGGCTGAGGGGCAGGACGAGGATGATGAGATCGAAGAGGATGAGGGGCAGGCGGGTCGGCCGGGCAGGGATGATCCGACGTCGCCCGATGGGCCGGGTTTGTATGATTGATTGATGCGAGCGTGGCGGAAATGGCAGACGCGCCAGGTTTAGGTCCTGGTGTCCTTTTGGACGTGGAGGTTCGACTCCTCTCGCTCGCAAGTTATTTACAGAACAGCACTTAGGTCGAGGCGTGCGTATGGCGAAGCATCCTGCCACGGTGAGCGTTCTCATGTTGCTGACTTGTTGCGCGGCGCGGGCGCATCGGCCCGTCTTCAGCGACAGGGCTGCGACGGACCCCAACACGGCCGTTCTCATCAGCCAGCCTTCCATATCCCAGGTTATCTACCGGGAGATTACCGATGATGCCCGGCAGGTCTGGCTGGCCTTCGACACGGAGAGTGGATTCGGACTGTACATTCAGATTGGCATCCCGGCCCTTGAGCGTCTGAAGGGTTTTCGGCCTGCGATGGTGGTCGTCGGGCCGGGTCTGCCGGAGGCGGCCCTGCCGTTTGGATTCCCGGCCGGGGCCGGGGCGAGGTGTTTTCCCACCGACGATGTCAAGGCGCCACGGTTCTTCCACGAGCATTTCACTGGGACCGATTCCTGGATTCTCCGCAGCGACACGGTCAAGTTGCCGCAGTCGGGGCGGTATTACTTGGTGGCCTATGTTCCCTCCGGGCAAAAGGGCAAACTCTGGCTGTCTGTCGGGACCCGGGAGGTCTTCGGGCTTGCGGAGTGGGCCCAGTTCGGGCAATGGAAGAAGGAAATCCGCAAGTTCCACGAGGTCTATCAGGAGCCGGCAGGGGCGAGGATACCTCTTCTCAGCAGCGTGGCGGACCTGTTCAGGCCGCGTGTCAGGTCCGGGTCCACCGCCGCCAGGACCGAACCCAATCGGCCCGCTGGCATTCGTACGCTGGGAGGGGGTTTTGTACAGGGGGAAGTGGTCAGCTACTCCTACGTTCCTAACTGGCATTGGACGCCGGAGGAGGCGCAGGGGATTCTGCCGTATCTGTGCGAGTACGAGTTGATATCGTGGGCGGGCGGCCGGCCGCTGGAGGCCTTTCACGAGGAGAATGTGCGGCGGATCGACATCGCCAGCCAATGGTCGACAGCGATCATGTTCTACGCCCGGCGACTGGAGTTCCGCGATGAAATCATCCGTCTGATGCTGCGGGCTTACGGGCACAGGCAACTGTTCATCCTGCGGGATTACTGGCAGCCGGGCGACAAACATGAGGCGTTTGACAAGACGACGGATATTCTTGAGACGCTGTGGGCGAGCCAGGATGAGGTGCTGGTGGGCCCGGAGGGGGACCGAGCGACGGGACGGCAGTTGATCAACAACATCCTGATGGTCAAGTCGGGGGATGAGAACTTCCACGGGCTCGGGACCAAGGGGCTGGAGACGATCTACCGGACGTTCCAGGAGCGGGTGCAGGACCGGGAGATGGACGGGGAGCGGCCGTTTGCCCATATCAAGTCGTGGTACAACATGGTGGGCTGGGCGGCATGGGACTACAACGGCGGCTGGGCCAGCAGTGAGAAGGATATGGAGCACGGCCGCCAGAAACTGCCATCCAATACGCAGTGCATCGGCGTGGATACGTATGACTACTGGTGGCTGGGGATACCGTACGACCCGGTGGATCCGGCGAACCGGGAGAAGGTGCTGGAGCGGGTGGACGAATGGCACCGGATTCGCACCCAGTACTATCCGGAGGGCGTGGAGACTCGTGTCTGCAAGGATGCGAAGGACCCGACGACGTGGACGGCCGAGTGCTGGAGCGACACGCACGCCCTGCTCAACGGCATCCGATTGGCGAAGGCCGAGCGGGCGATGATGATCTACATCGGGCTATCGAGTTCGCTTGAGGGACACTACACGACGCCGATCGAGACGATGGACCGTTACTTCGACAACTGCAAGGCCGGGCCGTGGGTGGGGCTGATCTGGTGGACCAGTATGGGCCGGCTGCATCCGAAGGAGAATCCGCTGGGGACCTTCGGTTATGTCGACAGGGCCCTTGTCCACTACACGCCGGAACACTCCGACGGCGTGCCCTATTCGCGCGAGGAACTCGACCGGTGGCGCGATGGTTTTATGGCGTCGCGGATGCGGATGTGGCGGGACGTGGTCTATGGGCAGTTCGGGTATCTTAACGGGCCTGCGCCGCAGTGAGAGCCGTGGCTTGAATGTTCCCGGATGCGCCCCAATGGGACGGCATGATGCGGCAGCTCACAGAGGATGGCGATAGGGCGCCTTGCGCATCTGCTCGCGGGTCATCTGGTCGCAATGCACGTGGCAGTAGCTCCCATGGTTATAGATGCTCAGGAGGCGCTTGCAGTGGGGGAATACACATCTGCGGCCGTCGGCGGAAGTCTTCAACTGCTTTGCCATCGTTACTCCTATCAGGTCAATCACCAAGCAGAAACGATGCAGAGATTAGCCGTCTTCGTCCGGAGCCTGAAGAATTCTAACCCGAATGCACTATATCCAGGTTACCCGATTCTTACGATTGTGCAAGCAATCCTTTTTATTTCTGTGCCAGGGGGGTTACTTCCTGGGGATATTGTTGACGACGAGGATATCGGCCGCGCCGGTGAACGAAAAGGAGCCGCCTGAGACGGTCTCTCCGGTGCCGGTGAGGGTGAGGGTGTTGAGTTCCCCGATGTTCAGAGGCAGGTTCTTGATGTCCTGCATGACGAACTTGGCTACGAAGTTGCCCTGGTTGTCGGACTTCCACCCACTGATTTCGACGCCGTTGAGGGTAACAGTTGCGCCGGCGACCGAGCTGTAGGGCAGGTCGGTGTGGACGGTGACGACCTGGCCGTTGTTCTGGAGGTTCAGGACGTTGGGGGCCACGGCGATGTTGATGTTGATGATGATCTGGTCTTCGGCCCATACGCAGGCGATGGCGCTCAGGAGCAGGGCCGTAGATACCAGGGCGATGGTCCGTGTCTTTGTCCGTTTCATTTGTTCGTCCTTCATCAGATGTTGTGTAAGCACGGGTTCCTGCCGCCGCGGGCAGAATCCAGCCGTCCTTCTGGTGTCAAGTGCCCGGCCGTCGGTACGGCGCAACGTGAAAACATGGCGAATCATGTGCAAGAACTCGACGTTTCTGCGCTCCAAAACCCCAGTAGAACCATAGGACAACTATTGTATTGCCGTGCATGGGCTGCGTCCCGCATGGACAAGATGCCCATGCCATGCGCGGGCGAGACGCCCTCGCCACGGGGGATCTCGCCACAGGGGTTAACGGTGCCAGGCGGGGGCGGACGGGCTGATGGCTTCTTCGAAGAGGGGTTTGCGGCGGAAATCGGCGGGGTTGTAGTTGGGGTTTGAGGGGTCGGGGTTGACCCAGTGGGCGTGGTGCCGGCCGTAGTAGGTGCCGTAGAACTGGTAGTTGGTGTCAACCCAGCGGCTGAGGATCATGCGCTCGGTGGGGGTGAGCATCTTTGAGTGGTCGTCTTTGGCGTTCTTCGGATGGGCGGGGTCGGTAAGGACGGCCATCAGCGTGCTCTGGTGGCATCCGAGGCTTTTCGGGGGGAGCGTGGCGCCGTTGTAGTTGCCCTGGTCGCCGTGGAGAAATGAGGTGAATTCGGCGATGATCGGGCCGGCCAGTTGCTTCCTGCAGAGTTCCTCGTAGGAGACGCTGTAGTATTCGGTGATCTCGCCGGTGAGCTTGAGGCCGCCGGCGGGGTCCACAGGGCCGTGGCAGGAGAGGCATTTGGCGTCGAAGATGGGCTGGATATCACTGGGGTAGTGGATGACCTGGCCGGGCAGGCCGGTGCCGCCGTTTTCCTTCAGGTCGCAGGGTTGCGGCTGGGGCTCACTCGGCGGGCGCGTCAGGGCGATGGGGGTGTTGGCGGCGATGGGGGCGGTGGCGTGGTTGTCGCGGCCGTGGCAGCCGTTGCAGGAGCGGACCTCGCCGGGGCGGTAGTTGACGTAGGTGCGTTCACGCTGGATTTCGACGAAGTTCTCGTCCAGGGCCTGGAGGAACAGGCTGCGGTCGGCGGGGACCTTGAAGTACGCGGAGCCGTCCTTCTCAACGGGCACGACACCCCACTGGACGCGGGGCCAGAGGGCGGCCTTCCAGACGGAACTGCTGGTGGCCGAGCCCCAGCGTCGGCCGGTATCCCAGTAGCGGGGAATCGTTTCGTTGATGCGGAGCCATTTGACTTCGCCGGGTTTGACGCCTTCCATGCCCTGGTAGACGTTCGTCAGGATACAGAGGGCCTGCCGGTTGGCGGCGTACACGGGGTCGGGGGTGGTCTGAATATCGGGCGGGACCTTGCGGGCGACCAAGGGTGTGGGGTGCCAGCAGGACAAGTCGTTGTCTTTGTGGATGAAACGGTGGTTGCCTTCGGTGTCCACGAGATAGATGGCGTAGGCGTTGGGGACGTTCTGGTAGTGGTGGGCGGGGTCGGGTTTGAAGGAGACGAGGAAGGCGTTGCGGCTGACGGGAAAGGGATGGGTGTAGAGATAGCCGCTTTGGCCCTGGGTATCGTGGACGTACTTGCCGTCGGCCGTGAGGAAGAGCCAGCCGGGTTCGATTCGCCGGCGGACAAAGACGTGAGGGGTGATGTTGGTGGCGACGTAGCGGTCGTCCCATTGCCGATAGTCGGGCTCATCGGGATCGGGGCCCCGCCGGGTGATCGGGTTTCGCAGGTCCAGGAGCATGATGGCGCCCAGACAGCCCCCCTGGGGGAAATGACACGTGCCGACCGTGACGATGCGATGATTGTCGCCGGGCAGGGGCTGCGGGTACATGTAGATGGTGGTGCTGTCGTCGTTGAGGCCGTAGAGTTCCTGGGGGCGGGTGCCGTCGGGGTTCATGGACCAGACGGTCTTGCAGACACGGGCGCCTTTGTCGACGTACTCCCAGCGGTGGTACATGACGCGGCCGTCATCGAGGACGACCGGGCAGAACTCGCTGACGGGGCTTTTCGTGAGTTGCTCGACGTTGGAGCCGGCGGCATCCATGCGGTGCAGCAGGGGGGCAACCAGATGGGCCGAGCCGCCGCAGAGGATTGTGTGCTCGGCGCGGGTCGAGGAAAAGACGATCCGGCCGTCGGGCAGGTAGCAGGGATGTATGTCGTCGGTGTGCCAGGGGCGGCCCCAGCGGGCGACCTTCCGGGCCTCATCGGCCGGGGGTTGCAGGACCTGTCGCAGGCCCGTACCGTCCGTGTTGACCTCCCAGATGCGAAAACCGCGGTCCGCGGTTTCGCGGAAGTCGAAGAGGACCTTACGGGCGTCGAAGGACAGGCTGATCTTGCCGATGAGGCCCTTGCCGCCGGGCATCTGTGCGGCGGTGACGACGGGGCGCTCCTGGCGGGTGCGGAGGTTGAAGATATAGATGCCGTTGGCCAGCAGGAAGCGGTCGGCGCTGGTGCCGTTGTCGATATCGGTGTAGTAGTGGTCGGAAGAGTAGGGCTTGCGTTTGACGAAGACGAATTCCTCGAATCCCAGTTCCTCGGCGGTGACGGGGGCCTGGAGGAACTTCGGCAAGGTGATGGGCCCCGATGTACCGGCGGGGGCGGACAAGACGGCGTTCAAGAGCGTCAAGGTCAAGACGATGGTCAAAAGTGTGGCGACTTTTCGCATATCGATGCCTATCCGGGTCAGTGGCGTTGCCCAGCGACCCTCATATTACGCAATTGACCTGGGCAATGCAAGCCGTTAGATGGATGGGATAATAGACCATCCCTTCGCTGGACGAAGGGCCCGCCGCAAGAAAACGGTTGACAAATCCCCTGAAGAGTGTTAGGGTATTGCCGGACAATCTTGTAGCAGCCCCTATCATGTAACACCTTGCAGGAGGTCAGGACTATGGTGGGTGACTACGATGTGAGCACGAGGACTGCGAAGAGGACGGCAACGGCCGGGGTCATCGGGTGGGGGCTTGCGATGGTGGTTTTGTGGTCTGTCGGGGCGGGGGTGGCGTTTGGCGATCCCGAGATACGGCTGTCGCTGAGCCAGTACGAGCGGGCCGAACTGGTGACGACCGAACTGGGGGTGAATCCCGCGACGATATTGGTCAATGTGGCGGTGGCCGGCGGTGGCACTTATGCCTGGAGCGCCAGGGCCGAGTGCGACTGGCTGACGATAGACCCGAATTCCGGCACCAGCTCGGGCAATTTCAATCTGGTCCACATCGGAGCGGATGTGTCGAAGGTCCAGCCGGGTGGGCATGTCTGCAACCTGGTCTATGAGTGCGAGGAGGC
>Ga0129302_1003823_pt1 | contig 10099 bp, 7 predicted proteins | sample BlaSprsedimmetaG_FD_94476 | JGI IMG/M metagenome (GOLD analysis project Ga0129302, IMG submission 94476) | Hot spring sediment bacterial and archeal communities from California, USA to study Microbial Dark Matter (Phase II) - Blank Spring... | ecosystem: Environmental > Aquatic > Thermal springs... | reverse complement strand
GGAGCATGTTGTCACCCTGGAATCGCGCCCACCCAACGTCGAAGGCAAGGGCGAGGTGAGTATCCGCGATCTGGTGATCAACTCGCTGCGAATGCGCCCAGACCGCATCGTGGTGGGCGAGTGCCGGGGTGGCGAGTCTTTGGATATGCTCCAGGCGATGAATACCGGTCACGAAGGGAGCATGACCACACTTCACGCTAACAATACTCGTGATGCGCTCTCACGGTTAGAGACCATGGTGTTGATGGCCGGTATGGAGTTGCCCCACCGCGCGATCCGTGAGCAAGTGGCCTCAGCTATCGATATGATTGTGCAGTTGGAACGCATGCGCGACGGGTCGCGCCGCGTGACCTCCATCACCGAAATCCAGGGTATGGAAGGCGATGTGATTACTACAGCTGACATTTTTAAATTCGAACAAACCGGCCTTGAAGAGGGAAAGATCATTGGGCGCTTGCGGCCAACCGGAATCCGTCCCAAATTTATGGAGAGAATCGAGGAAGCCGGCATTCATTTACCGCCATCGATCTTTGGCGTGGCGCAGCGTGTACGTTACTAAGGCGTGATGTACATCGCGCGTAATGATAGAAAGGTGAATGAACCATGAACCCCGTTATACTAGTTGGCGGCGCGGTCGTTCTCATCTCGGTTATCCTGTTAGTGGTGGGCTTGTCTGACAGTTCTTCTGGCCAGGGACTTGTAGAAGAACGCCTGGGCGCTACTGGAAAGAAGTCCAGAAAGAAGGAGCAGACCGGCAAACGGGAATCTGTCGTCGGCGCAGCGGTGGGGCGCGCTGTCGAGGGGCGTGGTTTTGCGCAAAATCTGGGGACGCAATTGGCGCGCGCTAACCTCAAATGGACGGTTGGCGAGTTTATAGTGATGACGGTGATTTTTGCCGTTGGCGCCGGACTGCTCTTCTATGTTCTTGATCGTATTATCCTCGTGCCGGTTGGCATTGTTGCCGGCTTTTTTCTACCGCGTGTCTACCTTTCCTCGCGGAAGAGCAAACGTCTTAAGGATTTCAACGATCAACTGGGTGATTCTTTAAATCTGATGGTGAACTCGCTGCGGGCCGGCTACAGCACAATGCAAGCGATGGAAGTCATCTCCAATGAGATGCCGGCGCCCATCTCCGAAGAATATGGGCGAGTTGTGTTAGAGTTGCAACTCGGTGTTTCATTTGACATAGCGATGGCGAACTTGATGCGCCGTATGCCGAGTGCTGACATGGACTTGATCATCACGGCAATGAGCGTACAACGTGAAGTGGGTGGAAACCTGGCCGAAGTGCTCGACGCTATCAGTTTCACCATTCGAGAGCGGGTGCGGATCAAAGGTGAGATCAAAACGCTGACGGCGCAGGGGCGCGCGACGGGCTACGTCATTACTGCAATTCCTTTCGCATTGGCTGGCTTTATTTATATGATCAATCCTGAGTTTATGGGGGAGTTGTTTACCGACCCTTGTGGATGGGTGATGATCACCATCTCGCTGTTTATGATTGGCTTGGGTTATTTTTTCATTAATAAAATTGTGAGTATCGAAGTATAGAGGGAGGGAACGATGCTACCCGTTATCCTTGGGGGGATCGTTATGTTGTTGGTGGTTGTGGTGTTGGTCTCGATGCGCCGGACTGGCTCGGCGCAGAGCCTTGACGACCGCTTGAACGAATTGGCGGCCTTAGGGCAGTCGGTCACGCTGGAAGAGCTTGAGCTTTCCCAACCTTTCTCGCAGCGCGTCCTCATCCCGATGATGGAAGCCTTGAGCAAAATGGCGCAGCGTTTTACTCCGCAGCAAACCATCGAAGCCTCGCGCCATAAATTGGAACTGGCCGGTCTGGCACACAAGATCAAACCCGCGCAATTCCTCGGTTACCGCATGGCAGCAGCGATTGTCCTCGGCATAGCGTCCTTGATGATTGTTTTTGTCACAGCTTTACCTGTGTTCCAGCGTTTGTTGATCATTGTCATCGCGTTTGTGCTTGGATATATGCTGCCCTCTGTGTGGCTCGGTTCCAAGATAAGCGCGCGGCAGACGAGCGTTATCAAAGCTTTGCCCGATGCGTTAGACCTCTTGACTATTTGCGTCGAAGCCGGGCTAGGGTTTGACGCGGCGATGTCAAAAGTGGCCGAAAAATGGGATAACGAATTGAGTCAAGCCTTCTCCCGCACGGTGCAAGAGATGCAATTGGGGAAATTGAGGCGTGAGGCGTTGCGCAATATGTCCAACAGCATGGATGTGCCTGATATGACCACGTTCGTCGCCGCGATTATTCAGGCCGACACGCTCGGTGTCAGTATGGCGAAGGTTATGCGGATTCAGTCGGATACGATGCGTATGAAGCGTCGCCAACGTGCTGAAGAAAAGGCCCGCCAAGCGCCGGTCAAAATGATGTTCCCGTTGGTGTTTTTCATCTTTCCTACCATTCTGATCGTGTTGTTAGGGCCGGCAATCATCAAGATCAAGAACATCGGCATCTTCAATTCTTAGCTAAAAACGTGAATAAGATTATACGGTACGCTTGGAGTGTGTATCGCCAGGTCTTAGACCTCTGTGTTCCACCGCGCTGTGTTGTGTGCAAGCACGTTGGGGCCTGGCTTTGTGAACGTTGTGTGCCAGAAATCCCCCCTTTTGCCGCGCCCATTTGTCCCAGATGCGGGCGTCCTGAAAACGTCGCTGCGGACAGCGTTGTCGCTGCGGACAGCGTTGTCGCTGCGGACAGCGTTGTCGCTGCGGACAGCGTTGTCGCTGCGGACAGCGGCGTTGAGGATAGCGATGGACATCTTTGTGCTGTGTGCCGCACGGCTCCGCTCCGGGTGTCGCCTATCCGCGCAGCATTCCTGTTCCAGGGTGAAATCCGTGACGTGATCCACGCACTCAAATATCGGGGCGCCCGGGATATCCTCAAACCTCTCGCTGGACGTATGGCTGAGCGTTGGCATTATCACAACATGCAGAGCGATGTGCTGGTTCCGGTTCCACTTCACGCTAACCGCGAAGCCAAAAGAGGGTATAATCAAGCCGTCCTGGTCGCCAAAGCGGTAGGGCGGCAGGTAGGTTTGCCGGTCTTGGGTGGGGCGCTGTTGCGGGTTCGTGATACAGCCTCGCAGACGCGCTTGAATCGGGACGAACGCAAGCAGAACGTGGATGCAGCTTTTACCTGTGTGACGTGTGCGCCATTTGTCGGGAAGCGTATCACGCTGGTCGATGATGTCGCTACAACCGGCGCGACATTAGATGCATGTGCAGCAACGTTGTTGGCTTGCGGTGCGCAAGGCGTTAACGCTTTCACGCTGGCGCGTGCGCCTTGATCGCAGGCCAGAATGGGTATCAATGGGCCAGGGAAGTTGCTTTCTTGTGAGGCCCTAACCCGGATAAACCGGAACCAAAAAGGGCCTGCGCCGCCCGTTTCTTGCTCGTTGGGCAAGAATTTGCGTGGTTAGGATCTAACTTTTAAGGAGGATTACCTATGGAAATGTTACAAGTTCACACGCGCAATATAGAGTTGACCGAACGATTACGGGATTATGTTGAGGCAAAAGTTGCCAAGTTCGAGCGATTTCTCCCCTCGCTCGAGACCATCCGCGTGGACCTCTCTGAAAGTAACGCGCGGGATAGCTCGCGGCGTATGGTAGCGCAAATTACCATCAACGTTCCCAAAGCCATCTTGCGGGCTGAAGAGCGTGCCGGAGACATCTTTGCCGCCGTCGACGCAGTGATGGATAAAATGTACCGCCGGGTTGAGCGGTATAAGGGGCGCAAGACGACGAAGCGACGGGCCGCTCCATTGACCGGCGAACCACTTGCGGTTGAGGAAGCTATCGAGGATGAGGAATCTCCACCGCATATCGTTCGCATCAAAGAGTTCGAGGTTCATTCTATCACGCCAGAGGAAGCCATCGAACAGATGGAGCTTCTGGACCATCTTTTCTACATCTACCTTGACGGCAACGATGGCCGTCTCAGTGTCATCTATCGCCGCGAGGCCGGCAATTACGGCGTCTTGAAGCCGGTGTACTGAGCAACGATTCGCACATAACTTCAAGGGGCGCGGTTTGACCGCGCCCCTTTGCTTGCCAAAGACTACAAAAGTCTCAGCACGTACTATGGACTTTTGTAGACCGTATGTTCAGCGCAATTATTAACGCAATCAGGCGCCTCGTGAGACTTTTGTAGTCTGCTATGCCTCTGGCGATGCTGGTTCAGGCGCATTTTCCGGTCGCGGTAGGAGCGTTTCCTCAAGCGCCGTCTCCATACTTTCTGCCAGCACCAGATTGAGTTTCTTCAAAATGTTGCGGGGGATTTCCGGCAAATCCTTGGCGTTGCGCGCCGGCAAGATCACTTTCTGCACGTCGGCTCGATGGGCTGTGAGGAGTTTCTCCTTCAGGCCGCCGACAGGGAGGATGCGCCCCCGCAGTGTGATTTCGCCGGTCAACGCGACGTCGCGGCGCACCGGTCGCCCGCTAAAGGCCGAGAACAGCGCAATGGCGATCGTGATCCCGCCGGAGGGGCCGTCTTTTGGAATAGCCCCTTCTGGGAGATGGATGTGAACGTCGGTTTTCTCGAAGACTTCGGGAGCGATGCCCCACGCAACGGCTTGAGAGCGCAGGTACGTCAACGCGGCTTGCGCCGATTCCTGCATCACCTCACCTAGTTGCCCCGTGAGGATGACCGCGCCTTTGCCGGGGACGAGCGCCACTTCGACCGGCAGCAAGTCACCGCCGTTCGGTGTCCACGCCAGCCCCATCGCCAGGCCGACCTGGTCTTGTTGTTCCAGGTGGTCGCTGAGATAGCGCGGCGGCCCCAGGTATTTGGCGATGGTCTTGGTCGTCACGGTGGCGAGTGGGCGTTTGTCTTCGGCTAAGCGACGGGTGGCCTTGCGACACAGGCTGCCGATCTCCCGCTCGAGATTACGCACCCCGGCTTCGTAGGTGTACTGGCGGATCAATGTGTGCAGCGCCACATCGCGGAAGTGCGGCGGGTGCGTTTCCAACCCGTTGAGTTCCACCTGGCGCGGGATCAAAAAGCGCTTGGCGATCTCGATCTTCTCTTCCTCGGTGTAACCTGGGAACTCGATGACCTCCATGCGATCCTGCAGGGCCGGCGGAATAGGCTCCAGGATATTGGCCGTAGTGATGAACAACACTTTGGAAAGGTCGTAGGAGATTTCCAGATAGTGATCGGAGAAGTTATGGTTCTGTTCGGGGTCTAGCACCTCCAACAACGCGGATGAGGGATCGCCGCGAAAGTCCTGCCCGAGCTTGTCGATTTCGTCGAGCATAAAGACCGGATTCAGGGTTCCGGCGCGGCGCATCGTCTGGATGATCCGCCCCGGCATAGCGCCGATGTAAGTGCGCCGGTGCCCGCGGATCTCGGCCTCGTCACGCACGCCACCGAGCGAGACGCGCACGAATTCGCGCCCCAACGCCTCGGCGATGGAGCGTCCCAACGACGTCTTCCCTGTACCCGGCGGGCCGGCGAAGCATAAGATGGTGCTACGGTTCTTCTCCGGCGCCATACGGCGCACGGCGATGTATTCGAGGATACGCTCTTTGGCCTTCGGCAGGCCGTAATGGCGGGATTCCAGCACCTGAGCAGCGTTTTTGATGTCCAGGTTGTCCTCGGTGATCTTGGTCCAGGGCAGGTGAAGCAGATAATCCAGGTATGTGCGCACGATGGCGACCTCAGGTGCCATCGCGGGCATCATTGCCAACCGTGCCAGTTCTTCTTCGACTTGTTTGCGCGCTTCGTCTGGCAACTCGATGGCGGCGAACTCCTCTTGCAGTTGTGCGACGTCGCGGGTGAAAATATCCGTCTCACCTAACTCGCGCTGGATCGCACGCAGTTGTTCACGTAAGAAGTACTCGCGCTGCGATTTATCGACTTCTTGCTGGACGCTGGTGTGTATCTGATTCTCGAGTTCCAGAACGTCCAATTCACGCGCCATGTGGGCGCTGATCTTCTGTAATCGCTCGGTTGTGTCGAGGGTCTCCAGGAGGTCCTGGCGCGCCTCGATGGTCAAATTGATCATTTGCGCGATGACGTCGGCCAGTTGCCCTGGATCGCTCACGTTCATCGCGTAGACGTAGGCTTCTTCGGGAAGGGCCTGGTTCAGCTCAACGGCTTTCTCGAACATCGTCAAGACGGCCCGTATCAGTGCCTCGACGTGCGGGCCTTCCTCGATAGGCTCCAGCAGTGTGATCACGTTCGCCATCAGATACGGCACGCGCTGTGTGTATTCGAGGATTTTTACCCGTTGGACGCCCTGCACGATGGCGCTGGTGCTACCGTCAGGCAGGCGGATCGAGCGCGCGATGATGACCTCGGTGCCCACCTCGTAAAGGTCTTCGGCGTCGGGATATTCATCTGTCTCGGAGTCGTGCTGTGCAACGACCACGAGTGGCCAATCCTCCTGGATGGCGATTTCCAATGCATGTATCGAGACGTCGCGTCCCAGATACAGCGGCGTCACCATCTGCGGGTAGACGACGAGATCGCGCATCGGCATAATGATCGCCTCGAACGGACCATCGTCGTCATCGTGCGGTATATCCAAAAAATCACCGAACAAATCTTCCGGTGTAAGCGGTAAGTTTTCCCAATCCATCAAATTTTCTCCATAATTTATCATTTAGAATCGCCACAATCTTAACAGATTCCAGTAGTTTAGCCATCCGGCAAATATACAGCCGGCCAGCACAAGCAGGGTGTAGTGCAGACGGCGTGTTGCACTCCAATACCGGCCTCGCCATGCCATCCCTACGAGGCATAGCGCCGCGATCAGCACGCCGATCAATCCCAAGATGAACAGCGGGGCCAGAAACGACAGGTCCGGCAAAGCATCAATCAGTCCGGTGATGCCAATCCCCAACATCCCCACCGGATAAAACAAGTTGAGTGCGCCAAGCCACTGGAAGATGCTGCGCACTTCGGCGATGATCCAGGGGGCATGTTCTGGCGCGCGCCCTGGCGGCCCGGCGACCAGGGCCGAGACAAAGAGCAGCCCACACCCGATCAGGATGCTCAGGTGAAAGGGCCGTGTCTCGTACCAGGCCAGTTTGATGAAGACCTTGTGCGGGTCGTAATCGTAAAAGCCGTAGCACAAATCTTCGCGTATCTGCCCGCGCGCGCCGGTGTGGAAAATCAAGGCACCTTCTCCGGTTACGGCTTGAAAGACCCCCGGCTCTGTGGCGACGTAGGCCACGCCGTTAAGGTGCAGCCGTCCATCCGCTGTGGCTTCCATAGTATAGTAGCGCGTGAACATGTAGATAAATTTGTCGGCCCGGCTATATGCCCAACGGCTCTCGCGGTACGCGCCGGCAAATTCGCGCGCTAACGCCGGGTCGCCGGTGTGCGCTCGCGGTGTAGCCGTTACAGGGTAGTAGTGCTCCAAAAACGCTTGCCGGAACTCACGCCCCGTCTCGAAGGGCGTTTTGCGATTGTAAACGACGAACGCGCCGATGTGGTGCTCCGGCAGGAAGAAAACCATACCCTCAAAAAACCCGGTGCTGCTCCCGTGCCACAGCGTACGTTGGCCGTAGCGCGTCCATTCGACCAGCCCATACGTGACGCCTGGCAGCCGGAGATCGTGCGTGAACTGCTGCCGGTGCATCTCTTGCACCGTGCCGACTTGTAGAATCTGTCTCTCGCCGTAACGGCCATCTTGCAGATGCGCGATCATAAATTTGGCGATGTCGGTCACGGTCGCGGTGAGACCCACGACGGGCGTGGAGGGGAAGTACTCGTGCAGGGGAAGCGGACCGCTTAACCCTGGATAATGGCCCAGAGCCAGGTCGGGGCGCGAATCTTCGCGCATCCATTCTGCCGGCACGGGCTGACGGATGGTCGAACGGTGCATTTCCAACGGCGCGAGAAGGTTTTCCTCGATGTATTGCTCATAGGGTATCCCCGTCACCTGCTGGATGATGTACCCGGCCAGCGCCGCGCCATAGTTGGAATAGCCGATAATCTCTCCCGGTGGGTAGACCCGCGCGGGCAGCTTGCGGGCGATGTACTCGTCCAGCGGCAGGTCATCATTTGGGCCGAACCGGTAGAGGTTGCTGAGCTGGTCTTCGAAGCCCGGGGTGTGCGTCAGCAAGTGGTGGAGGGTGACCGGTTCAGCAAAGGTCGCCGGAATCTGGATATCGGTGAGATAGGTGTTGATGTCGGTGTGTAGGTCGAGGCGCCCCTGCTCGACGAGCTGCATCACCGCCGTCCACGTGAACAGTTTGGTGACGGAGCCGGCGTGGAATAACGTGCGGTCGGCTTTCACCGGCGTCTGGCTGCGGCTATCGGTGACGCCGTAGCCCTTGGCGAAAAAGAGTTCGTCATCCTTGACGACGGCCACTGCTGCGCCGGGGATTTGGTATTCCGTCAACTGCGTCGTGATAAAGGCATCCAAGAAGGCTTCCATCTCCGCCGGGTCGCTGGGGCCGTCGGTAGACGGTAGACGTGGCGCGACTCTTTGCGCGATGGTAGATAGAGGAGCGGAGGCTGCGCCTATAGGTGTTGCCATACCTGACACCAGCAACACGAGCACGCTCAAGAATATCACAAATAGAGGATTCGTTGGGTGGACGCGGGCTGCTGTGCATCTCCACCGGCGCGATCTTACCACGGTTCGTCGTCCCAATCTCCTAGCGGCAGGCTCAGGCCCTTTTGTTGTGCCCAGGCCGCCCGTACGTCCGCAACGAGAAAGATTGAACCGGTGGCGATGACGCCCAATCCCGGCTTGAGATGCTCAAGCGCTGCGGCTAACGCGCGTTGTGGTTCCATAACGACCTCGGCCTCCTTGCCCATCGCCGTACAATGTGCGACGATGTTTTCCGGCGTGGCAGAGCGCGGATGATGGGAATGGGTTGCCCACACCCGTTCGCAGAGCGGGAGTAATGCTTGTAATATTTGTGGCACGTCTTTGTCGTTGGAAGCGCCGAAGACGAGAAGCCAGCGCGTGTCTGGGAACCACGTTTGCAGCGAGTGGGCCAACGTTTCCGCCGAGTATGGATTGTGCGCACCGTCGATGATAACCGGTGGCTCGCGTTGCAAAATCTCCATGCGGCCCGGCCATTGCGTTTGCGCCAGTCCGGCGCGGACTGTGGGAGGGGTAGCCCATGTAAAGCCGTTCTTACACAGGATCGCAGCCGTGGCGATGGCGACGGTCGCATTTTCCTGCTGAAAATCTCCTAGCAGCGATAAGGTATACATACCGTCGAAGGCTGTGGCGGCGTTTGTTCCGCGCACGGCAAGCGTCTGCTGCTCAAGATCGTGCTGTAGCGCTTCCCAGGCCCAGTCCTGTCCTACTACGGTCAACGGGGCGTCTCGTTCGGCGGCAATGGTTTCCAAGACGGCCATCGCCTCCGGTTTCTGCGGTGCACTCACCACCGGCACCCCCGGCTTGATGATGCCGCCTTTCTCGCGCGCGATGTCGGCTACGGTGTTGCCCAACAAGCGCGTGTGATCGAGGCTCAGCGAGGTGATGATGCTGACCTCCGGCGTGATGACGTTTGTTGCATCCAGGCGGCCGCCAAGTCCCACTTCGATCACGCCAACGTCCGCCTGCTGCCGGGCAAAGTAGAGGAAGGCCAGCCCGGTAGTCACCTCGAACAGCGTCAGCCCCTCGACACTTTCGGCGGCGGGACGCACTTCGGCGACCAAATCGGCCAGCGTCTCGCGCGCAATCGGCTCGCCATCGATCTGGATGCGCTCGCGGTACGTGTGCAGATGCGGCGAGATATACAGGGCCGTCCGTAGCCCGGCGGCGCGCGCTATCGCCGCCAGCATTGCTGAAACCGAGCCTTTGCCCTTGGTTCCGGCGATGTGGAGGGTAGGATATTTGTGGTGAGGATTCCCCAGCTTCTTCAGAAACTCGTGTACACGCTCAAGCTTGAACTCGCGCGGCGTGTAATGATCAATCCGGCGTTTCTCGTAATCTACTAGATCGTACAGATAACGTAGTGCGTCGTGATATTCCATGGATACCTTCTTCTAGCTTTTTTTTCTTATACAAATAAAGGAGCCAAAAGTCGGCTCCTGGGAAGATTGTACCCGCTTTTAAGGCTTTGACAAGGGCTTTGATCTCATCCCAGACTAAAAAAGTCTT
>Ga0129302_1003810_pt1 | contig 10117 bp, 6 predicted proteins | sample BlaSprsedimmetaG_FD_94476 | JGI IMG/M metagenome (GOLD analysis project Ga0129302, IMG submission 94476) | Hot spring sediment bacterial and archeal communities from California, USA to study Microbial Dark Matter (Phase II) - Blank Spring... | ecosystem: Environmental > Aquatic > Thermal springs... | reverse complement strand
CGCCATCCGCCCGATCTGGAAGAGGATGAACGAGGCGCTGGCGAACCAGCGGGCCGGACGATTGAAGCGTTTCTCCAGGTACTCGTAGGCGCTGGTGGCGTCGATCTTGTGAAAGAACGGCAGAAACAGAGCGATCACCGCCGGCGTGATGGCCACGGCCATCATGTTGACCAGGAAGTAGGTCCAGTCGGTGGCGAAGGCCTTGGCGGGGATGGCGATGAAGGTGATCGAACTGAGCATGGTGGCGAAGATGCTCATCCCGGCCACCAGCCAAGGCGCCCGCCGGCCGCCGCGGAAAAAATCGTCCGAGTCCTTGTTGCGGAAGGAGAAGAAGACACCGACGCCCACAAGGATCGCCAGGTAAAGGCCGATGGCCAGAAAATCCACAGCGCCGAACGTGGACCCCTGCTCCTGCATCCGAACGGCCCAGATCTTCGCGGATCGCACGCGGGGACGAAGCTCGCCCGAGGCTAAGATGATCGGATCGCGAACGCTGTCCTCGCCCCAGCGGACGGCCGGCGTGGTCACCTGATTGGCGGGGATGGCGCCCGCGGAGAACCATGCGTCGGTGATGGTATGATAGGCCATCGCCTCCTTGGGAAAGCCGGGGTGCGCATCCCGCAATTGGTCGGCCTGGTCGAAGAGTGACCCGTCCGCCCCCGAGAGGACCGCGATGTGACTCTGCCCGATGTCGATCGCGGTCCCGGCCATGATGGGGCGGGGAGCATCGGCCCGTCGGCGCCAGAACGGCGATGGGTCCGCAGGGTCCTCACGGCGTCCGACGGCTTTGGCATCGTACAGGGCCGGGCAGAACTCATACACATCGGCGAGAAACTCGACCGAGCCGGTGGTCGGATCGGCACGCCGTCCGCCGATGACATAGACGCAGGTGTGCTCGCCGTTGAACTGTGCGGCCATGAGGTTAAAGGCCCGCGCGGGCCCGGGCCAGGGGGGCAACGGCTCCCATTGCAGATCTGCGGGCTGCTCCAGATTGCTCAAGTCCAGCCGCCAGAAGTTGTCCATGGCGCTGTCCAACCCCTGATCGCGACAGCCGCCGGCCAGGTAGACCACGTCGCCGATGCGGACGGCCGCGCCGTAGGCGCAAGGGTCGGGCAAGGGCGGCAAATCCCGCTAAGCCAGTTGCTTACGGTCAGGGTCCCAGGAGAGCAGGGAGACATTCGCCCAGGTGTTTTGGCTGTCGTTGCCGCCCATGCAGAGCAGGCCATGCCGTGTGGACACGCAGGCCCCATACGCGAGAGGTCGATCAAGCGTGAAGCCTTCATGCCACACGTAGCCGTCGGGGGTCTTTTCCAGGACGAAAACGTCCGCGTGCCAGGTCTTCTCATTGTCCCACACGGGCGGCGGAAAGTTCGCCCCGCCCGCGAAGATGAGGGCCTCGTTATGGACCCCGACGAAGGCCCCGGCCCGGCCCAACGGATCGGGCAGGTCGGGCAGGGGCGTCCAGGCCAGCAGGTCATCCGATGGATCGACCTGCCCGAGGGCGGGAGCCGCCACGATCAACACGAGTACGGCAACAAACGGCAACGGACGCATGATCCAGTCTCTCCGCGCATGTTTTGTGACCGGGTGTCCCGCCGATCAGTTTTTCAGTGTATCAGCGGGAGGGGGGATGGAAAAGGGCAACGGCGGGGCCGGCTGGAACCGGTCGATCCGTTGTCTCTGCGCGGCACGGAGCGGTCCCAGCGGCGGGATCGGCCGGCCTGTGCCGAATCCGAGCGCGCCCATGGCGTAGACGATTCCGGCCAGCCACGCCGGCGTCGCGACCGAGAGCGTATCGCGGACCAGATCGGCCCGGGCCTGGGCCTTCTCCATTGCATGGCGGTCCCCCTCGCGCGCGGCGGTCACGATTCGGACGAACGTCTGCGGCTCGTAGTTGGCGCAGACCGGCACGACCCCGGCCGCGCCCAAGGTCAGCCCCCAGGCCATATGCGGCTCATGGCCCTGCATAACCGCGGTGTCCGAATCGCGGCACAGGTCCACGACCTCGGCGAAGTACGCCTGATTTCCGCTGCTTTCCTTGACCGCGGTGATCCAGTCCATCTCCACCATCCGACGCAGGGCCGGAAGGGGGATGTTCGAACCGGTGAACCCCGGGATGTTGTAGGCCAGCATCTGCATGCCGGTGGCCTCGCGACAGGCCCCGAAGTAATCGAGGAATTCGTCCTCGGTGTGCAGCGGGACGTATACGGCGGCGTGACCGCCATCGCCTCGAAGCCCAACTCGTCCAGGATGGCGATCTGCCGCAGCGCCCGGGCGGTCGAGGTGGCGATGACCCCGCCCAGCAGCAGATGGTCGGGTCCGACCTCGTCGCGCGCGATCCGCATCAGATCGCGCCACTGGTCATCGGTCAGCAGCGGACCAACGCCGGCGGAGCCTCCGGCGAAGATGCCGTCCACGCCACCTTCCAGGCATCGTCGAATCAGCCTCCGCATCGCCTCTTCATCAATACCGTAGTCCTCATCCAAAGGGGTGACGATGGGAACGATGACGCCGGTTGGCGTCTTGGTCATTCGTGTTTCCGTCATAGCTGTCTTCCTGGGTCTCGTGGCTTGCGGTTCATGTTCTCAATAGGGCCGTTCTTGCTCTTCGGGCGGTGGCGGTTTCGTACAGGGCCCGGATGTTCTCCAACGGCACATCCATCTGAAGGACGTGGCTGGGCGCCACGATGTAGCCGCCACCGCGACCGAGCGTATCGATCATTTGCCGAACGGTCTTAGCGACCTCGGCGGGTGTGCCTTGGGGCAGCAGGTATTGCGTGTCGATCGCGCCGTGAAAACAGACCCGGTCGCCGATGTCGCGCTTGAGCACGGCGGGATCCATGTCACGGGCGGCGACCTGAATGGGATCGAGGATGTCGATGCCGATGTCGAGCAGGTCGGGGATGATCGGGCGGATACTGCCGCACGAGTGGAACATGACCTTCACGCCGTGGGCGTGGGCCATATCCACCAGGCGGGCGATCCGCGGGATCAGGTGCTCTCGTATGGCCGAGGGGCTCAGCAGCAGGCGGTCCTGCATGCCGAGGTCATCGGCGATCCGCAGGATGTCGATGGCCCCCGGCGCGGCCGCGAACATACGATCGAAGTACGCCACATAGAAGTCGGTGAAGCGATCCAGCAGGGCGCCGCCTATCGGCGAGGCCGTGGCGACGTCCATCAGCAGCTCATCCAGACCCCGGAGAAAGCTGGGATGCTGCCAGATGCTGGCCCCGGAGGCCATGATCGCGCGGTCGCGCCAGGGCTGGAGGCGACCGGCGAAGTCCGAGAAGTCAAACCAATCCACCGACGGCCAGGGATAGTGCTCAAGCTCATCCGGGTCCTGCACGGGCCGAAGCGGAAACTCGCAGTACATCTCCTCCGGCCCGGTCGCTGTCTGGCTGATCCGGGTACGCATGCCCCAGATGTTCTGCTGCACGCCGCCGGCCGATGTTCGTCGCCAGGGAATCGGGCCCCGGTACATCGGGTCGACCACGCCCCGCAGATCGACGATATCCGCGCCGAGCGCATCCAGCAGAGACCGATGGTCGTCTACCCCGAAGGCCGTTTTCAGCCGCTGAAGTACCCACGGGTTGGCGCTGAAATCGACTGGGACGGCGTCCGGTTCCTGTCGCAGAACCGCACACAGGACCCTGTCCTTCGAACGCATTGTGCCGGGCCGTTTTCTCACGGATTCTCGTCCACCTCAACTCACCTCGACGCGATCGCGATAGGCCATGCAAACCCGCCGGGCGTCCTTCCATGTGGGGGCATCATGGATGAAGGTCGCCCCGGTGGGGAAGCGATGGACGATTTCCCCGCTGACGAGCTGCTGCTCATCGGTACGGACGCGCACCAATGGGATGGATCGTTGGCAGGCCTTTTCGTACATGGCGTCGACGTCATTGAGCCACGACTGGCCCAGGTCCAGGCACTGCACGTTCGGTAATGCCAGAAAGGCCTCCACGTGGCCGTCGAACCGGCCACAGGCGTGGATGCCACCCCCGCCAAGCCGATCCAACACGAAATCGTCCCAGCGGGCGATGTGATCGCGGTACATTTCCGGGGAGACCATAATCACGGTGTCGTCGCGCAGCAGGATATGACCACGAATCAGGGTGCCGTGCTGGTGAGTGAACCCGTCGAGGGGTTCACGAAGGAACGCTTGAAGATGCTGAGCCAGTCGGACCTGGACGGCGGCGATGCGCTCCAAGGCCAGGGCGACGAGATCGGGCTGGGTGTAAAGATCAGTAAAGATCTCGCTGCCGCGCAACTGCTCGGCGGTGTCGAAGGGGCCCTGCAAGTCCGGCAGGACAAAACGGATCGCTGCACACAGCCCGGGGTAAGGCCCCAGCGCCTCGGCATAGAACTGATAGCCCCGGCGGGCACGATCCACCGTGGCTTCCGATACATCCGACGGGTCCCGGTCCAAGGCCCGTCGGAACTGCTCGACCGTTTCGAAGGGTCGCACCCACGGGGGATCATCGCCGCGTTGCTCGATCCGGCCGCCGAACAGGGAGGCGACGACGACGGTGCCGAAGTTGGGCCGGACCGTCCAGGGCAGATCGTGCCCGACCTGATCGGCTAGGCAAAGACTCGTGTCGAACGCGCGAACGAGCTCATTGTACAGCATGGCTGCGGGATCATCGAAGATGCGGCGGTGCGGCACGGGCTGAAACGGGGCCTCCGGCGGATGCGGAAAGGTACAAATCAGGGGTGGCCGGTCGACGGCTCGCCACTCGAGCGCAGCGCGATGGCGTTGGGCGATCCGCTCCTGGGCGGCGGCATCCACCGTCCCCTCGAGATAGTCCAGCAGTCGTCGCAGATCATCCATCACGGGCATGTAACCTCCGCCGAAAAGAACTCCGGCAGACAATCTCGGGCGGTCGCCCGCAGGTGGTCGGCCGTCTCCCGGTCAATCCATCGGTACGGCCAGCGCAGACGGCTGCCGATGCCACACCAGTGGCCGATGGCCGCAAGCAGCTTATCCACGGCCATGGTGCTGTAGCCCTTCAGCAAGAAGGGGAGGATATACTGTTCGAGAAACCGTTTGATTCGATCCTGGAGCTGCACGGCTTCGCTGGGGTCGTCGTGCATCTGTCGCCACCACCGCTGGGCCGCGGCGGGATTCAGGCAGGCAACGTTCGAGTAGGAGCCGTGAGCGCTGCGGGCCCGGCCCGTCGCCAGATGGTGACCGGGGACAAAGACCGACAGGCCGCTACAGTGAACCCGCATCCGCTCGTACCAGCCCTCGTCGCCGTCGGCGACCTTCACGCCGGCCAGCGCGGGGACCGCCCGGGCCAGCTCGCCGATCTCGGCGGGACTCAGCACGCGCTTGGCATGAGGTGGGTTGTACAGCACCAGTGGAATCGGCGATGCGACCTCAGCCATCCGTTGGAGGAAGTCCATGCACTCGTCCACACTCGGCGGAAACCAGTCGGGCAGCGCGACCTGCACCGCGCCGGGGGCCAGCGGGACGACCCGGCGCAAACGCTCGAGCGAAAGAATCGGGCTCATGTGGCTCGCACCCAGTTGAAAGGGCACCTCGGCCCGCTCACACCGCTCGGCCAGAATACCGCTGATTCGGTCAAACTCGGCCTCGGTCTGGTTGTACATCTCGCCGGCGGTGCCGTTGGAGTAGATCCCCGCGACGCCGGACTCGATAAGCCGGTCGATCTCCTCGGCCAGGAGCGTATAGTCGATGCTGTCGTCCGGCTGGATGGGCAGCAGAAGCGTGCCCCAGGTGCCGCGGATTTCATCGCTTTTCAAGGGCCTCACGGCAACGGCCTCCAGGTCGGCGACAGCCGGTCACGGCCATCGGTCAACCAGTCCAGCCGACAGCGGGCCAGCACGATCTGTTCATAGGGGTGCGCCTTGCCCTGCTCGTAGAGGCAGCCGATCGTCCCGTCCGGCAGGACCGCCAGGTCGGAGTAGGCGGACGGGCCGGAGTGAAGGCTCTTGGCGATGGGCCAGGTCTGCCCTTCATCGTAGCTCAGCCGGAGCGTCATGTTGACCCGCTGGTCGGTGTGGGCCGGGTTGGAGAACAGCAGGCGGTTCTTGCCCTCGTCGTCGGCGCAGGTATAGCGGACGAAGCTGGCCTGGCAGATCGGCTCGATCAGAACCGGGTCATGCTGAACCGGGCCCCATGTCATCCCGCCGTCCTCACTGAGGGAAACGGCCCGGTGCTTCTGGCGGCGGTCGTAGTTGCGCATGTTGAGCATGAGCCGCCCGTCGGCCAGCTCGACGACCTGGCACTCGTTCACCTGATCGGTCGGCGTGCTGCCGCCCAGGCGCCAGGTGTGGCCGTGATCATCCGAGTAGATCACGTGGGAGTAGTATCGTTTCGTGTCGGCCTCAATGTGATCGCAGGGAATGACCAGCCGCCCCTTGTGCGGTCCACGTTGCAACTGAATGCCCGTGCAGGGACCCGTGGCGTACCACGTCCAGTCCGGACGCTTCACGTCGGAGGTGATCTCCTTGAACGGCGACCAGGTGCGGCCGTCGTCCGTGGAACGGGCGACGAGGATGCGGCGCGTGTCCGTGCTCGTTTGGTCGATGATCCGCCGCTCGTGGTCGCTGCCCAGGTTCCACGTGGTCAGCAGCCAAATCGTCCCGGTCTCGCGGTCGAGCACGGGGCAGGGATTGCCGCAGGTGTTCGGCCCGTCATCCCGCACAACGGAGGCCTGGCTCCAGGTTTGGCCGCCGTCGGTGGACCGCTTGACGAGCAGGTCGATGTTGCCGCTGTCGCCCCGGCCGCCCTTGCGGCCCTCGCAAAAGGCCAGCACCGTACCCTTGCCCGTCACCAGCAGGGCGGGAATCCGGTAGGTGTGATACCCCTCCTGCCCGCTCACGTAAACGGGGACGTGCGTGGGGAGTCGGGCGGCCTTGGCGTCGATCTCTTCCATGCGAAAGCGCACACTCACCACGGAGTTCTTCTCGCCGGGCTCCAGGACGGCGTAGGTCGTGGCCACCAGGGTCCCATCCGGCAGGACCTCCAGCCCGGGATACCCCAGGTCGAACTTCTTCGGGCTGTTCAGGAGCCGCACGCGGTACTGACCCTCGCGGAGATTCACGATGTCGTCGTACGTCCCCACCCACGCGACGAAATCACCGCGGGTCGGGCTGCCCTTGGCCTGGTCGCGAAACGGAATGACCAGGCGGCCATCGGGGGCGTACCGCGGACAGTGCCGGTCGCCGGTCAGGCTGGCCGGAAGCTCCTTGGCCTTCGACCAGGTGCGCCCCTCATCGTTCGAGGTGATCATCAGGGAGTTGTATTGCCGCGTGTTCTCCCGCATGAGGCACAGCAGTTGCTTCCCATCCGGAGAACGGATCACGGCCGGCTCGCACGGAACGGCGCCGGGCACCTCGCAGATGAGCTTCGTCTCGCCCCAAGTCAGTCCGCCATCGGTCGAAGCGCTCTGATAAACGCCCACCTGCGAGCGGTCCCGGCCCTCGGTCAGACCGGTGCGGCCGCGATGATACCACATGAGCCACTTGGCGCCGTCTTCGACCGTCAGGATGGAGATCGGGGCGACGACGCACTTCAGGCCGTTGGGCTTCATGGGCGACCACGTGCGCCCCTGATCCAGGGAGATGGACTGATACATATCCCCGTTGCCCGCGAAGACGAAGAGCCGCTCGACGCCATCGGGCCCCACCAGCCGGTGGATACAAGGGCAGTTTCGCACCTGGGACCAATTGTCCGGAACATCCAGCAGCCCGCCCCAATTCAAGCCCCCGTCGGTGCTCTTCTTGATCGGTCCGCACCGCCCCCCGTGGTCGTAGGTCCACACCGCGAACATCGTCTTCCCATCCGGCATCAGCAGCGTCGTCGGGTGGCCCTGATACACGTCCGCCGTGCCCCGCGCGACGACGACCTGCCGGTCCTTCTCCGCCGACAGGTCGATCGTAGGAATCGTAAACGTCTCCGGCATCGTATGCTGCAGCAGGGGTTCGGTGAAGTCCCCCTCGCCCCAGAAGTCATACACCCGCATCGTGCTGCGCCACGGACGCAGGGCGAAACGCCCGATGCCGCTTGACGTGAACTCGGTACTCCATACCTCACGGCCGTCGATGGAGAAACGAAGCTGCTGATTCGTGCGGCGAGCCTCGAAAAGGAAGGGCTTGTTCGGGGTGATGGGCGCCGTGGCCGGGCCGATGTACCGCGTCGGACCGAACGCCGGCCCCTCCACAAACAGGCGATTGCCGCCGCCGTCAAACCCGAAGTGGTTGTCGTCCAGCATGAAGGACGCGGCCGTGTGATTCAGGGCATCCAGACTGATCCGGGCCGCCAGGACAAAGTCACCCTGTCGAATCGATCGCGCGGCATAGAGATAATTGCCCATACCCGATCCCTCCAGCCGGCCGTCGCCCGCCGTCCAGCGTTGTCCGGCCTGCCGGACCTGCTCGGCCTGTCCCTCCCGCACGAACCACTCCTTCTGCGCCGCGCGCGTCGGAGGGCAGAGACCGGACAGCAACATAATCATCACCAAGACCTGCTTGTATGACTTCCGCACGACAACACCTCCCTACGCGATTCTCGCCGTCCTATGCACGCGATGCGCACGTCCTTATTCGACCGTCCTATCTATCAGCCAATGGTCCACCAAGACCGTCAGATCCTTTATGTCGACCAGGCAATCCCCGTTCAGATCCGCGCCCAGTCGCGATCCACAAACCAGCTCGGCCGTGGCGAACGCCCATACCGTCCCGGGCACGTGTTGGCCCTCGTCGAGCACTTCGTCGACCCGCCAGAAGTAGCTCGTCTCGAAGTCCAACAGGCCCGGATCATAGGTCGTTTCCTGCTGCTCCCGTCGAAAATCCGCCTCGCTCAGCTCCGGCGCGGTCCCCAGGTAGACCCGATGCAGGGCCGCCTCCTGTCCCGGCCGCCAGTTCAGGACCGTCCGCACCGGCACATCCTCGGCCTCATCGGGCGGAACCGGGGCGTGCGCCTTATCCAACTGGATCGAATCCTCGCCGCGCGTCAGCCATTCGAGCGAAAAGCGGGCCAGCGTAATCTTCTTGTAGCCGTCCCGTTCATACAGACAGCCGATCGTCTGGTCGGGCAGCACGGTCAGGCACGAGTACGCCGAGCTGCCGGCGTAGACCTCGCGCGACACCGGCCAGGTCTGCCCCTCATCGTAGCTGAGCCGCACCGTCATGCTGACGCGGCTGGATGTGCTGGCCGGGTTGGAAAACAGCACGCGATTGCGGTCGAGCTGTGAGGCCAGCGTGTACCTCAGAAAGCTCGCCTGGCAGGTCGGCTCGATCAGCGTCAGATCGGGCCGCACCTCCGACCAGCGATGCCCGCCGTCCGGGCTGGTCGCGATCTTGCGGTACTCAGCCCAGTCGCCGTAGCTGCGCATGTTGTTCATCAGCACGCCGTCGGCCAGTTCCACCACCTGGCACTCGTTGCAGCCGGGGATGATCGGCTCGCTGCGCGTCCAGGTCTCCCCGCCGTCGTCGCTGTAGACCATGTGCGAGCCGTAACCATACGTGTCGCGGTGATCACTGGGGATCACCAGTCGGCCCGCGTGCTCGCCATGGGCCAGTTGAATGCCCACGCCCGGTCCGGTCGCGTACCACGTCCAGTCCGGATCGGCCACCGTGTCGGTGATCTCCCGGCGCGGGGACCACGTCTTGCCGTGATCGTCGCTGTAGCCCACGAAGACCCGGCGGTTGTCGCGGCAGAAGGGCAGCCAGATCCGCCCGGTGCGGCGATCCAGCACCGGGCAGGGATTGCCGATGGTGATCGTGGCCGTGTCGCCCTCCTCATACAGCAGCTCGAGCGGTCCCCACGTCCGGCCGCCATCCAGGCTGCGCTTGAGCACGATGTCCACGTCGCCGTGGTCGGCGCTGCTGGTCTTGCGGCCCTCGCAGAAGGCCAAGAGATCGCCGTTGGCCGCCACCAGAAGCGCCGGGATCCGATACGTATGATAGCCCTCCGTGCCGCTGACGAAGACATCGTACTGATCGAGAAACGCCCCGCGGGCATCCGTAGTGAACGTCCAAAGGTCCCCTTCACTGATGCGCTCGCCCGCCGCATCGCGGACATCGACCCGCCAGAAATACTGGGTCATCCCCTTCAGCGCCGCCGGTCGATACTCCGGCTGCACGACGTT
>Ga0129302_1003803_pt1 | contig 10126 bp, 9 predicted proteins | sample BlaSprsedimmetaG_FD_94476 | JGI IMG/M metagenome (GOLD analysis project Ga0129302, IMG submission 94476) | Hot spring sediment bacterial and archeal communities from California, USA to study Microbial Dark Matter (Phase II) - Blank Spring... | ecosystem: Environmental > Aquatic > Thermal springs... | reverse complement strand
CTGCGGTGAAATCCTGCACACGCCGGTGTTTTTAAGCATCAATCGCTCTAAACATCCGCACCATCTGCATAAACGCTATATTAACAATTTTTCCCGAGGTGAAAAATGGGGCCGGCCCTAAAAAAAGTTGAAAAATTGAAGAGCTCTATTTATCGTATAAATGGGGACGGCCCTAAAAAAAATTGAAAAATTATTGCATAAATCAGTACAATATTTACTTCTTTCAGGTTTCAGTTTACTGATTACAGTTTACCGTATTTCGAATCATGTTATCGAGCAGAGCTAGACCTAGTTAGTGAAGCGAAGCGTCAATCACGTCTTCGCTTTCCGGATCACGCATCACGGATCCGGATTGCCGCGCTCCTAAGGTCACTCGCAATGACTATCTTCCGGATCACGGTTCACGGATCACGCATCACGTTATACCGTTTACCGTTCACTGGTCAACATTAAACGGCTGTTTTTTTATGGCCGGTACCGGATTTTAATGCATTTTAAATTAGACTGCAAATAAATTAATAATATTTAAAATATCAGACAGGTTTTTTTCCCTGAACAAAGAGGGTAAAAATTTTGTGTGATTGGAAATACCCGTTAAATACGGTTTGTAGAATTTCCGGAATTTAGGGATCCCGTGTTCTTCACCGAAGTAATTTACCGTCAAACAGAGATGTTCCTTTAAGACAGAGAGTCTTTCAGAGATTGACGGGGTGGAATAATCCGGCTCTTTTATTTTAAAAAGCCACGGATTTCCGAAACTACCCCTTCCTATCATAACACCGCAATCTTTAATGTTTCCGTAAATTCTGAGAAAATCGTCCTTACTATATACTCCACCGTTTGCGATTAACGGAATCTTGAATTCTTTTTTTATACTCAAGAAGTTTTCAAGTTCCAATTTACCGGAAAACAAACCGGTTTTAGGGCGTAGATGAAGGAAGACGCAGATTAACCCGTTTTCTTCAGCTGATTTTATCAGGGTGCGGGAAAGCATATCCCCGTAATTCCAGCCGATTCTCGTTTTTATTGATACAGGTGTTTTTACACGCTTTACACATTCCCTGATTATCTTTTCAGCGAGATGCGGGTTATTAAGGAGCCCGGCGCCGCCCAGTTTGTGCGTAACCTTTCTCGCGGGGCAGCCCATGTTAATGTCGATTAGGTCGGGATGAAACTTTTTTTCAATAGCTTCGGCAGCCAGGGCAATGGCTTCCGGGTCCCCGCCGAATATCTGTATCCCGACCGGCCTGTCCGAATCATCAAAGTGTAAAATTTCTTCATGAAAAGAAGGATTCATTAAATATCCTTTACCGCTGACCATTTCGGTAAAGATTAATCCACGGCAGCCGTATTTACGAATAATCTTTCGAAACGGGTAGTCAGAGTACCCGGCCACCGGCGATTGAGAAAAGTGATGTAATATAATCTCTGACAATAAAAGATTGTTCATACATGTAATCAATAATTAATTTAACCCCCTTGAAACAGCATCAAGAGACAGGCCGGAGCTTTTACCGGATTCTAACAGCCTTGTTCCAAGCCCGGCGATCATTGCGGCATTATCAGTGCACAACTTTTTTTCGGGAAGAAATAAGGAAAGGTTTCTTTCATCACAGAATCGCCTGAATTCGGTTCGAAGGTAATTGTTTGCGGAAACACCGCCGGTAACAGCAATTCGCTTCGTATTATGAATCTCAAGATACGAGGAAAGGTTATTTAACAGAATCTTAACGGCTGTTTTTTGAAATCCGGCGGCAAGGTCTTCTTTCTTTATTCCGGGGTTTGTTCTATAAAAGTTTAAAACCGCGGTCTTCAGTCCGCTATAGCTGAAATCAAGGGAGGGTTCCTTAAAGCGGGGAATGGGAAAGGTCGTTTTATCCGGATCCCCATCCTTTGCAAGCTTTTCTATAACAGGCCCCCCGGGATAACCAAGTCCCAAAAATTTTGAGACCTTGTCAAACGCTTCTCCGATCGCATCATCGCGTGTCTGGCCGATTATTTCCATATCGGTATAACTGCGGACATTTCCGAGAATTGTATGACCTCCGGAGAGAATTAAACAAACATATGGAAATTCCGGAGGAGTTTCAGAAAGGTGATTTGAATAAACATGAGCAAGAGTATGGTTCACTCCGACAAAGGGTTTCCCGCTTCCGAAGGCAAGGCCCTTTGCAAAGTTTAACCCGACAAGGAGAGAGACAATAAGCCCCGGCCTATTAGTTACAGCAATACCATCTGCATCTTTTAACGAGACACCTGCTTCACTTATCCCCCGTTCGTAAACATAAAGAATATTCCTGATATGTTCCCGGGAAGCAAGTTCAGGAACGACACCCCCGTACTCTTTATGAATCTCTTGTGAAGAGATAATATTTGAGAGAATCTTTACGCCGTTCTCCACAACAGCAAACGAAGTGTCATCACAGGATGTTTCTATTCCGAAAACGATCATTTTTAATAATCCAAATATTCATTAATTATTTCTTCCATCTCTCCGGTTATTTCAATATCACCGTTTTGAGAGAGCTTTTCCCGGTTCTTGATTATATATGAAACAGGAACAACTTCTATACCCAGGATTCTGAACTCTTCATACGCCTCTTCCAGTGTTTCCGGAGTAAACCCCCGAATATGGCCGATAGCAACAGCATAACCTCTCTTAAAAGAAAGCCGGATCAACTTGCGGATCTGTTCTTTTATTGCTCTTTTTGAATTTTCATGGTCAAGAAAAATATCCCGGCGTACATACGGAATACCCATAACCTCTGCCGTCTTCCAGGCTTTCGAACTCTGAATGGTTAAACTGTCTACGTAATAAAGACCCCTTTCACTTAAAACCTCCATTACCGCACGGACATCTTCTTCATCCTGAGTGAAACGAGAACCCATGTGATTGTTTACACCAACAGCTTCGGGAATACTTTCTAAATTAGCGATCAAAGTTCTTTTGATCTCTTCCTTGCTCATATCTGTTAAAAGCATCCCTTCCTTGTTCTTGGCGGTTAATTCGGCATTTAACGGTTCCATCGGACAATGGAGCATTACCTCATGCCCGCTTTCGAGAGCTTTCTTTACAGTATATGACGAGTATTTCAGCCCGGGTAAAACAGAGAAGGTTAACCCCTTTAGTTTTAAAAGAGTTTTAAATCTTGGCCCGATGTCAAGACCAAGATCATCTATTATTATCGCAATAACAGGACGTCTCGCCGTTATCAGCGGTTTTTCACGGTATGACACTGCGACGAAACACGTTACATACTTCTCAAATCCGAGGTAAAAAGTGGTCGTCTCCTGCAAATCTAATTCATAGTCTGATTTGGAAAAAATCGCCCAATCCCTTTTCAAAAGATCCGTTAAATCAATGCAGAATTTTTCATATTCGTTTTTTGACAGAAAAACAATATTATACGAAACGTAAACAATCTTATGATCATACACCGTCTTCTCTTCCGAAAAGACAGAAACGGCGCCCGGTGGAATGGAATGTATACCCAACAATTCGTCAATTACGGTCTTTAACCGAAGGGATTCCCGATATGGATTCAGGGTAAAAGTTTCTTCTTCAAAATGAAAAAAGATTGATATCAAGAAGAATAGAATTAAGATTAGAGGATATAAAAAAAATCTTAAGTTTTTTGGAAAAGAAAACTTCTTCTTTTTACCTGCCAATATTAATTCTCATCCTTATTAAGAATTAACATTGATTTAATGATACTGATTGCCTGTGCCAGCTGAAGGTCGGTTTCAGGTTCCAGAATTTTATATTTATTTTCTCCCTCCAGTTTAATCCGAATCTCTTTTGCAAGTTCTCTTTTCATTAAACCAAACTCGATCTCAAGATTTTCATTCTTAAGTTTCTGATTAAGCTGATATATATTCTCCGGGTCAAGCAAAAAAGTTTCGAATTCATTCTTGTCGTATCCGCCTTTTATATCCTTAAACTTAGAAGAGTCTTTATATTTATTCTTGAACATCTCTTCATGGTCCTTGATATACTTTTTAAAGATCTCCTTCTCGCTGATTGTTTTAAGCTTTGCGGAATCGTCTCTTGAAATGTAATATGACTCAACCTTTACATCCGGCTCAATTCCCAGGCCGTGAATACATATTCCTGTCGGGGTGTAGTATTTGGCAATCGTAATTCTGGCCGCCGACCCGTCGGCTAAGGGGAAAATGTTCTGAACAGACCCCTTCCCGAAACTTTTTTCCCCGATTAGAACGGCGCGTTTATTATCACGCAATGCAGCAGAGACGATCTCGGATGCGCTTGCGCTTCCTATGTTTATCAAGACAACCATCGGCTGTTCAGTAAACCGGTCAACGTTTGTAGAATAATAATCCCGAATAGACTTTTGACTTCTACCCTTGACCGACACGATAACCTTTCCTCCAGGCAGGAACAGGTCCGACACATCTACAGCCGAAGACAGGTATCCGCCCGGGTTGTATCTCAGGTCAAGAATTATTCCCTTTACCTTCTGATTATTCAAAGAAACCATGGCTTCGCGTACTTCCTGTCCGGTCTTTTCTTTAAAGTCAGTAATTCGAAGATAACCGATATCGTTATCTACCTTTTCATATTTTACACTTTTTATCTTGATAATATCTCTGATTATAGTGAAATCGATTAAGTCGTTCTCCCCGGTTCTTAAAATAGTTAAGATGACTTTTGTTCCCGGAGCCCCACGCATCATTTTAATGCCGTCATCTGTTGAGAGATTCTTGGTATCTACCCCGTCAATCCTTATTATCTTATCGTTGGGCCTGAGCCCGACCTTTTCTGCCGGGGTGTCTTCAATCGGGGAGATAACAGTGAAAATACCGTCCTGTATCGCAAAATGAATACCGATCCCGCCAAATTCGCCTACAAGGTCAGACCTCATCTCTTGCGCCTGTTCAGGGGTCAAAAACCCCGAATTAGAATCAAGAGAATTAAGCATTCCCTTTAACGCGCCGTAAATAAGATCTTTGTTATCAACTTCTTCTACGTAGTTGTTTTCGATCATGCTCTGAACCTGAAATATAAGGTTCTGTGAGGTCTTTTCATTCACACCTTTGGCAGCAAACAAGAACGGAACAACAAGCCCCAGAACAAATGCTGTAAAGATATAAAAAACTGCTCTTCTTTTTTCCATTGAAAACCTCCATTTTTAATTAAGTAAAAGTTCGGGGTCGATAGACTTTTCCTTGTACCATACCCCAAAAAATAAGATATATCCTTTCATTGAACCGGTATTCCCGACCAAACCAATCCTTTCCCCGGTCTTTACAATATCGCCCTTTTCAACAAAAACTTCATCTAAATGACCGTAAATGGTCGAAATCCCGTATTTGTGTTCTATTATGATCATATTACCCCGCCCCTTAAACCAACCGGAGTATTTTACTGTTCCGGAAAAAGAGGCTTTTACATGGAGCCCCTCTTTTCCCTTTATTTCTATTCCGTCCCGGAACATAAAGGCATTAAATTCTTCGTTTTTGTACTTTCCGAATTTACCGACAACCTCCCCCGATATAGGCCAATTTAATAAACCCTTTAATTGAACAAGAACCCTTGTTGAGTCATCTGCCCCCTTCTTTTCAGGCGATAACATCCCTGCAATAAACTCTTTCAATGCCTTTGAATTATTCTCAAGGTCCTTTATCTCTTTTTCATAGTTCTTTTTCTTTTTCGAAAACTCATCCAGAACCTCTTTCCTCTTCTCTTTTTCAGATGAGATTTTCTTGACCTCTTTTTCTGTAAGATCCTTAAGGTGAATCAGTTTATTCAATTTCAATGCCATCTCTTCACTTTTCTTTCTGTAAATATCATTCTCCTTCTCAAGCTTCTTAATCAGCTGAGAGTCAGAAATGGCAATAATCTTAAGCAGTTTATATTTCATAAGGAATTCATTCGTATTTGATGACGTTAAAATTATCTCAAACAGGTTCATCTTTCCGTATTTATAAATGGCGAGAACCCTCAGGGAAAGACGTTTCTTGTATTCCTTTAACGATTTCTCTGATTCTTCGAGATAAACCCTTGAAATCTTTATCTCTTTTTCAAGAGCCTGAAGCTCAAGGTCTAATTTTGAAAGGTTTTTCTTGTCCTCGTACAGTTTCCGATCTATCTCATCCAGAATCTCAAGAATAGACTTCTCCCTTGTCTCCAGATCCTTAACCTCTGCTTGTTTCTGGGTCAGTTTATCCCCGACTTTCTTTAGTTCATCCTGCTTTGTTTTCAGTTTATTCTGAGCAAGGGCATTCAGCGGGAATAGAAAAAGCAGAATCAAAAATATCCCGGGAATCAGAATTTTAGAAACTTTCTCAATGTAACCAAGGCGCCGAAACATCCGATTAATCCTCCTGTAAGGATTATCAGCAGAACCTGCTGAAATGAAATAAAGTTAACCGTAATAAAATACGAAAAATCAAAAGAAATATTTAAAGCGAAATATAAAAGGTATAAAAGGATCAGCGACAAAAAAGCGCCGGTAATACCCTTAATAATACCTTCCGTAACAAAAGGCAGTTTTATAAAAAGCGGTGTTGCCCCCACCAACTTCATAATCTCTATCTCTGTTTCCTTTGAAAGCACGGTTAGTTTAATGGTATTGGAAGAGATAAGCATTGCAAGGAACAGAAATATCACAGACAGGATTAAACCAAGTGTTTTTGACGTATATAGAATCCTTGCGATCTCCCCTCTTGACTGGATATCCTCTATCTCAGGGTACTTTGACGTCTTTTCCCGCAGTAGGGCGATGTTCTCAGACGTCTTCCTGTCTTTAATGAAATAAACCTCAAGAATATTAGGCAGGGGATTCTCTCCCAGTATCTCGATTAATTGTTTGATGTCATCGTCTTCTGAAAAATTCTTTAAAGCCTCTTCCTTTGAAATGAATTTAACGGACTTAATGAACTTCTCCTCTGTGAGTAAATCCTTTAATTCCGCAATCTTGCTTTCAGAGATATTTTCCACCAGGTAAATAGTTATATCTGCAGAACTTTCCCACCCCTCTATTACATACCGGATATTAGTTGAGATAAGCAGAAATATCGAGAAGATTAAGAGTGCGAGAGAAATCGTCAGGATAGAGTTAAAGGAGACCGCCTTATTCCTAAAAATATTTTTTATTCCTTCCTTGATAAAATACCTTATATTAAAGCTCTTCATTCTGTTTTTCCGGTATCCTCTATTATCCGGCCCTCCTCTATTTTTATCATTCTTTTTCTCAGTTTCTTTACTATATCTTCATCATGGGTTGCCATAATAACGGTTGTTCCCTTTTTATTAAGCTGGAGGAAAATATTCAAAATATCTTCTGAGACCTTCTTATCAAGATTTCCGGTGGGTTCATCTGCAAGTATCAGAACCGGGTCATTAACGATTGCCCTGGCGATCGCCACCCGCTGCTGTTCCCCCCCTGAAAGGAAGTGAGGCATAACATCTCTCTTTGACGAAAGGTTGACAACCTTTAAAACCCCGGTAATAATCTCTGCAATCCTTCTCTCGTCCTTTCCTATCGCCTCTAAAACAAAGGCGATATTATCAAAGACCGTTCTGTCATACAGCAGTTTAAAATCCTGAAAGACGACCCCGACCTGCCTTCTCAGATAGGGCATCTCCTTTCCCGGCAACCGCACCATGTTTCTTCCATAAACGATGATCTGGCCTTTCGTGGGGATAAGGTCCCCGTAGAACAGCTTGATCAACGTTGTTTTTCCGGCTCCGGACGGCCCGACAAGGAAGACGAACTCGCCCTTTTCTATCTCCAGTGAGATATCCTTGAGAGCATAGAGGTTCTTCTCAAAAATCTGATAAAGATGAAAGGCCTTAATCATTAATTTTTATCGTTACTTCTTTTCAATGGGAATGATGCAGAGAAACTTGAATACCTTATCTCCCTTGTTTGTGAAATTATGCTCCTCGTTCGGGGGAACAAGAACAGCATCCCCGGGATTTAACGGAATCTCACCGCTTTCTCCGACAACCGCCCCGGTTCCCTCAACAGCAAAAACCTCGTGCTCCCAGGCATGGGAATGGTATGGTGTACAGCCGTCCTTTTCCAGTTCAAACATTCTCAAAGCAAAGTTAGGCGCGCCGTCCTTCTCCGCGATCAGCCAGCGAATCCCGGTGTTTTTTGCACCAGGGATGTTTACCGGTTCAAGGAGAACCTCGGAAAAATTCTTCTTCTTAATCATGAACAACTCCTGTTTAATTTAAGTTTCACGTGAAACAAGGCCGTGTTCTTAAAATGAAAGAGAGATGTTTCATGTGAAACATTTATAAAAATCCGCCTATCCTTTTATTATAACACAAATTAATAAAAAAGTCAAACAATTAGGGGAAAAGACCTCTTTTTCCTTGACTAAGTCATATTAATATGGTATAATACACATTTAAAATAAAAAAACGGAAAAAATGAAGAAGATTATCTGGGCTCTCGCTATCCTGATATTAACGGTTTCTGTCTTTGCTAAAGATGAGGTCATTTTCTCAAACGCAATTTTTCACTGGCACTCATCTTCAAGGTTGAATAAAGAGAACCTTGACAAACTTTATGAAGTAGAATACAGGGTAATATTTTTAAAGGCGGGAGAGTTCATCTGGGATTCTCAGACATCTACCCCTTATTATAAAGGGTTTGAAATCAACAGGGAGTTCCTGGAATTGAAACCGGAACTGGAAAGATTCCAGGTTCACCTGGTTTTTTTATTTGAAGGATGGTTTAAGAACTCCTTCCTGACAGCCTATTTTAATCCTAAATATAAAACGGCGACGGAATATGTCCTGAAAATGGTTGAAAACCAGATAAAGATATTTGCTTATTTTGAAATTCCGGTAAGTGGAATTCAAATGGACGTGGAAGGTGCCGACGTGAATTTTGATAAGTATGAATATCTTCTGGATAAGATCAATAAGAAGTTCGGGAAGGAATATTTGATATCAATCACGCCAATGGTTGGTTGGGCCGGGAGGAAGGATTTCAGGAAACTCCTTAAACATACAGATTTTATAGTTCCGATGATATATGATTACCAGAATGCGGATAAATTCGGCGGAAGCACAAGGATTACCGATGTTGCATGGATTGCAGAGACAGTAAAAAAATACAAGGAGCTGAAGGAGCCTTTTTATGCCGGAGTCCCGACATACAGCTACAGACAGTATTATTCTTCTTACGGAAAAAGAAGAACAACCTGGGGCTGGGTTTCCCCGGGTGATGTGTCGGAGAATGAAACGTTTAAACTGGTCAGGTCAGTAAAGAACCAGGTTAAGATAGACGGGAACCTTGAATATAACGGGGATAATATATATGAATTTGAGGTCATGAAGGATACGACTCTTGACAGGTATCACCTGAAAAAAGGTTCGCATATAGTCTTTAACGTGATAACGCCCCAAGGCTTGAAAATATACCTGGATACCGTGAAAAAGGAAGAGGATAATAAATTCTTTCTCGGCCCGGCATTATTCAGGTATGCATCGGACCTTGAGAAGAATATTATCAGGACTTCAACCATACATGCTATTCACAAAGGGGTTCCGGTTAAACCGGAACCGATAATAGATATTCTGCTCGTGAAGAAAGATAAGAAAAATATCGTTCTAAATGTTATCTTAAGAAACGAAGGGAACTCCCAAACCTATCTTTCTGAAAACGCAAACGAGATATTAATGAAAATTTATAATGCAAAGGTAGTTTCTGCAGAGAAGAATAATTTTGATAAAATTCATTTCTTTTCTCAAAACTGGAAAGAAGATAAATATGATTTTATAGACCTGATCGAAGAGCATGTTGACGAAGGAGAGATAGTTATTTCCGGACCCATTATTTTGGAGATAGAGAAGCTCCCCGTAAAGATCCTCTATCATGCTTGGAGCAAGAGCATGGACGGTTCAACCGAGGGGGACCTTTTGGGTGAATGGAAAACAATTATAATAGAGTAGGGCCATGTCAAAGGTAATCGCAATCGCAAACCAGAAAGGCGGAGTGGGAAAGACGACAACGGCAATAAACCTAAGCGCAAGTCTCGCAGTTGCCGAAAAGAAGACGCTCCTTATCGATTTCGACCCGCAGAGCAATGCGACGACTGGCCTGGGTTATATGAAGAACGAGGTTGAAAGGTCTATCTATGATGT
>Ga0129302_1003799_pt1 | contig 10129 bp, 6 predicted proteins | sample BlaSprsedimmetaG_FD_94476 | JGI IMG/M metagenome (GOLD analysis project Ga0129302, IMG submission 94476) | Hot spring sediment bacterial and archeal communities from California, USA to study Microbial Dark Matter (Phase II) - Blank Spring... | ecosystem: Environmental > Aquatic > Thermal springs... | reverse complement strand
GATTGAGATTGAGATTGAGATTGAGATTGAGATTGAGTCATCGCGTTGCTCCTAAACGTCGCAAGACAGATATGACCGTGACTTGGGGCACGTCATCGAAGACGTCCACCCGGCCGATCTCAAGCGGCAGCACCCACCGCAGCCGCCGGCCCTTTTTCTTCTTGTCGTAGGCCATGGCCCGCCATATCGCCCCGGCCTCGAAAGGGGGGCAGGTGATGGGGAGCCCCCAGGCCGAAAGCGCCGCCGTGACGCGCTCGGCGAGCGTGGGCGGCGCCAGCGCCATCTCGACCGCGATCCACGCCGCAGCCACCATGCCGACGCTGACCGCCTCACCGTGCCGCAGGCGGAAGTCGCTCAAGCGCTCCAGCCCGTGGCCCACGGTGTGGCCCAGGTTGAGCACCGCCCGGCGACCGCCCTCGAACGGGTCCCGCTCGACGATAGCCACCTTGACGCGCAGCGAGCGGGCCAGTTGAGCCGGCGTGAGGGGATTCGCGAGGTCAATCGACGTCGGATCTGCCGCCGCCAGTTCGGCGAAGAGGTCCGGGGCGCCAATGACACCGTGCTTGATCACCTCCGCCATCCCGGACCGGGTCTCGGCCGGGTCCAACGTCGCCAGCACGGCGGGGTCGATCAGGACCATCTCCGGCTGTTTGAAAGCGCCGGCCAGGTTCTTGCCCTGGGGGAGATCGACGCCGGTCTTGGCGCCCACACTGGCGTCGGTCATCGCCAGGAGCGTGGTGGGAACCTGGGCGAAGCGCACGCCCCGCATCAAGGTCGCCGCCGCGAAGCCAGCGACGTCGCCGGTCACGCCGCCGCCCAGCGAGAGCACCACGCTGCCGCGATCCAGCCCCTCGGCCAGGAACTGCTCGTAGAGCGCGGCGACGGTGTCCAGCGTCTTGTGGCGCTCGCCGTCGGGGATGGTGCACACAAAGGTACAGAACCCCGCCTGTTGCAGCGCCTGCGTGAGCGGCTCCTCGTAGAGAGGGGCCACGGTGGGGTTGGAGACGAGGGCGACGCTCGTCCCTTCGGCCACGCCGACGGCCCGCAGCGCCGAACCGGCCTGGGCCAGCAATCCAGCACCGACGTGGATGGGATAGGCGCCGCCGGGATAGCGGACGGGGAGCGTAATCGTTTCGGCCAGGGCGACGACCTGGGAAACGAGGATCTCGACGGGGCGCCCGGTGGTATCGACATGCCAGGGGATGGCGACGTAGACCGGGCGGCGGGCCGCCAGCAGCCGTTCGATCTCGGCCCGGGGATCGGCGACTTCCAACAGGGGCCGGCCGGCGCTCCCGCGCACGCGGCGCAGGATCTCGTCGGGGGCGCAGGTCAGGCAGATCACGGGACCACTGGCCATCATCGCCGCCCGGTTGTCCGGATCGACCAGGGCGCCGCCGCCGGTGGCGATCACCCGGCCGCCCTGGGCGGCCAGGTCGGCGCATAGAGCGGCTTCCAGCCGCCGGAACGCCGCCTCGCCGTCCTCGGCGAAGATGCGGGGGACAGATTTGCCCGCCCGCGCCTCGATCTCGGCGTCCATGTCGACGAAGGGGCGTCCCAGTTCGTGGGCAACCGCCCGCCCGATGGTGGTCTTGCCCGTTCCCATGAAGCCTGTGATGACGACGTTTTGCATATGACGCTCCCCCGGACTTGCCAAAGTAGGATAGTGGGATTATAACAAAAAGGGGACGGGGAACAAGTTGGTAGATCGGTATGTTGGTAGATCGGTATGTTGGTAAATTGGTATATTGGTAGATCGGTATATTGGTGGATTGGTGTAGGGGGTGGGGCGCCGTTTACGTTTTACGCATTACGTTTTGCGTGGCGACTGAGACAGCATCCACCTGAATAGATTGATGGAGTGTAACTGCTCAGGCCAGCCCCTTGCTGCGATGGAGAGTGGGGGCCCCCGCCCATCCGCTGCAAACGGACGCTAGGCTGAGCAGTTACGATGGAGTTACATCTGTGACGACCTATGGCGTGGACGTGAATCTGGCGGAACTGCGAGGGCAGCTGGTGCGGCGGGTGGCGTTGTTGTTGATCGTGGCCAGTGGCCTGGCGATGTGGCGGGCGCTTTCGTGGGAACCGTTCCCCCGCGCGCCCTTTGGGCTGGCGGCGGCGTTGCTGGTGATGGGCTGGTGTCTCCACGTGCTGATCCAAACCCGGCCGGCCCTGGCCCGTCACCTGATGGTCTGGGGCCTGACCGGCGGGTTGCTGGCGGCGATGGCCCTATTCCCGGAGCCGTGGCTCCCGTTCCTGGGGTTGATGTTGGTCTTCGTCAGCGCGATGCTGGTCTCGGGTGGTGGGTTCGCCACCGCCGGGGCGGTCGTTGCAATAGCGGCCTGGCTGACACTGCGCGATGTCCGGGCCTATCCGCTGTTCGGGCTGCTCGTCGTTTTGGTAATCGGCGTGGCGCTGGCCTGGCTGATGGTGCATACCCTGTATAACGCATTGGAATGGTCGTGGTCCATGCAGCAGAAAGCCGACCAACTCCTGGAACTGGCTCGGGATCGCCAGGGGGAGTTGAACCGGACGTTGAAGTCGCTGGACATGAGCAACGCCATCCTCCACCGCACCCAGCGGGAGCTGATCGCCGCCCGCCGGCAGGCGGAGGAAGCCCGGCTGATGAAGGAGCAGTTCACGGCCAACGTCAGCCACGAACTGCGCACACCCCTCAACCTGATCCTGGGATTCAGCGAGCTGATGTACCGCTCGCCCGAGGTTTACGGGGCGATGGCCTGGCCGTCCAAGCTGCGCCGGGCCGTCTACCAGATCTACCAGAACAGCCGCCACCTCCTGGAGATGATCGACGATGTCCTGGATCTCTCCCGGGTCGAGATGGTGGGTTTCACGCTAAACAAGGAACCCACCTCGCTGGAACCCCTGCTGCGTGATGCGGTGGAGATCGCCGAGGATCTCTTCCAGGGGCGCCCGGTACACCTGGAGATCGACGTCGCGCTCGACCTACCCCCGTTGGAGATCGACCGGACCCGCATGCGCCAGGTGCTGCTCAATTTACTGAATAACGCCGCCCGCTTCACCGAGATGGGGCGAGTGCGGATCGCGGCGGCGCAGATCGGCGGAGAGGTCGTCGTCAGCGTCAGCGACACCGGCCCCGGTATCCCGGCCGAAAAGCTGCCCCACGTCTTCGAGGAATTCTATCAAGCGGATCAGTCGCTGCGCCGCCGGCACGGCGGAACCGGCCTGGGGTTGGCCATCAGCAAGCGCTTCGTCGACGCTCACGACGGGCGTATCTGGGTCGAGAGCGAGGAAGGCGCGGGATCGACCTTTAGCTTCGCCCTGCCGGCGCCCGACCAAACCACGCCCCTTTCACGCCTGCACGTCAGCCGGCCGTTAACCGCATCGTCCGAAAGGGCATTGGCCCCGGTCATCGTGCTCGATTCCGATCCGGCCGTCGTCGATCTCGTCCGACGCCACGTGGGACCGCACGACGTCGTCCAGGTGGCGGATAGCGACCGGTTGCTCGAGGCGGTGCGGCTGCACCACCCCCAGGCAGTGATCTGTAACATCCCGCCAATCGAGCGGGAACGAAATATCAGGCGCGAGCCGATACCAGTGCCGGTACCCCTCGTCGAGTGCTCGCTACCCAGCCGGGCGTGGATGGTGGACAAATTGGCGGTATCCGCCTGCCTGACCAAGCCGGTCTCCGTCGAGCAGCTCCGCCACGAGATCGAGCGCCTGGGAGACGTTCACGACGTGTTGATCGTGGACGACGAGCGCGGCTTCTGCCAGTTGATCGAGCAGATGTTGGAGGCCATCGGCAGCCATTTCGAGGTGCGCCACGCCTACGACGGCGCCGAGGGCCTGACGGCCATCCGGGAACGGCGTCCCGATTTGTTGCTGCTGGACTTAGGGATGCCGAACGTGGACGGTTTCCAGGTGTTGGCGACCATGCGCGGGGACGCAGCGATGGGATCAATCCCGGTGGTGCTCTTGACCGCCCAGGGATACGTCGAGGACGCGTTGGATCGCTGCGGCGACCGGATGGTCATCCGCCGTCCGGGCGGACTGAGACCGGCCGAGGTCTTGCGCTGCCTGAAAGCAGTGATCGACGTGCTGGAGCCCCGCTACGACGAACTGCTGGCCCTGGAATCGCCTCTCACGTCACACCCAATTGACGCAGCGCGTCCAGGACGTCGTCCCGGCTGACCGGTTTGGTCAAAAACAGCGAGGCCTGCAGGGAATAGGCCAATTCCGGATTATTGATCACTGAACAGACGATGACGGGGACGTCAGCGGTCTGGGGCGTGTTGCGCAATCGTTGCAGGATCTCCCACCCATCCATCTCGGGCATCATCACGTCCAGCACGATGGTATCGGGGACGAGCGTCTGGGCCAGCCTCAGCCCCTCGGGCCCGTTGGTAGCCGAGGTCACCCAGCAGGCGTGGCCGGTGAGATAGTCGCTCAACAGGTCCACCAGGCCCTCGTTGTCGTCGATGACGAGCACCGTGGGGCAGCGAGCGGGCATGCACAGCGAGACGCTTCGCTCGCCTGCCGGCCCTCGCCCCTGCTCCTGTGTCATCTCCCACCCCAGGCGGTCGAGCAACTGGGCCACGACGGGGCTGACCGCACGGGTCTCGCCGGCCCCCGGCGCTGGGGCGTAGCGCAACGTGAGCCACGTGCAAGCGTCCTCAAGCACCAGGAAGGCGTGGAGGGGGCCAGGGCGGGCCTGTTCCACCGCCCGGCTGAGGGCATCGACCAGCACCTGGCGAGCCAACACCCCATCGGTTGGGACGATGGCCGGTTTCGGCGGTGTCTGGACGTCGAGGGTGACGCCCCGTTGCGCGGCCATCTGCGCCACTGCCTCGCGTGCGCGCTGGAGCAGCTGACCAACGTCGGTCGGCTGGAGGTAGGTCTCCAGGCGGGCCATCTCCGTCTGGACGGAGGAGAGTTGGGCCGCGCTGTTCTCCTCCAGGGTCACGGCCTCTGGAAGTCGCGCCCACAGGATCTCGGCCACGCTCTGCTCGCCGCGCCGCAGATCCCGGTGGGCCTGGCGCCGGGAGATCCCCAGTTCCCGGGCCGTCTCCTGCACGGTCATCCCCTCCACGTAATGCATCAGCAACAGGTTGTAGATCCGCGCGTGCGGGGCGCGGAAGGGGACGTCGGGGCCGGGATTCAGGGTCTCGACAGCGTCGATGAAGGCCCGCCGCAGGCGCTGGCTGGGCAGTTCGCCCGGCGACAGGTCGCTGAATTGCGCCAATGGGTGGCGCTGCAGGTATGGAAAGTCATACAGATGTTCCAGGACGTCTTTCACCTGCTTGACGAAAGTCTCGGGGGGATGTGTTTTAGTATGCATAATGATCCAGTTTATGTATGGCACCTGGATGTCCCATCCATGTCCCATGTGTGGCGAAATGCTATAGACGACGACACCGGCGATGTGCTATACTGGGGTGAGATTCGTGTCATTCACCCATTCGTGAGATTCGTGATCCAAAGTTGAAAGGAGGCGCTATCGAGAAACGAGCAACACCTCACGCGGCCGAGCAACGTCTGGTATACGCTCGATAGACCGCGTGATCCAGACGCTTAGAGCACGTTCCACAACATCTTCAATTATAATCACTAACCATAAGGAGGTCAAAGAAATGAAGCGCGTGCGTTTGCTATTTGGATTGAGCGCTGTTACAATCGTGGCTCTCGTGTTGACCAGTTGCAGTCCGACGACGACGCCCACACCCGAGGTGATCAAAGAAACCGTCGTGGTAGAAGAGCGGGTAGAAGTAGAGGTCCCGGTCGAAAAGACGGTCGAGGTAATCGTGACTTCGGCCCCCGATCTTGACCAACCGGCGCGGGACGTGACCATCAAAGTGTTGACGATGCAACAGGCCGGTTACACGCCGGAGGAGATGGACACCATCGCCAGTCGATTCTCAGCCGAAAACGCCGGCGTCGACGTCGAGGTGACCTATCTCTCTTACGACGAGATCTACGACAAGCTGGTGACCTCGATCAGCGTGGGCGGCCGCCCCCCCTACGATGTCATTCTCGTCGACCAACCCTGGGTTGCCCAATTCGTCGAGGCTGGGTGGCTGATGGATATTACCGAACGCGTCCCCGAGGCGTACAAAGCGGGCATCTTCGACGCCGGATGGAACGTCACCACGGTCGATGGTCAGATCTATGGCGTGCCCTGGATGATCGACACCAAGATTTTCCACTACAACACCGAACTGCTGCAGGCCGCAGGATACGACGCGCCTCCCACGACCTGGGAGGAGATGGAGGAGATGGGCCTGGCGATGAAGGAACAGGGCCTGGTCGATTACCCGGTCATCTGGTCGTGGGCCCAGGCCGAGGCAGCCATCTGTGATTTCGTCGTGCTGCTGTACGGGAACGGGGGCCAGTTCTTCGACGAGAACGACAGGCCGGCCTTCAACGACGCGCGGGGGGTCGAGGTCCTGACCTGGATGGTCGAGAGCATCGAGAAGGGAATCACCAATCCCTCTTCCATCGCCGCGGTCGAGGAGGACGTGCGCAGTGTCTTCTCGCAGGGCAACGCCGCCTTCGCCATCAACTGGCCTTATATGTACGAATTGGCCAACTTCGACGAGACAGAATCCCAGATCACGGGACAGGTAGGTCTGGCGCTGAACCCGGTCTTCGATCGGGGGCGCGAGGAAGGGATCGAGAGCGCGACGGTCGATGGCTCGATGGCCTTCGCCATCACGTCCGGCTCGCCCCATCCCGACGAGGCGTGGGCCTACCTGGAATTCTTGGTCGATAAGATAACCCAGATGGAGTTCTCGGCTCACCTGCCACCAGTGTGGGAATCGGCCTACCTGGAGCCCGATCTCCAGGTCCTGCTGGATCAAAGCCCGGCCAACGAGGTGCTCATGCCGGCCTTCAGCCAGCAATTCCAGTACGCCCACACCCGGCCCAAGGTACCCTATTACGCCGAGGCTTCGACACTGCTCCAGTTGGCACTGCAAGAGGCGCTCAGTGGGATCAAGACAGCGGAACAGGCGCTCAACGATGCCGCCGCTGCGATCGAGGCGATACAGAAATAGCCTGGGAGTTGAACGAGACGAGCGCTGGGGGGTGGGTATCGCCCCCCCCGGCGTTCTTTCGACGGCCTCAGTTATCCGAAGAAACCGGTAACCAAGCATCTCCGGATCACGAATGACACGAATGGGCAAATGACACGAATTTTGTTATTTTCAAAAAACCGTTCGGCTCTCTGCTAGTTCGCCTGGTTAGCTTAGCAAGTGGTCAATTTTTTGCCACGAATTACACGAATTGTCACTAATCTTTGGGGTTTTCGTGTTAATTCGTGCAATTCGTGGCTAATCTTTCACCGCGACCATGCGAAATCCCAAAGAAGCAACCATTCGTGCCACTCGTTCATTCGTGCGATTCGTGATAAAAAACCGGTTTCTCTCAACCAGGGAGGAAAAACTTGAATCAAGTTGCCAGCGCTTTTCTCAACCAACGACGGCGCGAGTCGCTGGTCGCCTGGGCGATGATCCTGCCCAGCGCGTTTATCATCCTTGTGGTGATTTTTTATCCCATCGTCCGCACGCTATACTTGAGCGCTTTCGACGTATCGCTGATCCGACCTCACGAGCGAACTTTCGTGGGCTTGGGGAATTACCTGCATTTTCTGACCAACGACGTGTTTTGGCAGACGATCCGGCGGACCGTCTATTTCACGATCACGTCGGTGGGCATCGAGTTGCTGCTGGGGATCGGGGTGGCGCTGCTCATCAACGCCCGGCTGCCGGGATGGCGCCTGCTGCGCTTCAGCCTGATCATCCCGTGGGCGGTACCGACGATCGTGAACGGGACCATCTGGCGGTGGATCTATAACGCCGACTACGGCGCGCTCAACGGCCTGTTGCTCCAGTTGGGACTCATTGACCGGTATGTCCCCTGGTTGATCGATCCCTGGCGGGCGATGAACCTGGTCATCGTCGCCGATGTGTGGCACACGTTTCCCTTCGCCGCTTTGATCATCCAGGCCGCCCTGGCCACCATCCCGGCCGAATTTCACGAGGCGGCCGCCATCGATGGGGCCAACGTCTGGCAAACGTTCCGTTGGGTGACCCTGCCGCTGTTGCGCCCGGCCATTCTCGTGGTGCTCGTTATCCGCACCGTCGAGGCGTTCCGCGTCTTCGACATCATCTTCGTCATCACGCGAGGCGGCCCGGCCTTCGGCACCGTCACCATCTCTTACCTGACCTACCTGGAGACGTTCCGAAAACTCTACATCGGCAATGGCGCGGCGCTGTCTTTCCTCGTCTCCGGCTTTATCTTCCTGGCCGCGATGATCTACATCCGCCTGCTCTACACCGACGAGTTGGCCGACTGAAGGAAATCTAAAGCGATGTATGGTATACGACGACAACCTTTTTTGCGTGTTGCATTGGCGGGTTTGATCGTGGTGATTCTATTCTCGATCTACGCTCCCCTCGCCTGGCTGGCGATCTCCAGCGTTTCGACGCGGGCGGAACTGCTGAGCAAGCCCCCTCATTGGATCCCGCGCAAACCGACGTTGGAACATTACGCCAACATCCTGACCACCCGGCCCGACGCGCCCGATACAGCCCGGGTGTTCCGCAGAGCACTGCTGAACAGTTTCATCGTGTCCAGTTCGGTGACGATGATCAGTCTCCTGGCCGGTATCCCGGCGGCCTACGCCTTTGCCCGGATCAATTTCAAGGGCCGTCGAGGCGCCATGTTGAGCATCCTGGGTACGCGGATGTTGCCCGCCATCTCCATCGTCATCCCGCTGTATATGATCGCCGCTCGCCTGGGCGTGGTCGACACCCGTACCGTCCTGGTCGTGCTGTACCTGACCTTCACGCTGCCCTTCGTGATCTGGATCATGGCCTCGTTCTTCCAGACGATCCCCCTGGAACTGGAGGATGCGGCCCGGATCGACGGTTGCACGCGCCTGGGCACCCTGTGGCGCGTCATCCTCCCCATCTCGGGACCGGGCCTGGCCTCGACCATCATTTTCGCCTTCCTACTGGCGTGGGACGAGTTCTTCTTCGCCCTGATCTTCACCAGCACCGAGGCGGCCAAGACGGTGCCCCTGGCCATCGCCGAGTTCACCGGCCGGTACACCGTCGATTACGGGGCGATGACGACGGGAGGCGTACTGGCTGCCATCCCGCCGATCCTGATCGCGCTGCTGTTCCAGCGCTACATCGTCAGCGGACTGACGGCCGGCGCCGTCAAATAGCCGCGCAGCGGTGGAGCATCTCGGCCAGGCTGTCGCCGCCGAACTTCTCCACCAGGGCGTCGGCCAACACCCAGGCCACCATCGCCTCCCCCACGACCGAGGCCGCCGGCACAGCGCAGACGTCGGAGCGCTGATATTCGGTCTCGGCCAGCTCGCCCGTCGCCAGGTCGACGGAGCGCTGCGGGCTGACGGTGCTCGGGATTGGCTTCATCGCCACCCGCACGACGATGGGCTGCCCGTTGCTCATCCCGCCCTCGACGCCGCCGGCTCGGTTGGTGGGCCGCACGATCTCTCCCTCGTCACCAGGCAGGAACGGATCGTGGACCTGCGTGCCGGGCTCTCGCGCGTTCTCGAAGGCCGGCCCGATCTCGACCCCCTTGATGGCCGGTATGGAGACCACGGCCATCGCCAGCCGCGCGTCGAGCCGGCGCTCCCAGTGGACGTGGCTACCCAGCCCGACGGGCACTCCCTGCGCGAGCACGACGAAGACGCCGCCCAGCGAGTCGCCCGCCTGGCGAGCCGCGTCGATGGCCGCCCGCATCTGTCCGGCGGCCTCCTCGTCGGGGCAGCGGACGTCGCTGGCCTCGGCCCGTTCCAACAGCGCTTCGAGGGGCCGGTCGAGCGCAGCGGGCGAGGCGCTGGCGGCGCCGATGGTGGTCACGTAGCTGCCGACGGCGACGCCGAATGGTTTGAGCAGTAGCTTGGCCAGCCCGCCGACGGCCACCCGGGCCGCCGTCTCGCGGGCGCTGGCCCGCTCCAGAACGGGTCGGGCATCTTCGAGGCCGTACTTGAGCATGCCGGCATAATCGGCGTGGCCGGGGCGGGGGACCGTCAAGGCGGGCAGATCGCCCGCCGCCCAGCGCTCGCGCCAGTTGGCCCAGTCCCTGTGTTCGATTCGCAGGGCCACCGGTGCCCCGGTCGTCT
>Ga0129302_1003797_pt1 | contig 10140 bp, 7 predicted proteins | sample BlaSprsedimmetaG_FD_94476 | JGI IMG/M metagenome (GOLD analysis project Ga0129302, IMG submission 94476) | Hot spring sediment bacterial and archeal communities from California, USA to study Microbial Dark Matter (Phase II) - Blank Spring... | ecosystem: Environmental > Aquatic > Thermal springs... | reverse complement strand
TTTATTTTATTTGAACAGACCCCGTATCGCGCTTCCCTCTCCTTTGCAGACGATCTTCCGGGAAACGGTATCGCCTCGCCGTCGATCTCGATGTCAGTGACCTCGCATTCCTGCTGTGCGTCATCACTCACGGGGACAAGGTCATCCTCGGTGACGTACTGTATATGGGTTACGGATTGCGGCGGGAGACCCGCCATCTCCGTCGTGGTGGTAATCTCCCCCACATCATGCTTCAACAATGTGACCTATAAGTCCCGTCAAGTACATTTTAAAAAGTATTTTTGTTCACCAGCGCAGCGTTCATGCAAGTTTCCCTTCTGTCATTCTAGTGCCGCGGTTCGCTCGTGCGGGCCGTAAAGTCCTACAGTTCAGGAATGCCCGAAGGAATCAGGCACGCGAACACAAAGGTGGTTTCGCCCGTGTTGCGGAGCTGGTGCTCTTCGCTGGGAGGAACGAATACAATGTCGCCGTCCCGGACGGCGTTCCAGACGCCGTTGCCGTAAACTTCTCCGGCGCCCGCGTGAATAAATATTTCATGTTCCCAGTCATGGGCGTGTTTCGGCGTGAAGCCGCCGGGGGCGACTTCAAAAACACGCATGCAGAAATGATTCGCGCCGTCGTTTTTGCCGATTACCACCCGTCCAGCGACGCCCTTGGCCTGGTCGTTGTCCATGTACGTCGGTTCCTCAGATATGTAACTCATTACTTTCATAAACAATCTCCCTTTCCGTTTTGTTTCAGGGTGAAGTAAAACGCCGCTCCCTCTCCGGGCTTCCCCTCGGCCCATATCCTGTACCCTCGCGAGACCGATCCCTGTTCAGGGCTCGTTCTGTAGCGCTTTTCACGTGTTCATGAAGCAGGAAGGCCGTTGCGCCAGCGATCACAAAAAAAACAATAATAATGACCAGGACGGGATTGCGCAGCGCCGCAAACCAGGGGAGAGTGATTTTTTCATCGACGGAGAGTTTTGCCATTGGTCGCCATGCTGAAGTGAATTATCCGGGCCGCCCGCACAGAGAAGGTGACCGTTTCGGTTGCCGTGTATATGCGTTTCTGTTTTTCAATAACAGTATTTTACGGTATAGTCAAAACAAAGAATCACACAAATACCTGCTTACATTGGTTTTTAACGGCCGGGCGACGTGCCCGGAGCGGAAACATCGATAAAGAGAACTTCCTGCCGCGGAACCGGGAAGCCGGGATCGCGGCAGAATAAACAGCGAGTGAGGAGGTTTGCGTCATGTGGAATGCGTCACTGTGCGATTTTTGCGGCGACTGCCTGGCCCGGTGCCGATATGTTGATTACGATCGGGAACAGGCTTCACGGGAGATACGGCTGCTTTCGGAGGGAAGGGAAGCCGGAATCCTGAACCACTGCATAACCTGCATCGCCTGCAACAGTTATTGTCCTACCGGCGCCGATCCGGCAGACCTCATCTTCACCATGCAGGAAAAAACGGGAAATTCCCCGATCGTCGGCGGGTATGCTTCCATTCGGGAAGAGATCGCCAGGGGGCTCGAGGGCGAAGGAGATCCCATCCAGGTGATTCCGGGTGATCCTGAGAAGCCGGCCTTGTCATTCGACGGGTTCGAGTTCGACCAGTTTCCCCCGGGAACGATGGAGAGTTGCCTTTTCGAGGGGATGACCATGGTACGGGGGCCGGAGTTAATGTCCCTGACAGGCATGGTTCACCTGGGGGGAGCGAGCTTCACGTCCCGGTATGCCGAAGGGGTAATCAAAAAATTGGCTGAGTTAGAGAAAGAAATCGTGTACATCCACAATGAGGGGTATATCCTCGCACACAAGCGGGCTCCGGAACTCGGAATCGACGTGCCGTTCCGGTATCGCCACCTTTTCGAGCACTTGATCGACTATCTCAGAGATCACGAAGACCGGATCACCCCCCTGAACAGGAAAGTCGCCTACCACGCGAACTGTGCCGTCCGATGGCTTCCAGAGCAGGAACCCTGGCTGGATGAAATATTTGAACTCGTGGGTGTCGAGCGGCCGCCGAGGCGGTACGAGAGAGAGAACGCCCTCTGTTGCAGCGTGCCGATCATCACGGTTAACAAAGAAATGGCCGTGGAGATGCAGGAAAAAAACGTCCGTGACGCCGTTGAATGCGGCGCCGAGGCATTGATCACGATCTGTCCTGTTTGCGACGCTGTCTTGCGTCGACCGACGGCCCGTTTCGGTCTGCCGAAAATATTTATCACGGATCTGTGCCGCATGGCCCTGGGCGAAACAGACTGGCCCGGCCGGGCATGACAATCCTGCCGGCTACGTGCCTGCCGGTCGCCATAGCGTGGGGGACGATTCAGCATCCGCCCCTGTCCAGGTATCCGCTCCACTGAAAATCGTTCGCCGAGATGATCTGTTTGTCGAGCGTCCAGAAGTCATAAAGGTATCCCAGGCCGAAGCCGCCGAGGGTCAGCAGATAGAGAACGCCCGTGAACCATTTTTCCATGTACATGCGGTGCGCGCCGAAGATGCCGAGAAAAGTTAGGAGCTTCCACGCGAGAGGACGGCTTACCCACCCCTCGGAGTGAAAGGGCGGCGCATTCCTGTAAAGTCCTGGAAGGAGAAGGGCGTCGACGAGCCACCCGAGGCCGATGATGCCCAGAGAGAAAAAATAAATTGTTCCCGAAACCGGCTTCCCACAATAAAAACGGTGAGCCCCGGTAAAACCGAAGATCCACAGAACGTATACCGTCGACAGGCGCGGCGCATCGTTTTCGCTCACCCCGTTCCTCCTTTGTTACGAAAGATGTTTCGCAGGTCATTCAACGGCAGGCAGACGGCCGTGTCAAGTGCAAAATACTGACGGAGAACAGAAACGCAACCGTACCCCCCTATTGCTACATAAATAAATGTTACCGAGAGAGAACATGGAAGAGGTAACGGTGCTTCATAAAAGATGTTACCGACGTATGGTGTTGACGGGAAAGACTTTTCTGATCCGTGTGTCGATGGCTTTTCTTAGCACGAAGGGGTTAAGTCCTTCAAGCTGCCTGGTGAGCTTCCTTTTGATCGATTCTTTCACATGCGGCGATTCCATGACTCGTTGGAACGGTGTTTTGGGTGCATCATAGTGCTTGATGTGCTTGGATCCCACTCTTTTTTTGGCAATGAGCTTGAAGGAGGGGCAGAAGAAGTTGTGAAAGAGCCGCCACTCGGTTGTGTAGAGCTTGTTGAGCAAGGGAACCATGTCGGGATGGTCCAGGCGGTCATAGCCAATCCATTGTCGTACGTGGGTCCAGTTTTTCTGCTCGATATGGGCATTGTCATCCTTGTGATAGGGTCTGCTTCGCGTAAACTGAACCGGACGCCTGCGATCGGTGAAGTGACGTACCAAGTGGTAATTGAGGAACTCGGTTCCGTTGTCGCAGTCGAAGCCACGGATCGGAAAGGGAAGCATTGCTTCCACGTCCGTGATCTGTTCAAGGACGCCTCGCTCACCCTTGCCCCAGACAGCACGCTGCTCGGTCCATCCCGTGGCGATATCGACAAAGTCGATGGTATTGACATACATGCCGGCGGTGGATTCCCCGCAATGAGCCACCGTGTCGGCCTCAAGGAAGCCCGGCCGCGATTCGTCCCACTGGTTGGTGGCAACGGGGATCTGCTTTCTCAGCAACGTTCCCGGCTTGGTTGTAGATCGTCCCCGCTTTGTGTACTGGCTTCGGACGGGTTGCAGGAAACGGTCCATGGTTGATGGCGACATGTCGTTCAGCCCGTGACGTACATCGCCAGAGAGAGGACCAAAGGTTTGTTCATATCCGGGCAACCAGAGCGGCAGCAGAACCTTGAGGCGCTTTGAACACGGCAGATTTGCAGCCAGCCAGATCTTTTTCAGGGGACCAATAATGTCTTCATTATTGTACCGTGAAGGTCGCCCTCGTTTCCCGTGCCTGGGCTTGGTAAAGCGCTTGAAGTTCCCCAGAACCCTGATGGCATGTTTGCGATGGCATCCACAGGTTGCACAGTACTCGTCCAAAATCAATGTCTTCTCCTGCCGAGTAGCCCATTTGTAACGACGATGAACCGCTTCGGTATACTCCTGCTTTGATCGTCGAGTCATAATAGTCCCTCCTTCGGAGAGTGATGTCGGGTAACATCATATTATGAAGCAACGATCTCATGTCCGAGGCCCGTTGGGTAACATTTATTATGAGTCAATTCGGTAACCTCAAAAAACTTGACAAGACGGACATAGTGCCGATAATGAAATATAAGACTTGTTAATGCCTGTACTCTTCAGAATCGAAATATTCACGTTTGTTCATTAACTCCGGGCGCCAAGGGACGCTGGTAAATCAGCATATAACCCGGGAAGCCCTTTCCTCCGAGCTCATGTTGTGTTGAGCCTTTCCAATAACTCATTTCGCTACCGGGCTTCTTTGACGGTCACAATGCAATCGAAAAAATATCTTGAGTGATGATGATATCGTGAACAAATAACAGAGATGACATTGTTTTACTGTAACCCGCTTGCCGTTGGGGGAGGGTGACACGCCTTTTTAACAGGACCCGAGGTTTGTTCAAATGGCCGTTGGGGCGACGTGCATTTTTCGCAGAACATGCCGCGGGTCAGCGACGGCCCATGTGTCAGGAATCCGTCGGCTGAACGGGTGCTGTTGCTGTTCACCAGTGTGAAGAAGCATACAGTGCCCGTGATGTGAAGAGAATCTCACAATGAATGGTTTTCAAAGAACCAGGCATAACGTATAGTAAGAATTACTGGTGGTCGGGCTCGTTGAAAAACATGGGTTTATTTTTTCAAGATGCTGGATTGTATTCGGTCGTACCGCCGGTGAAAGGCTCCTGGCTGTTCGATCAATAACCAACGAAGGGCCTCAATGAAGAAAGTCGGACCCGATGTTCCGAAAGGACCGAAAAGCATTCCTGTACCTTTCATTGCAGTGATTGCCGGGCCAGGTGATTTTTTCGGGGGGTGCGGTTCTCTGGATAAGAAAAAATGAAATATCACGTGAGGTGCTTTGTGATAATGAAAAAAACCATTTCAATGAGCACATTGTTTCTGCTGATCATGCTCCTGTTGCCGACAGCGTTTTACGGTTTTTTTCTTTCTGAGGTACAGGCACAGGAAAAAGATCTGCAGCAAACCCCCGTTTTGCGGGGACTTTCCGGGACAAAAGAAGTGTCTGACATGCGGCTGAAGCCTGTCACCCGGGTAAGGATACCAACTTCCGTGATCCAAAAAAAACTTCCGCAACTGAGGCCGGTCGCAGTCCCGGACCAGCCTGAACCGGAAGGACCGGATCCCGGAACAGCCCTTGACCTTGCCGACATCATTGAAGATCCGGCATTGCTTTATGATTTGAGCCAGGCCTGCGGATGGGAAAGTCATCTGATTTTCCAGGACAAGGCCGCCGGCCATGTATTTTATTATCTTCCCCGGGAGATTCTTCTGGTACACAATGAATCCGGGTATGGTCTCAGTGTTCAATATAACCACCTTGCCGAACCCGGCCAGCCCTCGGTGATGGTCACTGCCGAACTTGCGGCTCCCCATCGTGAAGGAGATGTCATGCTCCTCAGGGCTATTTTAAGGGAAGCTCTGGGGCTTGGACCTTCCGACCCTCTTGATCTGCGGTCTATAAAGGGCCTGGGAGCAACGGTCGATTTCGAAGCAGTCGCAGCAGGACTTTCCCTGCCGCCCGATTGTATTCATGTTTACCCGCCGGCGAGTCTCAGGCAACCATTCAGGCTTACGCTTTCCCTGACACAGGATGAAGTGGAAGAGGTACTCGCTCAGATTTCCCGCGAAGGATTGAGTGGCAGGCTCTGGGTTCAGGTAGATTCAGAATCGGTGCCGGTACCCATTCGAATCCGGTACGGCAGCTTCAGCGGCAGCCAGGTGAAGGGATTCGACGAGTGGAGCAGGGGAAAACCTTCGGGCAAGCTTGTGAATCTGACCAGCTTTCCTTTAATTCCTGAAGAAATCAACGCCTATCGAATGCGAGGAAGCAAACTGGAACGGGTTACCAGGGAACTCAAGGCAATCAAACCTATTCCGCCAAAAGCTGAACGAATCTTCAGGCTTCCGGAAGTAAACACCGTACTGGGTCATGATGTTCTCGTGGCATGGCTGGGCACGTCGCTGGATACGACGTACGAAGCAGGTCTGAAAGCCATCGACCGGGAAGTGCGAAGGGGCGTCGCCCTGGCGCCTGCAAGTCCTGTCAATCTAGAAGCCATACCCGCTATCTTTTCTGAATTCGGCATATACAAGCTGGTGATCCGCCTCCGCTCTCCTTACTTTACGGCGGGAGGTTCAGGCGTCGCAGAACGTGAACTGGCCTTGACGGAAAGTGAAAACACATCCTCCGGTCTTGTCCTGTATGTTCCGGGTGATCGGGGTGTTGATCCATTGATGTACCAGTATCGGTTAATGCTGGTAAAAGAGTCCGGAGAAACCATTGAAGAAACCGAATGGAACGACGGTCGCAGCCTGAATCTTTTTATCGGATCTTCCCGAATAGAGTCGCTCCTGGCTGAGTCGGAAAAGGAGTAATCAACGTGAGACTGATGGTTCTGCTGATTGTTCTGTTGTTCCCGCTGTCCGTCCAGGCGGCGCCGGACCTGGGAACCTATCGGGATATTGATGGAGTAAGGGTGTTTCAGGATCATCAGGATACAAGCATCTGGTATCTCGCGCCGGCCCGTCCCGCCCTGGGATCTAGTACTGACCATGAGCCGGACTATGGATTCGATGTTTACCGGTACGGCGGACGTTCAGGCACCGGAGACAGTGAGCTGTTCTGGGTCAAGGGCATTCTCAACATGGGAATCGAGCGTGATCGTGACGGCGGGACCCCGGCCAGGATTCGAAGCGCTCTGCGCGACCACGGCATTTCCAATCCCCGGCTGAGAAGCATGCCGGTAGCTGAAACAATGGTGAAACTTCTTTTTGCTGATCAAAGCAGGGAATGGAAACAGGGAAGCCGATGGGCCGACGAGCATCTGGTTCTTCTTCTGGATAGATATCTTACGGAAATCCTGTGGGAATCTGTAAATGCAGGTCAAACCCAGGTGAGCATCACCCTTGAAGAGTATCTCTCGGGACTGCGGCGGGAAGGAGACGAGTGGAACGAGTCGGAAACTGTTGTCGTATCCACCCTCCCCATTGACCTGGATATGGAGGCGTTTCCCCATAAGTTCAGACGCACCGATCTGGGGGGGCGCATGGTTCGCGGGTATACCGGGATGGATGTTTTTTGTTTTGATTTTCTGGAAGAACTGGATCCGGATCTGTACGCGAAAATAGTAGAGGTGGCCATTCCTACGCCGGGACGGGACCTGGTGGAAGAAGTAACCTTCAGACCGGACAGTGAATACCGTAGTCGTATTGATTTCAAGCTTTCCCGGGATCTTGATGAACCCTATCGTTTCCGTGTTACCCGTATTCTTAATGACGGAAGCCGCGACGTCGGACCCTGGACCGCGAAAAAAGGGGAAACCCTGCTTGATGTGACTGATTATCGCGACCTCAACGAACAGGGTGACATAGAGGGGAAGACGCTGGATTGAAAAGAAAACGGGAAAGGAATTTCAAAGGTTCCGACGAATAAAGGAGGCGTGAAATGAAAACAATACTGGCTGGTTGTATCGCCGCGTTACTGGTGTTTGCGGGTCTTCCTGCGGCAGCGCAGGAAGCAGAAAGTACCAATGCGGAGAAGGGAGGTTTTCTGCAGACCCTGACTGATGCTCTGGGCAGGGCGGCGGAAGAGGGCCTCGAACAGGCCATGGATGAGTGGCTGGGGACATACAAGGGTCATATCGGCAGGGTTGAAGTGGCCGAGCGAAGAGGCAACGCACTGGTGCTCGACGTAACATATGAAAATGTTAAGCGGGCTGACGGTGTTTATGTGGACGGAAGGATTCTCGAGTGGGGGGTTCCGCTGGACAGCTTTGAAACCTCTTTGAATCCGATTCAGGGGACGTCCGGAAAAGCGCGGCTGACCATCCGCAAGAAAAAAAGCGACTGGGGAAGCGACTGGGACGATTCTGAAGAAGTAGTGGAATCCGATCAGGTCGAACTTTTCCTGGTTCGGGAAGGCCACGAAGACCGACCATTCGGAAAACTGGTCTATGACCTGGTAAAAACATGGAGCGACAGCGACGCTCCGGACCAGCCGCCCGCCACGGATGAAGAAGAAGCGGTAGCCCTGGCCGATGATGAAGAGCAGGAAACAAAGCCGTTGCCCGGTGTGTTTATACCCGCAGGCAGCGTGCTGCAGGCGAGAGGGGAAATAGAAGGAAAAGCTGAACAACCGGATGATTCTTCTGAAACAGATGAAGAATCTGTGCCGGTTGTCGGCAGGTACGATTTTTTTAAAAATGTGAGCGCGGCACAATGGAAGAGCGGATCGCCGGACGGGAAAATGCTTCGTCTGTCGTATCCCGGCAGGGTGAGTGACAAACAGGGCTATGTGATGACCGCTGCAAGCGCAAAGGTAAATCCGGACATAGGCGCCGAATCTCTTCTGCGGACCCATCCCAGAAAGAGGCAGGGAGGGTGGATAAGAGGAGAGTACCCGAAAATGATCCTGAATGAATCGGTTCATTTCAGGGCAACGGCAGCGTTCATCAGGGGCGCCAGAGATTCCGACGGGGCGACGTTCAAAATTTGGGCCCGTGAAGGCGGGGAATATGTAGCGTTATTCAGTAAACACGTGTCGCCGGAAGAGCCGGTCAGCATCGATGTCGACCTCAGCCACTGGGCCGGCAAGGAAGTGTCCATTATTCTTGGTATCGCTGCAGGCGAGACCGCCACCCATGACTGGACGGTCTGGGTTAAGCCGCGGCTCGAACAGGTAGACACGAAAGAAAAAGCCGGGGGAATAAAGGGTTTCAAGGGAGTAATCCAGAAGAGATGAAGGAGGGATGAACCATGAAAAAGCTGTGTGTCGGCCTGCAAGCAGTGGCCGGAGTTGTCATCCTGCTCGTAGTTTTCTGGGCTCCCCCTGCCTGCTCACAGGAAATCAACCTGGATAAAATGGAGCGGTGCGGAGATCTGGTCTGTTATCAGTCATTGAAGGAAGCCGATGTTTTTTATTATCTTCCCGACCGTCCCCGTCTGGCCATGAAGAACGGCAGACCACAGTTTTCCTTCCTCAAGTACGCCCGCGTCCAGGAGACGGGAGAAGCGGGAACCGGCCGTGCCGAAGGGGGCGGCATTGTCCATTTTCTTGTTACATACGGAGCGGATGAAAGTCGCGTCCGGGCCGCGGAGGCGGCGCTTCAGCAAACCCATGAAAATGGCAGAATTGCCGGACCGATAGTCTATCGCACGGGCAGTTTCGCCCTGGTTACCTCTTTTACCGAAGGAGCCGAAACGCTGACCAGGACTGTGGCGGTAGGCAGGGCGCCTTTGATGGAAGGCCAGAAAGCCGCTGCCTCCATAGCGCTGACCCGCGAGGGCGCCGAGCTGCTCTGGGAAAGTTTTCAGAGTTCCACCCCGGATATTTCTATCGTCTTCGACATGGAATTCGCCGGTGTGCGCGAACCCTACGAGGCGACTCTCGAAGCCGATTGGCAACGCGTATCACAACACCACCGGGTGCAGGCCGGAGGTCAGTACAAGTGGTTCGGTATCGACATAGACTTGCTCTTTCAGGAGCTGCGCCAGACAGGCGCCATCAAGATTACCACCAAGGGCGAACATGCCATGATGGACAGGATTATCGAAAGTGCCAATGCCAAGCTCCTGAGCGTCATGTTCGATGCGGCGCCGGATGAATTGACCCGGATGGCGGAACAAAAGGGAACTTATGACAACCTGAACCAGGCCGTCAAGATGCTGAAAGACAGGACCGCGCCGGCGGAAAAGAAAACCTCCACGCCGAAAAAGAAAAGTGAACTGACCTTCCCTCCGCTACCAGGTCATGGTGTAAATCAGATGGTGCTCGCCCTGTCACGACTGGCGCCCGGTACATCAATCGCCCATGCAGCAGACCAGCAAACTGCCGGCGAAGCATATCAAAAGGCGGACGAGCTTTATCAAAAAAAGAACTACCAGGAGGCCATGGAATGGCTGATTAAAGGCATGGAACTGGATGACAATTCCGAAGATGAACACCGCGGGCAGTTGATTTTCAATATCGGACAGTGTT
>Ga0129302_1003796_pt1 | contig 10140 bp, 6 predicted proteins | sample BlaSprsedimmetaG_FD_94476 | JGI IMG/M metagenome (GOLD analysis project Ga0129302, IMG submission 94476) | Hot spring sediment bacterial and archeal communities from California, USA to study Microbial Dark Matter (Phase II) - Blank Spring... | ecosystem: Environmental > Aquatic > Thermal springs... | reverse complement strand
ATGTGTACACCGTACTCACGCAGCGTGTTTCTCGACAGCCCGGATTCCTCCACGGCGCCGGGGATGTCGTCGATGATGCTGGTGCTGCCGCCCGATTGGGCCGAAGGGAAACCCGTAACCCATAAATTAAGACGCGCCATCGCTGAGTTGATGAGCGGCTGGGCGGGATCACTGTAGCCGAGATCACCACCTACGCCCAGAATATCAGGAATACCGCCGTGCACGCATCCAATCCCGGGGTTGACGGTCTGAACCAGGATCATCATGAACAGGACCTGGGCGTGGATCTGCGTCAGCAGCGCCTCGGGACTGACAGGACCATTGGACCCGGCAATCGTAAGATCAAGCAGAAGAAGGTTGTTCCCGGCTCTCGCGCTTCGAAGGAAAGGCCTGACCATGCTTGGCATGAAGGTAAGCGATGTGATCAAGCTTGTGCCGTCAAGCCAATCGTCCCTGTGGCGAAAATATTTTGTTTCATCATCCGACATGTTCCTGGTGTGGGTCATCTTCAGGTCCGGAAAACCGGCTTCCATGAGTCGGGCGCATTCAAAATCTGAAATCGATCTGTCCGTGGCGACTGGTATGCTGAATATACCCAGGCTGTCAGAGTATTCTGACGCGGTTTCCACGATTTTTTCGAATTCACCCCGACTGGCGGATCGAAGATCGTCTCTGCCCGGTCGAAGAAGAAACGGGGGGGTCGCGCCGGTGCCGAAGGCGTTCTCACCCGGGTCTTCGGCCATGTCGGTCGGAACCGCATCCAGGCAGGACTCAATATAATCCTCGCGCAGCGGGATAAAAAGAGCACTTTCATTGTCCACGTCTATGGCGTCGGCCTCCATCAATATCTGCAGCATTTCCGGGCTTCCTGAGATATCAATGCCGATTTTTGTGAGGACCCTTTTTGCATTCCGTTCAATTCTCTTGTAAATCCGCTTTTCGTTGGACAACAAGTCCATATCTTCAATTCTTTCACGGGCCAGTTCGGCTTCCGGGCTATTTGGATGCAACGCAGCCAGTTTTTTATAATAATATTTAGCGTTCTGAAATTCATAGCGCTTTTCCGCCTGCACAGCTTCATCAAATAACTTAAAGATTTTTTTTGTGCGCTTTCTCACCGATTCTATCTCCCGTATCTTTGAGAATCGATTCCAGTCACAGCTCTTCGCGTCTTTCTCAACCGACTTAATCCGCAGCGGGAAAAAGCTTTTACTAAAAATTTTTTCATAATCGTCGTGCCACTGAATGTTCAAGCCCCATGGCCACGGCCACCAACTCGGCAATATCGAGTGCCCGCAGTTCCGTGTTCCTGGCCGCAATACCGTCTTCCAACATGGTCATGCAGAAAGGGCAGGCCGTGGCAAGCAGACCGGGCTTTCCATGCTTTCTGTTCGTGCGGCCCAGCAGGGCTTCTTCAGCCTGCTCCACGCGGCGTTCGTTGACTCGGTGCTCCCGATCCTCCTCAATCCAGGTGAGCCCGCCCCCCGCACCGCAGCACATGGCATATTCCCGGCATCGGTCCATTTCCACGGTCTCCAGCCCCGGGATTTTTTCGATGACTTCCCGCGGCGCGTCAAAGATGCGGTTGTGACGACCCAGGTAGCAGGAATCGTGGTAGGTGGCCACGGCCTGGATCGGCTGATCCAGTTCGATCCTGCCCGCCATGATCAGGCCACGGATCAGCTCGGTGTGATGCACGACCCGGTAGTGCCCTCCAAAATCACTATATTCCTTGGTAAATGTATTATAGCAGTGGGGACACAGGGTGAGGATGCGCTCCACCGCGTAGCTCGCCAGCGTTTTCACATTCTTCTCCGCCTGCACCTGAAAAAGGTACTCATGACCCATACGACGGGCCGGGTCACCGGTACATCGCTCCTCCTCACCAAGCACGGCAAAAGAGATACCGGCCGCGTTCAAAATTCGGACAAGGCTTCGGGCGATTTCCTGGTTGCGCGGATCAAACGCGGCTGAGCAACCCACCCAGAAGAGGTAGTCCACGGAATCTCCCGCCTGTGCCACCTCGGCCATGGTGCGGATTTCAAGCCCCCTGGCCCAATCCAGCCGTGCGGTAGGGTGTTCGTTCCAGGGGTTCCCCCTCTTCTCGATTCCTGCAAACACTTCCGCAAAGGTCTCCGGGTAGGCGTCCTGCATCATAACTTCGCAACGGCGGATTTCCAGAATTTTTTTCAAAGGGTCGATTCCGGCGGGGCAAGTCTCTACACAGGCCATGCAGGTAGTACAGGCCTCGATCATCACGGGATGAACTTCGGCGTCCAGAATCCGCCGGGGACCGCTGGATTTGGCGAAGGGCGGATATTCATCGTTGACCTGCCGGCGGAGTCCGAGTACCACATCGCGCGGGGACAGACGCTTACCGGCGATGTGGGCAGGGCAGTTGATCTCGCATCGACCGCACTCCGTACAAGCGGCCACATCAAGCAGGTCCTTTCTGGAAAGATCCGCCAGGGTCTCGAAACCCAGGACTTCGTCCCGCTCGAACGCCCCTTCCACATCCAGCGGTTCCAGACGTCCCTGGGACCGCAGGTCCCGGAAGAGAAGGTTGACTCCGGCAGTGATCATATGCATGGCCTTGGGGGAATACGGCAGGTAGGCCAGGCCCCCCAGGGCAAGCACGGCATGCACCCACCAGAGCCCGGCATGCCAGGCCCGGATTGCTTCCGGGGCGGCATCGACCCAGAGGAAGGAAATCGCATATCCTACAGGCGACCATTCGGGCGCATAGGTCAGTTGTGCCGAGGTTCCCGCCAGGCGCAGGCCCTCCACGAAAAAGCCCGTCCCGGCGATCCCGAGAAGCCAGACCGGCAGAATCCAGTCCGTGCGCCGCCGTTTAAGCTGGGGCCGGTTCAGGGCGTACCGCCTTAACAGCGCAATGACCAGCCCTGCAATCAGCAGCACCCCGAAGCCATCCAGTACGAGCTCAAAGCCCAGGAAAAACGGCCCGAACCAGATGCCGCGCTCCAGGCCGAGGATTTTCTGGAACAGGTCATACTCGATGGAAACGATGATGGTCCCCATGAACAGCACAATCATGCCCCACATGATGCAAAGGTGCATGATACCGGCCAGCGGGTGTTTCTCGGAAACAGTTCGGTTGAATAAAAAATCGCCGAGGAAACGGCCGACGTCTCCGCGGATCCGCGCCCAGGGGACGACAACCCTCTTGCCGCCCAGGATGCGGCGCACATGCACGTAGATGCCGTATCCGAAAAAGGCCACCGACACGACGGCAAGAATGTAAAGGAGGATTTCACCGGCAAAAGGAATATTCCAAAAAATCTCTCGCGTTGCCATGAGAGCCGCCTGCCTTTCGCCCGCAAAGGGGGCCATACGTTCCGGATTCGTGCGAAATTCATCGGGCTTGATGAAGATGCTTGGAGCACCCTGGTTTTTCGGCTTGACAACCCCGACAGAAAAAAGAATACTGGTATACATATTTAAATGCAAGTAAATTATTCAACCAATATATCGGTGGTAAACGTGGCGGAAAACCCCATCTACACGGAAATCAAAAAACGAATTGTCTTCTTGGATTACAAACCCGGGCAGGCGCTCCGGGAAAAGGATCTCATCGAAGAGTTCGCGGTCAGCCGCACCCCGGTGCGGGAGGCGCTCATCCTGCTCGAGGCGGAAGGCCTTGTACGCATCTTCCCGAATCAGGGAACCATTGTCTCAGATGTAAGTTTTCAACAGTTGAAGGATGTCTTCGAAATACGGTCCTTCCTGGTGCGCCTGGCGGGACATCTGGCCGCAGCAAGGATTACGCGGGAAGAGCTTGAACGGTTTCGGGCGTTGATCGATCGCATGAAGGCCGAGCAGGACCCCAAGGTTTTGATGCGCATCGACTCGGAGGCGCACGACCTTATCAATCAAGCCACCAAGAACGAGGTCCTCGTTAAGATTCTGGGTATGCTTCGGGATCAAGCCGTTAGAATCTGGATGTTTTCCAGCGCGGACGACAATTATTACGGCCGTTTGCCGGAGGAGTTCGAGGGATTGATGAAAGCTTTGGAGGAACGCGACGAAGATGAATGCGCATGCATCCTGGAGAAGCATACGAAGCGTTTCATCGGGCACATTCGAAGCCAGCTCACATAGGAAAACTTTCCTGTTCGTCCACCGGTCCAGGCGACCCACTGGCATGCATCAGGAGCACAATGTAAGGAAAGGGTCAAAAAAACCCCGGTCGGCGGGGCTCTGAAAGCGTTGGCATCTCACGCGCTTGTCCGCCGGCCTCCAGGCAGCACACCCAGGAAGGCACAAGGAGGGACAGCAGCCATGAGTACGTTTCCCAATCAAGCACGCGTCGTAGTTATCGGGGCCGGTATTGTCGGAAACAGCGTCGTCTATCATCTAGCCAAAAAAGGTTGGAAAGACATGGTGATGGTGGATAAGGGGCCGCTGCCCAATCCGGGCGGATCCACAGGACATGCATCCAACTTCATCTTTCCGGTGGATCATGGCCGGACCATGACTCAGATCACCCTGGACAGCACCGAGCAATACAAGGCCATGGGGCTTCATCGGGAGTGCGGCGGTATCGAGCTTGCCCAAACTCAGGAGCGCCTCGAGGAACTGAAGCGGCGTATGGCTTCAGCCAAGTGCTGGGGGATAGAGTCGGAACTCCTGGATCCTGGTGGTGTCCTGAAGCTGTTCCCATGGGTCAACAGCGAAAAGATTCTCGGCGGGTTTTACACCCCCTCCTGTGGTGTGGTGGATTCCCTTCAAGCCGGTACGCTCATGCGGGAAAAAGCTCGAGACATGGGCGCTCTGAGCATATTTGCCAACACCGAGGTCCTGGATATCATTGTGGACAAGGGTCGCGTGAAAGCGGTGAAAACCAGCCGGGGCGAGCTTCAGGCCGAGATTGTGATCGTTGCATGCGGCGTGTGGAGCCCTCGCATCGCCAGGATGGCGGGCGCTTCCATCCCGCTCGTTCCCGTGGCGCACCAGATGATCGACGCGGGGCCCGTGCCCCAGTTCGCCGAAGCCAAGGGGGAAATAGAGTACCCGATTCTTCGTGACATGAGCACCCTTATGTACGAACGTCAGGCGGCCGCCAACCTGGAAATCGGTTCGTATGCCCACCGCCCGATACTCTATGATCCGAACGAGATCCCATCCATCGACGAGGCCAAGCTCTCGCCCACTGAAATGCCTTTCACCAGGGAAGATTTCGAACCACAGCTGGAGCAGGCCCTCGATCTCCTGCCGGACATGCTCGACCACGATTCCGTGGAAATCCAGTATGCCATCAACGGACTGATTTCACTCACGCCGGATGCGGCCCCGGTGGTGGGAGAGACACCCGAAGTCAAAGGGCTCTGGTCTGCAGCGGCCGTATGGATCAAGGAGGCACCCGGCATCGGGCGCCTGGTGGCGGAGTGGATGACCGAAGGTGCTCCGGAAATCGATCCGAACGAGATGGACATAGCCCGATTCTACCCCTATGCCCGCACCAGGAGCCACGTGTGGGCGCGGGCCCGTGAGGGTTTCAACAAGACCTACGGAATCGTTCACACGAACGAGCAGTGGGAATCATCCCGGGACATGCGCTTGAGTCCGTTCCATGACAGGACAAGCAATCTGGGTGCCGTGTACTTCGAGACCGCCGGATGGGAGCGGCCGCAGTGGTACGAGTCCAACCGCAAGCTGCTGGAAGAGTACAGAGACCGGGTCAACGATCGTCCCAACGAGTGGGATGCGAGGTGGTGGTCGCCGATCATCAACGCCGAACACCTGGCCATGAGGGACAGGGTGGCCATGATAGACCTCAGCGCCTTCGCCATTTTCGACGTAACCGGCCCGGGCGCCCTCGGTTACCTACAGCGTGTGGCCGTTTCGCAGATGGATGTGTCCGTGGACAAAGCAGTGTACACCTTGCTTCTGAACCCGTTCGGCGGAATTCGATCGGACCTGGTTATTGTGCGCCGGGCGGAGAACGCTTTCCGGGTGATCACGGGCGGGGGTCACGGGGGTGTAGATAAAAAGTGGTTCACGGATCATCTGCCCGCAGATGGGTCGGTCCAACTCCATGACCGGACGTCGAGCCTGTGCACTGTGGGCTTGTGGGGGCCTTCAGCGCGCGACCTCGTGCAGTCGATCACCGAAGACGACCTGTCCGACAGCGGATTCCCGTTTGCCACGGCCCGGGAGATTTCCCTCGGACCGGTCCCGGTGTGGGCACTTCGCATCTCCTACGTGGGCGAGCTCGGCTGGGAGCTCTACTGTCCTTTTGAAAGCGGTCGGCGTCTTTGGGACATCCTGTGGGAAGCCGGCCGGAAATACGGGGTCGTGCCCGCCGGAATAGGTGTTTACGGCACCACGGCCCGTCTAGAGAAGAGCTACCGTCTTTACGGCAGTGACCTGGACACAGAGTACAACGCCGTGGAGGCCGGCATGTCGCGCCCCAAAGTCAAGCCGCAGGACTTCATCGGCAAAGAGGCCTACCTCAAGGCGCGCAGCGAAGAACCTGCCGCGGTCCTGTGCACCCTGACCGTTGACGATCATACATCGTCCTCGGGCGAAAAGCGGTACATGGTCGGGCACTGCCCGGTGCTTACTCTGGAGGGTCTTCCGATCGAGGACCGCAAGGGCCGCCGCTCCTATGTGACCAGTGCCGGATCCGGCCCCTCGCTGGGAAAATTCATCCTCATGGCCTACCTGCCGCCGGACCGGGCCGAGAAGAACAATCGATTCCTCGTCGAATACTTTGGAGACACCTACCCGGTGACCGTGGAGGCCGTAGGGAGTGCGCCGCTGTTCGATCCGGAAAACGAGCGCATGAAAGACTGAGCAGGAGGGGATCCCATGAACATCCTTGTATGCATCAAACGCGTGCCTGATATCGGCGCCAAGGTGGAGCTAACGGAGGACCAACGTTCGATCGTCACGCGGAACCTGGGTTTTACCATCAGCCCGCATGAAGAGTGTGCTGTGGAAGAAGCGATTCTGCAGATTGAGAGACATGAAGGAGATTCAACCGTCTTGACCCTGGGTCCTCAGGAGGCCCTGGAGCAGATACGCGATTCCCTGGCCCGGGGTGTGGGGCGAGGTGTCCTGCTTGAAGCCGACGGAAGCGAATGGGACCCCGGGGAGACCGCCCGAGCCGTTGTTGAAACGATCCATGCCCGCCGTGAGGCCGGTGAATCTTATGACCTTTTCCTCTTCGGAAATGAGGCGGCGGATACCGGGGATTTCCAGGTTGGCGTTCGGGTGGCTTACGCGCTCGGCCTGCCTTGCGTAACCGGGGTAAAAGCCATTGAAATTCTAAACGGAAACGTGGTGGCCAGGCGGGAGATCGATTCCGGGTGGGAGATTTACGAGGTTCCCCTGCCTGCCGTAGTCACCGTCAAGGAGGGGATCAACCTCCCGCGCTATGCAAGCCTTCGCGGAACCATGAAGGCCAAGAAAAAACCCGTAGACCAGATCCAGCCCTGCTCGACAGGGGCGGCCCTGGAGATGAAACGCCTTCACCATCCTCCGGAACAAGGCAAACAGGTGGAGATGCTCGGCGAAGGCGCGGCCGCAGCCCCCAGAATAGTGGACCTTCTCAAGTCTTTGGAGGTGATACCGTCATGATCCTGGCACTGATCGAACATGATCGCGGTACCCTGGAAGAAGCTTCCCTTCAGATGCTTACCTTCGGCAGGGAAGCCGCCGCCCGGATGGATGTGCCGTTGATTGCGGTTCTCATGGGCGAGTCGGCCCGCCCCCTGGCCGATACGATTCGCGCTTACGGAGTTACGAGCCTGGTGTGGATTCGCCACACGGGCGTGGAAGACTACGCGCCCGCTGCGTGGGCTTCCGCCATGTTTCAGATCATGGAAAAGAAGCAACCCCGGATAATCCTTGCTGCGGGCACGGATCGAGGAAACGAGGTGATGGCGCACCTTGCGGCCAGGGCCGATCTGCCGATGGCGGCCAACTGCGCCGAAATCCGCCCGGGAGATCCGTTCGAGGTGATTCGCCTGCGCTGGGGGAGCACTCTCCTGGAGGAAGCCGTGCTTCACGGAGAGCCGAAACTCGTGACGGTTGCCCCTCTCGTGACAACTCCCAAAGAGTCACCTGCGGCAAGGGAACCGGTGCTGGAGGAGTTTCTTCCTGAACTCGAGGATGCCGACCTCCTTGTGCGCGTCATCCGAAGGGAGGAGGCGGTGACTGAAGGGATTTCATTGAAGACCGCTCCCGTGGTGATCGGAGGCGGTCGGGGTGTCGGAAGCCCGGAAGGCTACAGCATCCTCGAAGAACTGGCCGGTCTTTTGGGCGGGGCCGTGGGAGGGTCTCGAATAGCCACCAACAACGGATGGCGGCCCCATTCGGATCAGATCGGTCTCACCGGCAGCCGCATTGCGCCGGATCTCTACATCGCATGCGGTATCAGCGGTGCCATTCAGCACATGGTCGGGTGCAAGGGTGCCAAGCGCATCCTCGTCATCAACAACGACCCCGATGCCCCTTTCTTTTCCAGGGCCGACTACGGCGTGGTCGGAGACCTGCACGAGGTTCTGCCTGCAATCATCGATGAAATAAAAAAATTCCGCTGAACTCCGATTCGGAGACTATCACATATCATCAGGTACCCGGTTTGCCCGTGCCACGCTTGACCTCCTTACACTACGCGTGTGCTGAGCCCTTGCGAAGCTGTGCGAAAAGCTTGCGGGAGCGCGAAGCAATTCAGAAAATGTATGGATGGCTCTATTGCCACCCCTCCGGCAAATCGCCAGGTCTAAACTATCGAGGCTCATAATCTTTCCAGGGCAGAGGTATATAGCAGAAAACCTGAGAACTGAATCAGGGAAAGTTTTTTAATGCATGGGAGACAACGGGCCATACAAAACCCTATATTTTCCATAGGACAAGTCTATACAAAACCTCAAAACTATCGTAACTTCCAGTTTGACATATCGGTTTAATCGATATAATGTCCGCGTCGTCATGCTCTCTGAATGCTGCATCCAGTGGAGCGTTGCAGAATCCCAGGAAAATGAGGAGATGGATATGAGCGAGCGGAAAAACGTTTTTGCAACAAGAGCGGGGATTATAGCGGTGGGAGCTGTCATCGGCGTTATCGCCGCGTTGCTTCAGAAGGCCGGAAATCCTGCCAACATGGGAATATGCGTTGCATGTTTCGAACGGGATATTGCGGGGGCGATCGGGCTTCACCGGGCAGCAGTGGTTCAGCACTTACGGCCCGAAATTATCGGTTTTGTCATCGGTTCCTTGATTGCCGCTTATTTGTCGAAGGAATTTCGACCCCGGTCGGGCTCCGCACCCATCGTGCGGTTCGTGCTGGGCATGTTTGCGATGATCGGCGCCCTTGTGTTTCTGGGTTGCCCCTGGCGGGCGGTGCTTCGCCTGGCGGGAGGGGATGGAAACGCCCTGTTCGGCATCGCCGGGCTTGCCGGGGGAGTGTGGATAGGGACACTGTTTTTGAAGGGCGGCTATAACCTCGGCCGGGCCGGAGGCACGCATTCGTCCGTGGGGTGGCTTTTTCCGCTTACCATGGTTGGTTTGCTCGCGATAATGCTGTTAAATCCCCAGATCCAGGGGGAACCCAAGAGCGGTGTTCTCTTTTACAGCTTAAAAGGCCCAGGTTCGATGCATGCGCCGCTGTTGATTTCGCTGGCCGCGGGTCTGGCGATCGGGTTAATGGCTCAACGAAGCCGTTTTTGCACGATGGGTGCCCTGCGGGACCTGATTCTCTTTAAACAGACCCACCTTTTCGGCGGTTTTGTAGCGCTTTTGATATTTTCGTTTCTGACGAACCTGGTTGTCGGACAGTTCAACCCCGGTTTTGCGGGCCAGCCTGTGGCTCACACGATGGGGCTCTGGAACTTCGGCGGTATGGTTCTGGCCGGTCTTGCATTTGCCCTGGCCGGCGGTTGTCCCGGCCGGCAGCTGTTTTTGGCCGGAGAAGGCGACGGGGATGCCGCGGTGTTTGTGTGGGGGATGATCGTTGGTGCAGGGATTTCCCATAATTTCGGCCTGGCGAGTTCTCCCTCCGGTGTCGGCCCTCATGGCATAGCGGCGGTGATCGTGGGTATGGCTGTATGTGTGTTTATCGGAATGACGATGAAACAAAGATGATGAAAGGAGTAAAAAAAACATGTCCAGTAT
>Ga0129302_1003790_pt1 | contig 10154 bp, 9 predicted proteins | sample BlaSprsedimmetaG_FD_94476 | JGI IMG/M metagenome (GOLD analysis project Ga0129302, IMG submission 94476) | Hot spring sediment bacterial and archeal communities from California, USA to study Microbial Dark Matter (Phase II) - Blank Spring... | ecosystem: Environmental > Aquatic > Thermal springs... | reverse complement strand
GCTGCCTTCATCTCTTTCCGCCCGATCTCTTAAAGATGGCTTCGAATCTATGTAATACCATGATATAATCGATCAAATTTTCTCTCTCCCTATGGAGGTTAATATGTTCTTTGCGATAATTCCGGCCGTTGTTTTCGGCTGGGCATTAGGGGCAAATGACGCTGCAAATGTCTACGGTACGGCGGTTACTTCTGGTCTCGTCAAATACCGTTTGGCAGTAGTGTTGTCTGCGATATTCATACTAGTAGGCTCCCTTCTAGAAGGTTCCAGGGGTCTTGAGACTATTTCCAGCGTTAGCAGCCAGACGCTACTCACTGCTTCCATAAGTACAATTGGTGCGGCGATCTCTATGACATTAATGACTTATCTGGGTATCCCATCTTCTTCATCTCAGGCAATGATGGGAGCCATTCTGGGGATCGGCATACTTAACTCCACAGTGGATTGGTCTGTGCTTACGAAAGTCGTGATCTGCTGGATTACGACACCAATCGGGGCTGCAATCGGTTCCTTCTTTTTGTACAAGATCTTTGCGGTGTTATTCAGAAGAATTAAGACCATTCAGGCTCAAGATCTTTCCCTGAAGATTGGAGCTCTCATTATTGGCGCATATGGTTCCTACGCCTTGGGTGCGAACAATGTTGCGAATGTTACTGGACCCTTCGCCGGAATAATACCCCTGGAAGTAGCTGCACTGGTAGGGGGGTTGAGTATTGCTCTCGGTGTACTTACTTTCAGCAAGAGAGTCATGTACACAGTCGGTAAGCAGATAACCTCACTCGATCACTTCTCAGCTGTGATTGCTGTCTTTTCTCAAGCAATCACTGTGTGGATCTACGCCCTGATTGGGGTGCCGGTCTCAACCTCGCAGGCCATAGTTGGAGCGGTAATTGGTGCCGGGCTGGCAAGAGGTTCAAGAAACATCAATTACAAGATTCTGCGAAACATCGCTCTTGGCTGGCTGCAGACGCCTTTAATCGCCGGTTTAGTCTCCCTTGGCCTCTATCTGCTCGTAAAAGCAGTCGGGGGGCTTTTCTGATCAAACTCTTCTCTTGAGAACAATTATCTCCATACGATCGGAACAGTCCTCAGAGAGATTCGCAATGTCGCCGATTGAAAGAACAAGTTCACGGAGCTGCCTTTTCTCAGCAAGTGAAATATTCATCTCGAAGATCTTCTTCACAAGCGCCCGCTCATGACTATCCTCGGTATTCTCAAGGCGTTCCGTCTCCTTTATCTTTTCCTCGGCCACGCTCAATTCCTGGAAGAGATTCACCGCCGCCTCTTTGGATGCCTCAAATGTCTCTGCTGCAAGCTGAACCTGTTTCAAGAGGTCGGTTTTCAATTCAGAAGGTATTACGAGATGCTGCAATACAATCTGATCAACCACGTTCTCGGCCTCATTCGCCACCTTGTCGAAAGACTCTGCAAGACCCAGAAAGTCGCCACGGAAATTTGGGAGGAATGCTCCCTGATACATCGAGTTTTCCATTTCACGTCTCTTTGCATCGGCTGCCGATTCCATTTTTCGCACCTCTTCCGAATAGATCTCCACAGAAGAAGAATCATCATTCTGGCAGGCAAGAAAGACCTTTTCAAGGTTTTCCAGGGTTCTCGATATGAAATCCAGATGCTCATTAAACAGCTGAATGATCGCCATTTCTTTCTTACCAAAAAACATTAGAGGTCCACCTCCGGGCTTCAATATACTGACAAATCCATTAGAGCCCCCGATTCCTTTCACTTCATCACACCCTGTCCTCAGAATTTACCGTGGTGTACTTGACAGACTCTAATAGATTCTATTATTTATATATTATGCCACTTTTATCTTAGAGTTATCTGGCAATCATTAAATGAGATCCTGGCTTGACTCGAAATTTCCATTATAGAAGAAGACAAATATCGAAGAAATCGCAGATTATGAAGATTAACAGCGAGCGGAGGCGGTATGGTGCAAATAACAGGCTACTCAAAAGAGTACACAGAACAGATGCTTCTCATGCAGAGTGTCTATGAGAAGAAGCATCCTCTTGCAGAGAGATTCGCAGTTGAAGATCTAAAGAACCCATTGCTGAATCGAAGAAAAAATGTCCTCCTCGCTGTCGAAAATGGACGTGCGGTTGGTTTCGTGAGGTTCCTTACGAGACAGAATTTCAGTAGGGATCACTTCCACCACGTTTGGCTTGACATAATATTAGACGAAGGTGCCGACAATAGCTTGATGTCTCTTCTTTACGAGACCGCACTCCCTTCAATTGTGGATACGACAAGCAACTTCTTTCCAGCGGCGGGAACAAGAATCTGTGTCAGAATTGCCGACAGCGAGAGTGAGAAAAGGGATTTCTTCTCAAACAGGGGCTTCACTCACTGGATAGACTTCGAATATATGGAAAGAGACTTGAAAAGTGAAATTACCTCTCACCCGTTTCCTTCAGGTCTTACAATTTCGAAACTGAAACCCAGAAAGTCTCCGGAAATCCTGAAATACCTCCTGGCAGAACAATCCAGTTTTCCAGACTCACCTCTCGAGTACAAGTATCTCCACTATTTCTTCAGCAGACCCCAATGGAAGAGTGAAGGTTTTATCCTCGCCTCACTGGATCCAAAAGGGAATATCGCAGGAAGCATCATGCTTTACCCCGATAATACTGACAATTCGATGTTTCACACCGAAGAAGTCTTCGTTGTCGAAAAGTGGAGGAAAAAAGGCGTTGCAAGAGCGTTACTGGCTGAGTCACTGAAGTGCCTTAAGAAAGCGGGAAAGGACAGAGCCTTTCTCTCAGTCACTTCGGACCGCGCTTCTGCGAAGAGGATGTACGAAGAAGCCAGCTTCAGATTTCTGTACAAGAGAGAAGTACTGGCGCTCACGATCTGAAAACTACTGCATTCAGCATTGTCTCCGTAGCTTTCGCCAAGATCCTTCGAGACTCAATAGAAGATTTGTAAACAACCCACTTATTTGTTTCTATATAAGTAGACTATAACTCCTTTCGTTTGATATTGAACTTCTTTTCTGCTATACTCTTTCGGGAGGTGAAATCATGGAATCGTCTGAGCTTTTCTGGGAAAGCAGCATCGAAGAACTGGAGGCCGGTTACAAGCTCCTGGACGGGGCTTATATTTGTCTCTTGTGCGGGAAGTCTTTCGAGAACGGTCTGATACATCGAATCAGCGGCGACAAACTTGTGGACGCAGAGAGAGCAGTTAGGGAGCACATTGCTGCAGACCACAGATCTTCTTTTGATTCATTTTTGAAGCTAGATAGAAAGTACACAGGACTCTCGGAGCAACAGCAAACCATGATGCAGTATTTCTACGAAAGCGTGGGCGATAAGGAGATCTCGAAACGCCTGGGATTAACTCAATCTACGGTAAGGAATTATCGTTTCAGGCTAAAGGAAAAGGCAAGACAGGCAAAAATCTTCCTGGTTCTCCACCAGATGATGGAGAAAAGCGTTGACGAAGAAGACAGAATAGTTGATGTACATAGAAATGCCACTATGATCGACGAACGTTATTCGATTACGGAATCCGAGCGGCTCGAACGCCTGTCAAGATTCTTCAATGAAAGTGGTGAGCTTATCAGATTCCCGAAGAAGGAGAAGGACAAGGTAATCGTCTTGAGGGAGATTGCCGGAGTCTTCAAACCAGGCCTCAACTACAGTGAAGAACAGGCCAATGAAATGCTGAAAACATTCTATGATGACTATGTCCTTCTAAGAAGATATCTCATTGAATATGGACTGATCGACAGGAAACCGGATGGTAGCGCTTACTGGCTGGTATTCTAATGAATGTTAATGTCAGTTTAAGTTGACGCGCTTAATTCCCGATACAAGCAAATAACGGAGATCCCCATAGCAGGACTTTACAGTTCTTAACATACAATGATGTTATAATTGTTTTAGTTATACAAACGAATAGCTACTCACAAACGGAGGTGATTCTTTGAAGTTGCTTACAAAGACTGAGAAGATAACAATTAAACGATTCGAGAATTTCGAAAAAGCTGACAAAGAGATAGGAATCGACAGGATTGTCGAGTTTCTCCATACTCATCTGGAAGAATACGGTGACGATAGATCAGCTATCAGAAGATCTATTGACTATGCCTTCTCCGACGAAAAGGGAAAAGGCGGGTTTGTTCTGGTAGCCATGCAGGGAGAAGAGATCGCTGGAGCCTCTGTGGTGAATGACACCGGAATGAAAGGCTATATACCGGAACACATTCTCGTCTATATTGCTGTCGACAGGACAGTAAGAGGGGCCGGTATCGGGAAGAAGCTGGTGGAACAGATAAAAACGCTTTGCAATGGCGATATAGCGCTTCATGTGGAACAGAACAATCCCGCAAGATTTCTGTACAAGAAGATGGGGTTCAAGACAAAGTATGCCGAGATGCGGTTTGCTCAAGAATAAATGGACGATAGACTACAAACCTCTTGGAAAAAACGAGAACTTGTGAGAGAATTAAACGCGATAATAATCATCGGCAATAGGAGGTTTGATCAATGTCTGACGAAAATGAAAAGAAGATACTGGTTGTCTACTACTCTCATGATGAAAGCACGAAATCGATTGCTGAGTCCATAGCGAACGAAACGAATGCCGATCTTCTCGAGCTGAAACCTTTGGATGAAAAAGGTGGAAGGAGAGTTAGATACATTTGGGAGGGGGAAAGCGTAAGCATGAATCCCATCCCATCTCTCGAACCTTTTTCTGTAGATCCGAATGAGTACGACCTCATTTTTCTCGGGTCGCCGGTTTGGGCGATGAGTTACGCTCCGCCAGTGGAGAGTTTTTTGAGGAAAGCTACGCCTTCAAACAAAAACATAGCACTGTTCTGCACTCATGAAGGCCTAATGGGAATTGTCTTTCAAGAAATGATCAGCAAGTTGTCTGATAACAAGATAGTTGGTGCGATCGACTTCTACGATCCTATTGGCTCGGGTGTCAAGTACGCTGCAAATGCAAGCGCAAACTGGGCGAGGCAAGTACTGAAATCTATAAGCTAAGGATACCAATAACCATCGGCTGTGCGAGACCCTTGTCGTCGAGCGATAGACAAGGGTCTCGTTTTTTTTGAACCCGCTCCAAATTCATCGAAGAGTGAGAAGCATGAGGAATCATCTGCCAAATGGAAAAAGCAGACTCAGTTACCTGACTATTTCCTTCCTCTAGAATAACGGTGACAGTAGTTTCTGTACGCAAGCAGGATGCGGTATAATCTTGGCGAATGATTTGAAAACCGGATCTTAGAGGTGATGATTGTGTTGGAAGATTACAGGTGGGTCTATTTGATCATCCTTCTGCAGGCAGTTCTACTCGGAGTTGTGCTTTTCTTTGGACAGAGCTTGACTCTCTCCTCTGCCCAAAGCGGTTTGTCTCGTGGGGCAAACATAAGGGAAATAGCTGGTGATTTGCTACAGGAGCATTTTGAAAGGTGTGAAGATCGATCCCTTCCCCCAGACTCAAGAATTACCGGTTTCATAATAGAAGATATTAAGATCCGTGAGGAATCCTTTGACTCGGCTGTTTTATTGGCTTCAGTTTCTTTCAAGCCTTACGATATTGACATTTCCAGATGGGCTGTCCAAACTTCTCGTGACGGTCAGTGGATAAAAGACCTTCAGTTAACAATCTACCTGGAAAGAGATCAGTCGGGTCGCTTTTCGATTATTCGAACCGACCCCTCTATTTAGAAGCCTTCTTTTCGTAGACCTGAAGACGATTCTTTCCCTTGTTCTTTGCAGCGTGAAGCGCCAGGTCAGCACGGTATATAGTACCGTCGATATTGTCTCCTTCTCCCAGATACTCTGTAATCCCTATGCTCACTGTTGCAGCAACGTCCTCTTCCAGGCTTCTTTTCTCGAGTCGATCTAGAATTCTCTTCCCCATGGACTCGGCGCCTTCTATGGCAACTCCGGGCAGGATTATCAAAAACTCGTCTCCACCCCACCTGATTACCCGATCGGAATTCCTGATAACCATCTTAATAGACTCGACTACCCAAGAAAGAATAAAGTCACCATACATATGGCCCTGGGAATCATTTATAACCTTGAAATCATCGACATCAAGCATCATCAATGAGAGAGGGGTGGAGAATCGATTCGATTTCTCTATTTCCACAGCAGAATACTCCGCCAGCCCGTACCTGCTCAGCGCGCCAGTTAGAGGGTCGTAATAAGTGAGTCTTGTGATCTCTTCTCTGCTTCGAATTCTGCTTATTGCCTCCGTGACATGTGCCGCGAGTAGTTCTGCGAGCTCAATATCCTCGCTGTCAAACGCGTCCAGCTCAGTCGATATCGTTTGAAACACTCCAAAGCTTCCCAGCGGTATGCTCAGCGCGGACCTGTAATCACTACTTCTGGGCCTTGCCTCCGGGCTTTTGGAAATATCGGGAAAGACGAGAGTCTTTCCCTGCCACAGAGTCCTCCCGGCAACTCCTTCATACTTGCTATAGCGTTCCTCACCATCATCTGGAACTGAATTGGTCACTCTCTTAACAACGAGATCTTCCCCCTCCACAATGTCCAGACTGTATACATCGAATTCCAGAATTCTGCAGGACGCATTTACGAAGAGATCGTACACTTCTTCCTCCGTATCTGCCTTAGACAGTTCAAGGGCCACCTCATGAAGTCTCCTTATCTTGTTTCTGCTCATCCGAAGCTCACGCTTGGCTTTCTCGCTTTCGCTAATATCAATCGAGTACTTGACGCTAGCGAATCCAGAATCTTTGTCTTTCAGATCAATCACGAAACTTCTAAAGTACTTGGTTTCACCTTCGAATTGAAGCGACTCAACAAAACTCTCTTTCGTTGGGGTCATCTCGTGGCTTAGAGTGCTGAAGCCAGCTTCCTTTGCGATTTTGTTCAACCACAAAGAATCGCTGGAACTGTCTTTGATAGTAACTGCTACAGGCGCGTTCTGAACGATCTTCATGAAGGCGGCAGAAAGAAAGTTTCTTCTACCTTCGCTTGCCGAGTGCCCTCCTAACTCTTCGAATCTGATCTTAACTGTACATCCGTTCTTTTCGACCTTTGCCAAATAATAACGCGGCATTCCAAAGGCCCTTGTGCAGCACGCTAGATCAGTTCGCACGCCATTGCTCGCCCTCAAAACAATCGACGACAGATCCTCAATTCCCAACATTGAGGAAAGTCTTCCAGTATCGCTGAACGCAGAGAAGAACTCACTCAGAATGGAGTCTGATTTTCCGGATCTAGTACTATCTATAAGAACGATGTCATCTTCATTCACACAGAAGACTAATTCGAACTCCTCCATTTCTCGGTTAATGAAATGAAGAGACTTCGATTCAAAACTCTTAAAAGGCATCACAATACCCCTTTCTCTGAACATTCTAGTGCACCTTCCAACTTCTCGGCTCAAATGTTATGCAAACCCATGCCACCAGAATGAAAGTCATTGAATGATCGCTCTTAAGTTAGTATAATGAAGGCGTCGACAAAGAAGAGAACTCTGGGATGAGATTAACATGAAAAGAACTTATCAATGGACGACAAAGACCACTGCGCTTATAGTAGTTCTGATTATCGTAAAATCCCTTGTGTTTTACGGTTATACCGCTGAGCTTGCAAGGGCATCTCTGCTGCTTGGAACACTCTCCTGGTTGGCATTCCTCCTGCTGCTATTCTGGGTGGTGTTCAGAGGGAAGTTCTTTCTTCTGTACTGTGTCATCTCGTGTATTCTCTTCATTGATTTCCTGTACTTTCAGTACTTCGGTTTTCTGCCCTCGGTGAAGGAACTTGTTCATGTCGGACACGTGGGTGCGGTAAAAGACAGCATAATTTACGTCCTTCATCCGGTAAGCTTCATTTTTATAGTCGATTTGATACCTGTTGGTTTCTATCTGAGAAAAAAGACTTTTACTGTCGAAGAATGGACAGGAAGAAAGCCTGGGTACACGGATATCCTTATAGCAATTGTCATGCTGATAAGCCTGATCGTACCTTTTTCCTCGGAAGCGCTGCAGTCTTACTTTGTCTTCAATAGATACGGTGTGCTCGCCTATCACATGTATGATCTGGTGAAGGCAATCCCCGGAGTTGACAAGGGAATGGCCGTTGACGATAGAGTCTCGTACAACGGTTACGTCAACAAGATGGCGGAGGCAGGCAAATACTTTTCTGTTGCAAGAGACAGAAATATCATCATAATACAACTAGAGTCATTCCAGGACTTCCTTGTTAATTTCACCTATAACGGTCAGGAAATTACGCCGAACTTAAATCGTTTGGCATCGGCTGATTCCATTTATTTCAATGAAGTGTATCAACAGGTTGGAGCGGGCAATACTTCTGATTGCGAATTTGTTGTTCTGAATTCAATGCATTCGCTCGGAGAAGTCTCCGTGTATCTGACAAGAGAAGACAACACTTTTTACAGTCTGCCATCGCTTCTCAAGTCAGAAGGCTACTACACAGTTGCATTCCATGGCAACAATGGGTGGTTCTGGAATCGGGAGAAGATCTATCCGTCGTTAGGTTTTTCCGATTTCATAAGCCTTGAGGACATGGATAGCGATGAGATTATCGGTTTTGGACTTAGTGATTTCTCGCTGTTCAGGCAAACGCTGGAATATCTAGAAAGTATAGTGGAACCGTTCTTTGCATTCATCGTGACGCTCACGAGCCACAATCCGTATGAAATTCCCGAGGAATTTAGAAGAATCGAACTGCTTCCCGAGCACGAAGAAACCCTCTTTGGCAACTACATTCAGTCTGTCAATTATGCAGACAGGGCTCTCGGCGAATTTCTAGAAGGTCTTGAGGAGGCGGGGCTGTACGAAAACTCCCTGATAGTCCTATATGGTGATCACGCCGGGCTGTACCCATTCAACAAAGAGAACAAAGACATCTTGACCGATCTGCTTCATAGAGAATATGATTTCGCGCAGGCGATGAATGTACCGCTGATCTTTCACATGCCGGGTTCCGACCTTAGAATAGTTGACTCTAAAGTTGGCGGCCAGATTGACTTCTTCCCGACTTTTCTCAATCTCATTGGAATTGTTGAGAGAAACGGGATCCTCTTCGGACGTGATCTCTTGAATGCTTCACGGGGATTCGCCGCATTAACTCACTACGTCCCCGAAGGCTCCTTCATAGATAACGACAGGGTGTTTATCATGTCAAGCGACGGAATTCTCAACAACAGCAGCGCAATTGACAGGAAGAGCGGTATAGAGATAGCTCCTTTCAGTTGCCTGGACGGATATAAAGATTCCATACAGCAGATAGCTGCGTCGAAGTATTTCATACTCAACGACTCGATATCGAATCTGACGGGCGCAAAAGGCGTCAAAGAAGACTAGACCCTGAAAGCGGAAGAATCAAGAGAGGTTTCGCTTCGTCGCTATGCATGAAGCACTGTCTTGTTCCGCTGCAGAAGATGTCAAGAGATCTATCGTTTCTCCATTCTCCCTGAAGAAGTTGATTTGACACGAAATGTAATCTGCTTTTTCTTGCTTATCCTAATACGCACTCTTGGTCGATTTATTCCTTTATGCCTGTGCCGACAAGACTTTTCACGAAGAGATTCTGCAGCAGGAAGAAAACGACAAGCGTCGGAATGACCGCAATCATAGTCCCGGCCATGATTATCCCCCAGTTATTCGCTGATTCGGCATCGATAAGCATTTTCACTCCAATTTGCACAGTCTTCATCTTATCTTCCATCGTAACTATTAGGGGCCACAGATATATGTTCCAAGAATAAACAAAGTTTATGATTGCCGAGCCCGCAATAACCGATTTAGAAAGAGGCAGAAGTATCTTCAAGAAATACTTGATAGGACCGGCGCCATCGATCCTTGCAGCGTCCTCCAGAGAAAGAGGGATCGTCATGAACTGCTGTCTCATCAAGAAAGTGTTTGTTGCACTGGCCATAAATGGGATAGTCAGCGCCCAGTAAGTATTTACCCACCCAAATCTGTTCATTAGCGAGAATAGTGGAACAATCATTATCGTTTCCGCCGGCAGGAACAGCGTTGCAAATAGAAAACCGAAGGCCAGTCCTCTTCCGGTAAATCTGAAGTTTGAAAAGGCATATCCCGCCAGTGTTCCCGTTACTAGCTTGCCAAGAGTAATCGCTACAGATACGATTGCGCTGTTTAGCAGGAG
>Ga0129302_1003788_pt1 | contig 10156 bp, 8 predicted proteins | sample BlaSprsedimmetaG_FD_94476 | JGI IMG/M metagenome (GOLD analysis project Ga0129302, IMG submission 94476) | Hot spring sediment bacterial and archeal communities from California, USA to study Microbial Dark Matter (Phase II) - Blank Spring... | ecosystem: Environmental > Aquatic > Thermal springs... | reverse complement strand
ATCTCAATACGCCTCTGATGTGGGTCATGGGCAGGGCCCAGCTTCTGGAGGCAAGGAATGAGAGGATGCAGAATCTCAAGGATCTTTCAGAAGAAGAGCTATTGAATATCAAGGAAAAGAACACCAAGGATATAGCCTCCATTCATGAGGGTGCCAATAAGATCGATGCTATCCTGAAATCTCTCGGCTACAAGGTTCAGATGATCAATGAAGGGTATACCTCAATTGAAATGAGAGAATTTCTGGAGATGGAGATAGATTTCCTTATGGCGGATATGAGGTTCAAGCATGAGACGCACCGGGAAATAGCCCTTAATTCCAGGTCTCATTATGTAAAGGGGGACTATATTGTCCTTTCCTGTTGCCTGATGGGGGTGATCAATACAATTCTCAACAATACGGGAAAGGGGCGTACCCTTAAGATCAGCCTTGATAACGGGATAATACGGCTTGGCTGTCAGGAGCTACAGTGTACCGAGGAGGTAAAGAAGGAAATTGAAAACTTCTGTGCAGAACTTGCAGCCACGGCAGACGTGATTACCGCCACAACAGACGGTTTTCAGATGTCTGTGTGCATGAAGGATGGATGATGTCTGAAAAAGATGTCATCATATGCCCGAACTGCGGGGAGAAAATCAAAGTATACCGTAATCCCTTTCCCACTGTTGATATCATTATTGAATATTCATCAGGTATTGTACTGGTATCCAGAAAGAATGCTCCTTACGGATGGGCGCTCCCGGGCGGATTCGTTGATTACGGAGAATCGCTGGACCATGCAGCCAGGAGGGAAGCATACGAAGAAACAAGTCTCAGCATACATGATCTGCAGATGTTCCACGTCTATTCCGATCCTGATCGTGATCCCAGATTCCATACCATAACAACTGTATTTGTGGCCCGTGGAGAAGGAGTGCTGCGGGCGAATGACGATGCCGTCGATGCCGTGGTTGTGGATCCTGACCATCTTCCTGATCCTGTGGTTTTCGACCATGCAAAGATCATAGATGATTACAGGACATGGAAGAAGAGGTTTTCAGGAGGGATTGTAATACCATGACAGGCAGGGAAGAACTGTATCTTATCGATGGAAGCTCCTATATCTACAGGGCGTTCTATGCCATGAGGAATCTCTCTACATCGAAGGGCCTGCCCACAAATGCCGCGTATATCTTTTCGCGCATGCTTTTAAAACTGCTCAAAGACAAAGATCCTTCGCGCATCTGTTTCGTACTCGATTCAAAAGGGCCGACTCACCGCCACAGGATGTACCCTGACTATAAGGCAACAAGGCAGAGCATGCCGGAAGAACTGCAGGTTCAGATCCCCTACATCATAAAGATCGTTCATGCCATGGGGATCCCCATGATTGCAAAGGAAGGACTTGAGGCCGATGATATTATCGCCTCGCTCGCGCGCAGTGCCAGAGTCAGGTACAGGGTTGTCATCGTATCCGGAGACAAAGACCTCATGCAACTGGTGGATGAAGAGACAACGCTTCTGGACACCCTCAAGGATGCAATATATGACAGGGCTGCGGTAAAGGAGAAGTTCGGTGTCTTTCCCGAGTATATAGCCGATCTTCTGGCGATCATGGGCGACAGCTCCGACAACATACCCGGCGTTCCCGGCATCGGGGCAAAAGGTGCTGCAAATCTGATCAATTCCCTGGGTCATGTGAAAGAGATCATCCATAATGTTGATAGCATCAGCGGTGCTAAACAAAGGGATGCAATCCGAGAGCATGCAGAGCTGGCACTGATGAGCCTTGAACTTGTACGGCTCGATACTGTTGAAGACATCGAGATTTCGCCCGAGGGTATAACCAGGCAGGAAATGGATGTAAGCGCTCTGGCTGATATTTTCAGGGAACTGGAATTCAAGGCGCTCCTGGCCGATATATCTGAAGACACCCTTTTTGATGTACAGAAAGAACCCGAGCACAACATAGAATACGCATGTAGATACGACCTTGAAGGTATTGCAGGGATGTACATTATTAAAGACTCGGGCTGTGCAGTTTCCAATGACCATGCAAACTATGTATGTCTTGATCCCGAAACATATCTCTATCCACTTAAGGGCTCGAAGCTGAACCTGTGTATGCATGATGCAAAAGAGGCCCTGAGAGCGGCAAAGATGGCAGGCATTCAGGTCAGTGCAGGCATCGACGATACCATGATTGCAGCATACTGTATCGATGCAGCCGGTGGGACTTCCACCCTGGAGGACCTGGCAAAAGCCTTTGTAGGCAAAGATCTTCCAGGTCTCAAAGACCTGATCGGCTCAGGCAGGAACATGAAGGGCATCTCTGATCTGGAAAAGGAGGTCCTAGCGCAGTATCTTGCTTCCCATGCCATGGTTCTCCCTTCACTCCAGAAGGCACTGAGCGAAAAGATGAAACTCTGCGGTGTGGATGCAATCTATACCGATATCGAGATACCTCTTACAGGCGTGCTCTCTGATATGGAGAGCAAAGGCGTTCTTGTCGATGCGCAGGGGCTGTCTGAAATATCCGATGAAATAACCTCACAACTTGAATCCATGGAAAAGGCCATCTTTGCCCTTGCCGGAAGATCGTTCAATATCAATTCGCCGAAACAGCTCGGGGTAATCCTTTTTGAGGAACTGGGTCTTCCGGCGGCAAAGAAGACCAAGACCGGCTATTCCACGGACAGCAGGGTTCTTGAATCTCTTGCAGCCAGGCATGAACTCCCTGCGCTGATTGTTGATTACCGGGTGTATTCAAAGCTGAAGAGTACCTATGTGGATGCCCTGCCTTCGATGGTCGATCCTGGAACAGGCAGGATACATACCAGGTTCAATCAGGCCGTAACGGCGACCGGCAGGATATCTTCTTCAGACCCGAACCTGCAGAATATTCCCATCAGGACAGAAATGGGCAGGCGGATTCGCGAGGCCTTTATCGCACCAGAGGGCTTCATGATCCTCAGTGCCGATTATTCCCAGATAGAACTTCGGATACTTGCTCATATAACAGGCGATGCCACCTTGACAGACTCTTTTGCACGCGGGGTTGATATTCATGCCAGGACCGCTTCCGAGATATTCGGCATCCCTTTTGACCAGGTGAGTGAAGATCAGCGAAGACAGGCCAAGACCATCAATTTCGGGATCATCTACGGGATGGGCCCGCACAAACTCTCACAGGAGCTGCGCATAAAGCGTGATGTGGCAAAGCACTATATCGATAATTATCTCGCCAAATACCCCGGGGTAAGGGATTACGTGGAATCGGTTTGTTCCAAAGCGGAAACCGACGGATTTGTCACCACGATCATGGGCAGGAGAAGGTCCATACCACAGATTGGCTCCGGCAATTTCAATGAGCGCGAGGCTTCCAGAAGGATTGCCGTCAATACCCCGATACAGGGAAGCGCGGCGGATATCATCAAGATCGCCATGGTCAGTATTCAAGAAAGGCTCAAATCCATGAAGAGCTCCATGATCATTCAGGTACATGATGAGCTGGTTTTCGAGGCAGCCCTCGACGAGATCGATGAGCTGAGGGATTTTGTAAGGTACGAGATGGAAAATGCCTATCCCCTGAACGTCCCCATCAAGGTGGATATCGGTGTCGGAAAGAACTGGGCGGATGCGCATTGATAATGAGGCACCCGGCCATGGGCATCGGGCGCTGGGGTTTTAACCCATAGTTCGTTTCAGGGATGGAACAGCGCTGTGGGAGAGTCTTTAGCCGTGATCTTGCCGTAGTTAGAAGATATTATCGCGGCTGAAAGCCGCTCCGGCAATTCAGCAGGGCAGACGAATTGGATGCACGAAGATTCGACCGATGGGTGAGAGGCATGGATCCTGAATCCCTGTATTATTGTAACTGAGTAGAAATGAACAACCAGGCAGTATGACCCTGTGCATGCCACACTGCCTGGTTGTTGAGTATTCAAAACCAGGTTCTAGCGTTTTCCCATGACATTGCGTGCTACGACGATTCGCATGATCTCGTTGGTTCCCTCATAGATCTGGGTGATCTTGGCATCCCTCATGAATCTTTCCATGGGATATTCTGTTACATAGCCGTATCCGCCCAATATCTGTACGCCCTCGATCGAGGCATCCATGGCTGTATCGGAGGCATACATCTTCGCCATTGCAGCCTCTTTCTCGAAGGGCAGATTGTTGCTTTCCAGCCATGCCGCTTTGAGGATAAGCAGTTCGGAGGCATCGATTCTTGTTGCCATATCCGCGATCTTGAACTGTGTGGCCTGGAAGCTGTCGAGAGATTTGCCGAACTGAACGCGCTCTTTTGAATATTTCACGGATTCTTCAAGGGTCGCCTTGGCTATGCCCAGCGCCTGGGATGCAATGCCGATACGTCCGGAGTCAAGGGTTGTGAGCATCTGTTTGAAGCCTGAACCGGGATCCCCTAAGATGGCATCCTTGGGTATGCGTGCATCTTCAAAAACCAGCTCTGATGTTCCGGAGCCCCTGATGCCGAGCTTGTCTTCAACCTTGCCTACCGAGAAACCCTCGGTTGCTTCAAGATCGATAATGAACTGGGTGATCCCCTTATATCCCTTTGACTTGTCTGTTACTGCAGCAATGACCGCATATTTTGCGATGTTTCCATTGGTGATGAATTTCTTTTCGCCGTTGATAATCCATGAATCTCCATCGAGCACAGCGCTTGTATTCATGCCTGCCGGGTCAGACCCGGCATTTGCCTCGGTAAGGCCGTAGCAGCCGTGGGCCTCGCCAGATGCTACCGGTGTGTTGAACTTGATCTTCTGATCTTCCGTGCCGAATTTATACACAGGGAATCCATACAGCGAGTTGTTCACTGACATGATAACACCGGTGCTGGCGCATCCACGGGATATCTCTATGAGAATAAGTGCGTATGCCACATAATCCATACCAGCTCCGCCGTATTCCGGTGAAATGGCCACGCCCATGAAACCGTTCTCAGCCATCTTTCTCAGCACGGTATCATTGTGGCGGTGGGTCTGGTCGATCTCAGCGGCCACGGGTTTGAGCTCCTGGTCGACAAATTTCCTTGCCATGTCCTGTACCATCTTGTGCTCATCACTTAATGCAAAATTCATAATATCCTCCTAGTAAATGTACCCTTTGATTGTGTGATATATTCTATTATCTCTGCATTCATTCAGCGGGTTTCCAGACATGAATGAGAGTTCATTGTTATAGACTTTATTGCTGACCATGTCAATCGTATGGGATATCTGGTTTTTCATATATGTTGCATCCTGTATGTTTTCTATCTCAAAAAATGACGGATGTATATCAGGTTAATCAGGTATTTTATTAATCAGGACACCCTGTATCCGCATGCGGTATTGATACTGATCGACGAATTTGATTTTTTGAAAAGAAAGTCCGGGAAAACAAATGCCTTTACCAGATCCGATTATTTGGTATACTATAATACCACATCAATTACTGTCGAGGAGGCATGAAGGAATTATGAGAAATGTATTCATTTTTAATCCAGGGCCTGCTGTTCTGCCGGAGCCAGTCCTTGAAAGCACCAGCAAGGCAGCCATAAACTTTGCAAATACCGGTATGTCCATAATGGAGGTCAGCCATCGATCAAAGGAATTCGATGCATTGATAAACGAGACAATATCCCTGCTCAAGGACATCATGGGTATTCCAGAGAATTACAAGGTGCTCTTTCTTCAGGGTGGTGCCAGCCTGCAGTTTGCTATGGTCCCGATGAACCTATTGGGGTCCGGCAAGACAGCGGATTATATCGATACCGGCAGCTGGTCTTCGGCTGCGATCAAAGAGGCGAAAAAGATCGGTACTGTAAATATAGCTGCGTCGTCAAAGGATCAGGACTATACCAGGATACCATCTGCGGATGAGATCAAGCTGACACAAGGGGCGGCATACTGCCATATCACTTCCAACAACACCATCTATGGCAGCCAGTGGCAGGTCTTCCCCGATACAAAGGATGTGCCGCTGATCGCAGACATGTCATCGGATATCCTCTCCAGGGTAATAGATGTCTCGAAATTCGGACTCATTTATGCAGGTGCACAGAAGAACATGGGTCCGTCGGGTGTAACCGTTGTGATCATCAGGGACGACCTTGCCGAGCTCGCCCCTGACAATACCCCGACAATGCTCAAGTACTCCACGCATGTAGGCAAGAATTCCATGCACAACACCTGTCCTGTTCTCCCGATATTCGTGGTTCACGAAGTCCTTAAGTGGATCATCGATCAGGGAGGTGTCGCAGCCATAGAGAAGCTCAATGAAAAGAAGGTTGCCCTCATTTACGATATTTTGGACAGCAGTGATTTCTACAGGGGGACCGTGCAGAAGGACTCCAGGTCCAAGATGAATATCCCCTTCAGGCTGCCGAATGAAGATCTTGAGAAGGAATTCCTTTCCGGTGCCTCAGCCAAGGGGCTGGTCGGGCTCAAGGGCCACCGTTCCGTAGGCGGCATCAGGGCTTCCATGTACAACGCCCTGCCTATGGAGGGCGCACAGAGGCTTGCCGATTTCATGACAGCGTTTGCAAAGGAAAAATCATAAGAAACAAAAGAGGGCAGAGATTCTTCATCTCTGCCCTCTTTAACACGGATCCAGCATAATTTCCGAGGGGGTCTTTCATCCGTGATTACGATACAATCACGATAAATTGTATCACAGCTTGAAGACGCTCCCTCATATCCGCCAATCTTGGTAATACCTGCTTCCTTCCGTTTATAGCTATCGGATCAGGGCTGCAACTCTACCTGGGTGTTATTGTTGTTCTCGTTGCCTTCAGCAACAGCATTGGTCGAGTCAATTGTTGCGCTGATCGTTACTTTCTGCCTCAGGACATAGCCGGTTGCGTATACTGCCGTGCCGCCGGGTCTGGTCAGGTTCCTGTCCTTGTCGAGGCTTCCCAGGGAGATATTGGCCCAGCCGTTACCGTTCATCTTCAGGTTCAGGTAGGGCTGGTTGCCTCCGCTCCACAGAGCCGGGTCGAGGCCTGCAATTCCTGCATTCTTGACCTCCACAAGTACCCGTTTAGCGCCGTCGAGCCTAATGGAGCTGACAATCAGGTCGGGCTTGCCTGTAAGGGGGCCCATCCCTATCAGTGTGGCAGCAGGCGGGCCGAGCTGCACGGTCTTTGAATTGTTTGCCTCATTTGTCTCCATGACCTTGCCTGTGGCATCGACGGTTGCAGTAACTTTGGACTGCTTGGTAATCTTGACCTTGTCGAAGATATAGGTAATGGAGCTGTTGGGTCGTCTGAGCCTGCCTGTCGGATCGGCAGCCGGCAGGGTTATGCCGTAGTTGCGCCCGTCGACATTGGCTAACAGGGTGATGGCATCAACGCCTTTCTGGTTCCAGCGTGCGATATGAACACCGCCGCAGCCTGAACGGTTGGCTACCTTGACACTCAGCTGTTTGGACTGGTTCAGGCTAACATCTTCCATCACCAGATCAGGATAGCACTCAAAGAGCTTCTCAGCCTCTGTGTCCAGTTCGCTGATCTCCCCGGGGTAGCTGATATAGATAGAGCCCGTGGCCTTGAAGGTGGATATGTTGCGGAAGATGACTATATAGCGGCCACCGCTTTTATTGAGCTCGGGCTGGTCTACGGCATGCTGAATGATATCTGTATAACCGTCACGGTCCCTTCCGCAGGCCATCTGGCCGTGATAATAACTCGGTTTTTTCTCTTTCTTGCCGAACAGTCTCTTGATTCCCTTTACCCATTTACGGATCTCATCGCCGGCAATATATTCAAGTGGATTGAACTTGTTTACCTTGTTTATCCACTGCTGCCACTCGGAGGGCTGGATATTCTTGAAGGCCCTCGCATCGACCAGTATTATCCTCAACGGCTCATAATTCTTGTTTGCTGGCTCGGGAACGAGTTCGGTTGATTTGACGCTCACCGTAATCTCGCCTGGCCTGGTCAGCTGGATCGGGTAGTACAGCGTATAGGGATCACCCTGCTGGGATTTGAACAGCGTGAAATATTTCTGGAGAACGGCGTTTTCCGGGACAGCCGCCGATAAGGTAAACGGCAGACATATAAAAGCAAATACGAGAACTGACAGTCTTCGATCCATACATGGCCTCCTGATGATAAGTAAAGTTGTATCCTGATGGTATCCGGATGTTCCTATCTAACCATGTAGGTTCTATGATTTCAATGGGTTTATTCATGCGTGGGTTTATTCATGCGCTGCTATATTTGAGGAGTTTGACACAGACTCTATAGGCGTGATAGGTACTGTGTTTTCCTGGTTGCATTGCCGTGAGAATCGATTCTCAGACAGCTTGACTCCGGCAGCAGGGATGTAAGGTATGTTCTTTATGTTGTGCCGGACAAATAAAGGAATCATAACAGTATCTGCCGTTGGAGGCCTGTATGATGGACAGTGATGATGCGAAGCAGTATGAGAATATGTTGCTGGGTATCCTTGCGGAGCTGCGCTCAGAGATGAATCAGGAGATTGACGAGACAGCCCCGGTAGAAGTAAACGGCTCCATGGGAAGGGTTTCCCGTGGTGATGCAATACAGGTGCAGCAACTGGCCCTTGAGATGAAACGACGCCGTGAAGAGCGGATTCTGCGGGTTGAATCAGCCCTTATGCGGATCAGAAATGGCACGTATGGGATCTGCGTGCGATGCCAGGACCCCATCGAGCAGGGACGTTTGAATGCCTTGCCCGATGTATTGCTTTGTCTGGAATGTGCTGCCGGTTCGCCACGATAACATGTTGCCAGGCCCCGCCGTTTTCTAGGCATGATCGATTATGATCCGCCGGATCCTTTTATAAAAAAAGAAAACATAATGTCTGCATGATAAGTCTGACATGGAAAACCCTGATAGGTGTTGCTGGATTGTTAGATGTGTCAGCACATTGCGTCTGAACAGTAGGTGAGTTGCAAGAAGGGGAAGAGAGTTCTCTCTTCCCCGTTCATTCGATTCCTTTTAAGAAGACATATGCTGAAAAGACAAGCACGTCAGTGTATGACATCCTCAATTGATTTGGCGACCTGAAGGATCTGGATAGGCAGATCGATGCCGAGTTTCTTTGAAGATTCCAAGTCAACGATCACGTTCAGATTTTCATCTCTGGCCACAGGGAGGTTTTCGGGCTTGACCTTATCCTTGAGGATCTTTGTAACATGGTCGCCGGTGAGTTTTCCTATTACCCGGAAGTCCGGGGCTATATACAAAAGGGCGCCCCTGATATTGCCGGTGATGGATGAGATGGCAGGGACATTGTATTCAAAGGATATATCCAGGATCTCTTTGGTAGGTCCAAAGTCCCTGATTCCGTAGTATGAATCGATAGGGACAAAAAAGGCGCCTATTCCCTCATCGATCAGCTCCTTTGCTGCAGCAGTTGGAGATTCGGACATCTTCACCTGACGGGAGATCATCTGCAGACCCAGCTGTGCGGCCTTGGCCTTTGACTCTTCCGTATAGGCCACTGCATTGTCGTCATCGCTGTGGATGATTCCGATCTTTTTTACATTGGGCAGCCCGAGCATGGCTATGCGCAGGACATCAGTGGGGTCCATATAGATTGTAATGCCGGTGAATCCCGGACCGGCCTGAGTTTTAGATGCACATCCTACCAGCTCCGGTATGGCCACCGAGGTAAATACAAGTGGAATGCCTGCCTTGATGATCTTGTCCTTGGAATGCTTTGTTGCCGGTGTCCCTACGGTCACGACCAGGTCGGGTCTTTTGTCTATGATTTCGCCGGCAGAGTTTTTGATTCGAAAGAGGATCTTCACCTTTTCCCAGAGACCAGCCTCGGCATCGGCATCTATGACGGTTCTGTTGATCTGGAGTGTCTTGCCCCTGCTGAGACCGTTGTTATCGAGTTCCTTGACCATCGCATCATACAGGTCATCGAAGGCGACAATGTTTCCCGCCTGCAACACCTCCACCTTGTAGGTTGTCTGCGCATAACACGGGGCAAGGAATACGATTGATACGAGTACTGCAAGTACAATCTTCTTCATAGCGAACTCCTTCATTTGTTCATATCTACAATATATCTGTTACCGCCGGTCAGAAATCCAGCCAATACGACCGTTTTAAAACCAACCACCCCAAGAGAATGGCATATCACACCACGCAGGTTGAAATTATGTCCCGCAAATCGCTACACAGGCTTGTTCT
>Ga0129302_1003786_pt1 | contig 10161 bp, 7 predicted proteins | sample BlaSprsedimmetaG_FD_94476 | JGI IMG/M metagenome (GOLD analysis project Ga0129302, IMG submission 94476) | Hot spring sediment bacterial and archeal communities from California, USA to study Microbial Dark Matter (Phase II) - Blank Spring... | ecosystem: Environmental > Aquatic > Thermal springs... | reverse complement strand
TTAAATATTGCAAAACGTGTGCCTACGTGTTTTTGGATAAATCAGGTGTTTTTGAGGGTTGTTCTCGACGAGAACGCAGATCCAATAAGGGCGGTTTTGACCCTACAACTGTCGAACTCGGGTCCAGAGCGAGACGAAAATGTATCGGCAGGGTAGGTCCTGAAACAAAGCAGATTATTCCGACCCGAAAAAAGGCATCGGCAACCGTGGCAGACAAGACTCAGAGAGGGCCTGTTCCAGTTACCCGGGCATCCCGCAGTTATTATGGCGCCACCTATCTTTTTGATAGAATCGGTGAGAAACTTGGTGTGACCGCCGATTTGAAGACATGTTTTTCCAAGACCTATAAACAGCTATTATCCATTGCCTACTATCTCATTTTGGAAGATAAAAATCCTTTAAGCCGGTTTCCCCGGTGGGCGGCTATTCATAAGCATCCCTACGGTAAACCCATTCCGTCCCAGAGGAGCAGCGATCTGTTCTCCACCATTAGTGAAGAGGCCCGGGCTCATTTTTTTCGTCTGCAGGGGAAACGCCGGGTGGAACAGGAATACTGGGCCTATGATACAACCTCCATATCCAGTTATTCTAAGTGCTTAAACCAGGTCAGATACGGTCTGAACAAGGATCATGAACCATTGGAACAGATCAATCTTGCCCTCTTGTTCGGTCAAGAGTCCAATCCTCCCTTCTATTACCGGAAACTCGCCGGAAACATCACAGATGTTAAAACCCTAAAGAAACTGTTAGTGGATATCAACTTTCTAAGATTTGACCGGATCAAACTGGTCATGGACAGAGGATTCTACAGTGCGGACAATATTAATAGTCTATATAAAAACCATCTGAAATTCCTGATTGCCGCCCGGCTGTCCCTCAGGATTGTGCGGACCGGACTGGATGACGTGCGTGAGAGCATGCGCAGTTGGACGCATTACAGCCCGGAGTATGATCTGTACGCTTATTCCATGCCGCTGAAGTGGGAATACTCCCAGGAGCGTCCCTATAAAGGTGACACAATGAAAGGGGAGCGGCGCATGTATCTCCATCTGTATCACTCCGGTGAACGGGCATTTGAAAATGAAAAGAATCTCAATACTCTGCTAAACACCCTGCAGGGGGAATTGGAAAGCGACCAAAAGAATCCCGAACATGAGAAACAGTATTCCAAATATTTTGATGTGACAAGTACCCCGGTAAGAGGGGCGAAAGTGCTTGCCAAAGAAGAGGTCATTGTGGAAGCGAAGAAAAATTACGGATACTTTGCCCTTCTGAGTAATGAGGTGAAAGATCCAATTAAGGCATTAGAGATCTACCGGAATAAAGATATGATTGAAAAAGCCTTCGGGAACCTGAAGGAGCGATTGAATTTGCGCCGGCTGGCCGTATCTTCCGAACAAAGTCTGGATGGAAAGATGTTCGTCGAATTTATCGCCCTTATCACATTGTCCTATATCAAGAAGAAGATGCAGGATAATAATTTATTCAAGAATTACACGACGCAGGAATTATTGGATGAATTTGACGTTATTGAATGTTTTGAACAGCCCGGACTAGAATTGCAGGTAGGTGAAATGACAAAGCGACAAATGGGGCTTTATGAAACATTAGGCATCACGCCACCTGCCTCGTTACATTAAGTGGAAAATCCGGCATCATTCGGACACTGATTCCGATTTGATTCGGACAGTGACTCCGACATCATTCGGACAGCGATTCCGGAAAGCATTCGGACACTTTTGGATGCTATGTCGGAATAATTTAAAAAAGATGGTTGGCGAACCGATCTACTAATTTTCCTTTTATTAGTAAGTAAATAACACCTTTAACTTATTCCGATTTTAACAGTTGAAGCGCACCCTTTACTGAGTATATCAGAAAAAGTAAAACCATAACACCGGTGGCGATAAGGATTAAAATATCGTACAGCGTAAATGACATCGCTAACAGCTCGACTTTGAGCGTTCCCAGGAAAAACATTAAGGTGTTAAATAATATTAAGATTACCCGGACCTCCGTCGGCCCCATTTTATAATAGGATATCCTGAAAACTCCCATTACATAAGTACGGATATACACATGAACCGATAACAGTAAATAAGCGACAAGGGCTAATAAAGCGACATTAAACGTGATATACGGTGACATTCCCAGACCGAGGATAATAAAAACCTGGCCAATCGCATCGACCGTGTGATCGATATAATAACCAAATTGAGGCCTTTCGATATGGCGATAACGAGCCAAGGTCCCGTCCAGACTGTCTCCAAACCAGTTTAGCATAAACCCGAAACTGGCCAGCCACAAAAACCCAGCATGATAATTACTTAGCCAGTAGCCACAAAAAATAATGATTGTCGCAAAAAATCCGATCCCGGTCAAAATATCCGGTGATACCCAGGCAGGCATTTTTTTAGCAAACCATTGTAATGAGCATTTTTCCAACGCCCCTAGGAGAGTATCGTTAATCCGTACATGCGGTCTAAATTTGTTATCATCCTGATTTGTCATAATAACCTTACTTCAAATCAATTTCTAAAGCGTATAGGTTAAATGCAAGATAAAAGTGCACCACTTTCTTTTAATTTTTTCTTTGTTGTTTTGTTAATGGGAAACTGAATATTGGTGAGTTTTTTCAGTTTCTTATTTTGTTCTATAAAAACTCTGAGTGTCTCTTTTTGCAGGTTCCATTCTGCCAAAACAAAGAAATTGATCCAGACAGATGGCAAAAGGACCTCTTCATTGGTGACATTGATAAATCCTTGACCAGGTGTTGTTTCACTTTCGTGGATTTGTCGTAAGAAATAAATGCTTGGCTTCAATGATTTTGTCTTCTCTGTTTTTCACGGTTTTGTGTAATCTGTATAACGGAGTGAAGCAGCGTTGAACCATTCAAGTTGCGTATCCAAATCAGCAAGATCTCTAAAGCTGCGCTTATTCCAAAAGTATCTGGAAAACACACTATTGTTGCCTTCTATAGAGGCTTGGGTAAAGGGACGTCTTGGGACAGAAAATACAGGCGCAATCCCCTTACTTAAAAGATAAATCATGGTCTGGCTCAGCGAACGCTTCCCCGATTGGCTGCCACTAAAAGCAGCTGCATTATCCACTTTCAGTACGTTTGGAACATCAAACCGATCAAAAAAGGTTTCACAAGAGTTGATGAAATTGTTTGCTGTTAATGCGTCTATCCGTTTGAAATATCTAAGTTTAAGACTCTGCTTGGCAGAGAATCCGACAAAATGCAGCGGCTTCTTGTTGCCTTTCAAATAACGGTTTTGAATGAAATCTGCTTCCATAACCCGGTTACCAAGATAACCACCATATACCGTGGTTTCCGGATAATATAAGTATGCTGAAGCCCCTTTGACGCGTGCTTTAGGCCGTTTATCTACCAGATCCAAATCTTTCTTGATTTGACCAATTGTTCGCAAAGGAGGTGGCGAATCAGAATATTTTCTCCACCATAGATAAGCAATGGCTGTGGCACCTGTAAAAAATTCAGATGGATCGTCCTGTCTGGAAATACAGATGGTTGATATGTCGACGTAGTTGGATAAGTTTTTTTTGATCATAATAAACTTGTTTTTTGTTTTTTCTAAAACAATTTAGAAAACGTTCTAAAAGCATGCAACCTCCCAAAAGGGGGGTGCACGTTCATTTTGCTAATAACCCGATACCATTACTCGATAACCGGCAGGTCTATCTTTGAAGCCTGAAATTTTCATATTCATGTCCATCGATAGACACGAATGATTTATAATAATCCTTATAAGCGCTTTCAAATCAGCTCCTGGAATGCAAAATCCGATGTTTTTTACCTATTTTTGCGAATTGCGACAAGCAAAAATCCAACTGTTCCCGAGTGTGCGTAGCCATATAACTTGTGCGCAGGAGTGAGCGACCCACGGGCACGGCCGGCGATATGACCGGGTTTGTATAGACGCCGGCATCCAGCAAATCCCGCCACACGGCAAAAGTTTTCATATCGCTGCCGATGATAATCGGGATAATCGGTGTGGAACTGTTGCCGATATCAAATCCCAGGAGTTTCAACTCCTTTTTCATATAATTGGCATTTTCCCACAACCGTTCTCGTCGTCCCGGTTCCCGGATGATAATTTCCAGGGCTTTCATGACCATCGCCGTATTTGAAGGCGGCAGCCCGGCAGTAAAGATCATCGTCCGTGTGTTGTGTTTCAGAAAATCGATCACTGGCTCCTCACCGGCAATAAATCCGCCGACGCCAGCTAGCGACTTACTGAACGTCCCCATAATCAAGTCCACTTTGTCCGTCAGATTGAAATGGGAAGCGGTGCCTGCGCCGTATGGCCCGAGAACGCCCAAGGAGTGGGCGTCGTCTATCATGATCCGTGCGCCATGTTTACGGGCAATTATAATTAATTCTGGTAGATTTACAATATCACCTTCCATACTGAAAACGCCGTCGGAGACGATCAATCTGCCAGATTCTTTCGATACCGAGTTAAGTCGGGTAGCAAGCTCATTCATGTCATTGTGGGCAAAAACCTGCACTCTGGCTTTGGAAAACCTGGCGCCATCCACGATGGAAGCATGATTCATGGCATCACTGAAGATCACATCTTTCTCATCAGTGATTGTAGCTATAACGCCAAGATTTACTGCAAATCCGTTAGAAAACACCAAGGTTTTTTCTTTACCGACGAATCTTGCCAGCTTGTCTTCCAGCTGTTCATGCAGATAAAAATTGCCGTTCAGTAAACGACTACCGGTCAATCCCGATCCGTATTTCTTCAACGCCATAATACCGGCTTCAATTACCTCCGGATGATGGGTCAGCCCCAGGTAATTGTTAGAGCCCAGCATGATCACCTTTTTATCACCGATAACCACACTGTTTCCTTCGCTATCCCGAATATCAAGATAATAAGGATAATACCCGAATGCTACAGCAGTTTTAGCGCGGGTGAATTGATAGGCTTTTACAAATAAGTCCCTATAATCATCAGTAAAGTATTTTTTAGTCTGGATGTATTTCTGCTTCACAATACCTATTAATTCTACAAACATAGGAAATTTCCTTTCATTTATGACTCATTTTTATCAGTGTAGTAGAACGGTCATCATTCGGTTCATGCAAATTATTAAGAAAAAAACACCTATAAATATCATACAAACACAAAGAATTTGTCCCATAGTTAAGGACCCCAATATAAAACCCAATTGAGAATCGGGTTCACGAACAAACTCAATAGAAAATCTTATCAATCCATAACCAATTAGATACAGACAGAAATGAAACCCATCACAAATTTTACTTTTTCTCAAACCCCATAGAACTGCGAACAGAAATATTCCTTCAAAAAAAGCCTCATAAAGTTGAGAGGGATGTCGCAACTGATGGGTCGGGTCTAAAGGAAAGTACATTCCCCAGGGCACTGTAGTAACACGCCCATAAAGTTCCCCGTTAATGAAATTCCCTAATCTTCCAAATGTATAACCGAGAGGAATTGCAGGACTCAATAAATCAGATAAATGCCAAAAATTCATTCTATATTTCCGGCAAAAGAGGATAGAAATCAAAATAACGCCAATGACTCCACCATGATAGGACATACCGAAAAGACCTACATATTGAAATCCCTTAGTCAGATCAAAAGGGCAAATAATTTCCAGAGCATTATTAAAAAAATGTCTAAAATTATAAAAGAAAATATATCCCAATCTTCCACCAATCAGAACTCCAATAATTGCCCAGACAAAGAAATTCTGTATTATCTCCTTAGAAAATTCGTATTTCTCATTTTTTAATCTATACAAAGCGAGCAGATATACGATGGTAAACGCCACAACATACATCAATCCATAATAACGTAATTGGAATGAGCCAATTTCGAGGATATTGGGATTCAGGTGTTCAGGTATATTACTCCACCAGTTCAAAACATAATCCAATTTATTGTGGGGCGGAAATTTGACGGATATAGCATCGTCTTCTCTTATGTTGTCGATGTTCAAAGTGTTTCCATTGAGATTGTACTTTAAAGTTGGTTTCCAGCTCAGGGTTTGTTTCAGCGATAGTCACATTGTTTTTGACAAAAATTTGGTAAAGTTCGTTAATTATGATAGAATTCACTCCTTTTCCCTGAAGGTCGGGGCGAACACCAATAAGATACATGTCTATGAGGTTGTTTTTTTTTATTGCCTTCAATAAATGAATAAAACCAAACGGAAAAAGTCTTCCCTTTGATTTTTGTAGGGCTTTTGACAGGGAAGGCATGGAAATACCGAATGCGGCGATACTGTCATTACTGTCGAGTATTATGGAGATATAATCGGGGCGAATGAACCCAAAATACTGTTTAATGTAGAGATCAACCTGTTTTTCCGATAAAGGCACAACCCCATAGAGGTCTTGATAGCATTCGCCTAATACAAGGTGCTCAGGATAATAGGGATAATTGTATATTGTAGCCATTGTACCGGGTTCTTCAAAGCCTTCAATCAACATTCCTTCATAATCAAGGTCGGTAAATCCTAAGGGTCCATGAACGGCTTCCATACCTTTTTCTTTAGCCCATTTCTCCACAGTTTCAATCAATGCTTTTGATACATCCTCATCGTCAATAAAATCAATCCATCCGAAGCGGGCATATCTGTTTTGCCACTTCTCAACGTAGCGCCAATTGATGATCCCGGCAATCCTGCCGACAATTTTTTATCTCTATATGCAAGCCAATATTTTACTTCACAAAATTCGAAGGCCGGATTTTTATCTCTGCGTAAAGTATTCATTTCGTCGAAACGCAACGGCGGCACCCAGTATTTATTCCCGGCATAAAGTTTATACGGAAAAGATATAAATCTTTTCAGATCACGCTTGTTTTCAACTTCTTTAATTACAATGCAAATATCCAGCAAGCCATCGTCGGGCTGCGCCTGTGGTGCGATAATGGCGCCATTGCCAAACTGTATGGTATTAGCAACTACCACCAAAAGAGCCTTTACTGTAATCTGCCGGTGATCAAACCTGAGGGTGGTCTCTTCAGGTGAGTAGTTGAAAAATTCTTGAAGGCCAATATAAAAATGAGGCAGCACCCCTCTTCGAGACCTCGTATTAATCCGTTTTGTCACTATGGCGCCAAACCCAACTCCGGAGCTAGCGAAAAAATATCGATCCTGCATTTTGCCTACATCTATTCTCCTGAATTTACCTTCACATAATATTTGACAGGCTTTCTTGAGATTGAGGGGAATCCCCAATCCTCTCGCCAAACCATTTCCTGAGCCCATGGGAATAATCCCCAAACATACATTTGAATTAACCACTGCTGAAGCCACTTCATTGACGGTGCCGTCGCCTCCAACGGCTGCCACCATATCGAAGTCATCCCGCACCGCTTCACGGGCTATCCGCAGAGCATCCCCCCTACCAAAAGTCTGTTGAATGTCATACTCATATGGAAACTCAGCTAAGACTCTTTCAAGGTCTCGTTTCATTCCATCCCCATTTCTGCCCCTGCTGGCTACTGGATTTAAAATGAATTTTATTTTATGAGTCATCTCTACCTTATATAAAGTATGTAAGAAAATTTTATAAATCTTTTCAGATTATACCTGTTTGCCGCTTCTTTATTTACGGCTCCCATTCCTTCTTTATCAATTTCGATATTGGTTTTTCTTTAAAAATAATTTTCTCGCTGATAAAATAATTAACAAAACCCGACACTGATAGCGCCAATAAGTTACAGATAACCACATCAAAATGGAAAATTCGTTCTATCGTAATCAGCAAAGCCATCTTGACGGCAAAAGAGATCAAAGCCGTCGCGTTATATCCCGGAATGCGTCTAAAATAATCCTTTGTATTGTTGTGTACTCTGTTATTCCAGATCCAATAGTAACAGATACTGTATGTACAAATAATCGAAACCTCGAAGGATATCGACGGTGCTAAGATGTACTTTGCAAAATAGCTGTGAAAAAAATATGTGCTGAGAAGCCACAAAACGATAGTATCGACTATTGCACCGGCAATTCCTCTCAGGGTAAATTTGGTTAATTCTGTCACCATAGTATTATCTTAAGCTCGTTATAAAATCTTTTTCCCAAACCGGGTCTAACAGCTTCGCAAGTTCTTCATTGTACTCGATCATTTGCTTATGATACCTTTCACTATGCAGAGCCTCTTCCGCCGGTTTATCGATCGGTTTGACAGGATATTTACTTGTAATTTCGCAAAATTCTTTGTGATGGTCCCTGATAAAGCAAGGCATTATCCTATTCTTAATCTCTTTCCTATTTTTTAGATACCCATAACTCTTTTGCCAATCTTTAATCTCACTAAAATATTGAGATTCCAAAACACCATTCAAATTGCCACCGTTTTTATAAACATCGCAGATATTGACGGGAGAGTAGGGAACAAAAACACAGGGAGTAACATTTCCATTCCATTCAATATAGAGATAACCGCCTTTTCTTCCCGCTGCTATGCATCCCCTACTCATATATCCGTTGTTCCAAAAATCAACATAATTATAACCAAGCTCTTCATTAATTATTTTGCCTCGTTGATACATATAGAACCGTTGTTCGGGAGTAACAAGATATTCCAGATCAATTCCCCTGCCAATCGGCATATACTGAAATAACCAGCCGTACACGGCTTTCTGTTTTTCAAAATAAAATTCGATGAACTCATCTGATACTACTAACTCAGCATTCTTTTGTGTAGCGGTTACAGAGATACCAAATGGTACTCCATAATAGCGTAGATTTGTCATGGATTCGAGAATCTTATCAAATACTCCTTTGCCTCTTCTCTCGTCGGTTTCTTTTTCAAATCCTTCTATTGAGATTGCCGGCGTAGCGTTACCCAATTCTGCTAATCTTTTGGCATTTTCTCTGGTAATAGTTGTTCCATTTGTGTAGATCAAGAAGAATTGATCACTATGTTTTTCCAGAATGTCAAATAGATTTTTTCCTTTATTGCTCCACAGAAATGGTTCTCCACCGGAAATAACGGTAAAGTAGCTATTCCATAGATCAACCTTTTCAGTCAGGATTCTATCAAATGTTTCCCAATCCAACTTGGCAAATGATCCTTTATAGCTGACGGCATAGCAACCTTTACATTTTAGATTACACTTTTGGGTTGGGCTAATTGTAATGAAACTGGGAAGTTCCTTTCCTTCTTGTTCAAAAGCCTGATCTCTTGTATCCCCGCCATTGAACATAATATTGCCGACAAAGTTTTTGACAATTTTTTCCCGGTAACTTTTGGCAAGCAACTTTTCATCCATTCGTTTTCCCAAGGTTCTCAAAAGATTGCGGAAGAAGCAGTAATGAGCATACTTTTCTGCGGGAAGCGTAGTATCGTCATCATTGGTGTTTAGCTTCCGGATTTTGTTGTCGATGATAGGAATAGCCAACTTTCTTACCGAGCTATTATTGACCATCATTAAGGACAGCTCAGTTATTCCTAATTTTGCAAGTTCTTTTGTGTCTTTCATTTTTTACCTTTTGCTAATACTTATTTATTTTGTTATAAATTTTTAAAAAGCATCTTGCGCGGCTTTATAACCAATATCGATAATTTTCCTGGCTTTGTAGAAATCAAAAAAACCCGCAAAAGGGATATCCGGTTCAATTAAAATATCCGGTTTATACAACTGAATGGAGAAACGCGCCAGCTTTCTCTGGGTTATATAAACAGACTGTAACATCACGTTTTTTAATCCCGGAATACTGTATTTCCCACTGTTTGACGATAATTTCTTCATTAATTTGTAATCTATATTCAGAGACTCCAATCCTTTTCGCATTACCGATTTTATTCCGGAAGTAATTTGACTAACCCGGGGACTATTGTATTTCATTTTTCTGTCAGGTTTTGCATTGTTTAACGAAGGCATGACGTTTACCGCAATTATGAAACTTGCACCCATTTCGCGTGCAACATTAATTGGCAGGGGGTTTGCCAACCCGCCGTCGACTAATATTTGATCGTCATGAATTACCGGCTGGAAAATTATCGGCACTGAAATACTGGCTCGGATTGCTTCAACCAGGCTCCCTTTGTTAAAATTAATTTCCTGTCCGGTGAAAATATCAGTCGCCGTCGCTGTAAAAGGGATTTTAAGATTTTCAATTTTTATATCTCCGACTATATCTTTT
>Ga0129302_1003783_pt1 | contig 10162 bp, 12 predicted proteins | sample BlaSprsedimmetaG_FD_94476 | JGI IMG/M metagenome (GOLD analysis project Ga0129302, IMG submission 94476) | Hot spring sediment bacterial and archeal communities from California, USA to study Microbial Dark Matter (Phase II) - Blank Spring... | ecosystem: Environmental > Aquatic > Thermal springs... | reverse complement strand
CGGTGTGATATTACAATAGTAGTAATACCTTTAGAATAATTTCCTAAATTCCGGATAATCTCCTTTTCGGTATTGGTATCCACCGCACTTAGGGCATCATCAAGAATAAGTATTTGGGGTCTTCTGATAATCGCCCGGGCAATACACAGCCTCTGTTTTTGACCCCCGGATAGAGTTACCCCCTTCTCTCCCACAAGTGTTTTATACCGATATTTTAATTCCATTATATTCTTATCTATTGAGGCAACATTGCAGGCCTCCACTATCTCCTCTAAAGTTGCATCAGGTTTACCAAACCTGACATTATCCTCTATGGTGTCTGAGAAAAGAAAAGAATCCTGAGGGACATATCCTATGCTATCCCTTACCGATGCTATCTTTATCTTCTTGTAATCTATAGAATCATAAAATATTCTCCCCTTCCGGGGTTCGATAATCCTTAAAATTAATCTGGCTATTATACTTTTCCCGGAACCTATCCCCCCGCATATTCCTATATACTGTCCCTCTTTTATATCAATATTTATGTTATCCAGAACAGCCTGTTCCCCATAAGAAAAATAAACATTCTCCAATTTTATGCTGCCTTTTAGGGGATGATACTCTGCACGAGGGGCATCGTAAATATCCGGCTTCTCTTCAAGGAGTTCAAGTATGCGTTTATAAGAGGCGTTACCCCGCTGGTATACATTGGTCACCATTCCTACTGCCATCATAGGCCAGACAATAATCCCCATATAGGAAAGGAAGGCAACTAATTCACCGGTGGTAAGCTCATTAAGGATAACTTGCTGACCTCCTACCCAGAGGATTATCGCCATACCAATCTCGGCAAACAAGAATATCAAAGGGAACATGGTCCCCCATATTTTAATAAGAGAAATATTTTTCCCCAGATACTCCCTGCTTAATTTATCAAAATTCTTAGATTCCGGTTCTTCTTGCTGAAATGCCTGAATAATCTTTATCCCTGATATCATTTCCCGCACTTTTTCAGTCAACAGGGAAAATGATTCCTGCACACTTTTAAATTTTCTGAAAAGTACCCTTACAAAGAATAAGGATATGAGGGCAATTATAGGAAGAGGTATCAGAGCATAAAGAGTAAGTTTTGCATTAAGAGTTAACATAAATACGAGGGTGGCTAAAAAAAGAAAGACGGCATCAAAACCGGCAATAACTCCGAAGGCACAAGCCCTTCTTACTGCGGTCATATCATTGGTCATATGGGCCATGATATCCCCGATCTTTGTTCTGGTGAAAAAAGAATTGGAGAGCAAAAGCAGATGTTTAAACAGTCTATTCTTAAAATCCATTTCGATAAAATGGGACATTCCGATAATTATCATTCTCCAGAAAAATCTAAAAATTCCGATGGCTATCGCCAGGGCAAAGATTAAGAGAGTAAGCTTGCCAAGATAAGAATAATTATTCCCGGCAGTGGTGTAAGTGGTGATAATATAATCTATCGCTCGTTGGACTATACGTGGGGCAATAAGCTGGGCAATATCCACTGCCACCAGCATAAGAAATCCAAATAGCATCTTAAGGGGGGCTTTTTTATAATAAGAAATAATAAATTTAATTAACATAAACTAATAATATAATGCAAATATAAATATTGTCAATTTTTACTTTTCTCTTTTCTTTAAAGTCCCTACTAAAATTTTACACTATCTTTTCTCTTTAGATTTCATTTCCTTTTCTCGGGGAACCATTAATTATAAAAGAGAAGAATTTTCGCAAATTACCAGAAGATAAGTGGTGCAGTTTTATCATATCGGGAAATACACGCAGCAACATTAATAAAGGTATCGAAATAGATAGGTAAATAATATAAGCTGGTTCCTGCATCCACCAGCTTGATAGGGGAATTAAGAGAAAACTTAAACCCATACTAAAAGAAAAGTTCTTAATTACACTAAAAAATATAGCAACCAAAACTAACCAAAACAGCAATTGCCTTTTCATTAAAACCATCATAATTCCCAAACTGGTAGCTACTCCTTTGCCACCATGAAAATTAAGAAAGACAGGCCAGTTATGCCCGGCAATTGCCATTAAAGAACATAAAATCATACCTGACCCGCTCATTTCCAGGGATTGAGCGACCCAGATTGGAATCGCCCCTTTAGCCATATCAATTAAAAAGGTAATAAGAGCATGGAAAGGCCCGAGTAAATGATAAACATTTAAAGCCCCCATATTCTTGTAACCATATTTCCGAATATCTCTCCCTTTTTTCTTTTTAAAAATTAAATAAGCTGTTGGTGTAGAACCAAATAGATAGCTTAGGATTGCTCCTAATAAGATGTTCATCTAAGTCCCTCCCCACTTTCTAACTTAGCTGTTTTGCACCTTATAAAAATCATTCAAGTTTAGAACTATGTCTATATTACATGTTTATATTAATAATACTACAAAAGTTTAAAAAATCCTTTATTCTTATTTTTTGTCATATTTATTTTCTTTAAAGCTTCTCCAACAGTTCTTTTGCCCATTTGCTATAGTAGGGCTCATCACCGGCAACTGCCTTCTCTAATAAAGGCCTTGCTTCATCCTTTTTTCTTCTATCTATCAGTAGTTCTGCAAAATAAACCAGTCCCTGGGGGTCATCGGGAAAATATTCATGGTGTTCCTCAAAATACTTCTGAGCTCTTCTTTTGTTTCTTAAAGGGAAAGGAAGTTGATGCCAGAATCTTGCTATAGCCAACATCGGACCTCCATCTTCAAACATTTTATCTATTTCATAAGCTTTGTAAAAGGCTTTTTGAGTACTTCCTTTCAACCCCTCTTTTAAGGCTTTAAGTATACTAACTCCATCAGAATAACTTGCTACACAAAGTCCATAATAATAATGCCCCTCTATTTTTTCAGGCTCAAGCTCTTTGGCTTTTTTCCCATATCTCATACCATCTTTTCCATATTTTTTACAAACATCTTTCCAACCTTCTAGTTCCTGCTCAAGGTTAAGGTTGGCATATTCCCGATGGGCGCGGGCGCATTTCCAGTTGCCTTCATAACTGTTTGGATTGGCTTTCACCGCCTTAATATAGAGAGGTATTGATTCCAATATACTGGCTATATCCCCTTTTTCAAAAAGTGCATCAGCTTCTACAAGGGGATCCTCAGCCATTGAAACAAAGTGGAAGGAAAATAGCAACATACAAATAAGCACATACAAAAAACATCTCTTCATAATAACTCCTCCTAAATATAATATAGAAAAGCAAAAGAATTTTCACTTATTATAATACATTTTAATAGAAAAGAGTGAAATAACCAGTAAGCTAAAAAGAAAGATATTTCTATATTAACAGGGGGGCAATTGCCCCCCTGTTAATAGATTTTACATTTTTTAATTTATAGCTTTTTGTGGCATAACCACCAATCGTAACAATTGGGCTTGCCCCTCCGCTCTTTGGCAGTTTTGATATCAGTCGGCGGCGGTATGATCACTTCATCTTTCATCAGTTCATTGTTGGGCCAATTAGCCGGGATAGCCACCTTGTTCGCATCTGCAACCTGAAATGCTTTGACCACTCTTAAGATTTCATCCATATTTCTTCCCACTGAAGCAGGATAGAATAATATTAATCTGATGACTGCTTTGGGGTCAACGAGAAAAACAGCCCTAACCGTACTGGTTCCTGCTCCGGGATGGATCATTCCCAGTTTTTTAGCCACTTTTCCTGTGTCGTCAGCAATGACCGGAAATTGGATTTCTACTCCCAATTTTTCTTCAATCCATTCTATCCATTTGATATGAGAAAATACCTGGTCTATAGAGAGTCCGATAAGTTCACAATTAAGCTTTCTAAATTCTTCATGCCTCTTGGCAAAAGCTACAAATTCTGTCGTACAAACCGGGGTAAAATCTGCCGGATGACTAAATAGAACAAACCACTTTCCAGAAAAATTATCCGGTAACTTCATCTTTCCATGAGTGGTTTGAACCTCCATTTCAGGCAATTGATCCCCTATCAGTGGAAATTGATTCCCTTTTAATTCTTCCATTTTTTAATCCTCCTATCTCTTTCTTTGAAAGTTTTTCTTTAAATATCTCCGTCATTCATAGGAATGCGAAGAATTTCGAATCTATTAGCCGATATTATCCTGAAACTCACCCTATCATAGCTCGCTGGGTCTATGCCCTTACATTCCTTCGTTCTGTTTTAGGGATAAAAGCGGAGATAGTTTTTTAAGCTTAAATGCTGCCTCATTGGGCTAATGGAGGAATCCTCCTTATCTCCGCTTTATCGGCGTGATTACTTACGCAGCTTGCTTCATTTGGTTCTTTCTAAACTTATTAAATACTAATTCTGCCTGGTATCCGGTTTGTTTTTTCACCAAGCTATAGATGATCGTCACGATCTTCTTGGAAATCACCACAAGTGCCTGCTTCTTCTTGAGAGGATTATTAGGCCTTGTTTTTAAGTATTGATACAGCTCTTTCATCTCGGCGTTGACGGCAACCATGGTTCTGGCCATCTGATACAAGATACTCCTCAGATTCTTCCGTCCCCGCTTGGATATGACTGTTCCGCTTTTATTCTTACCTGAGCTATCCTCAATAAGGTTGTATCCTGCCATTTTGTATATCTGACGTGGATGATCGAATCTCATCGGGTCACCAGTCTCACCTAAAAAACTAGCTGCTGTCACTACTCCTATTCCGGGAATACTAAGAATTAGTTCACCATACCCGGTATCAGCCAATGCCTTTTCCATTGCTTTTTCTAACTGCTCAAGCTGTTTGGTTAATAATTCCAATTCCTCAATCATTAACCCTAATTTCAGCTTTGCTGATACTAACCCATAGCCTACCCCTATTGAACTTTTGGCTGTTTCCACAAGTTGTTGGGCCTTTTTTATGCCCACGGTCTTTTTAACTGCCTTTTTTATTTCTGCAAGCACCCCACCTATACCCAATTCAAGTATCAGTGAGGGGAAGGGACAGGATTTCAATATTTGCATCGCTGCCTTGCCTTTTAAAGGATATTTAAAGACAGTCACTATTTCTGGAAAATATTCATCCATCACTGCCGTTATAGTATTTTTTAAGGCATTAGAACGTTTCATCAGGCTTATTCTGGAATTGGAAAGCACTCTTAGTTCTTAAAAATATATCTTGTGGCATATATACTTCATAATACCGGCCATCCCGAACAAGCCTGGCTATGGTTAAGGCATCTTTCTTATCACTTTTAGTCTGACTATTATCGTCCAGCTCCTTTGCCCGCTTTGTGTGGTAGGGGTTAACCATAACGACATTTACTTTATGTTTTAGCAAATAATTTGCCAGGGGTTTCCAGTAATGCTCGGTGGGTTCCATGCCTACCATAATCTTATCAAGTCTTCTGTTCTTGCAAGTTATCTTTATACTTGCTAAAATACTATCAAAGCCGTTTTTATGGTTCTTGAATTTAAGGACTTTCCTTAATTCCAAACCACGATAATCGACGAACCGTGCCCATTGTGTTTCCTTGGCGATATCTACTCCAACTATTAGTGTGCCTGGGGTTATTGCTTTTAACTTTTGATCATTACGATTTTTCATTTACTTACGACCTCCTGTTTATTATGATTTTTGTGCGTTTCTAAGGCACACATTAATCATAGCAGGAGGTTTTTCAATTTTCAAAGTCCATTTTCACGGATTACAGGAATGCTTAAATAATCTTATATTCCGGCAACTTTCTCTCAATCTTTTACGGTTCTTTTGCCGTAGGAACAGTAAATACGCGAGCAGCTAAATCTTTATCAATCATCAAAAGCCCTCTGCCGTCTTTTCCGATAAACTTTAATTTCTGAATAATCTCAGTAGGGTTTGCTTCTTCTTCAACTTGCTCAGTCACATACCATTGCAGGAAAGATTCGGTAGCATAATCATTCTCTTCCCGCGCCAGTTTAACCAAGTTGTTAATCATAGCGGATACCCCTTTTTCGTGTTCCAGGGTCTTTTCAAATAAGTCAAGCATAGAAGAAAAATCTGCCGGTGGCTGCTCGATAGCTTCCAGTAATACCCTACCACCTTGCTGAATCACGTAATTATACATCTTCTCAGCATGAAACATTTCTTCCTTCATTTGTACTGTAAACCAGTTGGCAAATCCGTTTAAACCCTCTACGGCAGCATAAGAAGCCATGGAAAGATATAGATAAGCAGAATAATGCTCTCTATTTATCTGATGGTTTATACTTTTAACCATTTTATCACTTAACATAATATCCAACTCCTATCTATTTTCTAAAAAGCACCGGGGGAATCGTCCTTATGCTTTTTTCTAAATATTTATACTTCCACAACATCCTTCACTTCAGGAACTTCCTTTTTTAAGGACCTTCCGATACCCATCTTTAAAGTCATCTGACTCATCGGACAACCATAGCAGGCACCGGTTAATTTAACTTTTACTATCCCCTCCGGAGTAACTTCTACCAGCTCCACATTCCCTCCGTCGGCCTGAAGTGCCGGCTTTATCTTTTCTAAAGCGGTTTCTACTCTTTCTTTTAAGGTTTTCTTTTCTTGGATCATATTTATCCTCCCTAAATGGTAAAATATTTTTGACTATCCTTGATGACGGTTCAATTTAATAATTTTTCCCCTTTAATTCATAATAAGCCCGGGGATGCTTGCATACCGGACAGATTTCGGGTGCTTCAACCCCTTCATAGATATTGCCGCAATTTCGGCATTTCCAGAAAGTTTTCCCTTCTTTTTTAAAAACTTGACCTTCTTCTATATTTTTAAGAAGCTTCTTATAACGCGCCTCATGTTCTTTTTCAACTCCGGCGATCCCATTAAACATCTTAGCAATCTCTTCAAACCCTTCTTCTTTTGCTTCTTTGGCCATACGGAGATACATTTCTGTCCACTCGAAATTTTCACCGGCAGCTGCTGCTTTTAAATTATCAATAGTACTTCCGATTCCTGCTAATTCTTTAAAATGGAGCTTGGCATGTTCCTTTTCGTTTTCAGCTGTTTCTAAAAAAATAGATGCAATCTGTTCATACCCTTCTTTTTTAGCCTGGGAAGCAAAGTAAGTATATTTATTCCTGGCCTGGGATTCCCCGGCAAAAGCTTCCATTAAATTTTTTTCGGTTTTTGTTCCTTTTAAATTTTTCATTTTTCATCCTCCTAAAAATTCTTTATAAAAATATATTTACTTGTTATCTATAAGTTTTTATGTTTTTCTGCTATTTCGCCAGCTAATTCTATCAAAGAATTATAATCTTCTTCTTTGGGATAGCCCTTTATTATTACCGGAGAAAGTATCTCTACTTTTAAATTACCTATCATTGCACTAATATTTTCCAGCATCTTTCCTCCCCATCCGTAAGAACCGATAATTGATGCATATCTCAGCTTTGGCCTTAAGGAATTAGCCAGGTAAACTGCTGAGATTACCTGGGGATGTGCGCCGGTTAAAACCGTAGGTGAGGCAATTACAATAGTGGCGGCATCTACCAAAGCTATAGCTAATTCCCCTATGTCGGTCCTGGTAAGATTAAAGAGTTTTACGGTTATCCCCTTTTTCATTAATTCTTCGCTTAAGATATACACCATCTCCTCGACACTACCGTGCATAGAAACATAGGGGATAATTACTTCATTCTCCACCTCATCAGAAATCCATTCTCTGTAAGCCGACAAAATAAATTCCGGGTGAGAATAGATCTGGCCGTGACTGGGGGCAATAGTTTTAATCTCTAATTCTTTTAATCTCTCTAAATGTTTTTTGATATTGCTGCGGAAAGGCATCATAATTTCGGCATAATAACGCTTGGCGGCAAAGTAAACTTTAGACTCATCATCCACCCATAAACTACTCTCGGCAAGATGTGCCCCGAACAGGTCACAGCTGAACAAAATCTTATCCTCTTTTAAATAAGTTAACATAGTTTCCGGCCAATGCACCCAGGGAGCAAATATAAATCTTAGAGTTTTTCCCCCTAAAGAAAGACTATCATTATCATTTACGGTTATAATTCTGTCTTCTTTAATAAGAAGATGTTCTATCAGCATATTTTTACATTTCTCATTAGTAACTATCTTCGCTTCCGAATATAATTCTAACATTAGAGGAATAGCTCCGGAATGGTCCTGTTCTGCATGATTTACTACTATATAATCCAGGTGCTCTATTTCTAAATCATCTAAATTGTCCAATAAATCATCTTCTTTGGTCGGGTCAACCGTATCAATTAAAGCCGTCTTCTGCCGCCCTCTTATCAGATAAGCATTATAACTGGTGCCCTCGGGAAGAGGGATGAGTTCATCAAATAGCCTTCTATCCCAGTCAATCGCTCCTACCCAGTAGATATCTTTTTTTATCTTTTTTACAGCCATTTCTAACTCACCTCTTCAAACTCATCTTTGCCAGCACCACATACCGGGCATACCCAATCATCGGGCAGGGCTTCAAAGGGAGTTCCCGGATTTACCCCTGATTCTGGATCGCCTTTTTCGGGTTCATAGATATACCCGCAAACTGTGCATTTATACTTAATCATTTTTTCTGACTCCTTTCCTTTTTTTTCTTCTTTTATTTTATTTTCTAATTTTCCCTCTTTGGGAATATAGGTAGGTGCAGTCTTGGGAGAAACGCCTCTCTTCACTTGATGGTAATAATCGTAAGTCAAAGGTTTTGCCTTCTTAATATTCCCTGCCTTGACAACTTTCCCTACAAATAGAGTATGGGTGCCCGCATCCATTTCCATAATTACTTCGGCTTCTATAAAAGCTATAGTGCTTTCCATAATTATGGGCGCACCGGTTACCCCGATCTTATAATTTACTCCCTTAAATTTGTCTTCATCTCTTCCCGATTTAAAACCAAATCTTCCGATAAATTTCATATCGGTTTCCTGTTCTAATACCGAGACGGCAAAGACTTTACTTTCGGCAATAAACTCATGGGTTAAATTTTCTTTGTTGATGCAGACTGCAATGGTAGCCGGCTCGGAAGTTGTCTGAAAAACTGTATTGGCAATCTGTCCGTTTATGCGGTCTTCTTTTTTGGAACTGATTATATAGACACCGTAACTGATGTTGCGAAGTGCTTTTAAGTCCATTTGCTCATCCCCTTTTGAAAGATTAAAAATTTAAGCGTAAAAAGGTTTAGAAGCAGGGTCGCATAGCAATACACCCCTGCAATTCTGGTACTATTTACCTTCTTTATGTTCCCATAATCCATGAACGCTACAGTATTCTCTAATCTTTTCCAATCCCTCTACATCTTTAAAGAAAGATTCCGGCTTGCCACCTGGCTTCAAAAATTTTCGGGAAGTACCTTTTTCGGTAACAACTTCAATCCACTCGATATAGTGTTTCTCTTCCATGGGATGCAGAGTTGAACCGACTACCGCCTTAATTCCGGAAGGAATCTTCTCCATTACCGGCACGTGTTTTTCGGTAGTCTGATCAGTAGTCTGTTCTTCCATCAGCTTCATTTCTTGCCCGCAGCAGACTAAAGCTCCCTTCCCTTGGTGTAATACCTCAACAATATTCCCGCAAATCTCACATTTATAAACTTCTAACTTCTTAGTCATCTACATTTACCTCCTTTTTTATTATAGACTCTATGGTTATGGCTTTTAATTTTGCGATAACCTCTTTCTCTATTTCATCTATCTTTTTCTTTAAAAGACAATCGTTTATATATGGACAATCGTTTTTTTTAAATTTATGCTCGCTTAATTTTATTTGCCCCTGAAAAATTTTCATTACCTCAATTAGGGTTATTTTTTCCGAAGATACAGCTAAAGAAAAACCGCCGCCCTTACCCTTGGATGAATTAAGTAATTCTTCTTTATTCAAAATTTGTAGTATTTTTCTTAAAAAGGGGCGGGGCATCTTTAAAGATTTAACTAATCGGTCTGCCGAGATTACCTCTTGTTTTTGTTCGGCAATACAGCAAAGTGCCCTTACCGCATAATCAGTATTTCGGGTTATTAATTTCACTTATCAGCTTTCCTTTAATCATTTAATCTTGACAATAATTCCTCTGTTTTACAAATTTATTCTTTATTTTTTTTATGATACTATAATTGTATCATTTTGTCAACTTTATCTTTATTTTTTGTTAGTTACATTTCAAAAGTGCACTTTTGAAATGTAAAAGAGTGCACTTTTGAAATGTAACTAACACTTTATCTT
>Ga0129302_1003780_pt1 | contig 10167 bp, 8 predicted proteins | sample BlaSprsedimmetaG_FD_94476 | JGI IMG/M metagenome (GOLD analysis project Ga0129302, IMG submission 94476) | Hot spring sediment bacterial and archeal communities from California, USA to study Microbial Dark Matter (Phase II) - Blank Spring... | ecosystem: Environmental > Aquatic > Thermal springs... | reverse complement strand
TTTATCTGATAAAATAAAGAAAATAAAAGAAAAAATAAAAAACAGAGATTTAAAAATTAAATATTTTCAATCTGAAGTATCTAATCTAAAAGGTGAATTAAGCGATATTCCTCTGTTTGCTATAGCAGTTGAAGCTAAAACCGTTGAAAGATTAATGAGATTATGGATGAATAAAGATAATAAAAATTTGGAAATTAACCCCATTCAATTACAAATATTGATAGAAATTGCTATTCAATCAATTTTTTTCAGAGATTATGCCCTAAAAGAAAATCAGCCGGAAATTGCGGATAAATATGAAAAAATCAGAGAAATCATTATGGAAATATTAAAACAAAAGAGAGAGCAAAACATAGAACCAGAAATAGACAATTCATTTTTTAATTTAATGTATAAGTTAGAAATGACAACTGACGAAGTAAGAAGAATACAAGAAGAATACAAAATTTAATTCAAGGTTAATATCAAAAAAGAGGGCCGAAATTGAAAAACTTCGGCCCTGGCGTTGACAAACTAAACCACATAGTCCTAGACGGCAAAAACTCTTGCGTCGGAACTATGATAAACTTTATCAACTCTCAGCCTACCGTTACCGGCAGATCTCATATCAAAGAAACCAAATTTAGCACCTGAGGCCACGGCGCGCATAATGTGATTCGGTGGCGCTATACCATAAACAAAGCCGTCGCTTCTTTTTTTAATCTCTGAAAGAAAATCATTTTCATCGTCAAGATGAATATCCTCCATTGAAATTGTAATATCCGCACCATGAATCTCTTTCAATCTCTTAACTTGTTCGCTAGTCAAATTATGACGTGATAACCAATATATTTTATTTTCTTTTTGTCCGCTGTCCAATTTTAGTGACAGCTTTCCATTTTTAATCTCTATAAAAACTTTTTTGTCTTCTCCTTCCAAAACAACACAATCACTATCAGACGATAACTCCACCAAGGAATCCTCAGTCGCCCTGGCTCCGGCACAATGAAAAAGTTTTCCCCGACCGAAAATCTTAACATCAGTAAGACCTAAATCTTCAGAACATGAAAGACGGAGTAGAAAACCTCTATTTTGACCAGCTGTCAAGGTTGGAAAACAAAGACCATTTTCTCTTCCATGAGGGAAAATTCTCCTTATAGAAGCCTCGATAATCGTGTTATTGCTAACTATTGGAGAATTGTGATAGTTGAGACGAATCTCCCTACCATCACTAAAAACTATCCCTCTCTGGCGAATACCAGAGGTATCAATATAACTCTTGAGTTTAATTGAAGGCCTAAGATCTAAGCCATCAAAAGTGTAACACTTCATTTAGAAGTCCTCCTTTTTGTTAAAGTTACTGGTTTAGAACAAAAACGGCATTTGATTATATTCAGTTATCAGATTATTTAATCTCCTTTCTTGGTTAATCTGAGTTAGAGTTGATAAGTTGACAAACACCTAAACTAACCCTTTTATATCATATAAAAAAGACTTTTTCAAATTGATAATTCTTGTCCTAAAACAAAATCTTTGCTATATTCTATAAATAATTACAAGCGAATGTAGCTCAGCTGGTTAGAGCACTCCACTGATAATGGAGAGGTCGTAGGTTCGAGTCCTACCATTCGCACCAGAAAAACCGACCGGTTTATAAGCCAGCCGGTTTTAATTTCTCTATTAGTCCCTCGGGTAAGCCCCAAGGGACTATATTAATAATAATTATTTTTTCTGATACTTAGTCCAAATAGGCAAAGCTTTCCAAAAAACAAAGATAATAATTGCTATAATAGCCAACCAAATTATTATAATCGGTAAGCGGAACAAAAGATAAATGAAAACTTCAAAAGAATAATTAAGACCGACCAACATATCAGCCACACCTTTTCTTAATATAAATGACGGTCGCCAGTTAACACCTAAGATATTTATTTCCCCTTCAGAGGTAAAAGAAATATTTATAGACGACATTTCTACTTGGCGGGAAAGACTAAGTAGCCTGGCTTCAGTTCTTTCTATTCGCCCCCTGACTTCATAAAGTTTTTCCGCCACTTTTATTACTTCCTCAACTTCTCTAGCCCTGTTCATAATTGATAAGTATTGCTGTTCTTCGGCTCGCATATTTCTCAAGGTTGCTTCAATATCAACATATTCATCAGTTATATCGCGAGAGCTAATCTCTTCTCGCTCTACTTCACTGGCAATTTGTTTTATTTCCCCAAAAATATCATCAAACTTATCGGCCGGTACTTTTATATTCATCCAACCATTCCATAAGCCAGTCTGCTTTTGCTCATAAAGTCCGGAATTTTCCACTAAGCCACCAATTGGTGAGATAATCTGATTAACTTTATCCATAGATTGTTCTATATCCTGAACCCTCAAACTTAAACTACCAGTTTTTATAATCCTCCTGTCTTCAGTAATAGAGAAAGAAGAATCTGCCATCTTAAAACTATCACCAACCATTCTTCCTGGAGCTGGAGAATAAGCTATCGAATCAATTGATTCAAATGAATCGCTTAGATAATTCCTGGAACTAGAAAAAAAGATTGACGATAATATCACTAACCCGGCGATAATAATCAATCCAAATAAAATAACTAATCCCAAAAGAATTTTATTTTTATCTTTAAAATCTATCATATTAAAATATTGTTTGCTTATAATCCTCATATTATACACCCAAAAAGAAAAACCCGCAACGCTGTCACGTCTCGGGCTTGTGGTGTAAAGAAGAAATTTAGGTCAGGACTCGTTGTCCTCCAAGACCCAACCGGTAATGGTCAGGCGCCGTCCAGTGACGGATTGACCCAAAGCTTCGGCCTCTTCCAATTCAGCCTTCAGCTTTTCGGCCTCCAGTTTCCCCATCTCTTCTTCAGTTAAAAAAGAGGGGCGGTAACTGGGAGAGACCCAAGTGGTATGATAAGAGCCATTATAGCTCTCCAACCATTCTGGTCGCTTCTCCACCTGTTGGCCATCTTCAATGACCTTAACCGAAACGACTTCGGCCGGGCCATCTATGTTCTGAACTTTCAGAACCTCAACTTGAGGATCGGTCCAGACGATTATAAGACCCAACAAGAAAAACATTCCAGTTATACCGACAAAACCGGCAAGGACTTCCGCTGTCTTTTTCATAAGATTCTCCTTCTTTGGCGCCTAATTGCGCCTTTTTTACACACTCAAAAACCACTCTTATGTAATTATACTATAAAAGTGGGATTAGTCAAGGAGGATTTATAAACCTTTTTTATGTTCTGTTCATATCCGACATTGCCGGTCGGACTCGGCGATTCGCCTTAAGGCGGCCCGAATCATCTGCCTAATCGGAAATAGTTCCGATCGACCAAATAAGATTTGTTCTAAAAAAAAGAACAAACCGGTCCATTTGGAATAGATCCACGACCAGCTTCCGCTAGCCGTGCCTTGTTCATGTTACCCTATACTTTCGTATAAGCATGGACTATACCTTCACCCTGTTTATTGATATAAATTCAATGAGGACAAAAACAGGGGCCAACGTGTTATGGTAGAAGTTACCATCTCTCGGTTACCGAGAAGTCTCTACGGGGTTAAGAATGAAGCTTATATAACATAGTTGATATAATATTAAGGTCTTATCAAATCAGCAAATTTATTTGCTGATTTTCTTTTTATATAAAGACGATAATATTTTTTATCTCTATGTATAGAAACAAACTCCAAACCAAAGTTACACTTTAATATTTCCACCAAAAATTTATTTTCCTCTAAAGTAAAATTTTGGTTATTAAGTGTGTAACCCTTTTGTGGTCCTTTTGTCTCATCATCCATAAACCAAATAGCTAAACTTAAGGGAGACTTAAGTATCTGCTTAATTGATTTAGGAACTACTTTTCTTTTATTTTCATAAAACAAAAAATAAAGTTCAGTAAATTCCGGATGAGAAATAGTTCTTAATCTCCAAGATTTGGTTGTCTTGTTAAAGTGAGGATTACTTAGAGACACCACCTACCTAACAAATTCGATTCCCAATATATGTAATCTTTTTGTTTCTGAGAATGAGATATTTCCAAACGAAAATTTTTCCCATATGCATTTGGTGCCAAACATCCATCACCTAACAAAGTTCCAATAATAAAATCTTTATCTTTTTTACAAAGAAAAAGATTTCTCTGAAGATTTCTAATATCTCTAGACCAGCTATTGACTTTGATTGTATTCTTAACTTCCCTCGGGGTTACCATCTTACCTTTAGTTATAACAAATTAAAGAGGAAGGCTCCACCGATATAGTTGGATTTTTCTAATACCTTACGGTATTAGGTCGCTCTAGCCAGATTGACTGGACGACTTAACCTTTGTTACCGAATTCGCCTTAGGCCCCATTCGCATGGAGACTTTGGGCGCTCCCGGCTCCCCTGGCTTGACGGGCAGTGAGTACAAAGCTCGAGAACGTATTCACCGCGGTATAGCTGACCCGCGATTACTAGCGATTCCAACTTCATGAGGTCGAGTTGCAGACCTCAATCCGAACTGAGGCCGCTTTTATAAGGATTAGCTCCGGATTTCTCCTTCGCGACCCGTTGTAGCGACCATTGTATCATGCGTGTAGCCCAGGGCGTCAGAGGGACATGCTGACTTGGCGTCATCCTCGCTTCCTTCCTGAAAACCAGGATAGTCTCGTCTGACATTTAAAACAGACGACAAGGGTTACGTTCGTTTCCCCACTTAAGGGAACAACTCACGTCACGAACTGACGACAGCCATGCATCACCTGCCCGGCCGTCCTTGTGAGACGATTAAAGTTTCTTCTAATCTTCGTCCGGGTTTCAAGCCCTGGTAAGGTTCTTCGTTTAGTATCGAATTAAACCGCATGATCCACCGCTTGTGCGAGCTCCCGTCTATTCTTTTGAGTTTTAGCCTTGCGGCCGTACTTCCCAGGCGGTTCTCTTAACGCGTTAGCTTCGCCTCCCAGAGGGTCGATACTCCGAAAAGCTAGAGAACATCGTTTAGGGCGTGGACTACCGGGGTCAAAAACACTTTACATCACTGCAAAGATTGGACTATATCATTCTCTGAAGGCTTTTAATTGACTTTTTCTTTTCCGAATATGATCTTTGACAATCACCTCCGGCCAATTGGTCAATTTTACTACTTCAGAGATCCAGCGTTGTTGAAGTTGAGAATCTTTATAGAGAAGCAATACTTTATACAGCATACTCTCTACTTGTAGATGCGGCATAATAATCCGCAAAAATTTTTTTAATTCATCTCTAGATCTAATCCAGAGACGATAATGATTTCTATTTGTAACTTGATGGATAGAAGTATTAATTTGCCAAACACGTTTTAAATATTGTTTTAACAATTTAACTTCTTCCAATTTAAAGCCATCAGTACAAAAGACTCCATGTTTGGTATTATTTACCAAAGAACCATCATCACACCACCAAATCATTAAAGATAATGGTGTAAGTTGGTTCAACCATTTTCTTTTTATCTTTTTTTCATTACCGACATGAGTCAAATAATGTAATTCAGATAAAGATGGTAAAGCTTGACTTTGAAAACGCCATTTAGCGCCTCCCCAGCCATTAGATTTCTTGGTATCTTGTAACCAATTATTTTTTGGTCCTGCTATTTCCTTCAATTTTTCAACCTTCCAATCAAAATATTCTTTTTGATTTTTGGAATGTCGAAAACTAAAGCGAGCATTTTTATATCTAGGATGAACCTTTAAAGAACCATCTCCTAATATAGAACCAAGAATAATTTCTTTTATTTCATTAGACAAAGGTGTGTATTGATGATGCATAGTTTTTTAATTATATAACATCGCCACACCTACTGTCATCTCAACCTCATAGTCTCTACGGGGCCACATCGTCTTTATTTAAAAAAACTTCGGCTTCCCTCGGGATTGTCTGAAGTAAGTTGGTAGTTAATCTATATTTAACTTCAGGGTTTCCCCGATACAGCTAGATGCTCATCTCAACGTCGCCATTGAGAGGGACACCGTTCGCCACTATTATAATGCGGTGGCGGGATCTATCTAATCCCGTTCGCTACCCACGCTTTCGTGCCTCAGCGTCAGAAATGCGCCAGTCTGTTGCCTTCGCTTTTGGTGTTCCCCATGATATCAACGGATTTCACCCCTACACCATGAGTTCCACAGACCTCTCGCACTCTCTAGTCTTGCCGTTTCCCCCGCAGTTTTTCGGTTAAGCCGAAAGATTTAACGGGAGACTAGTAAATTTCTTACTGCTTTCAAAGCAAAAAAATTTCACCTTGAAAGCAGTAAAAAACAAGACCGCCTACGCACCCTTTACGCCCAGTAATTCCGGATAACGCTTGGGGCACTCGTATTACCGCTGCTGCTGGCACGAGTTTAGCAACCCCTTATTCATAGGGTACCGTCACACTCTAAAAAGAGCTTCTTCCCCTATAAAAGGTCTTTACGTCCCTAAGGACTTCATCGACCACGCGACGTCGCTCCGTCAGGCTTTCGCCCATTGCGGAAGATTCTCGACTGCGGCCACCCGTAGGTGTATGGACCGTATCTCAGTTCCATCGGTGGGGGTCAGGCTCTCACCTCCCCTAAGCGTCATAGCCTTGGTAGGCCATTACCCTACCAACAAGCTGATGCTCCGCAGGCCGATCCAAAAGCGCAAAAGCTTTACTCAATTATCAAAAGATAATTGAGACCATCAAGTATTAGCCCCGATTTCTCGGAGTTATTCCTGACTTTTGGGTTCGTTCCTACGTGTTACTACCTCGTTCGCCACTCCCTCTCGCTTGGGTCAATATATAAAATATACAAAACCAAGTGAGAGGGCGTTCGACTTGCATGCCTTATCCACGTCGCCAGCGTTCATCCTGAGCCAAGATCAAACTCTCAAAAAGAATGAACAGAACATAAAAAAGAATTATAAATCCTTTTTTATTATATTTATTTAGGCTCTCCTCTATCAAGTTTTCAATGTTCAGAATTATCGGGCAAAAACCAAAAGCCGAAGCTTTCCATACAGCTTACTTCCCTATTATAGACATCCAAAGAAGGATGTCAAGCAAAATATAACTTGATAACAACAACAATAAATTACTATTTTCTATGACTGGAAGCTTCCCAAGCTACTAGAAGTGGAGCAGCTAAAAAGAGTGAGGAATAGGTTCCTAAAACTATACCAATTGACATTACTAAAGCAAAATCACGAGTGGTGGCGCCACCTAAGAAATACAAAGATAATAAGACAACTAAAGTAGTTAAAGATGTATTTATAGAACGAGAGAAACTCTGCTCCAAACTGAGTCCAACTGTTTCTTCAAAATCATGCTTAGTTCTCAATCTTAAGTTCTCTCTAATTCTATCAAAAATAACTATGGTGTCATTCACGGATAATCCAAGAATAGCTAGAAGAGCAGTCAGAAAGAGCGCATCGATTTCCTTACCGATAAAAAACCCGAGAATTGAAAAAATACCAACTGGAATAATAATATCATGTGCTAAAGTCAAAACTGCTATTAAACCATATTTCCAAGAACTGATTGGTTGAGAAACTTGACGAAAGACAAAGGCAATAAAAAGAATTATCAACAGAGAAACTAAAATAATCGCCACTAATCCCCTTCTGGCTAATTCTCTGCCAATAGAAGGACCAATAGAAGAAAAACGCGATTCAGTAAAAGAATATTGTCCATCAATAGACAATAATTCATCTATCATTTCTTTCTCTTGAACCGAAATATCTCTAAAGCGCAAGATAAAGCCCTTGTCACCGGAAGATTGAATTAATAAATTACCTAAATCAACTTCACTTAATTCTAATCTAAGGTCATCACTTGTTGGCCTTGTTTCCTGATACTCAATCTCTAGAATAGTTCCACCGGCAAAATCTATAGATAAATTTAACCCCCAGAAAATAACTGCCAATAATGAAGCCAACACTAAAAGCCCTGATAAAGTAAAAAATATTTTTCTGTTTTTGATAATAAACATACTACTTTATTCCTCCTTTAAAAAATTCTTTTCTAAGACCATATTTCTCCCAACTAGCTAAAACCAGTAAGAATGACCTGACAATAACAATTGAAGTTATCATACTAACTAAAACACCCAAACCAAAAGTCAAAGCAAAACCCCTTATCAAACTAGTCCCGAACCAGAAAAGAATAATAGCGGAAATAATACTAGAAAGATTAGAATCTCTAATTGATAACCAGGCTCGGTCAAAACCTTCAGTAATTGCTTCTGGTAAACTTTTGCCGGTTAATAATTCTTCTTTCATTCTTTCAAAAATTAAAATATTAGCATCGAGAGCAATACCAAGCGACAGAATAAAACCAGCAATACCGGCCGCGGTTAAAACAACCGGAATAAGCTTGAAAATACTAAGCATTAAAGCCAAATAAATCAAAAGTGATAAAGCGGCGGCAATGCCGGATAAACGATACCAAACAATTATAAAAAGAATAATCAACAGCAAACCAATCAAACCGGCCATAATCCCCTTTTCCAAAATAACTTCACCCAAGGTTGGGCCAACAGTTTGTGTGGACAAAAGACTAATTGGAATTGGCAAAGCACCTAGATTTAAATTCCTAGCCAACTCTCGAGCTTCTTCTAAAGAAAATCCACCGGAAATCTCTGCTCGGCCATCACGAATCTCTTCTCGAACCACCGGTGCTGAAATCAACTCACCATCTAGAAAAATGCCTATCGTCTTACCAATATTATCTTTAGTTAAACGAGCAAAAATAGTTGCTCCTTCTCGGTCAAATTCTAAAGACACGGTCGGGGTTTGGAAAGTTTGACCGGAAAAAACAACTGTAGCTCTTTTTAGATATCGGCCAGACAATTCGGCTGGTAAATAAACATCATCAACAGTATAATTTGCCAATTCTGACCACAAATCATTTTCTCCTAAGACAATCTCGGCTGTTCCATCTTCACTGGTAACTATTTCAGCTGATAAATCTACCCCTGAATCACTGCCTTGCTCTTCTTGTATTTGTTGCATTTTGGCTGAAAATTCCGGGTCTTCAGCTCGAAATTCTAATTCCGGAGTAATGCTTATTATCTCCAAAGCTTCATTAATATCAGTAATGCCCGGCAATTCTACAATCAAACGATTTTGAACTTCAGCTCCAAAGCCACCTTGCTCAACTTGAACTAAGGGCTCAGAAACTCCAAAAACATTTATTCGTCTTTCTATTACTTCACGTAAAGTATTTAAAGAATCTCTAACTTCATGTGATTCTAATTCTGAAACATCAGCTTCATAGACTAAATGAGCTCCACCGGCCAAATCAAGACCCAGAGCAAAAGGGCGATAACCGAAATAAGTATCAGGTGTTTCGGAATAATAAACAAATAGACCAGCCAATAGACCAACTATCATAGCAAAAAGAGAAATCCATCTATATTTAGAATAATTAGGCATTTCTTGGTTATTATAGAGAAAAAAGCGTTAAAGTCAAACTGATTAAGTGAGAATATCCAGAAAATGTTTTTCAGCCAAGGAGATAAATTTTTGATAAGAAAAATTATCCTTAGCTCGCTGACGAGCTTTAGCTGAAAATTTTTCCTTTAATTCCGAATTTTTAATAATCTTTTCAATTGCTCGTTCCAAAGCCCGGCTATTTTTAGGTTCAACCGTGATACCGGTTTCATTATTAAGACTAACCTCCGGCACGCCGGTTGGTAAAGATGTATTTATAACCGGCAAGCCGGCAGCTAAAGCCTCTATTTGAACCAAGCCAAAAACTTCAGATTCAGCTACTGATGGTAAAATAAACAAATCAGCTGCTTGATAATAGGGAGTTAAATCAATTACCGATGATATTATTGAAACTCTATCTTGAAGATTATCTTTTATTATAAGATTATTCAATTTGTCATTTAATGGTCCATCACCAATTATTAATAGACGAGCATAATCAATAGATTTAAAAGCTTCAATTAAATATTCAAAACCCTTGTAATAGATTAAACGACCAACACTTAGAACTAGCGGTTTACCCTGACTAAATTTTTCTTTGATAGATTTAATTTCTTCTTCTTGCTTAACAACTAATAAGTGATCGATTTTCAAACCATAAGGTATAACTCGACATTTTTCTTGAAATTTTTTCAAAAAATTAGAATTTTTTACTATGGCTTGATTAGAAACTAGTATGATTCTTGATTGACCAAGAACTTTATTTA